>BNJS01000912.1_pt1 | contig 115504 bp, 166 predicted proteins | sample 8540461 | NCBI WGS metagenome assembly BNJS01 (sample SAMD00202454, study PRJDB9452) | human saliva metagenome | isolation source: human saliva | place: Japan | reverse complement strand
AACTCATAAAAATCTCGGAGCGAATCCGGGGATTTTTGTTTGGCTAAATTTCGGTTATTTTTCACGATGCTTGTGTGTTGCGACGGAATAAATTGATAAAATTGTCAGCGAGTGTGCGGCCGACGATGTGTTGCCGAATGACGCGCCAATTGCTACCCGCACACCAATGAGGATTGCTCGATGCTAAGATAGCCATACGCTAGTGGGAGTTTGCGCTGTTCGGTGGATATAGAACGACGCCCATCAATCCATTGTAAAGCGATAATCCTGGGACTAGCGGTACGATTCCCGCCGCGATAATCGCCAAGGAAGGGAATTTCCATAATCTGGAAGTCATAACTGCGACTAGTCCACTACCGCCGCCGCGATGATACGCTCGCTGTTACGATATCAAAAACCAAAAACTCAGCGGGCTAATCGTGAAATCCACCAGCCGAATATAGCAATTAATGCTGAAATAATCATGCCAAAGAATCGAGAATGATTCCTCAGAACGAACGCCGCCGCGATAATTCCAGCCCCCAAATACTGAGTGTGTCCGTCCGCCAATGTCAATCGATCTGGTGTCGCAGGGAATGTTATGCCAAATTTTGTCGCAATGTATAATCCGACCATCACGCCAGCAATTACGCCGCCCGTTGCCATCACGACTTTTAATAATCTGGCGTTGGCGGTCATGTAATATTCGTCGATTGCGTCCTGAAATGCGCCGACAAACATTAGTCCCGCGACTAATAAGACAATTCCCGCTGATAACCAGCAATGTTGCGTTGACGCTTAGCCCCAGATAATTGCTACACCAAGCTGCGCCTGCCGCCACCAATGTTACGAAAATCGCCACGAGGGATTGCGAATAAAATAACGGTGCGCCAATACGCCCCAGCCACCTCAGTAGTCCAGTCGCTGAGAATCCGAGCAGAAACGCTATTGATGCCATGAGCAAACTGCCGCCGTATAGAATAACAGAACCCGCGCTCACTAATCCGCCCGCCGCGTAAACGACTAGTCGGGAATGTTCGGTGGGTTTTTTGAGTATTTGTTGCAATCGCTCCTCGGCTTCTTCCAGGGAAAGTTGCTTGCGACGAATGTCGAGGGCTAGCATAATTGCAATGCTTGAATCAATTGATAATTAGGGTCGTCCAGGAACGATAACTCGCGCCATCGTCAAAGGCTCATGGCTAACTCCGCGGTCTAGAAATTGTCACCAAAAAGTGTAGCTCACGTCCACATGAACGGGTCTGCGGCAATATGTCCGCGTGATTCCTTGCGCCATACGAACCACATGCGCGCCACCACACCCATACTCAGAAGTTGCTCGGCAATCGTCATAGCCAGGCGCAAAGCTCGCATATTCGGTGTCAAACTTTCGTCAATTTTCTCCGGATGATGCTCCGGCTCAAAGCTGTAAAGATTAGCGACTCGGGCTAATGATTGCTCAATGAATTTTGGGTACTTTTCTTTCTTCACAATATCTAGTGTAACAAATTTTATGCCATAGAGCTAGCCCGCCAAGAGAGCTCCAGCTCAAGGCTTAAGCCTTAAGCGAACTATTTCTCTTGACGGGCAGTTGGTCCTCGTCGTCGTTACGGTAATCATCGCGCTCGGGCGGCACTGGCGCGATGACCGCAGTCACCACCGGCAACGTACACATAAACAGCGTGAACGCCAGCGCGCCGGCCCACCCCTCTCCATCAATGACGACGTTAAACGCCGTCGTTAGGTCACCCCAGTCAGTGATTAGGGTGTCGATATTTGAGGCTAATAGCGCGACATATACTACCGTACCAAGTATTGCAGTCACCTTCAGCGCTACTGTTGGGATTTTACCAGTAGAACTAAAGTAGACCCAGCCGAGGGGGATGGTAAGGGCTTGCGCCGCCACCAGGAGAGCTGTGGAGCAGACAATTGCCCCGATAGTCGTGCCTAGTGTGAGCACGAAGACTGCGCACGCACTGATGGTAAAGACCATAGTCCTCAGGCTGATGCCGAGACTCGTGTTGTTGCTGTTCATGGCTTTCCTTCCACAAGAACTACCTTTGTTGACGGGGTTGTCAACAAAGACTGTGCTCATTTTACAACATCTACATCAAAAAGTCAATAGGATATACGAAATAATTCCACAAACCAAAAGAAATAGCCCGCCAAGAGAGCTCAAGCCGAGGCTTAAGCCTCAGCGATCTATTTCTCAACGGGCACTAGTCCTCGTCGTCACTGTCGTCGCGCGTGGGCGACGATGGCACGATGACTGCGAGAAGGATGGCTATAGTGCTTGTAAGCGCAACAAAACCTCCTAGTGTAGTCATTTTCTCTGGTTCGATGGTAGCCCCAAGCGGGGTGCTCATGACCCCCAACTCCTTGAATGCGCGTATGACCGGTAGTTCGGCCACAGGCACCCATAGAATGAAGGGAATCCGGGAATTATCGTCCGGAACCTGCCACCTCCATGCGAGATAGCCCGCCAGTGGCAGAGCCATCGCCGTGCAGGCGATGGCAGCGCTGGCGGTAAGATAAGTATCCTCATAATGATCAAATCTAGGCTGACTAGAGCCAGGGCTGTGACCGTAATTTTCAACTTGAGCATGGTGACTCTCCTTCTCGAACTGTACAAGGACTACTTTCGTTGACGGGATTATCGACGAAAGCTTACGTCACTTATACTATACTTGTGCATCAATATAATATACAAAAATAATTTCACGAGTCAGAGAAATAGCCCGCTAAGAGAGCTCCAGCCGAGACCAAAGTCTCATGCGAACTATTTCTTGACGGGCGGTTAGTCCTCGTCGTCATCGTCCCACTTGGGCGACGCCCACGGTACGATAACCGCCAGAAGAATGGAGAGGGCGCCCAGGAGCAACACGTAGAATCCCGCCGCCTTTACACTCTGTACGGGATCTATGGGTGTGCTGAGAGGGATGTCATAGAACCCCATTTTTCGGAGTGCGCCGATAGCTGCCAGCGTAATTCCGGAGGTCCATAGTGTCAGTGCGAATTTTCGAAATCCACTTTCTTTCGGCGACGTCCACTTCAATGCGGCGTGTAATGCCAACATTGTCGCCACTTCCGTGCAGCCGATGGCCAGGGACACGGACATATACGTATCTCCCAGAATGAGTAGCATCATTCCGGCTAGTGCCATGTATGTGGCCGCGATTTTGAGTTTCAGCATGATATGCTGCCTTTCCGATCGAACTATACAAGGACTACTTTCGTTGACGGGATTGTCAACAAAAGTCTGTATTAATTTATACTATACTTGCGTAAAAAAGTCAACACTAGTCAACTTTCTGTAAAATAATACCCGTTCTGGCTGGCAACTAAACTTTAAGATTGTGGCTATTATCAGCCGGGGAAGTGAAAAAACGGGAATTATGGTCTATTCGCTCCTGCCCGCCGAAGTCCTTATCGTCGCTACTTAACGCCAATTTATAAGAGCCAGCTTCTGTGGGTACTGCGTAACCTGAGTGGGATTTGTCGGGCGAAAAATTGATAACAAATAAAAAGTCGCCGTGCATAAAACTGACCATATGATCAGATTGGCGAACCGTCAAATGCTGAACATTAGGATTATCAATTTGCCTAATAATCTTCATCAGCGCTGCGTCAAAATCTCCCAGCCATTGATATTTTAAGAAGCCGTTGTCGCGCAAATTCCATTGCCGACGAGCATGCTTAAATGACCAATTATTGCCTTCACGCGGAAAATCAATCCATTCCGGATGCCCGAATTCATTGCCCATAAAATTCAAATAGCCGCCGCCATGTAGTCCAGATGTCATTAGACGAATCAGTTTTATGCAGGGCTGTTCCGCGTTCGGTCTTAAGATCTTGATCAATTTTATCCATATGCCAATACATATTTTTATCAATCAATCGGAAAATCAGCGTTTTATCACCGACGAGCGCTTGATCGTGACTTTCGGCGTAATTGATGACTTTTTCCTCTGGCCGATGCGAACTCAAAGTGTAAGCTAATTGCCCCAAATCCCAATCTTCATCATTTTTCTCTTTCAGAGTTTTTATCCATAAATCTGGCGCACCCATTTGCAAGCGATAATCAAATCCCAGCCCGCCGTCTTTCGCTGATGCGCCCAGCCCAGGAAAACCGCTCATTTCCTCCGCAATTGTCGTGGCGTCGAGGGCGAACGGCGTGAATGGTTTCATTTGCCAATCGTAAATAAGCGAGCGCGTCTTTGTCGACATTATCGCGGAAATAATCATCATAACTAGTGAAACTTTTTCCGAGTCCGTGATCGTGGTAAATCATACTAGTTACGCCATCAAACCTAAATCCGTCAACGTGATATTCGTCCAGCCACCAGCGGCAATTGCTTGCCAAAAAATGCAAAACTTCTGGCTTGCCGTAATCGAATAATCGCGAATCCCATTCCGGATGATTTGTTGGCTTGAAATATTGTGTCGGATCGCCGGCAAAATTGCCCAGACCTTCGACTTCGTTTTTGGCGGCGTGAGCGTGAACAAGGTCAATGATGACGCGCAGTCCCATTCCGTGCGCCACGTCGACCAATTTCTTAAAATCGTCGGGCGTGCCAAATCTTGACGAAACCGCGAAAAAGTTGCTGACGTGATAACCGAAACTGCCGTAATATGGATGTTCGGCGATTGCCATAAGTTGAATGGTGTTATAGCCAGATTCTTTAATTCGCGGCAAAACCTCCGTGGTAAATTCATTGAAACTGGCAACTTTTTCTTCCTGACTACTCATGCCAACATGCGCTTCGTAAATTAGTGGAACTTTTGGCTTGGGCGGGGTTTTATATTGCCAATTGTAAGGAGTTTTTGGCGACCACACGACCGCGGAAAAATCGACAGAATTTTCGTCCTGAACGACGTAATTTGCGTATGACGGCAGTCGCCAGCCATCGCCACCAGGCCAATAGACACGCAATTTATATTTCTGTCCGTGACGAAGTGAATTTTCAGGAAGATTTATGTTCCACTCGCCGTTTTTATCGCGATTTAATGCGAATTCCTTGCACTCTTTCCAATCTGAAAAATCGCCAACTAAGAACATCCGAGTAGCGTTTGGCGCCCATTCACGAAACGTCCAGCCAGTATCCGTTTTATGAAGTCCGAAGTGTAAAAACCCATCGCGAATTCGGCTGGCGTCTTGCTGATTAAAACCGTTTTCAGCTTCGAAGAAATATACTTCTCGCGCGCCTGAATTGTGGATTTGTGTGGGGCTAGCCACTGGTCCAAATCAACAAGGGTTTTACTGCTCATGTTTCTAGTATACAGCATACGGAAGGGGCTATGCTTGTAAATATCGATTAAAGTTGTATAATATATAGCAATATGGAGCGTTCAAAGCCTAATACGGAGTCTAATTCTCCCGAACTGTTCTCCGATGAAGACTGGAGGCGAATTGCTGGTGCAAATTTATTGCTCGACGGAGAAAACGACGAGATTGCGATCGCTGAGATAGAACAAGCACGCACGCTGGCGATATTGAGGCGAGAAGGTTAGGTTGTTGCGGGTATAGTCAATCCGAGAGGACGGTTCGTATCGTTTTCGCAGTCAGTTGAGGGTGTGGCAGATTTGATATCTCCTATGGAAATTGACTCTGAGATTCCAGCGCCGTTTGCGATTTACACTAAAGAGATGGCTGCTTTGTGCGTGCGAACTTCGCAGAATGACTATTATTTTCCGCTTGACAAGCAGGCGATTGTATCAATAGAGTTGTTGCCGGATGATAGCGGCGTTCCTCGATGTGTGCGTAAATTGCGCCACTATGCTGACAAAATTGAAGAAGTTGCTGGCGTCAGCGACATTCAAGATGCAGGTCGAGGCGGCTGATAGATGAGATAAATGACGTTTTGAATGAGATTCCGTATGATGGCGGAATTCAAGTGAAATGCCAGGCGTATAAGATTAAAATTGACGGCAGGGAAAATAATGTAGAAGACGCTAATCCGCGGTTTTTATCTGGATGGCTACCGAGTTTTACAGTGGCGCGATAATCGTCCTGTGCTGGAAATGTTTGATATTAAAAAAATCGATTTGCGACTTTCTGCGTAGATATGAAAGATGTGCTTGATATGGCGCCAATTGATAAAGAGGATATTGGAGCCTCTATTGATTTATTTGAAACGGTTTTTAATGACGATTTTCAAGAGACCGCTTGGCAGCTAGCGACGGATCTTTCTTATGTTGACGAGTCGGAGCTTGATGAAGTGTCAAGAGAATATACCCAAATACTAAATGATCAGTTGTCTGAGTTTTCCCGAGTTTGTCGATGTTAGTTTGACTGGTTTTGCGTTGGCCCCTGACGCTACGAAAAATAATGAATTACAGTATGAATTTATGGATATTTCTGGGGCGTGTATTGATGGGGTGTGTTTCGTTAGCTATCATGATAAATTTTACGCGGCGATTGAAGTGACGATAGATGGTGAGTCTGGGGACTTTCCGAAGAAGATTTATGTGATACCCGACAGAGATAAGATTATTCGTTTGGAGGGGTTTGATGGTGAAGCTGAAGAGCTTAAAATGGCGGTAAATGAACTTCATAAAATTGCAAATTTTGCAAGTGAAGTAGTTAATGATGAGTGCTTCTATAAATTGCCTCTTGATGAGCAGCTTGATGTATTGAGTCAGTATGAATGCGCCGCTCGTAATGTAATTCAGGATATTAGCAGAGTGCGGGAGTTTAAGGGCAAATGTGTAGTTTCGGCATACCGGTGTTTGCCTGGTGATTTGCTGAATGCGGTTTCGTGGAATGATGTTCCACTAGAAGAAGTGAATAGTCATGAATATGTTGAAAAATTTGCGCTATGTGCGGATAATTTGGTGGTCTGGAATCCAGAAATTAACGATAGGCCGGATATTGACGGCCGAATATTAAGCGCGTCGGAATTGCCGCTTAGTCGCGGCGAGCCTGTGCTAATAGTTAATAACGCGGAAGAGAATAAATATTACTTGGTGCGATGTAGCGATGTGATTAGCTTGTCACGAAACGACCCGTCGACCATTTCGTGATATAATCAAACAGATTATGCAGGAAAAACCTTTTTCTTTTGAAATAACCTCACGATTTAACGACACGTTGGCACGAACGGGAATTATTCACACGCCACACGGTGATATTAAAACGCCGGCGTTTATTGTTGTTGGAACTAAGGCTAATGTTAAGGCGATGATTCCGGAGATGGTGAAGGATGTTGGCGCGCAGGCGGTGCTGGCGAATGCTTATCATCTATATCTGCAGCCGGGACATGAGTTGATTGAGAAGGCTGGATATCTTGGTAAATTTATGCACTGGGATGGTCCGACGTTTACGGATAGCGGTGGGTTTCAGGTTTTGAGTTTGGGCTCGGGCTTTAAGAAAAGTTTTAGCTATGAGCACTGATGTTGACGAAGAAAGTACGATTGCTAAAAAAATCATCGCGTCATGCTTGGGTGGACGAAAACGGCGTAATGTTCAAGTCGCATCTGGACGGCTCTTACCATAAATTTACGCCAGAATTGTCTATACAAATTCAGGCTGGAATTGGCGCTGACATTACTTTTTGCGTTTGATGAATTGACCTCTTTGATTGATCCGTACGAATATCAAGTTGAGGCGCTGGCTCGGACACATGCCTGGGCGGGAGCGAAGTTTGGCGGAAGTTAAGCGCTTAGGGGCGGCTCGTCCAGATAAGCCGTACCAAGCTTTTAGTTTGGCGTTTTGCAAGGCGCGAATTACGAGGATTTTGCGAAAGCAAACTGCCGAGTTTTTGGGCGCAATGGATTTTGATGGCTATGGAATCGGCGGCGCGCTGGAAAAAGGAAACTATGGCGCAAACGATTCAGTGGGTCAATCAAATTCTGCCTGAAAATAAACCGCGTCATTTACTGGGAATTTCCGAGCCTGATGACATTTTTGCGGCAATTGAGCAGGGAATTGACACCTTTGACTGCGTGAGTCCGACGCGTGTAGCCAGGAATGGAGCCGCGTATACGCCGTTTGGTCGAGTCAATGTGCGCGGCCAGAAATACCGCGAGATGTTTGTGCCGATTATGGACGATTGCGATTGCTATACTGCAAGAATTATACGGCGGCTTATCTCTGTCATCTTCTGCACGCCCGCGAGTCGTTGGCTGGAACGTTGTTGTCAATTCACAACGAGCGATTTATCGTTAAGTTGGTTGATGATATTCGAGCCAGCTTGGAGGATGGAACTTTTTACGAGTTTCACGATTCATTCTTGTCTAAGTATTATAGTAAGAAATAGGCTATTTACAACTGATTGGAAAAATCGTTATAATTAAACTCATACGCCGTGAGGTCTTTTTATGGACTGTACCCGCGTGAAAAATAATAATTAAATTAAGGAGAACTTCTACAAATGGCAGATGCATTTGACCGAAGCAAACCGCACGTTAACGTTGGTACAATGGGCCACGTTGACCACGGTAAGACTACGCTGACTGCTGCGATTACTGCAGTGTTGGCAAAGCGCCTACCAAGCGCAGTTAACAAACCTGTTGCGTACGACCAGATCGACAACGCACCAGAAGAGAAGCAACGTGGTATTACTATCGCGTCTTCACATCAAGAGTATGAATCAAACAATCGTCACTATGCGCACGTTGACATGCCAGGACACGCTGACTATGTTAAGAACATGATCACCGGTGCTGCTCAGGTTGACGGTGCAGTTTTGGTTATCGCTGCAACTGACGGCCCAATGCCTCAGACTCGTGAGCACGTTTTGCTTGCAAAGCAGGTTGGTGTGCCAAAGATCGTTGTCTTCTTGAACAAGATGGACATGGCTGACGAAGAAATGGTTGAGCTGATCGAAGAAGAAGTTCGCGAACTTCTTGAAAAGAACGGCTTCGACAAAGACGCTCCAATCATCAAGGGTTCTGCTCTTAAGGCTCTTGAAGGTGAAGAGAAATACGAAGACGCTATTATGGAATTGGTTGACGCAATGGACAGCTACATTCCAGAGCCAGCACGTGACATGGACAAACCATTCATTATGCCAATTGAGGACGTCTTCTCAATTAAGGGTCGTGGTACAGTAGCAACTGGTCGTATCGAGCAGGGTGTTGTTAAATTGAACGACGAAGTTGAAATCGTTGGTTTGAAGCCAACTCAGAAGTCAGTTGTAACTGGTATTGAGGCCTTCAAGAAATCTCTTGACCAAGGTCAAGCAGGTGACAACACAGGTGTCTTGCTACATGCGGTATGAGCGCAGCGACATTGAGCGTGGTCAAGTTTTGGCAAAGCCAGGCCAATTACTCCACACACTGAGTTTTGAAGCTGAAGTTTACATCTTGAAGAAGGAAGAAGGCGGTCGCCACCTCCATTCTCAAGGGCTACAAGCCACAGTTCTACTTCCGCACAACCGACGTTACTGGTGAAGTTGAATTGCCAGCTGACAAAGAAATGGTTATGCCAGGCGACACTGTAACCTTCAAGGTTAAGTTGCTTGCACCAATCGCTATGGAGCAAGGTTTGAACTTTTGACTATCCGCGAAAGGTGTACACAGTTGAGTGCTGGTGTTGTTACAAAAGATTAATAAATAATCTTGATAACACAAGCCTAATTAAATCCCCCGAACTTTCGGGGGATTTTTGATGTCGCTGTGATAATGTATGTTTAATCAAGGAATTTTGTGTTAAGACATTCTTTAGAAGTATCAAGCGTATAGTGAGGATAATATGGGCTATCGTTATTGTCTTCCTCGTTGACAGATGTAGTCTTTTTGATTTCCAAAGCAACCTTCTCTCCGTCTATTGTTGTCATAAATTGAGGAAGACAGAGGTATTGTTCATTCTCGCCGTGTGGAAAAGATACGGGCTTAGTGAATTGTCCCACGCTACTTTTTCTTCTCTCGGCATTCAGTCATATTCTTTCCGATTTCGGTTGGAATATAAGCGTCATACTCCATTGCTAATGTTCTTGTCTTGTTCATTAGGTCTGAGATCTCAGGTTTTCTTCGTCCATGAGTTTGTTCGGTGAAGTCGATATCTTCGAATGTGAAGAAAACCACATCGTTTCCATCGCAAATATACATTGAACAGTTTGCCTTTTCAGGGAATCCGTCGTAAGTTCTTGCTGTACAGTTAGCTATAAATCCTTCGCGGGTTCCGTTCTCTGAATAGTACATTGAATTCTTTTCTATATCTATTTTTCCCGCAGAATCGTCTTTTTTATTTTGTGACGGATTCTCGGTATTGCTATTTTCTGGCTGAGATGTAGTAGTTTCAGAGTCGCCGTACGGGGCTGAACTTGAGCTTCCAGCATCAACTCCTTTTTCGCCTGCGCATCCAGCCAATACACACGATGGTAATAAAGCTAGCATTGCAAGTGCTCGATATACTTTTGCAGTATCGACGCGTGGCGCTTTTTCTGCAAACATTCTTTTTTCCATATATCCTCCCGTTGATAGTATGTAAAAGTTAATAAATTGCCGATATTATACATGTTTTTGCTGTAAAGTAAAGTTAATTGACAAAGCGGTAATGTTTATGGCAGAATAAAGACATCTAATACTAAAAACAGAAAAAGGAGATTTTGGTGAATAAACAGAAATTGCTAATTGTTGGCGGCGGTGGAATGGTTGGTGCAACGGCGGCTTATGCGTGTGCGTTGCGTAGTGTCATTGAAGAGATTGTGTTGATTGACCGTAATGAGGATTTGGCTTGGGGTCAAGCGGCTGACATTAATGACGCGATGGGAATTGACAGAAATGTCGTGGTTCATACGGGAAATTATTCTGATATTAATGACGATGACATCGTTGTGATCACCGCGGGTGCGCCGCAACTTCCCGGTCAGACTCGACTAGAATTGATTGACGTTAATGCGAAAATTATGCGTGATATTGTGAAAAATATTATGGCGAATGGCGCGAAGCCGTATTTGGTGATTGTCAGTAATCCGGTTGATGTTCTGACTTACGTGGCGCTTAAGGAGTCTGGATTGCCAAAAAATCGCGTGTTTGGGACGGGTACGACGCTTGATACTTCACGGATGAAGTCGTATTTGGCGGACGCATTCAATGTCGATAGTAAAGCGGTTGATGCTTATATTCTGGGCGAGCACGGCGATTCGTCATTTTCGACAATTGAAACGGCGCAAATTGGTGAAGTGCCGATTAGAGAATATCCTGGGTTTACAGAGGAAATGATTGACGGAATCGAGCAGAAGGTTCGCGACCGAGCTTATCGAGTGATTGAAACGAAGAAATCGACATATTTTGCGATTGGGTTTGTCGTGTCTAAGATTGTTTCGGCGCTCCGAAAATCGACACACACGGTTTATCCCGTCTGTTCTTTGGCTGAAGGTGAATATGGGCTGAATAATGTTGTGCTTGGATTGCCATCAACAATCAGCAGCGACGGCGTGAAGATTTTGGCGGGCTATCCACTTACCGAGCGAGAAAAAGAATCGCTGAATAAATCTGCTGGAATTATTGCGGAAATGATTTCTCATCTTGATAAAGCGGAAAATTGCTGATATAATCGCATAGTTAATAATAATTTATCTCGAGAACTCGATTGACTATAAATAGGGCAATTAGAGGTTACGAGATTGCACATAAGAGGAGGAGCTATGGCTCAAGATACAGGAATTAAAATCCGTATTCGTCTGAAGGCTTATGACCACAAAGTCATTGACCAATCAGCAAAACAAATTATCGACACTGCAATTCGCACAGGCGCCAACGTGGCTGGTCCAGTGCCTTTGCCAACTCGACGCAGCACTTACACCGTCGTAAAGAGTCCGCACGTTTACAAAACTGGTGGTGAATCTTACGAGCGTCGCGTTCACAAGCGTCTGATTGACATTACAAACGCTACACCAAAGACGATTGATAGTTTGCAGAACTTGAATTTGCCAGCTGGCGTTGACGCTGAAATTCGTATGTAATTTAACGATATATAAAATTTCCGCCTCTTGAATGGGGCGGATTTTTTATGCTATAATTCCATTTAGCTTATGACAAAACAAAAAACTCGTACTTATGCTCGCAATCGCTCGAAGTCTAGCGAGCTATTTAGTCGCAAAGGTCGCGAACGTATTTATGATAACGACGGCTCATTTTTCTTGAAATTGGTGGTTTTTGTGATATTAAGTGCGCTGTGGCTTCGTCTAAAAAATCCAATTGAAGTTGGTGGCTTGGTTGTCCAGGCCATTCCTGCCGGGCTATTTATTGCATTGCTATTAGTCTTAAAAATTGAGAAATATCAATTCAATCGGAAAATTTGGTACGTCACGATAATTTTCATGGCAATTCTGACTTCGTTTACGCCGGTTGGCGTGATGATTTAGAGCCTGTCTTTTATTGACAATAATATACATAACGTGCTATAGTGAGGAAGTAATTTCTATTACGCGTAATATCAACTGTTCTCCTTGGTGAATGAGCAGGTCTGGTTATGAGCGGATGTTTACATTTAACGTTCTCCCAGAATCCAGAAACCGCACGTCATCAGGAGTATTTAAGTGGGAGTGAGGAAAAGTGAAAACACTTCTCGGTACCAAACTTGGTATGACCAGCTCTTGGCTGAAGACAGCAAAAGCCATTCCGGTAACAGCTGATCCAAAGCCAGCCCTGTCACCGTTACTCAGGTGAAGACTGTCGAAACCGACGGTTACAATGCGGTACAGGTAGCTTTTGGAAGGGTAGAACTGAGCAAGGCCGTGGCTGGACACGTTAAGTCAGCCCAAGTGACCCCAGAAACATATTCAGGGAATTCCGTGTCGACCAGATTCCAGAGAGGATCTGAGAGTTGGCAGTGAAATTAATGTTTCCGCGTTTGAAGTCGGCGATTTTGTCGATGCGACCGGAACCAGCAAAGGTAAAGGTTTTCGCTGGAACCATTAAACGCCTACAACTTTAAGCGTCATCGTAAGACGCACGGTGGTAAAGGTAATACTCGTAAGCCAGGTTCAATTGGCTCGATGTATCCACAAAAAGTTTTTCAAAGGGTAAGACGATGGCTGGCACATGGGTCACGAGCGTGTTACTGTTAAGAACTTGGAAGTGGCATATGTTGATCCAGAGACCAATCTAATCGGGGTTAAAGGGCGCTGTTCCTGGACCACGAAAGGGGCTGATTATTTTTAGGAGGTAACAAGTAATGGCAGATTCAACCAAAACTTCCTAAAAGACATTTTTGCTGTGGAAGTGCCAAATCTACAGGTGTTGAGTGGCATACGACAGCTACTTGGCAAACACACGCCTAGCTAGCGCTACAACCAAGCAGCGCGGTGAGAAGTTTCTGGTGGTGGTAAAAACCATGGAAGCAAAGGGGAACTGGTCGAGGCACGTTTCGGCTCAAGCCGTAACCCAATCTGGCGCTGACGGTGGTGTAGTATTTGGCCCACGCGGCAACGAAAACTACACTAAAAAATTGTCAAAGACTGCTAAAGAAAGTGGCAGTTCATGAGCTTTGACTGTAGTAACGAAGCTAAGAAAAATTGTCGTTAAAGACGTTGAAGACTACTGGCAAGACCAAGGAAGTCGCAACATTCCTAGCCAAACAATAAGTTCGAGCATAAATGTTCTGATCGTTGTAGATGAGAGACGACGCCAGAACTTATGTGTGCTGCAAACAATATTCAGAACGTTTTGGTGGTTCGCGCTAATTATCTAAGCGTTTATCACATTCCTGAATGCGGATACAATACGTTATAACTACAGCTCTACCTGTAATTACTGCATGGTTGGGTAAGGAGGAAGCGTAATATGAAACAGACGTTATTATCCACGCGTTAGTGAAAAAGGCTTACGCACAGAGCGCCAACGGTGTATATGTGCTACGCGTTCCACTAACGAATAAGAACGAAATCAAATCAGCTGCTGAGGCGCAATTTGGCGTTACTGTAGTTAAGTTAAAAACCCTTAGTACCAAGACGGCGAGGCTGTGCGCTTCTCACGAACGCAGAATCGTTATCCTGGCACAACAACGCGCAAGGATTCGGAAGAAAAGCACGTGACGCTGAAAGAAGGCGATAAGCTCGATGTGTTTGACGCAGTAGAGCAGCAGATGGAGGAGACCAAAGTAATGCCAGTGAAAAGCTTACAATCCAACCACTCCTGCTCGTCGCGGCATGACGAGTCCGGGATTTATCGAGACATTACAACGAGAAAACCTCTTAGAAGTCTGATTAAAGCTAAAAAGCAAAATGCCGGTCCGCAACAACCAAGGTCAGTGACTGTTCGCCATCGCGGAGGCGGCGTTCGTCGTCACTATCGCTTGGTGAACCACAATTTGCCCAACCGGAAAGCGACCTTGACGATTGAAGAAATCGAATACGATCCAAACCGCTCAGCTCGTATTGCTCGAGTTAAGGATCAGTACAATTTGTACCACTACATCTTGGCTGACACCTCAATGGTTAAGGGTAAAACTATCCGAACTGGTGAAAGAAGCTCCATTGAGGGACTTCAAACCGCTTGCCGATGTCAGTTATTCCTGTTGGTACGATGATTTACGCTATTGAGTTGACCGCTGGTAAGGGGCGCACAAATGGTACGCGCCGCTGGTGCTAAAAAGCTCGGTGTGATGGCAAAAGAGCAACTATGCAACTATCAAATTGCCATCTGGCGAAGTTCGCAAAGTTCGCCTGGAAGCTACCGCTGCTATTGGTGTGAGTCGGTAACGTTCAGCACCAAAATGTTAAGATCGAGTTCAGCTGGTCGCAAACGTCGCAGGTATTCGCCCAACCGTTCGTGGTGTCGTTGTGAACGCCGCAGATCACCCACATGGTGGTGGTGACGGTGGTCGCCACGGTACTGGTAAAGCACCACGTACTCCTTGGGGTCAATTGACATTAGGTTATCGAACTCGTCGCCGTAAAGGCTCGAATAAATTAATCGTACGCACGCGTCACGACGCGAAGAGGAAGAGGTAAATCACGATGAGTCGTTCATTAAAGAAAGGTCCATTCGTCGATGTAAAGCTAGCAAAGAAAATTGCTGCTCTTAGCCTTGACGATCGAACCGTTATCAAAACGTGGGCGCGCGCTTCGACTATCACACCAGAAATGGTTGGTCGAACGATTGCTGTCCACAACGGTAGAGTGCACGTCCCTGTGCTGATTACCGAAAACATGGTTGGTCATAAGCTCGGTGAGTTTAGTCCAACTCGTAAGTTCCGTAAGCACGGCGGAAAGGATGAAAGTAATCGTCGGCTGATACAACCTATGCTGTTCGCGCTTACGCAAAAGAGTGTCGATCAGGCGCCGCGTAAAGGTGAAAGTCTGGTTGCCAGCTATTGGTGCGAGGTCGTGCTGTCAGCTGATGCGCTGGTTATCTTAGAGCCACGTTCGAAGCGCTGCTGGCCCAGTTAAAGAAGGCTATCGAGAAGTGCTGAAGGCAAACGCCATCAACAACCACGGCGGATGCTAAAAGTTTAGTAATTACTACTTTGGGCGTTACTGTTGGCACGCTTGCGTCGATTTAAGCCCGCATCACGTGGTCGCGCTTTGCCATTCCAGAAAAAGACTTCAAATATTTTTGGTTGAAGTAACTGGCACGGAAAAAGCCGGAAAGCGCCTGCAAAGAAGGTAGAAGCTAAGGCAGAAGCAAAAAAACTGCTAAGCCTGCAGCTAAAAAGCCGCTAAACCGGCAGCAAAAAGGAGGAGAAGTAAATGGGTCAAAAAGTGAGATCCAATCAACTTCCGCCTACAGGTTAATAAGAACTGGAGCTCTCGTTGGTTTACGGCCAATAAAAAGAGTTTGCAGAGGCGATTCGTCAGGGATCACGAAATCCGCGAGTTGATTGAAAAAGAAATTTGCCTCGCCCAACTATCAATCGCATTGAGGATTGAGCGTAGCGCCAACAGATCCGATTACAATTCACGGCAAAAGCTGGTGTTGTTATCGGTCGCGGTGGTGCTGGCGTGAACGAATTGAAGAAAGCAAGTTGAGAAGATTGCTGGGTCAGGCTGTTCGTATTAACATTGAAAGTTCGCCGTCCAGAATTGGCAGCCAAATTGGTAGCTGAGAACATCGCTCGCCAATTGGAGCGCCGAATCAACTTCCGCCGTGCAACTAAAATGACCGCACAAAACACCATGAATGCTGGTGCTAAAGGTATTCGTATTGAGGGTGGCTGGTCGTTTGAACGGTGCTGAAATGGCACGTCGCGAAAAGGTAATTGAAGGCTCAGTGCCTCTACACACCTGCGTGCTGATATTGACTTCCACTGTGCTCGCGCTCCAGACACCAGCTGGTATCATTGGCGTGAAAGGTGTGGTTATAAGGGAGAAAAGGAGTCGCTAAATGCTGTTACCAAAAGAAAACTAAGCACCGCAAAGTGCGTATTGGACCGCGGTCAAGCAACTCGTGGCAATTACATAGCGTTCGGTGACTTTGCGTACAATCACAATCAAATGAGCGCATCAACTCCCGCCAAATCAGGTCTGCTCGTCAGGCGATGACTCGTTACATCAAGCGTGGTGGTAAGATTTGGATTCGAATCTTCCCTCACACTCAGTTACCGAAAAGCCACTTGGCTTGAAAATGGGTGGCAGTAAAGGGTAACCAGAGTTCTTCGTTGCTAAGGTAAAGGCTGGTACTGTTCTATTTTGAGGATGCAGGGGGTGTTTCAGAGGAAGTTGCTCATGAAGCAATAGCCTGGCTAGCCACAAATTGCCAGTCAAATGATAAGTTCATCAGCGGGAGGACGCATAATGGCTGAAGCAAAGAAAACTGTTAAAGCAGCAGTTGTTAAGACGATTGACGATTTGAAGAAGGAGTTGGCTGAAAAGCGAAACGACCTACTTCAGGCAAAAACGTTCTCACGCTGCTGGCAGGTGGATTAATCCAAAAAGCGTTGCGTTCACTCCGAAAAAATTGCACGCCTGCTGACACAAATTAATAATACAAAGGAGAGCGAAGTAATGGCCCGACAGAACATTGATTGGCGTCGTAACAGGTGCCAAAGCGCGATAAGACCATCACTGTGACGGTCACTGGCCGCGAAACGCATCCGCTTGCCACGGCAAGCAGTACACCGTGACTCGCAAATACACTGCTCACGATGAAACCAACGAAGCAGGGTGAAGGCGACAAGGTGCAGATCGAAGAGACTCGCCCAATTTCCAAGACTAAGAGCTTCACTCTAGTTAAGGTGATTGAAAAGTCTCGCGGTTCTATCAAACTAAAGGACGAAGTTTCTGGCGAAACTAAGGAAGAGGCTAAGGAGGACGACAAATGATCCAACAAGAATCTCGCCTTAAGGTAGCCGACAACTCAGGCGCTAGGGAAGTTTTGTGTATCCGTGTTCTTGGCGGTACACGACGCCGTTACGCTCGCGTTGGCGACGTAATCGTCTGCTCGAGTAAAGACGCTAGCCCAACCGGTAACGTTAAGAAAAAATCTGTTGTTAAGGCTGTAGTTGTTCGTACTCGTGATCAAATTCATCGCAAAGACGGCTCAACAATCTGTTTTGACGACAACGCTGTAGTGATTATCAACGATGACAAGCAGCCAAAAGCTACTCGTGTCTTCGGTCCAGTTCCACGCGAACTTCGCGATATGGGCTACATGAAGATCGTCAGCTTAGCTCCGGAGTACTCTAATGGCTCGAATTCATAAAGACGATACTGTAAAAATTATTGCTGGTAAAATAAAGGCACAACTGGTAAAGTTCTAAAAGTTAACACCAAAGACCAAACTGTTTTGGTTGAAGGTGTCGGCGTTGGACATCGCCACGTTAAGCCAAGCCAGTACAATCCAAAAGGCGGCAAAAAAGATATTCACGTACCAATGGATATCAGCAAAGTCGCTTTGGTTGTTGATGAGAAATCAGAGCAAAACCAGTCGGGTTGGTTTAGTAAAGAATGCTGACGGCGACAAACTCGTGTTGCTCGCCAGGTAAAAATAAGGAGATTAAATAATGGCAGAAAAAGAAAACTGTCGTGCCAGCTCCTCGCTTGAAAGCCTTGTATCAAAGGAACTTACCTTAGGGAACTACAAAGCCGAATTGAATCTAAAGAACGTGCATGAAGTGCCAGCTTTGGAAAAAGATCGTCGTGAGTGTTGGTACCGGCAAGAAGAAAGATGACAAAGCGTCATTTTCGAAATTGTCAAAAAACACTGTCGAGAAAAATCACCGGTCAAGCACCAGTGGCTCGACAAGCCAAAAATCAATCGCGACATTTAGCATTCGTAAAAAGGTATGGGGCGCGCCAATTGGTGTTAGTGTAACTTTGCGCGGCGCTCGTATGTACGAGTTCATGGATCGTTTGATTAACGTTGCTTTGCCTCGCGTTCGCGACTTCCACGGCGTTGGCTGAAGTTTGATAAAGGTGGCAATTACAATCTCAGGCATCACCGAGCAGTCGATTTTCCCAGAATTGACATTTGAAACTCAGGTTTTGCACGGTTTGCAGATTACATTTGTTATCAAGAACGGCAACAAGGAAGCTTCTAAGGCGTTGCTAGAAAAAATTCGGCATGCCGTTCGAGAAGAAAGGAGGCGTCAAGTAATGGCTAAGAAATCAATGGTCGCTCGTGACAAGAAGCGTATGAAGATGATTGCCAAGTTTGCAGCCAAAGCGTGCTGAGTTGAAGAACTTGGCGACCTCGATGGTTTGCAGAAATTGCCTCGCAATTCTGGTCCAACCAGGCACAAGAACCGTGATAGCATCTCTGGTCGCCCACGCGGCTACATGCGTCAGTTTGGCTGAGGTCGTATCAATTTCCGCGAAAAAGCAGCCAGGGTGAAATCCCAGGCATAACAAGAGTAGTTGGTAAGAAGGAAAGGAGATTAGAATATGTCTATGCAAACTACAGACCCAATCGCCGACCTTCTGACTCGCATCCACAATGCGAAATTGGTTGGCAAAAACGGAAGTTCGTGTTCCGTCCAGCAAGATGAAGAAAGTCATCGCTGAGCAATTAGTCAAAAACGGCTACTTGGCAGATGTCAAGCTGGAAGATGCTAAACCTCGTGGCGTGTTGGTAGTTACTATCAATGAAAAAGGAACTAACAGCACCATCAACGAAAATACCCGCATCTCAAAACCTGGTCGTCGCGTTTACATCGGCGCTGGCGAGATTCAAAAAGGTAAAGTGGCCGCGGTTTTGGTACTTATCTCAACATCAAAAGGTGTCATGACTGGCGCCGAAGCAGCCAAGGCTAAACTTGGCGGCGAATTGTTGTTGAAGGTTTACTAAGCCTCACGCGAATCAAATAAACGTCCTCATTGCAGGGCGTTTATTTTTATATCTATCTACACAGAGATAGTATAATTTAGCTAAGGGGTGATTTTATGATAGTTAAAGAATATGGAAAAATCTAATAAAGATATTATTATGTTATTACATGGTGGTGGATTATCATGGTGGAATTATGAAGAAGTGTCAGAAATATTAAAAAGTAATTATCATGTAATATTGCCAATATTAGATGGTCATTCAGGAAGTGATAAAGTTTTACTTCTATTGAAAAGTAATGCAAATGAAATAATTGAATATATTGATAATAATTATAACGGAAATATTAAACTTATAGGAGGACTTTCATTAGGAGCACAAATTTTATTAGATATATTGTCAAAAAGAGACAATATATGTGAATATACAATAATTGAAAGTGCTTTAGTGTGCCCAATGAAAAATGACAAATAAACTTATAGAATCATCAATTAATATGTCTTATGGACTTATAAATAAAAAGTGGTTTTCTAAACTTCAATTTAAAAGTTTAAAAATAAAGAAGAATTATTTGATAAGTATTATATTGATAGTTCTAATATAACAAAAGATAATATGATTTCATTTTTAAAAAGCTAATTCCAATTATCATCTTAAGAATATAAAAACTAACAAATCAAAAATCAATAGTGGTAGTAGGAAGTAGAGAAAAAGACCAATTATGATTAAATCTGCAAAAATAATACACGATGAATTAATTAATAGTGAATTCGAAATATTAAGTGGTTATTATCATGGAGACTTAAGTATTAATCATCAAATGAATATGCAGAAAAAAAGTTAAAAACTGATAAAATAACTGTTCGGAAAAATTTTAGTAAACACGAGCAGTTTGAAGAGTAAATACGATGAGAACCGAAAAGGCTCTTATTTTATGTCTTTAAATTATATAATTGTTTTGAAGATATTAGATTTTTCCTACAAATGTAGAACTTTTTATCAGCTAAGGCAAAAATGATGTTAAATTTTGAAGGATGTACTAAATGATTGAACAAAAAAACATTCGGCCAGAAAGTAATAAATTTAATAAAAATTATCTAAAAATATCAATGGAATTACCGGATGGTTTTAAAATTATAAATCCGTTTAATGGAAGTCAAAAAGAAATAGTAAATGAAATTTCAACAACGTTTCTACAAAAAGGTTTTATAATGATTGTAATAAACGTCGTATAATATTAGGAAGTTCACCAGCACGTCGAGAACAGCTGTTACAGGGGTGCCATTTGAGGATGTGGAACATCTTCAAAAAGAAACTGGTATTTTGATTGATAAGTTTTATATTAACAAATCATCTTCAGGGTTTTTATATGATGTAATTGAAAAATATGGTGGATGTAAAAAGTTTTATTCAGTTTTTATATGAATTTTTGTCTGTCCTGTTGGTATAGTTAGAGCCAATTCAAAGGGAAATGAGGTTAACTGCAATTATTATGATAGTAAAAATTGCAAGAAAACATTATATTCTTTGATTGTTAGTTCAATACAGGCACAAATTGATTTTGGGATCGATACTTCTGTATGTTATTGCATAGGAAGCGGAGATAATTATACATTTTTATCTAAAAATAAACAAAAAATATAATTTTTGATGAAATCATACCTTTGGAACATCCGAGATTTATAATGCAGTATAATTCTAAACATAAATATGAATATTTTGAAAAGTATTTGACAGCTTTAAGGCAAAATCATGGCAAAAGAAAAGGAGATATCATGGACACTATAAGAAAAACTATTAAAAGCACACACCTGGAAGGGACGGTAAAAGAAATTCACCCAGAAGATCAGACTCTTCCGGTAAAATCAGGTATATGCTTGGCTTTTTACTCACGATAATAAAATAGCCATCGTCTCTAAAGATGGTCGAAAGTGGCAGCTGCCCGAGTGGAAAAGCCAAATAAGTACGAGACTTACTTGCAAACCATCGTGCGTGAAGTAGCTGAAGAGACAGGGAATTAATACAGGCAGCGTGTCTGGTCAGTATAAGTTCTTTGGTTATTACGATATCTTGAAACAGATAGCTTAAAAATGATGACAGTGCCCACAACTTCAGGGTTAGTCTGAAACTTAATAAGAATGCCGATGAGTATATCTTGCATCAACAGAACGAGGACGAAGAGCAAATACAGGAAGAGCAGATACGGTATGCTAAATTTGTGACAGTTGATGAACTCACACAACACATTCCATGGGCAAGTGAGAGCGCGGGTTGAAAGCCGCTATACAGAGTCAAATAAATTTTTCCTGTATCACACTAGCACATTTTTCGACTGCAACCTCATGCCCGAGTGAATATCCATTACGCTTCAACTTCGGTAGCTCGCGCACTTCGTGAAACATCATATTAAGTTCGGGCACGAAAAATAATTCCCGAAACGGCATACCTTTGAGTCGAGATTCTTCTCGTGGCTCAGTTAAGATAATGCCGGAATTTTCTCCAAAAATTACCTCCTCACGGCCATCAGGGAAGTTTACTACAAGACACGTCGTGTATTGCGCTCGTCTATTTGTCTTATTTTCAAGCTTCTTCGAGCAATAATCTACGATTTCCTGATCCGCTCATCTCGTGACTATTCCAGCGTCTTGTAAATACACCAGGCTCGCCATTTAGAGCTTCAATCTCCATACCGGAATCATCGGCGATAATTATCAGGTCTTTGTCATTTCCGTGTAAATGATGCCTTGTGTGTTGTTACTTTCAATAGGGCGTTTTGTTCAAATGTCGTGCCCGTTTCTATGCAGTCGGGAATTTGATAGCCCAAATCCGCTAACGAAATAATTGACGTTTGCGGAGCGAATTTATGAAACGCGGCAACGAATTCCGTATATTTGCCTGAGTTTCTGGTGGCGAAAAGTATAGTTGTTTTCATAGTGTTATTACCTTATATTTCTCGGCAAGCAATAAGAAGGTATGTAAAACCTGGTAAAGTCTTACGTCTGGTGGAATATTATCTTGTATTAGTTTTTTTACGGAAGCGACCTGTCTCTGTGAAGAAAAATGTGGCAAAACTGATGAGTCGCCCGTAACCGCCTCAGGGATAAAGCTTTGCTATAAGCTGAATATATTTATATCAACTGGAAAAGTAGGCATATCAAGCCCTAAGAGTATGAAGCAGTCTGCAGCCTTTGGGCCAAAACCCGCTAATTTCATAATCTTTTCACGGACCATATCAACTGGCTGGCTGGATAGGATATCTATATTATAGTCATCCTCTGTTCTTAATTTGACAAGCCCATTGGCTATCCAAATAGATTTATTTTTAGCTATTCCAGAAGGCTTCAGTAAGGTCTCTATCTCTTGAATAGATAAGCTATTCAATACCTCGACATTGCCGCTCGTTATATCTATTAACTCTTTGGTGACTTTTTGCTCTACTTCTAGTGTACATCTTAAAGAAGTTATCACGCTAAAAAGAGTAAATTCTGGCGCTAGTCTTTTTTCTGGCATAGGGTGTGATGGACGTGGATAAGTCTGGTGATCGACGAAGGAGTAGCTTTCGGAAGCTTTTCGTGCAATTTTTAGCAAGTTTTCACAAATATCACTATGAGGGTTTGCCTGAGACAGGATATCTGCGGCTTGCATATCAGTCTCTATAAGATCACCTCCGTAGTACGATTCTGATCGCTGAACCTTATTCTTCTCGATACTCATCTCTTGTGATATATTTAAGTTTGTCAATAGGGATTTTTCGATTAGAGCGGCAGTATTTCTATCGAGACCATGCGCTAGCCATAAAGATAGAGTGGGGTTTCTGTTTTTTGTGGATATATACCCTTGCTTCTCGGGACATAGAATTGATTTTCGTCGTACCAATATTCCATCGGACTGAGTGCGTATGGAGTGTAGCTCGCTCCAGTAAATATTCCTCCATCAAATCCTGTATATGGATTTAGTGCGGTGACAATAGCTTTTATATGAGGATAATCTCGCAAGATTTGTTTATGAGATTGATGAAAGAGCTTGCTCATACTATTTCGAGGAGCATTATTGAAGGTAAACGCTCTTGTCATCGACAAAACTTGGCTGGGTTTCAAATTAGCCCCCGTAACCTCGTTGAGAGATTTCAATTGATAGCCGCGACTACATTGACTAAAACTAACACTTGCATAGGGGGTTTCGGCCCCGTCTATAAATAATCCATAATTTGCTATACTGTCATTTCGAGACGACCTAATATAATGTAGATGATTATTTATTTCCTTGGCTAAAAATTCTGGAACGAGGTCAAATCTTATGGGGATAATGCTTGATTCGTCGTGAATTGATAGAGTATTTCTTCCTTTCAGCTTTGCGTCGGAATTTACCATTCCCATTCTAGCAGACTCATACAAACGGTCATAGACACCCTTATAGTCTTTGCTTAAAGTAATGACTTTTGTATCAATGTCAGATAAAACCCTAGAACTATCGTGTACAATTTCCCCTGTGTCATAGTATGGTAAATGTAGTAAGGTCTGCGTCGTTATGTATTTTGCGACAACTTGAAGTTGGCGCGATCTTTCGTTTGACCACTCTATGTTTTTATCCATAAAGTCTTGAATAGAAGCGTCAGGACGTAATTGCTGTATAATCTCTCTCATTAATCCTAGTATTTACTTTAAAATATACTCGATAATATAATATCATACATGAGAAGATATGACATAGTTGGAATCTCGGGTCCGCAATGTAGCGGTAAAGATTTTGCTGCAGAATATATAGCACAGGAGTATGGCTATTCACAAATTTCAACAGGAGACCTTCTGCGAGCAAGAGCTAAAGAGCTGGGTTTGGATATGAGCAGAAGGTCGCTTCAGGCTCTTGGATGCAAGCTGCGCAAAGAAAATGAGGGTCAAGACCCGCTTCTTAATGAGGCGCTTAGCTCCTTGAGTAATGATACCGTGTTTACGGGAATTCGCACAATAGATGCTGCATATAGCATAATAAATTCACCTGGTAGAATTCTATATGTAGATGCTCCATTAGAAGTGAGATACGAACGTAGCGTATCGAGGGCGCGTGTTGACCATGTTTCAATGGATGACTTTATTGTCAATGATCGGATTGAAAAGCACGGAGTGGGAGATACCGACATATCGCTATTGGCTATTAGGTCTATTGCGAATAAAATTATTTATAATTGTTCTAGCGAGGAAGTCTATAAGCGACTATTGAAAGACTTTATTGAAAACTAAGCAAATTGTACGGACGGCGGATAAGTCATCGCTGAGCAATTAGTCAAAAACGGCTACTTGGCAGATGTCAAGCTGGAAGATGCTAAACCTCGTGGCGTGTTGGTAGTTACTATCAATGAAAAAGGAACTAACAGCACCATCAACGAAATTACCCGCATCTCAAAACCTGGTCGTCGCGTTTACGTCGGCGCTAGCGAATTCAAAAGGTAAAGAGTGGCCGCGGTTTTGGTACTTATCTCAACATCAAAAGGTGTCATGACTGGCGCCGAAGCAGCCAAGGCTAAACTTGGCGGCGAATTGTTGTTGAAGGTTTACTAAGCCTCACGCGAATCAAATAAACGTCCTCATTGCAGGGCGTTTATTTTTTTGTAAAGCTAACCTTCGCAATATTAGGCAGATATCTATATAGACAAAATGAATGCTATATCGTAAAATGTTAATATGATGAAACGACTACGTGTATTGGCAAGAGTATTAGTATTGAAAGATAATAAGATTTTATTAGTACGTAACAAAGGTGCAAACTTCTGGTACCCACCAGGTGGTGGCTGGGAATATGCAGAGGAGACAATAACAGAATGTGCGTCAAGAGAAGTAAATGAGGAAACAGGATATAGTGTAGATATAGAGAGACTTCTTTGGTTGCAGGAATTTCATGAAAAAGATAGGATATTCTTTGAGACTTTTTGGCTGGCAAAAGTTAACGACAGAAACATTCAAACGATTGACGGCTTGAGTAGCCATATAGATCTTGATAAAAATGGGATGGTAGAGGAAGCTCGTTGGTATGAAGAGTCTGAGCTTAAAAACTTGAAAATATTTCCAGAACGAGTGAAGTCTTTTTTTTCGCTAATTGACCACTATAAAGATAGTACTGATCCGTTTATAGGAACTTTCTTGTGATTAAATTTGCCCATATAATCTCTATAGGGTTTGCTGTTTTTTTGTTATTATGGATAATAAGAATCATCAAGTCCACATTTATTTTAAGGAAGATGCGCTCAACAAATACTAAGGCGCAAAATGATATAGATTTTTACATACTCCTCCCAGTTCTGAACGAGAATTCTCGTCTTCGAGAGTTTGCGTCTTACTATTTAGATAGTCTCTTGCCATCATACGAGAACCTTCATTTAGTAGTAATAACTACAGAAAGGGAAAAAGTTCTATACTCAGGCTCCAAAACTCTGGATATTGCAGAACAACTAGCTAAGAAGCATAATAATATATCTCATTTGCATGTACCGAATAAATCCGGTGTAATGGCTCATCAACTTAATTATGCAGTCAATAGTTTACCAGATGACTCTATTTGCGTGGTATATAATGCCGATTCTAGGCCAGAGCCACAAACTTTTCGCTGGGTATCGTCGCGTATAAATATCGGTGTAAACCAAGCCTTTCAACAATATGGATTATATCTTAAAAATGTCAATTTCTTATCAAAGCAAAGGATGAAGCATGTACTTTTAGCTAATGCATATTGGCAATGCCGATGGTCGTTAGGTTTTGAATTTTATAGAGCTCATGCGGCTCATTCTAGAATTACTCTGCCGCCATCGTTAAGACCGTTCAATTATTGTATCGGACATGGCATATTTATTACAACCAATTTGATAAAGTCTATTAAATTCTCCCGAAGCTACCGTAAATGAGGATGCTATTCTTGGTCTTGAGTTGGCGAGAAACAATGTAATACTTTCTCCTATCCCCTTCTTTGACATAGCAGACTCGCCAGATAGCGTCAAATCTATCTTTGTTCAAAAGTCGGTTTGGTTTCAGGGGCCATATCAATCTATGCTCTACTATAAATTACTGAAAGGCACAAAACTTTCTCCGGCGTTACTTTTAAATAGTGTAAAATTGTTTTCTCATGCTTTATATTGGGTGTTGGGTCCATTTCTGGCTGTTGTATTATCTATAGTTGTCGTCGTATCACCAGAAAATATAGTTTTAGTGGCGTCACCAGTTGCATTTATTATTCTACCTACAGTCATAACAAAGATTATGTTTGAACATATGATAATGCCCTCATCGCGTCAATATTCAAAGCGGGTGCATTACATGAGCCTAGTTTTAGGATCGATACCCGCGTATATTATTCATGGCGCAGCAGCCATAAAGGGGAGTAATCCTCTCAAGCTATATGTTAAGAGGTAATAAACCAAAAACCGCAATGACACAGAATGGAGAGACATAGTGATTTATGTTATAGGAGGACCGTCCTTAAGCGGCAAGACGACAGCTCGTAAATATATGACAAGGCATTTAGGTATCAGTGGAATTGATACTGATACTTTGAGAACATTAACCGAGATACTAGTACCAGACCTGTCGGTGGGCCATGATAAAAGCGTTATGGATAATTATAAGAATATGAGGCAGACTATTAAAGCTTTCTTATTTGCTCGTAGCTTTTTTAGTGAAGATTATCTTCTAGAGGGGGATTGTATCAATCTTGAAGACATCTCGGAAATTAAGCAGAATATAAAGCTTAAGGCGGTGTTTTTGGGATACCCCAATTCTTCAGTTGAAGACCTTCTTGTGATATTGCACGGAGTGCCAAAGGACCATTGGTCTCGCGCAATTGGCTACACGGAACTTTATAATAAACTTGAGGAGTTTGTAAACTATAGTAAGTTTTTGCAAGCAGAGGCTAATAGACTTAATTTAACATTCCTCGATGTGTCACCCCGAAAAAAAATCGATTTACAAAATCAAATCATTGTACAAGAGCTATTTAGGAATTAATGTCGTCTCTTATTATGTTTAACGTATAAGCCATAATGTCGGCGGGGGTCCTATGCGCATCAATAGTAATCCAAGAATCATCTTCGTCAGCTCTTTTATCGTAATAATCCGCCTGTGCTTGATGGTAGTCGATTGTCTTTACGTCAAAAAAATCAGCCCCTCTAGAGTGTGTGCGGCGCATCGCGACTGAAGGTTTTATACGTAAATAAAATGTTCTAGCAGGCCTTAGATCTCCAACTGTTAAGTCATCAATTGCAGCCCTAAGAGAGGGTCTATTTGATAAGTCGCCATTCTGTGAATGATAGGCCTCAAAAGTTTCGTTCCATCGATCGGCAAGAACGACGCTTCCAAGTGCAAGTCTGGCTAAAATATTATTACGCTGACGCCGCTGGAATGCCTGGAACATGAACATAATTTCTATATCGTCAGCCGTCTCTATGAACTGACTAAATGCGTCTTTGTGCTCTGGTGTATAAGCTTTACTTATAAAAACATCATGCCCCGCCATCCGTAGTTCACTGCTGAGGCTGTTGATTAAGGTTGTTTTACCTGAACCGTCAATACCAGCAAATGCATAAAAGCTTCCTGTGTCATTTGGGCTAGGTAATTGTATAGTCTCTCTATTCATAGCTAAATAATAACCTGATTACTTGGAATATTATACCATACTTATATATGTTGATAAATGGCCTTCCGGCACATATTCGCAACGGGGAAACTAGCTGACTAAACTTGGCGGCGAATTGTTGTTGAAGGTTTACTAAGCCTCACGCAAATCAAATAAACGTCCTCATTGCAGGGCGTTTATTTTTTTATATCTATTTATACAGAGATAGTATAATAGTGACATGATCGATCTTAAGAATGTGTCTTATGAAACTAATAGTCGAGAATTGTTTAGCGATGTGAGCTTTGCTATTAACACTGGAGATAAGATTGGACTAGTTGGTCCAAATGGTGCTGGAAAAAAACTACTTTATTAAAAATAATAAACGGAGATATCCAGCCTACATCAGGTGATATTATTTCGGGTGGTGAAGAAATAGGTATTTTACCACAAAACCTGAATAAATGGCTCGATAAGACAGTTTATGATTTTATAGAAGAAGTGACTGGTGTTAAGTCGGCTAGAGAAGAATTTGATTATCAGTGTGAAGATTAACCCAAGAGGCTAGTGAAAAGACGCTATTAGCTTATGGCGAAGCTCTGGAGAGGTATGAAAAATTCGAAGTAGCAAATTTTGACACGACGATTAAAAAGGCTTTATCGCGGGCAGCTCTGGGTGATATTGATCCGGATAGACGTCTGAATACATTTTCCGGGGGACAACGCACACGGATAGCTTTGGCGGCAGTTTTTGCGTCTCGTTATGATCTAATTTTGCTTGATGAGCCAACTAATAACCTTGATGACAGCGGAGTAATTTTGCTTGAAGATTTTATTGACAATTCGCCAGCTTCATTTTTGATCGTGTCTCATGATCGGCATTTTTTACGTAACACTGCGGAACGGATCATAGAATTGACTGGCGGCAAGGGTGTGAATAAGTACAATCTTGGTTACGATGAATATATTGAAGCAAGACGTGAAACTCGTCAAGCAATGACCGACCGCTATGAGCAATATGAAAAGGAGAAAAAGCGACTATACCGCGTTGCGCGGGATGCGAGAATTCGTGCGAATTCGGCCAAAGCTAACCACAAAAATCGGATAGTGATAAGTTAAATGATAATTTTCGTAAAGAGCGCGCATCTTCAAATATTGCAGGGGCGGCTGGAGGCGTGGAGTCTCGCCTGCGACAATTGGATGAACCTGAGAGAGTGGAGGATGAAATTGCTATTAAGTTTGCTTTCGATGAAGTATCGTCTAAGAAGCATAGCCTTATTTCTGTGCAATCGCTAAGTATTTCACATGACGGAGAGAAGATGATAGGACCCGTTACTTTTAATGTACGTCCTGGCGATAAAATATTGATCCAGGGAGAGAATGGTTCAGGAAAATCTTCGCTCCTCAATTTTATTATGGGAAATAATACACCTGAGTATCATCGCGGAGAAATAAAAAAGGCGAAAAATGCAAAAATAATATATATGAATCAGTCGCAATCATTGCCGCTTAAAGACAACTCACCTTTGGACAATTTGCGGTATTTATCGCCAAAACTTGAATTACACGACGCGATCAATATATTAATTCGTTTTGGTCTGGATAAACGAACAATCTCTTCGACAAAAGCAATAGATCTCAGCGGTGGTGAACGGGCTAAAGTTCTGCTTGCTGCTATGTCAACGAGCTCTCCTGATCTTATCATCCTGGATGAGCCGACGAATAACCTTGATATTCCTACTATTGAAGCTTTGGAATTGGCATTAGGTCAGTATAGAGGAGGTGTTGTGATAGTGTCTCATGATCAAGACTTTATCGAAAAACATAGGGATAACAGAGAAAAATTAAAATATAAAAAGACTTGACGGAGCGACTTTTACTATTATTAATATTAAGATGATTATATGAATATTGGTCGAAATATTTTAAATTTAAGAAAAAGCTGACATTCTTTCATAAGAACAGTTTACTGAAAAATGGGAGCAACAAGACAAACAATAAGTAACTGGGAGAAGGAGGTGCTAAATGATTGAACAAAAAAACATTCGGCCAGAAAGTAATAGAATTTAATAAAAATTATCTAAAAATATCAATGGAATTACCGGATGGTTTTAAAATTATAAATCCGTTTAATGGAAGTCAAAAAGAAATAGTAAATGAAATTTCAACAACGTTCTACAAAAGGTTTTATAATGATTGTAATAAACGTCGTATAATATTAGGAAGTTCACCAGCACGTCGAGGAACAGCTGTTACAGGGGTGCCATTTGAGGATGTGGAACATCTTCAAAAAGAAACTGGTATTTTTGATTGATAAGTTTTTATATTAACAAATCATCTTCAGGTTTTTTTATATGATGTAATTGAAAAAAATATGGTGGATGCAAAAAGTTTTATTCGGATTTTTATATGAATTTTGTCTGTCCTGTTGGTATAGTTAGAGCCAATTCAAAGGGGAAATGAGGTTAACTGCAATTATTATGATAGTAAAAATTGCAAGAAACATTGTATTCTTTGATTGTTAGTTCAATACAGGGCACAAATTGATTTTTGGGATCGATACTTCTGTGTGTTATTGCATAGGAAGTGGAGATAATTATACATTTTTATCTAAAATAAACAAAAAAATATAATTTTTGATGAAATCATACCTTTGGAACATCCGAGATTTATAATGCAGTATAATTCTAAACATAAATATGAATATTTTTGAAAAGTATTTGACAGCTTTAAAAGCAAAATCATGGCAAAGAAACGGAGATAGTATATCGTTAATAAAAAAATTTTAATGAAACATTAATACATGACGAGTTGTTCGAAAAGATTGATTATGTTATTTTGTTGTTAAAGGTTTACTAAGCCTCACGCAAATCAAATAAACGTCCTCATTGCAGGGTGTTTATTTTTTATGATAAACTTTTATCATATGGGAGCTGGAGCGCTAAAAGACATAAAGTCGGCATATCGAGTAGCAGTAAAGGGATTAGTGCGCGATGAATTAGGTAGGCTGCTGTTCGTTCAAGAGAGAAGTGACTCATGGGATCTTCCTGGCGGTGGGCTAGAACACGGTGAGGATATTACAGAAGCGTTGAAACGAGAGTTTCTGGAAGAACTAGATACAGATATCGAAGTCGCTACAGAAAATCCCTTGATTATTCCGACTTGGAATACAAAGTTCGACGACCCCGTTTTGATTATTGCCTACAAAGTTACCCTATTAACAGCACCTCGTAAAACAGATGAAGTTTCAAATTTTAACTATTTCGATATTCATGAAATCAAACAAGAAAAGCTAGATTCTACGCTGATTGGCAATCTTCCAAAAGGTATTTATAAAATAAATATCCGACCGAGAATAATTATGTGTTAATCTCAACCATCTCGTTTGTCAAGAAAAACTTTGCAACGTTAGCTGCACGATGAGCTCGCTCAGATTGCCTACAAATTTCCGCTTACACTCGATTCCGCACTGTTTTGTCACCATAAGTCTCCGCCGTTATGTAAAAGGATATGGACGTGATATATCGGGAAAGCTTTGCGAATTATTGAGCCATCGAAGTCAGACTAACCGCTATCCGCTCGCCAAACATCGTCAATCCCGCCGCAATCGTTAATCCATGACCGAAAGTTGGCAATTGCTGATAGTTGATGTTTGTGGGTTTACTATTGTTTGGCTGTTTTATGTATCGAGCGGTATTGGGTTGGCTGTCGTTTGGCGGTACAACTTGGTCGCGTGTACCGTAAAAGGAAGTGATGCGCGCGAACTTTGCTTGTATGTTAGGCAGGTTGCTGGCTAATTCGTCAATTGCCCGGGCAAGCGTCTGGTTTTTCAAGCGCTGCCGATATACATACGGCGTCGCAATCGTCGCGACGGCTTTGATTCTGTCGCTGTTATCCATTGCCAGGGCGTTCAATGCCGCCGCGCCGCCCGCGCTTGCCCCGATAAGATATATGTCTCCATTCAGATTGCGGATATAGTCATTCAAGCATTTTTGCTTTTTATAGTAATCATTCGCTGCGCTCTCCCAGCCGAACGTGAAGACATGCGGGCGAAACCCGCGCACTCGCCACAAAGGATAGGTCAGCTGGTATAGCCATTTGCGATCGCCTAGGCCAGGGATGAGGATGAGGTGAGGTGTCGCATTCAAAACGTCTCTCCAAATTTTTCTATAAATTGATTGTGTAATCGAGAAGTTATTTCCATAGAAGATAATTCATCGACGTCAGGAAATAAATCACCTACTGTGCTGCATTCACCTAATCGTAACGTTATTTCTTGTATTCCGGCAGAATGCTGCCTATTATTACAAGCTCTTATTAGCGCTTGTGCGAGACGCCAGAATAAATCTCTATTAAAAATATTTTTTCTATCTCTTGACGAGCCATGAATATGTTCGAGACGACTCAGGATAGGAAATGGAGGGTGGAGGGATTGTATATTTATCAAGTTTATTCACGATTATTATTTCTCTGTCAATCAGTATATCACAGATTTGCATTTTACCCCTAGTCTGTGTTAAAATACTGAAGTTAATATCAAATCACACGAAAGGTGAGTAATGAGTCTGAGTCGAATCGGAAAACTGCCGGTGATTATTCCGGCCGGTGTGACAATCACGGTTGACTCTGGTGATGTGGTCGTTAAAGGGCCAAAGGGTGAATTGAAGCAATTCATCACACCAGCAGTTGAGGTGAAAGTCGAAGACGGACAAGTCACGGTACATCCTAAGGACGAGTCCAAAGTAGCCCGTAGCCAGCATGGTCTGATGCGCGCGCTAATTAACAACATGGTAATCGGTGTAACCAAAGGCTATGAAAAGCGCCTAGAGGTTAACGGTGTCGGTTTCCGTGTTAGCTCAAGCAATAATGAGCTGGAAATGGCACTTGGATTTTCACATCCAGTCAAATACAAAGCCCCAGAAGGTGTAACTGTTACCAACGAAAAAATGATCATCGTTGTTAGCGGTATCAATAAACAACAAGTCGGCCAAGTTGCAGCGGAAATCCGCGCACTGAAGAAGCCTGAGCCATACAAGGGCAAGGGTATCAAGTACGTCGACGAGCAGATTTTGCGTAAAGCAGGAAAGACAGGTAAGTAATCATGGCTGAAAATAAGAAGCTACTCAACCGCGCTCTTCGCAAAAACCGCGTTCGCGCTAAGGTTTCAGGCACGACAGAGCGCCCACGCTTGACAGTTACTATTAGCAATTTGCACGTTAGCGCACAGCTAATTGACGATGTAGCTGGCAAGACATTGGCTGCAGCAACTACGGTTGGCACAAAAGCAACTGGCACGATGACTGAAAAAAGTGCCGCTATCGGTACTGAAATTGCTAAGAAAGCAAAGAAAATTAAGATTAGCGCAGTAGTGTTTGATCGCAATGGTCGTCAATACGCTGGCCGCCTAAAGGCTTTGGCTGATGCTGCGCGCCAAGAAGGATTGGAGTTTTAGTATGGCAGAGCAAGCTGCAAATACTACCCCACGTGCAGAAGGTCGTCGACCTCGAAATCCACGTGGTGGTCGCCGCGATGACCGGCGAAATGTGCGCGATGACGCACCAAAAGAATTTGAAGAGTTGGTAATTAACATTGACCGCGTTTCTCGCGTGGTTAAGGTGGTCGCCGCTTCCGATTTAAGGCTTTGGTAGTTGTTGGTAACCGCAAAGATAAGGTTGGTGTCGGCGTTGCCAAGGGCGCAGACGTTCAAGCTGCCGTCGCTAAGGCTACGTCAGTCGCTAAAAAGCACCTAATTACATTGCCACTAAACGGTGAGACAATCCCACACGACAGCGAAGTTAAATTCTCTGGCGCACGCGTATTGATAAAACCTGCCGCTCCTGGTACCGGTATTATCGCTGGTGGTGTAGTTCGCCAAATTATCGGTGTAACAGGTGTTCGTAACCTATTGACCAAATCTCTTGGCTCAACCAACAAGGTTAACATTGCTTACGCGACTATCGAAGCTCTAAAGTCATTAGTTCCACGCGATCAATGGCTAAGCGCTCAGCCTGTAAAAAAGGTTGGTAAAAAGGAGGCTAAATAATGAAGTACAATGATCTCCAAGTTTCAGCAAACAGGAATAAAAAGCGCGTTGGTCGCGGTATTGCTGCTGGTCAAAGGTAAAACTGCTGGTCGCGGTACTAAAGGTCAGAACGCCCGAACAGGTAAGAAGCTTCGCGTAATGTTCCAGGGTGGTCAGCGTCCACTAGCTCAAGCTGTACCAAAGGCTCGCGGATTCAAGAGCTTGCGAACTCCAGCTCAAGTTGTGTACATGGATCACTTGAACGCATTTGACGGCAAAAACCGTTGACAATGCTTTGTTATTCACTGAAGGCTACATTGCAACTCCTTTCCACACGGTTAAGGTTATCGCTCGTGGTGAATTGAAGGCTAAGGTTGACTTGAAAGTACAAGCTGCCTCAGCTTCAGTTGTTGCTGCTATCGAAAAAAGCTGGTGGCTCATTCGAGAAAGTAGCTACACCCTCTACGCCAAAGCGCGAAAGAAGCTGAAGAGAAATAATTTTTCTCGGTGATAATAAATCCCTTCCATTTCGAAGGGGATTTTCTTTTGTTCTAAAATAGCGGTTTCATCGATAGAGCATACGCTTTTTATGTTTTTAGTATGGAAATATCCGCTAAGGTAATGTATAATTAACAGAGTTAAGAATTGTTAGTGACTATGAGGGGCTAAAACATGAATTGGAGAATAATTTTTTTCGCTCGCTGAAAAAAATAAAGATATGCAAAAAACGACTATTTATTGTCGTGGGAATAATCGTTGTTTATCGATTATTGGCGCACATTCCAGTGCCATTGGCGGAACCAACGCAACTACGTAACGCGATTTCGTCGGTACTTGGGCAATCTGACCTCGGTGGTATCTTGAACTTGCTATCTGGTGGTGCGTTGTCGAGCTTCTCTCTGGTGTTGGTTGGACTTAGTCCATTTATTACCGCCAGTATTATCATTCAGCTTCTAACTAAAGCCATTCCAAGGCTTGAGGAGTTACACAAAGATGGCGAATCTGGACGCCGAAAAATTCAGCAATGGACGCGTGTTATTACCGTGCCGCTTGCTATTGTCCAGTCAATCGCTTTCATCTTCATCTTAAGGCAAACAGTTCTTCAAGGCGGCAGTACGACATTGGCTGACCCTACGATGATGGAATGGATCGTTTCAATCACTTCAATGACAGCAGGCTCTGTCCTTCTAATGTGGCTCGGCGAGGTTGATCACTGAGCAGGGAATCGGCAACGGTATTTCTATCGTGATCTTCGCTGGCATCATCAGCCAATTGCCACAAATGCTCGCGTCACTAATCTCATCATTGTTCAATACCTCATCTGGCAGCTTAAACGTCTTCAACTGGTTCACTCTCCCTGTAAACCCAGTTATGTTCTGGACAATATCAATCATGTCAATCGCTGGACTTATCGTCCTTTACTTCCTAGTTAAAATCAACGAAGCTCAGCGTGTCATTACGATTAACTACGCAAAGCGCGTTCACGGAAACAGTAATTACGGCGATGTAAAGAGCATTTTGCCAGTTAAGCTGATTGCGGCGGGAGTTATTCCAGTCATCTTTGCGGTTGCGTTCCTAAGCTTGCCGCAATTCGTTGGTCAAGTTATGAAAGCGTCTGGTAACGCCGATCTTTTGCCGACCGCCAATAAATTGATTACTTGGTTCCAAGCTCCAAACGCAGGTTCGTTTACAGGAAGTACCGCTGAAGCATTTATCTACCCAACCCTATACTTCATCTTGGTTATCGCCTTTACGTATTTCTACACTGGAATCGTCTTTAACGCTAATGAAATTGCCGAAAATCTGCAGAAGCAGGGCGGATTTATTGAAGGCGTACGTCCGGGCGCTCAGACTGAAAAATACCTTATGAGAACCGTCAATCGCTTGATTTTGTTCGGCTCAATTGTCCTAGGAATCGTGGCTATTTTGCCATTCGTTGCGGAATATCTCACGTACAATTTGACAGGCTTGCAAGGTTTGCGTTTGTCAATCGGCGGTACTGGAATCTTGATTATCGTATCAGTTGCCCTTGAGACGCTGCGACAAGTCAACTCTCGTGCGCTGATGGTTACGTATGATGACTTTGACCCAGACGAGCTGCTTGATAGTGACAAAAAGAAGAGTAAGAAGCGTCGTTTGTTTAAGAAAAAAATAATTGACATTAAAAATCCCCGCCGAAAAGCGAGGGAATTCTTTTTGCGAATGGATTATCGTATTTTGTAATCGTAAGATGAATTGTCGCCAACTTTTTTCTCATTTTGGCAGACTGGCGCAATTTCATTACTAATGTTATTTTCATCAACCATCTTACAACTCGGAATGTTGAACAAATTAAATTGGTTGGTTGGGGAAATCGTTTTCCATCCGCCATCTTTCTTGACTGCAAACATTCGTGCCTCAGAATTGCCGCAACCATAGCCCAGCAACAACTGTTTCTCATCTTGGGAATGGGCAATTACCGTAGTTACGCTGTTGTTATCCTTACAGCCCGACTTTTTTACGTCTGCCTTCAGAAAATCACGAAGCTCTTGTGTGGCTGAATCGTTGCGAGTAACCGCTTTACCTCCTTCAATACGGAAGCCCAAAGACCCCAAGCTCACAGATCCATTATCAACCTTTTCCGCTGTTTGAGACGTCTTGTCGGAAGTTTGGTTGGCGTGTAGTAAAATTACGCCAATAACTATCACGATCAAAGCCGTCACCAGACCGATTAGCACCGCGGTCATTATCTCATTCTTCGATTTTGTAACCTTAAAGTTTACTGGTTTTTTCTTGCTTGCCATAAAAATCCTTATGTTAAATTTGATAGCACAATTATAGCACTTAAATTTACGGCGAAAACCCTTGTCAAACTGTGTTTAGTACTGTATAATTGACAACTGTAACTTATGGCGAGTCAAAAGGAAGTCATCAAAATGGTAGGAAAGGTAGTGGAAGCACTGCCTAATACTCAATTTAAGGTGGAACTGGAGAATGGCCATAGTATCATCGCGCACATTTCAGGACGAATGCGCAAGCATTATATCCGTCTGGTGCCTGGTGATAAGGTTGAGGTTGAGATGACCCTTACGATCTTACAAAGGGACGAATCAGCTTCCGCCTACGTGACGATCGACCTCAAGGTCGGTAGTTAAATATTAACGGTAATCTCAGGGTTTACTCAGGAAGGGAGATTTAAGCACTCTATGAAAGTTCGTGCAGGTGTGAAAAAATCAGTCCCGATGATAAGTTTGTTCGCCGCAAAGGCCGACTATATATCATCAACAAGAAAAACCTAAGAATAAGCAAAAGGCAGGGTTAAGCATGGCTCGAATTGCTGGGGTAGATTATCCCAACAGAGAAGCAGGTGCAAATTGCGCTCACCTATATTTACGGTATTGGGCCAAAGCACGCTTCGAGCATCCTTGCGGCGGCTAAAATTGAGCCGACCACTCGGGTGAAAGATCTCACCGAGGCTGAAGAAAACAAGATTCGCGAAATTATTGACAGCGAATACACCGTTGAAGGTGATCTCCAGCGCTTGGTGACAAATAATATTAAGCGCTTGAAGGATATCAACGCCTATCGCGGTCTTCGCCACAAAGCAGGACTGCCAACACGCGGACAGCGGACTCGTACGAATGCACGAACTCGCAAGGGTCGCGCCATCGCCGTGGGCGGTACACAACCAAAAGCAGCAAGTAAGACCTAAAGAAAGGACTAAGAAATGGCAGACGCAAAATCTACCAAGAAGAAGCAGCGCCGATCAGTCCCAGCTGGTCAGCTGCATATTCAGGCAACATTTAACAATACTATCGTTACTTTTTCCGACAAGAAGGGTAACGTGCTAACTGCTTCATCAGCTGGTGCATGTGGTTTCCGTGGAAGTAAAAAAGGTACAGCCTATGCTTCACAGGTTGCTGCTGAAAAAGCTGCTGAAGCTGCGAAATCTCAATACGGCTTGAAGTCTGTTGACGTTTTCGTGAAAGGTGTCGGCTTGGGTCGTGACGCCGCTATTCGTGCGGTCAGCGCATTCGACATCTCAGTAGAAAGCATTAAGGACGTAACTGGCGTGCCTCACGGCGGTGTTCGTCCACGAAAAGGCACTGGAGGGCATAATTATGGCACGAGATAATTCACCAATTGTCAAGCAAAGCCGCCGCGAAGGTTATGCGCTTCATCCAAAAGCACATAAAATTTTGGCGAAAAAATCTGGCATTCCAGGTCAGCACGCACATGGTCGTCAGAACAAGCCAAGCCTATACGCTACACAGCTTCGTGAAAAGCAGAAGGTTCGTCGCTTGTACGGCCTAGTTGAAAAGCAATTTGCTCGCTTGATGGACGAAGCAACACGCGCCCAAGAAGGTTTGGCGGGCGAAAACTTGTTGAAGCTATTAGAGCGCCGTTTGGATAACGTTGTTTATCGTTCTGGATTTGCCGTATCACGCCGCGCAGCTCGTCAACTAGTTAGCCACGGACACTTTGAATTGAACGGCCGACGCGTCGATATTCCATCGATTCGCGTTAAAGCTGGCGATGTCATCACAGTTCGCCCAAAGAGTACCAAGTCAGAGTACTTTACGCGAATTGACGATGTAATCAACAATTCAGTCCAAGGCCCACTAAGTTGGCTAAAAGCTGATAGCAAGAAGCTGAAGATTGAAGTAACTGGTTTGCCAAAGCGCGAGGAAGCAGAAAGCTGACATCAACGAGCAATTAATTGTTGAGTATTACTCACGATAAAAGAAGGGTTAGGGAAGAATTATGGCAAAAGCAATTTACAATCCAGCACTCGCGAGCGTTGATGATATTTCAGCAACCAGTGCTACTTTTCTAATCGAGCCACTTCACCCAGGCTACGGTAATACTCTTGGTAACTCATTGCGACGCGTTCTATTGTCGAGCGTTCGTGGTGGCGCAGTTGTAGCTTTCAGAATTGAGGGTGCAACTCACGAGTTTACTACTGTTGAAGGCATCAAAGAAGATGTTGTCGACATTATGTTGAACTTGAAGAACGTTCACCTACGCGTATTTACTGACGATCCAGTTGAGCTACGCATTGAGAAATCTGGCGCTGGCGAAGTAACTGCTGCCGACATTAAAACTAATGCTGATGTTGAAGTTGTCAACCCAGAGCAAGTAATTGCTACAATCGACGACCCAAACAAGCATTTGGTTATGGATTTGGTAGTTGAGGCAGGTTGCGGTTACCAGACAATTGAAGAGTCAAGCGAAAAGCGTTTGCACAGCGACATGATTGCTATCGACGCAATGTACTCACCAGTTCTACGCGTTCGCTACAAAGTCGACTCAACTCGTGTTGGCCAGGAGACAAACTTGGATAAATTGGCAATCACTATTGAAACTAACGGCACAATCACACCTCGTGAGGCGTTCGAAGAAGCAGCAGCGATTCTTGTCAACCAATACACAGCTTTGGCTGGCAATACGATGGTAACTGGCGCGCCAGCACTTGGTGCAGCTAAGGAAGACGAAGAGTCAGAGCTAGCAATGCCAATCGAAGAGCTAAACTTAAGCGCCCGCACGACGAACGCGCTAATTAACAATGAAATCCGCACTATTCGCGATTTGGTAACTTTGACTGAGCAAGATTTGCGAGAATTGAAAGGTTTCGGTTCAAAGGCATTAGACGAAGTACGTGACAAGATGGCGGAGTTGGAGTTTTAACTATGCATAGACACGGATATCAAGGGCGCAAGTTCGGCCGCGAGCGTGATCAGCGACGAGCCCTACTCAAAGGTCTGGCTACCAGCTTGGTTGAGTATGGAAAAATCGAGACCACCTTGCCAAAGGCTAAGGAACTAAAGCGTCACATTGAAAAAAATCATCACCAAGGCTGAAAAGGGCGACCCTAGCAAGCCGACGTCAGGTGATTGCAGCATTAAGCACACGCGCCGCTGCTTACAAACTAGTTGATGAAATCGCGCCACAGCTAAGCGGTCGAACCAGCGGACACGTTCGCGTTGAACGAACACGTTTGCGAGTCGGCGACGGCGCTCAAATGGCGATTATCGAGTTTGTTGACGATATTAAACCAATGCCAAAAGGAAGGAAAATAAGATGAAGACTTATTCACAAAAACCATCTGAAGTTTCTCGCCGTTGGGTATTGTTTGACGCTAGCGAATTACCACTTGGACGTTTGGCTACAGAAATTGCCAAGCATTTGACTGGTAAATACAAGCCAACTTACACTCCTCATATTGACGGTGGCGACTACGTAGTTGTTATCACGCTGCGCAAACAGTCGTTACTGGATACAAGGAAACTGATAAGTATTACTATCGCCACAGTGGTTTTCCAGGTGGAATTAAGGAAACGCAATTCAAAGAAATGCGTGAACGTCACCCAGAGCGAATTATTGAAGAAGCTGTTAAAGGTATGTTGCCAAAGAACAAATTGCAAGCAGAGCGCCTAAAGCGTCTACGCATTTTTGCTGGCAGCGACCACGCCCACACAGCACAAACACCAGAGAAAGTTGAGGGTGAAGTAATATGGCTGATACTTATTTCTACGGCTTAGGTCGACGCAAAAGTGCTTCAGCAAGCGTTCGATTGCTTCCTGGAAAAGGCACTATCACTATCAACGGCAAACCTGCCGCTGAGTACCTGGATGGCAACAAAACTCTTCTAGCAGAAGTAACCGATCCACTTGCAATTGTCAGCAAGCAAAAAGAATTCGACGTTACTATCCTAGTTAAGGGTGGCGGCTTAGCTGGTCAAGTTGACGCTATCAAGCTTGGCATCGCAAAAGCTTTGACAGCTGCTCACGCTGACCTGCGTCCAGTTCTGAAGAAGGCTGAGCTATTGAAGCGTGATCCACGCGAGAAAGAGCGCAAGAAGTACGGTCTTCGTTCTGCTCGTAAGCGCGAACAATTCTCTAAGCGTTAATACAGAAAAGGCTATCACAAAATACTCCGTTTCACATGCAGGCGGAGTATTTTCATAGTATACTAAAAATATGTTGGACAAGATTATCCATCGCTGGTTACGGATTCCGTATACATTGAACATGCATTATTTTTCTCGTCCGGAAAAACCGAAAGCGACGATTTTACTTATTCATGGATTAGGCACATCCTGGAAAACATGGACGCCGCTGGAGCCGTATCTACCAAAAAGACACGCGAGTTATAGCAATTGATATGCTGGGATTTGGCAATTCGCCCAAGCCTGATTGGAAAAACCCTATAATGTTCATGACCAAAGCCGCAAAGTATCGCCGCCACTTTGCGTAGGGAATTCATAAATAACGTCGATATTATCATCGGTCATTCTATGGGCTCGCTGGCTGCCGTAGAGCTCGCCAAGCAATATCCGAAGTTAAGCAAGTCGCTGATTTTGTGCAGTCCGCCAATATATTATCCGAGGGTTGACGAAAAAATTCATCATCCAGAGAAAATTTTGCGTGCGCTTTATGAGTTTTTCAATAGTCATCCGCGCAGTTCGAAACGCTTTTTGCACTCGCTGATCGGCACAATATTTGGCCTGACGCTGGATTTAAGGCCGACGAGGTTACCTCCGAGTCGTTTTTAATCGCCCTGAATACTGCGATTATCAATCAGACAACGATGAATGACATCACTAAGCTCACTCTTCCGATTGCTATTTTGTCTGGAAAACTCGACCCACTGATTGTAGAGAGAAACCTGAAGAAATTAGCAAAAGATCATAACAATATCACTCATACGTCAATGGCAACTCAGCGACATGAGGTAACCGATAAATATGCGAAGAAGCTGTCGGAAATTATGAAAGATTATTTGGCAGGAAAATATTCACCAGAAACGAGTCATCCTATAACAAAAATCCAAAACGAGGAAGTTTATGATCGAAATCGAATCCAAATTCAAATTAGCGTCTGATATTACTCGCGATAATCTCATCGCCATACTAAAAAGCCAATTTATCACGTCAATCTCAAGCAAACGCCAAAATTGATACAGTATTTTTATTGCCCGAGCAAGTTGACGCGCAATTGTTCCTGGCTCAAAAAAATTATGCGAGTGCGCGATGTTCTTAATCCGGAAACTGGCGAGCTGCAACAAAGCTTGATGACACTGAAAGTTGAAGGACAGGCAAAAATTAGCGTCTGATGAATATGAATTTGCGGTTGATGACGGAAATGCGGCGCGCCAAATGCTCACAGCGCTGGGCTGGCAAGAAATTGTCACGGTTGATAAAGTCCGCCTTGAATCAAAGACTGAAGATTACACGATTTGCATTGATGAAGTTGCTGGACTAGGATTATTTATTGAACTGGAAGTTTTGACCGAAGACAGTGCCGACATAAAAAATATTCAGCAGCAAATGTGCAATTTTCTGAAAAACCTGGATATCGACGGCAAATTATGGAAAAATTCCGTACGACACAAGCATTAGAAATCTGCAAAATAACGGTTACTTTGATTAAATTTAGGAGGTCTTATGTCGGTTGAAATTAAAAGATCCAAAAAAGACATATCGGCTGTCTTTACGCGTGTGAAAAATAAATTAGAGCTAGTGCTTGCGGATAGTTCGCAAATTCATCATGTCGGCAGTACCGCGGTACTTGGTTTGGATGGTAAAAATATCCTAGATATCCTTATTTCTGCTAAAGATAGCGAACACATGGACGAGCTGCGGGACAAACTGGTAGCAATTGGATATTTTCCTTCATTAAATCCAAGTTCCCGTCAAGGGTATATCTTCCTGGCGTCCCGACAAGAAGAAACTGGCGAGGGCGATATTCATATTCACCTCGCGGTCGCGAATACTGAAACGCACGATAACTTCTTAATTATCAGAGATTATCTAAGGTCTCACAATGACGAAGCTGATCAATATTCAAAGATAAAATATCAATATGCCAAGCAAGCAAATTACGACAGGTCAGCGTATAAAAAACTTAAAGCAGCTTATGTCGATAAGTTATTGCAACGTGCCAGGCAGTGGAAAAATGGCGGCTAATCTCCTCATTCATATTCCGTACGACACAAGCATTAGAAATCTGCAAAGTAACGTTAGTTAGCGTATACTTATTAGTATGAAACAAGAGAATAGCCCAATTTATTTCATCACTTCCAATCACAGCAAATTCATTAGTCTTCAAGAACTCCTTCAGCCGCTTGGTGTTGATTTAAGGCAGCTCGATTATGATTTTGACGAAGGACGAGGGCTGGATATTCAGACGATTGCCAAAAGTAAATTATCTCAAGCCAAGAAAGCGTTTCCGAACAAGCGCTTGGTCGTTGACGATCGCGGTTTCTTCATCCCGGCGCTGAAAGGTTTTCCGGGGCCGTTTGTTAAATTGCTGCTGAACAGCTTTAGCTATCCCGGCATTATCAAGTTGATGAAAGGCGAGGCTGATCGTCGAGCTATTTTTCTTTTGCGGTTGGCTATTTTTGACGGCGAAAAAGACCACATTTTCGTAGCCAACGAAGAGGGATTTATCACCGACGAGCCACGCGGTGATAATCTCCATGGCTGGACGGAATTACTGTACATTTATGGACATCCGAGCTTTCCTGGTCGCAGTTTGGCAGAATTGAACGACGAAGAATGGCAGGAATATCTGACGATAATTGAGAAAGTTGACGGGCTTTGCGATGCTGCGGGATTATTTAATAGATGCATGAAAGCTGATAATAACCGTATACAACAGGCTATCATTGCTCGTGAAATCATTGATCTCTACCGAGATTCGCAAGACAAAAATCGAGACGGCTGTGTCGCTTGATGTATTGTGTTTTTGCAATGGCGAGATTGACTGACTGCGATAAAGTTGACTATCCAGCAATTGACTGGGATGATTTAGCAAGTAACTTTGATGGCATAGCAACATCCCAAAGTGATGTATCAGCTATACAAAAGATAGAAAATGATATAGCGTCTACATATAAAAAATCTTTAAAGATTATAAAGCAACAACTAAGCTGAGCTGGGAAGAAAGACCGCTCCCTTAATGTCATTTTACTAATCGTAGCCTCTGTGTTCGGTATGGTAATCAGTTTCGCTGTTTGTCTGGCTGAATCGCTGCATATTTATACTAAAATCGGGTTCTTAGCGATGGTAGAATTTATCATTTCGCCGCCAACATGGACAATATTATGGAAAGCAAATCCGATGGCCGTCCTATCTCTCTTATTCTCAATCGGTTTATCTATTTACATCATTTTATGGGTTTGGCGCATATCCAAGCGAGCTGTTTTATAGAACGTTTGCGAATTTTAGCAATTAGCGTTATAATCACTCCATGACTATAAAACGGCAATTCATCAACACCGCCTGGCAAAGCACGCGTTTTCGCCGCGGCTTGTTGAATTGTTCGTAAATTTCTTCTGAAAATACCAACCATGACTAGAGGCCGCGCGCGGTCTTTTTTATATAACCCAAAGGAGGAATTATGAAGCAAAGAATAATTATCATCGGCGGCATGGGGCCGCAGGCAAGCTTGGAACTACACCGGCGGATGATTCAGCAGGCGCTGGCAGACGGCGCGAAGGATGGCACGGATTTTCCACATATAGTTCATTTGTCGCTGCCGGTTCCTGATTTTATCACCAACGAATCGCGACGCAGCGAAGCCTTGGAAATTATCATAAACGAGCTGAAAAATATTGACGCGTCGATGGACGACGTTATCATAATTGCCTGCAATACTGCGCATTTGTTGCAGCCCGATATTGAACAGCGGCTGAATATTCGCATAACTTCCATGGTAGATGTCGCAATTGATTATGCTAGCAGCCATTATAAAACAATTCGATTGCTAGCGTCGCCGACGACCATCCACACTGGACTATATGACAAGCCGTTGAAAGCCGCCGGAGTAACCGTATTAACGCCGGATAAGGACGAAGAACAAGCGCTGGAAGTGATAATTCGCGCAGTAATTTCTGGGCAAACAATATCTCAGGCGGCGCTGGATAAAATACCAATAACAGCCCAATCCGAACAGGCGAACGCAGTAAACTATATCAATAATTACCCCAGCAGTCCGCCGGTATTATTAGGCTGCACCGAATTATCCTGCGCCTTCGCCGAAAAACCAAACACCATTGACCCAATGAACATTTTATTACGTTACTTAACAACCAAAGGAGTGCTATAATGTATACAATGAAACCAACTAAACCCGTCATCCTCACTGGCGTGCGCGCCAACAATAACATCCACATAGGTAATTACTTTGGGGCTATTTTGCCGATTATCAACATGACGAAACGTCGCCCGGACGAATACGATATCAATCTATTCATCCCAGACCTTCACAGTTTTACGACGCCAATTGACCACAGTAAGTTATACGACAGCACCCTGAACAACGCTCGAGTTTATACCGCCGCCGGATTGCCGCTGGACAACCCTTCCATTCATCTTTTACCGCCAAAGCCACGTCCCGGCACACAGTGAACTGGCGTGGATTCTGGATTGCTTCACTGGATTTGGCGAGATGAGCCGAATGGCGCAGTTTAAGGATAAGGGAAGTAAGGGCGATGCTTCCGTTGGACTATTTAACTATCCTGTCCTGATGGCTGCCGACATTCTACTTTACGGCGCGACTTACGTGCCAGTTGGCGACGACCAGACCCAACATTTGGAGCTCACGCGTGATATTGCTGAGCGAGATGGATCGCAAGTTTGGCGATCTATTTATCGTGCCGAAACCCGTAATTCAGCAGCATCAATTCTTCGGAAAAGACCAAGGACTAAGGATTAAAGATCTCGTGAATCCAGCGAAGAAAATGAGCAAATCTGACGAGAGTGGCAAGGGAATTATTTTCCTTTCTGACGATCCAAAATCGGCACATAAGAAAATAATGAGCGCAACAACAGATTCAATTGGCAAAGTTCAATACGACAAGGAAAATCAGCCAGGAATTTCTAATTTGCTGGAGATTTTAACCTTGGTTCGGCAAGATGCTGGCCGAGGAAGTTGCTCTGGAGCAGACCGCCAACGAGTACTTCGGTATGGATCGTTATGGCGATTTCAAGCGAATCGTAGCCGACGAAGTCGCGGAATTTTTGGAGAATTTCCAGAATCGGCTTGCGGCGGTTGATGAGCGAGCAATTGAAGAAAAGCTGGCTTCCAGTGAAAAAGACATGAATGTCGTCGCTAATGAAACTTTGTATCGCGTTCAAAAAGCTGTAGGGCTTCGAAAATAGGGAGCAAATCGCATGAAAATATTACCTCGGACAGTGCTGAAGATAGCTAGATTGTACAAATTAGCGGACGACAATACGCCCGTCAAAGCGCTGCGTCGATTGGAAATTCAAACGGACAAATCTCATGTTTTTGCGGATTTTATTTTGAACAAGCAGCATTTTGCACTGCTTTATGGTTCGATTGTTGACGAAGAATCTATTGACGAATTGTGGACGGAAAAACCAGATAATGCCGAGATTTTGCCGAATCCGCTAGACCCAGAATTTACCGAAACGCCGTTCCAGGGAAAATACGTCATAATGTTCCGAATTTCGCCAACTAAGGTGCGCTTGGACATTTATTTATCGACCAAATTTGACACGACAATTTCCCGAAGCCTTTGGCAAAAATACATAAAAGCTGGATACGTTTCGGTCAATAATAAAGTCGCGACGACGCCGAAGTTTGAGGTTGATGAAACTGATGAGATTGCGCTTAATTTGCCAGAAAAAGAGCAAGCGGACGTTGATTTGCCGATTTTATACGAGGATGATGATGTGATTGTCGTCAATAAACCAAGTGGGCTATTGACGCACGCGAAGGGCGGACTTTCTGACGAGCCGACGGTTGCGGAGATAATTCGCCCCAAAACCTCATTCGCAACGGATACCGATCGTCCGGGAATTGTTCATGAGGCTTGATCGCGATACTTCGGGACTACTGATTATCGCCAAAAACCCAGAATCTGCCGCGCATCTACAGAGGCAATTTGCCGAACGAACCGCCAAGAAAACCTACATAGCAATAACTGATGGTAGACCAAAGTTGAATGCTGCAAAAATTGATCTGCCAATTGGTCGCAATCCTTCAGCGCCGAGCACTTTTCGTATAGATCCGAACGGGAAACCAGCTCAGACGACTTACCATGTTTTGGCGGAAAAATGATACTCAGTCGCTCGTGGAATTGAAGCCGACCACTGGTCGAACTCATCAATTACGCGTCCATTTTGGCTCATTTGAATGCACCGATTCTTGGCGATCGAGTTTATGGAAAGTCTTCGGATTGTCGTATGATGTTGCATGCTCAAAAATTAGAGATAACTTTGCCGTCTGGCGAGAAAAAGTTTTTGAAGCCGCAATTCCTGACGAATTCAAGAGATTCTTCCCAGAGGATTTATAGATGACTGAAGTGATTATATCCGCTCGAGATACTCAAAAAATCAGCCAGATTTCATCGCAATTGCCTCACGCGCTTTTGGTAATTGCGGATTACGGAGCTTGATGGACTGGGCGTGGCTCAAATATTAGCAAAGAATAACGATACTTTTCACTTGAAACCACTTCCAGAAAAGCAAATTATATCTGTTGATCAAATCCGCGAGCTCATCTCTATGCTCCGAACTTACGCCATAAATCGTCGAGTTATTGTCATTGATGAAGCCGATTCAATGACCGAGCCGTCGCAAAATGCATTTCTGAAAGCACTGGAAGAGCCGAATAAAAATACCAATTTTATCCTTGTCGCGAAAAACCCGAAGTTAATGCTCGATACTGTTAGATCTCGTTGTCAAACGTTGACTCTTCATAAAACAACATCCGCCCAAGATAAAAAACTGCTCGAAAAGTACAATTTAGACCCCGCCTCTAGCCAGCAAATTCTTTTCTTAGCTGCTGGGCGACCGTTACTAATTAAGGAGTTGGCGGAAAATCCAGAAAAATTCGCCGAATATCGACAATTAGCCACCGACGCAAAGCAAATTTTAGCCACAAATCGAGAATACGACACGTTTAAGAATCTCGTCAAATACTTTTCTGACCGCCAAAAAGCAATATTGCTGACAGATATTATAGTAAATATGATTCGTTTTCAAGCTTTATCTCACGGGATAAATCCGTCGCTTGAGGAGCAACTTGAAAAAACCACCTCTGTTGCGAGCGCGTTAAAATCTAACGCCAACGTCAGGCTGGCGCTGACACAACTTGTGATATAATAGTATAGATATGTTTGGATTATTCCTCATCCTAATTTTAATGATTTGGGCGATTTTTTATCATCCGTCAATTAAAGAAACTGGCGATCTGCCAACTAAGATTACTAATAAACTTGATCAATTATGGGAAATTGCCCAAGAATCGATTCGTGAGAATAAGTACCTGCGCGCAGAAAAAGCTCTGCTAACAATCTTACGCGTCGACGAGAAAAACGCCACAGCATACAACCGTTTGGGAATTTTTATATGCTAAGCAGAAGGCGTATAAGGATGCTATCGAATGCTTTGAGATTGCTCAGAGTCTCGAGCCAAGTGCTTCAAGTCTTCATAATGTCGGCTTAATTTATTACGAAACAGAGAACTATGAAAAGGCATCGCTAGCATTCGAGCAAGCGCTGGAAATGGAAGATGATTTGGCTGCGCGCTACATCGCTTACGCCAAAGTTCAGGAAAAAATAGGAAACACGAAGAAGGTAATTAATGCACTAGAAAAGGCTGTAGAACTGGAGCCGATTCCTCAAACACTGAAGATCCTAGCGGAGGCTTACGACAATGCCGGACAGGCTGAATTAGCTGAAGAATTACGCAAGAAAGCCGCAAAAATGATCGCTCCTGTGGCGTCGACAACTAGTAAAACTGAAGCACCACGCCCACGCCAGCAGCGCAAAATACATCAACCGCGAAAAATAGTTATGTAAACTCTTGTCACAGAGAGAAAAAATTGATAAAATAAATTCAGTTGCCGCTTTAGCTCAGTTGGCTAGAGCAACGGTTTTGTAAACCGTAGGTCCTCGGTTCGAGCCCGAGAAGCGGCTCCACATCACGCTGGAATCGTGTAGTGGCAATCACAGGAGACTGTAAATCTCCCGCCGTAAGGCTTCGTAGGTTCGAGTCCTACTTCCAGCACCAAGTTTGAATTATCGTCGCCTTTTTAGGCGATTTTTTATCTTAATCGACACAGGCACTGCTGATACATTACCAAAAACCGGGTCAATTAAACTAAACCAGACCCCCGTAAACTTAGGAGTGAATAGCAGCTAAGTAAAAGGAGGTTTTCCAATGTCTACCATATCAAAGATACGTCAATCGGATGTATTACTCTACGCATTACCAACTGCTTGGCTACACTCACAAGAACTGGAGACCTAGCAAAGCGCCAGCCAAGGATAGAAAATCTGGAGCGTGACCAAGCGCCACGCCGAGAGACTGTTCGGTAGATAGAAAGGAGACGACCGTCCCATACTAATTCTTATGTTATTACTCTGGGACTTTTTCATGTTATATAATTATAAAATATGAATAACGGCGAGAATCAATACCCTCAAATGACTTACAAACAAGCAGTCGAGCGCTGCAAGTACTGGGCGGACGAAATTAGACATAAAGGACTTGATTTATTAACTACTGATTACAGTGAAGTTACTAGGATTTTTGATCAGTTAACTTATCCACTATATATGCAGACTTGGATTGATCCGCAAAAATATTATCCTTTGGATCGAGTTCGTACATATGCTATAGACGTTGACAATAATTACACCGACAGAGCTTCGTGGGAAAAGTTATTGGAACTAATTGATGATCTGCCAGAAGAATACGGTAAAAATAATTACCCTCAAATGATCTACAAACAAGCAGTCGAACACTGCAAATATTGGGCGGATCAGATTCGAGCCGATGGGCTTGATTTATTGACTACTGATTATGGTGCGGCTATTGGAGTTTCCGACCAATTAGCGTATCCTTTGGAGATGCAGACTTGGATTAATTCACAAGAATATCCTCTCCTGTATAAAGTTTGCGTATACGCCGTTACCGTTGATAATGACCACACCGACAGGGAATCGTGGAAAAAGCTACTAGAGCTAATCGATAAATTATAAGGCCGGAAAATAATATTTTTTTCTTGCGCAGATATTTTTATAGAATTGGTCGCAAGACGCCAGGCTGAGCGCCATTGACTTTTGATAATTTATATGCTATTATATGAGCATGCTTGAATTTACAAAATCTATTCTGACACTATGGAATAGCGAAAAAAACCAACGATTGAAATTACAGTACGCTTATATTATGCTGGCTATAATCGGGCTAGCTGCGGCGGGATTATTGACATTATTTAACGCCTCATCAGCACACCTGGCGGCATCAGTGTCAGAATATTGTTCGTTACGTTCTTGGTCAATAGCATAGCGTGGGGAATAATAGAAGCGTTTGTCACGCCAAAACTGCCAAAAAAGCTGGGCACGCCAACCAAAAATCCACTCGTAAGAAATAACCGGTTGATTAAACATGGCTTAATATGCTAAAAATTAAGCCTCGTTGCAGCGATAGCTCAGTTGGTAGAGCGCATCCATAGTGAGATGAGGTCTCGGGTTTCAAGCCCCTGATCGTGGCTCCATATGAAACACTGATTCGCGAGAGATGCGGATCTTTTTATTCCGCTTCATTAAGTTTATAAATTTAACTGGTTTTCCTCTTTTTCCCAATCCATAATAAAGACATATTTGCCATTATGTTTAAAATGGTCATTATTTTTGCACCCAGCACACTCATTCTTAATAACCTTTGGAGATTCGCCCCATAATTTGTGACCATAGGGGGATTTCTTTTTCTATCACTTCATGACGACAACTCATTGGTATTACGTTTTTAATTCCGTCCATCTGGAAAATGTTCCAAGAAATGATTTCCGCGACTACTAAGTGAGTAACCTTTCTGATAACTATACTATAAAACGACCGCCAAAAACTTAGCTAATGATATAATCTTAACAAGGTTAGGAGGGTGTTATGATGAAACAATCGATAGAGCAGAGAATTGATAAAGTGCGCGGGTCAATGCTGGGCGGAGCAATTGGCGATGCGCTCGGCTACCAAATAGAGTTTGAGCGTGACATAGCTCCGAGGTCAACGACTCGATTTACGGATGGAATTGGTATGATTTCGGACGATACGCAGATGACGCTATTTACAGCTTGCGGACTTTTATGGCGATCTACACGACTTCAAACGCGTGGCATAGCGCCGCTTCCGTCGGAGGCGATATATTTGGCGTATTTGGATTGGCTTGACACGCAACAAAAAGCTGGACAGGTCGAGCACATGCCAGTAGCTTGGATAAAAAATATTCCGGAGTTAAACGCCGTGCGAAGTCCAGGAATGACGTGCCTTGATTCACTTTCCTCGGGAGAAAGAGGAACATTAGAAGGTGGTCTCAACGGCAGTAAAGGCTGCGGTGGAGTTATGCGAATTGCGCCAATTGCCTTGTATTGCAAAGAATACGTTGTCGGTGAAATTTCCGCCAAATCTTGCGCGCTGACTCACGGGCATCCTCTGGCAATTCTTTCCGCATACACGCTGGGATATATAATTTATTACGCACTGGACGGAAAATCGATAGAAGAAGCCGTGCAAATCGCAATCCAGAAAATGAACGACTGGACTACCGAGAAAGTTTATGGAGATCAAGATCCTTTTTGAGATTGGTTGTGATAGCGAAAAAGCCGAGCTGACCAAACTGTTTAATAACGCCGTTCGCTTAGCCAAAATCTGACGTTGAAGATCAGAGCTCTTTATCAACTCGGGGAAGGTTGGGTCGCTGAAGAGTCGGTTGCGATTGCTATTTATTGCTCGGTCAAGTACCAAGACGATTTTTGAGGAGGCGATCTGTGCGGCGGCAACATCGACGAGGATTCAGATTCAACAGCGGCAATAACTGGAAATATCGTTGGAGCGAGGGTTGGCTATAAAAACATACCGGATTATTACAAGGATAATATCGAGCTCAAGGACGTAATATGGAGCTTGCGGATGATATGGCAAAAATATGCCACTCAAAAAGATTGACGACAGACACCTTGAACGCAGACAGATGAATGGCTGAATAAATATTTATACTTGGAAAAAGAAAGATTAGAGTCCGGCGCGCCTTATCAATCGGCGAAGTAAGCATAAAAATTAGTAAAATCTGATATGGTACTAACATTTTCACTTCACCATGCTATAATTAGTCAAGACGTTTTATAAAAATCTAACGAGTAAAGAGATGGCAAAGAAGAATACGAAACGAAAGCTGATTGGTTTTGGTGAGTAACGAGCAACCACCGAACTACTATACTACCGTTAACACCCAGAACCGTACCACAAAAGGTCAGGGTAAATTGACACTGCGTAAGTACGACCCAATTGCAAAGCAACACGCTACTTACACCGAGACTAAGAAAAACCTTGGTCGCAACGAAGTTAAGGCTCGTAAAAGCTAATTTAACAGGATTATACAGAAACTCCCTCGCGTTAAGAGGGAGTTTTTATTTAACAAGAATGTCTCGACTATTTCCTCAATCGAATTTCATATCACGAATGGTATTCATATAGTAAAGAAAAAGCGTCGTATGGCGAATCATACGGACTAAAATAAGCGTGAACATCGCCGTCGGTAAAATTCTTCGTTCCCATGTAATAGAAGTGATCTGAAGTTTGCAATTTTCGCCAATCGCTAATTAGACCTTCATCCTTGCTATTCAAGACCTCATCTTCAAGCTCATAGACATATCGCAAAGCTTCTTTCTGTAAGCTGTTTCCGTTCCAAGCCGTCAAATCTCGCTCGGCGTCCGCCCACGTTACAGGCGACGGCATACTTATTTCACCGGCAGGCACGTCGCGTCCAGCGCTTCGCTAACGGTATAGAAAAGTATTGCCACTAGCGCTCAGCCATTTATCAACAAAGTTCTCAAAGAAGCTGAAAATCCCAGATTCCGCCCATTGATGTTCGCCGAAAGTTTCATAGTCCATAAACAAGTTAAGCAGTGGCGCGTAACGGACAGAATCTTCCACCCACGTATTAAACTTGTCCGCGGTCAACGGCCATTCATTCCATTTTCGATCGCTGAACCTAAACGCCAAATCATCACTCAATCGATAATTCTTAAGCAGTAATCCAATTTTCTTCGTGCCTCTCGGGCGATATACATAATTCGGACTGTGCAATTCAGAATCGGATCCCAGCCTCAGCCAGCACACACTTAAAGCCATCCTGCTCAGCCCATTTTGCCAGAGTCATCGCTATACGCAAACTCTGTATTTGCCAAAAACTCGCGTTTCCGCACCAAAAATCTCGCGAATCTTCAGCGATGAAGCTCAACTTGACGCTCGAACTCCTTACGTGAATAGAAAAACGCCAGACTGTGATGATACGGACTTGATAATATTTCTACTTGACCAGTCTTTACCAAGCGCTTAAAGCTCTCCAAAACTTCAGGATTAAACCTTTCAGCTTGCTCTAAAAACGTTCCACTAAAACTCAGTGAAATCTTAAAATCAGGATATTTTTTCAATAATTTTTCAAGTAAAGCATTCATCGGCAAATACGACTTTTCTGCAACTTTTTGGAATATTTTTTGATTGTCCTGATCTGGATTTTGACCGCCAGAGAAATAATTATGCTTCCAAGCCACGTCAAATATACTATACTCGCGTATTCGCCACGGTTGGTGTACATGTAGATACAAAACTATTCCTTTATTTTTATTCATACCAGCGCTCCTTTGTACAGTTTCAGACATTTTCTAGCGGCGTCCTGCCAAGAAATTCTCGCGTATTCATTCTTAACGTTTTTCTTCAAAGACTTCTGTAAGGCAGGTGATTCAGCGATATTAACAATTTCATCCGCCAATTTATTCACATCCCAATAGTCAAACCGCATAATATTATTCAGAACCTCACCAACGCCAGATTGACGACTAATAAGTAACGCAGTATCATGATGCGCCGCCTCCAAGGCAGTCAAGCCAAATGGCTCAGAAACCGAACTCATCACAAAAACATCAATCAAACAGTAAATATCTCGCCACTGTTTTCCGCGCACAAATCCCGTAAAAATCATCCTATCGCTAATCCCTAAATCTGCCGTGAGTTCAATCAGTTCATCTCTTTGCTCACCATTTCCGGATAGAACAAAACAATCTTCTCATATTTTATCAAGCGCCTTCGCTTGCGAGCTCGTACAAAATACGTCAAACCTTTCTGAACCGTGAGTCGCGTCAACGCGCCAACAACCGTATAGCCATCCTTTTTCAACTCCTCCAAATATCTGTAAGTGCTGGCGTCATACTCATGTGGCGGCAAATCGGCCAAATCAATCGCGTTATAAACCACCTCAATTTTCTCTGGCGGAATGTGATAATTCTTAACAATTATTTCCTTCGTGATTTCACTAACGGCGATTATCCGATCAGCCATCAACAAGCCTTGTTGCTCAATTTCGTGAACCAGAGGATTCCCGGACTGCTCACCAGAACGGTCAAACTCCGTCGCGTGAACGTGCACAATTAGCGGCGCGCCCGTCATTTCCTTTTAGCAATTATTCCAGCTTCCATCGTCAACCAATCATGCGCGTGAATCGCGTCGGGCTGATGATTTTTCACAAACTTCCGAACGTATTTGCCGTAACGCCTCTGCACAGCACGCATCGGCGAAAGACCATACTCGTCCTTAGCGTTTTCACGGTCTTCCTCTGAGCCGTTATTATACGCACCCAAATCGTGATAATTCGGCGGTAAAGGAGTAGCTGAATAGATATTCATATAGTCAATTCCGGGATGCTCAGCGGTGTAGGGGATAATAAAGTCAATATCAACGCCCTCCGAAGCAAGCGCCTTCGACATCTGATAGCAAGCAACGCCAAGTCCGCCACTATTGTGCGGAGGAAGTTCCCACCCAAGCATTAAAATTTTCATCTCTGAGTTAATTGTAGAACTACGCTTATGTTTTTTCAAGGGATTTTGGGATCTTTTTCGCGAGTTTTTTTATTTTTCACAATTTTAACATTTGCGACAAAGCTAATTCGTGATAAAATAAGTGCTATAGGAGTGTAGCTCAGGTGGCTAGAGCACTGGTCTCCAAAACCAGGTGTCGGGGGTTCGAGTCCCTCCACTCCTGCCAAGATTCTCGCTTGAAAGAGAATCTTTTTATTAGTCAAAAATCTGCTATAATTTCCTCAATATGAAACCTTTATCACCTTCACTTCCGCATATTATCGCCATGGTTGGTGCGCCAGGTTCAGGGAAGACACAATTCGCTGTAGAATTTGCGAAGATTTTCAATTCTCCAGTGGTAAGTTCTCGACAATTTGAAGTTTTTACAGATAATACAAAAAACCATTTCTGACGCAACATTGTCGCTTTTTGGAAGAATTTTTTGAAGACTAGCAAACTGTCATTTTGGACGGATCAACGGATCAGCGCACGAATCGTATGCGCATCAATCGCCTTGCCAGGGAATATGGATATAAAGTTCTATTTGTTTGGGTGCAAACCGATCCCGCCACAGCCAAGCATCGCTGGATAAAGACTTATGGCGGGAATGACGAATCTTTTGAACGACGATTGAAGCAGTTTTCGGCACCACACAGTAGCGAATCTTACGTCGTGATCAGTGGTCGTCACACCTTAAGCAGTCAAGCTCGCACCGTTCTTAAGCAAATCGGAGCCAGTCGCCCAGAAGCTCCACGCCGCCCAATTGCCGGAAATCGCATTAACATAGGTTAACCATGACAATTATTACCGACGAAGAATTCGGAGAAATTGTCGTTAAAAAACGTAGCTTAGCGAAGACTGTTAGTTTGAAAATTGCGCCAGACGGACGAATACAAATTACAGTGCCGCCATATGCGCCGCTGCTAGCCGCAAAGGCATTGATTAAAACCTCTCGAAAGCAGATCCGCGAATTAGTTTCTCAATACAGAGAAAAGCTTTCTTACACGAAAAATCAGCAAATCGGCAAAAGTCATAATTTATTGATACAAACGACCGCGAAACCTTCGAGCGTAAAAATCGTCGGAACGCAGATATTGGTAGAAATCAACGAAGCGGAATCCGTCGAATCTGCCGCAAACCAACAACTTATCCGCAGTAAAATTCTGGCCGCGCTCAGAAAAGAAGCCAAGTCGTATTTACCAAGGCGATTGTCGTTTTTAGCGAAAGAACACGGCTTTTCTTTTGCTCGGAGTAAAATCACACACTCATCAAGTCGCTGGGGAAGCTGCTCTTCATCTGGAACGATTAGCTTGAACATCGGGATGATGAACTTGCCATTTGAGCTAATTGATTACGTAATTATCCACGAATTATGTCACACCAGGCATATGAATCACTCGACGAAATTCTGGGACGAAGTTTCCAAATTTGACCCGCATTATAAAATCCACCGAAATGAATTGAAAAAATATTCGCCATACATATAGAAACGTATATGCTTATGTTATACTTTAGCTATGTGGGCGCTAATTTTTTTCTATTGATCACTCTGAGTGTTGTTTTAGGTGTTATAGCTATTGTTTTACATAAAATATTGTCGGAAATTAGCGATAAATCTGATTATAAAAATGATAAAAAAAGCCTCAGCGAGCATCCCAAAGAATGATCACGCTTATCAATAACATTACCGACGCGATTCTCAGCACGGACGAGCATGGAATTATCAATACGTACAATTCTGCGGCACTTAATTTAATTGATACGAACAGCGGAATTAACGGCGAACATATCAGTCAAGTGCTGAACCTTGAAACGACAGATAAAAAGCCGATTGACATTTTTAAGGAACTCACCAAATCTTCCGCAATTCGCCAGCGCGACGACATTCTGATGAAAATCGAAGATGGCGATTATATTCGCCTGGAAGTTACGCTTGCGCCAGTTCAGGGTGGCGACAAGATGACACCGGACGGATATGTGCTTATCTTGCGCGACATCACGAAGACGAAGAGCCTCGAAGAGGAGCGCGATGAATTTATTAGCGTAGTTAGTCACGAATTACGCACGCCAATTGCTATTGCTGAAGGTTCGCTGAGTAACGCCAAATTGCTGGTCGAGCGTAAAATGACTAGCAAAATTCCCGAAGCCATCGACGAATCTCATAAGCAAATTTTATTCTTAGCGCGAATGATCAACGACCTCAGTACGTTATCACGCGCCGAGCGAGGTGTGGCTGATGAAACAGAAATAATCGACGTAGCAGAACTGGCGGCTCAGATAAATTCCGAATATTCACCTCAGGCGGGCGAAAAAGGTTTGGCTTTCAATTTGGATATCGGCGGGCGACTTGGCGTAGTTAAGGTTTCTCGTCTATATCTGGAGGAAATTCTCCAAAACTTCATTACCAACGCCATTCGATATACACAAAAAGGCTCCATAACTTTATCAATCAAGAAAAATAAATCTGGCGAAATCACCTTCAAGGTTATTGACACGGGAATTGGCATTAGCAAAGCCGACATAGCGAAAATTTTCGACAAGTTTTACCGCGCAGAAGATTATAGAACTCGCGAGACGAAAGGCACGGGATTAGGCCTATACGTTTCCGCTAAGTTGGCGAAGAAATTGGGCTGCAAAATTGAGGTAGAAAGCCGATTAAACCACGGATCGACGTTCGGATTCAAGCTGAAAGAGTTTAAAAATAATGACAAATAATATTCGGTCAACTTGTTTTTTTGGACTAGATGAATTACAATGACTATTGACAGTCTGTGAAAAACAGACTTTTTAAATTGGGAGAAAATATGGCACAGAAAGGCAAGGCAAGCAGCAAAACTACGGTTCGTCGAATCAAGGCTACCGACGACGCGCCAGAAAAAGCTGTAGCATCAATAAACCAACCAAAAAATCACCACAAAAGCGTCTAAAAAGTCTGGCGAAAAAGGTGGATTGATTGAATATTTCAAGGGCGCTTGGGAAGAGTTGAAGCTAGTTCGCTGGGTCAACCCGCTCAGCAACTTGGGCAATGACAGCGGCGGTGCTTATCTTCACCTTTTACGTTTGTCGTTCTGATTTTATTACTTGACGCCCGCATTCTAACTGGGGCTTTAACCAAATTTTTGAAATAGAGGAGATATTATGAGTTCAAAACGATATGACGACAGTAAGCAATGGTACGCAATTCACACTTATTCTGGCTACGAAGAAAAAGTTGCCGAATCAATCCGCCAGCGAATCAACGGTGTCGATATGGCTGATAAGATTTTTGACGTTATCGTGCCAAAGGAAAAGCAAATTCAAATTCGCAACGGTAAGCGTAAAATTGTTGAGGCTAAAATTTTCCAGGGCTATGTCTTGGTTGAGATGAAATTGACCGATGAAACTTGGTACATTATCCGCAACACGCCGGGCGTTACAGGATTTGTGGGTGCCGACACTACGCCAACTCCAGTTTCTGAAAAAGAAATTGCGAAGATTAAGAAGCGAATGGGCGTTGAAGAGCAAAACATCAGATTGACTTCTCAGAAGGCGAAAGTTGTTTCAATTATCGACGGTCCGTTCAAGGGCTTTGATGGCGCAGTGAGCGAAATTGACGCATCTAAGGGTACTTTGAAGGTTATGGTCAGCATGTTTGGCCGTGACACTCCAGTCGAGTTGGACGCCCTGCAGGTTAAAAAAGTTTAGCTTGCAATTTTAAGCATTTTTCGATATAATATTCGAGTTACGCACTACAAACTATAAGGAAGAACTATGGCAAAGAAAATTATTGGTAATTTGAAATTACGCATTCCAGCCGGTCGAGCAACAGCAGGTCCTCCAGTGGGATCAACGCTTGGTCAGTGGGGACTAAACATGATGGACTTCATCAATCCATTCAATGACGCTACAAAAGACATGATGGGTAGGACGTAATTGTTCACATTCAAGTTTACGAAGACCGAACATTTACTTGGAACTCACTTGGTCAGCCAGTTGACGATATGATTCGTGAGAAAGCTGGAATCCAAAAGGGTAGTGGCAAGCCACACTCAGACAAGGTCGGTAAGATTACTCGCGCACAATTGCAAGAAATCGCTGAGGCGAAAAAAGACCAATTGAACGCAATCGACATCGAAGGAGCAATGAAAGTTATCGCCGGATCAGCACGCTCAATGGGCGTTGAAGTCGTCGACTAATCTACAGAACTTTTAGCAAATAGCCCCGGACTTCTCGGGGTTATTTTATGGGAAGATGTAATAAATGATTGTAAAGAATATTTTAGATGACAGTGTAATTTCCGCGCTTAAAAATGGACAATTGACAGTTGCTAAAACTGATACGATTTACGGAATATTAGCCGCTGCCAATTCAGAAAAAGCCGTCGAGAGATTATACGAAGTTAAGCGACGCCCCTTGGATAAACCCGTTATTATTTTGGTTGCGAATATTGACGAGATCCCTAATCTCACGCCGTCGATCAAACACGAATATCAAGAAATCTCCAAAAATAGACCAACAACAATCATCACCAAAGTGAGTCCTAATTTTTCTGCCACATCTTCGAGAAAATGGCGGAACATTGGCATTCAGAGTTGTGCCAGAATCTCCGTTGGCAGAGTTAATTCGAACCGTCGGTCTTTTGGTCGCGCCCAGCGCAAATCCATCGGGAGAAGAACCGGCAAAGAACGTCACTGAAGCGATAAATTACTTCCACGAATTGAGTACCGATTTATGTCGATTCTGGAGAAACCGCCGACGCTCAGCCGTCGCAAATTGTCCGAATCAACGAGGGTGGGGGAATTGAGTTTTAAGAAGATAATCCTCGAATAATTGTCATATCAGCAACAAAAAGACTTCCCTCTGAATTACGGGAAGTCTTTTTGTGAGAGTTACTTCACAAACGGATGTGCATCTCCAAATCAGGCGCTTTCCCGCATCTCAGCAGTTCGTTGTACTTAGCAATTCGCTCTGACCGCGACATCGAGCCAGTCTTAATTTGACCCGTGCCCAAACCGACCGCCAGTGAGAAATCGTTACGTCCTCCGTTTCGCCAGATCGGTGGCTCATCACTGTATTCCAGCCGGCGTTCTTAGCCATCAAAACAGCCTGAACTCGTTTCGGTCAATGTACCAATTTGGTTCCGGCTGATTAAGATCGCATTGCCAGCCTTTTTCTTCAATTCCGCGCTTCAATCGCTCGACATTCGTCACCAAAAGATCGTCGCCAACCAATTGCGCAAAATTGCCCAAATCAGCCGTCATTTTCTCCCCAATCTTCCCAAGCTCTTCGTTCAATCCATCCTCAATCGAGAGAACAGGGACACGTTCCAACAGGGCTTTATACGTGCGAATCATTTCGTCAGCCGACAGAATTCGGTGTTCAGTCGCTCGAGTTATATTTGCCGTCCTTGAAAGCTCGCTCGCTGCAACGTCCAGCGCAAAACCAAAGTCCACGCCTAATTTATGAGCCAGCCTGCTCGATGGCACGAGATAGCAACAAAATAGGCCCATATTACCATTCCTGACATGAGGTGCATACGCCTTCATCGCCAACCGTCGTAGGATAGCCTCGTCTTTCAGGATTTTTGCCAATGCATGGAAAACTTCCGCGCTCATTCTGAACTGCGTCTGCAAAAAGTTGCCGCGCTAGTTGGAATAATCATATATTCCTGAAAAATCAGTCGCGCCTAACGCATGCTGACCGCCGTTCATCACGTTGATCATCGGCATCGCAGGCACATTGCAGGATTTCCAGCCGAAGCTATGACATATTGGATACAACTCCACGCCACGCGACTCAGCAGCAGCTTTCGCTACAGCCAGCGACACCGCCAAAATCGCATTCGCACCCAAAGCGTGCCTTATTCGGCGTACCGTCCAGACTCTTCATTTTTCATCAATTGCGGCCTGGTCGAGACGGATTAGAGCGCTTCAAAGCCTGCGCAATTTCACCATTGACGTTTTCAACCGCACGAAGAACGCCTTTACCGCCGAAACGCCAACTCGCCGTCCCGAAGCTCAACAGCCTCGAAAAGAGCCAGTGCTTGCGCCAGACGGAACAGCCGCACGACCGAAACGAACCGTCACTCAAAGTCACGTCCGCTTCAACCGTCGGATTTCCACGCGAATCTAAAATTTTGCCTTGCTGTATGTTTTTGTAATTGTTATATCCATAATTACTATTTTATCAAAAACAGCAATTATATGTTAATCTTCATCTCTTCAGGTCGCGCTGTATGTATCACCGGCTCACCAATTTGAGTTTCACCCAACCCTGAATAAAACACCTTTCGGACTATCACACATAGCGACGCGCATAAAGCTGAGAACACATCAGACCCTCCAGAGTTAAGGTCCTTGCACACTCAGTAGTTAGCGTGTAAATATCCCTCTGCGCTTTTGCAATATTTTCATCTGACTCGTCCATTCCACTGGCGGCCATTTTACAAAACAATTTTTAGTAGATTGATCTTTTATCTAATACCTCACCCGTAGCCCTTATTAACCAATGTCACCTCATCACCACTAAACGCCATTTCTAGAAGTTTATTTACTGTTTTTCTGTATTCTTCTAAGTCGTTTAACTTTTCTATTATTCTTTGGGGCAAGACAACATTGCTCTGGGATATAGATATCTATCGTGCCTAAAGAACCGTCTTCGTTACTACATTTTTCGTAAACTCACTCATAATATTACATATTATACAATTCTTCTCCATAAAAGTCAAACATTTGCCTCAATCTCTGAAAATATGGTATAATTTCAACATTATCAATCAATGTTGGGAGGCTGATTTGTTAAGATGACAAATTGCCGTTCGTACCACAGAAAGGATTTTTATGGCAAAGAAAGCCGAGTTGCTAGAAAAAGCAGCAGAACTAAAATTAGAAGTCAGTGAGAAAAACACAATCGCTGAAATTGAAGCAGCAATTGCAGAAGCTACAGACGCAAGCAAAGCCTCACGACAACAAAGACAAAGACGTTGTTGCTGAGCGCGAAGCTACCGTCGCTAAGTCTGGCAAACGTAGCCAAAAAGCTCTTGACGAAGCCGCTGAAAAAGCAGAAAAGGAAGCTCGCAAGGAAGCTGGCGACACTACTCCACAATCAGACGACGCCGAAGCTCACGTAAAGAAAGGTCCAAAGCCAGTTACTCGTCCACGCTTGGAGCGCCGCGGTAAAGAAATATCAGGACGCCGCAAAAACGTTGAAAAGAACAAAGGTGTACAGCTTAGACGAGGCCTTGAAATTGGCTACTGAAAACCAGCCCAGTCAAAGTTCGACGCTCGCGTTGAAATCACATCCGCCTAGGCGTTGACCCACGCCAAGCCGACCAGAATATTCGCTCAACCGTAGCATTGCCACACGGTACAGGTAAGGATGTTCGCGTGGCAGTTTTCGCACCAGAATCAGAACACGCTGTCGCCAAAAAGCTGGCGCCGATATCATCGCGACGAAGAATTCCTAAGCCAATTGGACAAGGAAGAATTGAACTTCGACATTTTGGTCGCAACTCCACAGTACATGCCAAAGCTTGGTAAATACGCACGTTTGCTTGGTCCACGCGGTTTGATGCCAAATCCAGTCTGGCACTGTTGCTACCGACGTCGCTAAAAGCCGTTTCTGAAGCAAAAAGCCGGAAAAGTTGAATACTGCGTTGACAAGCAAGCTTTCAATCGTTCACTTAGATCAATCGGTAAAGTATCATTCGGAGCTGAAAAATTGTCAGAAAAACGCACGCGCATTCTTAACCAGCTTGAACTCCAAAAGTCATCCAGCTTAAAGGGTGTTTACGTTAAGAGCATTGCAATTGCCACAACCATGGGTCCTGGCATTAAAGTAGAGAACTCTCTGTAATCTTTATATTTCAGGCAATTAAATCCCGTCGATTCTGGCGGGATTTTTGTGTTACTATTGCATTTTTCATTTTATGATAAAATAGTAAAGTCCACCTAGATGCTGATGTTCAGATCTCCTGATTTCCAGCCTAGCTGGATAAGGACCTATAACATCTGTATCTTATTGTTCTAGAGAAGGGATGATGGTGAAATGAATCACCGTAAGACCCCATTGAGGGTGCCTATCATGGCAATCCTCGCTGCATTCCCTCGCTGCATTCCTCTTCGGAGGGGTGTCACGCGCCGACGAGGAGCAGTCAGCAGCCGAGGCTCAGTCCTCGTCTGGTATTGCTGCCGAAGCCCAGTCGTTCGTGTTGCTACCACAGTAGCAGATACCGGCAACGAGGCTCAGTCTTCGTCTGGTGTCGCTGGCGAGGCTCAGTCGAGCAGCACTGCTAACACTGAGCAGTCGTCGTCTGGTAGAAGTGTCGCCACGGCGGCAACCACCGACAGCAACTGTACTCCTCGACCGATTTCAGCCGAGGAAATCGAGACGGCTCTGAGAGGACCTCAGATGGATCCCCCGGAGTACACTGCCTCACGGAGTCAGTGACAACTCTCCATTGAATTGACCCTTAAGCAGGGTCACCGCAATGGCGATATCTATCTCCATTTCTGTGCCGAGCGAACTTGGCACCGGGATGCGAATTTCGCACTCGATTCCGATGACAACCCCAGAGGGGATCTCGTCGTTGGGTACGCTACTCTGCCGACCACACTGTGTCGATCGTAACGCGAGCCGATGCTGTGGAGGTGCCCGGACGAGTGAACTTCCACGCCTCGGCGTGGTGGCGCGTCCATACGAGTAGTCTCTAATTCCCGGGGAAACCCGAGACTGGAATGGAACGTTGGTGGTGTCGTTCGCAGAACGACCATCCAGCGTAGACCCGTGATGGTGCTCCACAATTGCAGCCTCTAAGGGGGATCGTAGATGGCTCTCAACAAAGAGTCACGATCGTACTGCTCCACCGCCACGCAGGACGCTCAAACGTTCGTTATCACGGACGTGCTGACCTCACCGGGTCAGGAAAGTTCACCTCAGACCAACTGCTGACTGGACAGGATGGGCGTATATACTCTGACGCCGGCCCCTGGGGCTCAGCCTCAGTACGAGCGCTTCGTAGAGCCCTGCATCACTCAGCTGTACCAGTGACAAGGCGACGCTCAGTGCCACCTCAACGGGTGAAAAAGCTCGCGTTGAGCTGACATCAAGCCGCGCACGGACCCGGTCCGTGACCGACAGCGATCAATCACTTCCCAGGATAAGTCCCGGGGAAGTGAGCACCCGGGTGGTGGACGCGGAACTGGCGGCAACGCCGGGATTTGACACCTGACTCCGGCACCCACGCCGGAAACTGACTCCAACCCCGGAGCCGAGCCTCGAGCCCACGCCGGAGCCGAGCCCGTCGACGACTCCGAACCGGAGTCCGTCGGCACCGAGCCCGACCCTCTGTCCGCGGCACCCACGCCGTCGGCAACACCGTCGGTGACACCCTGACTCGACTCTGAGCACAACGCTCACTCGTAGGCCTGTACCGCTCCCCACTCCCGTTATTGAACGGTATGAGGAGCCTACGCCCTCGGCTACTCCCCCACACCAGCACCCCAGCACAAGAAGCTGGCGGTCACTGAGGCCTGAAGTGGAGACGTGGTCACCAGCGCGGTCGCGCGCTGAGTGGCTCTCGGAGGCTTCCTCATTTGGGCGCGCTCGTCGCCAGACGGCCACGCTCGGAGAGGTAACTTTATCTCGTCGCGTGTTGGTTTAACCGAGCTAGCACGCTCTCGAGCAGAACATACAGATACAGAAAGGAGGTTCGCATCCATACCCGCACACAGACGCCGGGTTTTTCTCTTGTGACTAGACCTAGACGCCTTATTGATTTTATTACGTTATTGGCAAATAACAAATATGTCAGAGTGAAATAACGAGAGTCCTATTAGAAGCGCCTTAAATGCGCGGAATTGTCCGCACAAAAGCAGCTGATCGCTTGTTTTTCCAAACAAACCCAAAACACTCCAGACCAAGATTTTGAGAGGTGCCAGAAAGACAGAAGCCGCGGAAGCTGCCATAGATATGTGCCGAAAATGTCCAGTATTAAAACAATGCTTAGAATATGCGCTCCGCCACCCAGAATCTGCCGAATATGGCGTGTGGGGAGGCACAACTGTCGCTCAACGCAGAAGAATATTACGATTAGGCTGAAAATGCAATAAATAAGGCGATTGAATCGGCTGGAAAATAATCACCATAACTCTTGTTTTTCGTTGTCATTTTCTGCTACAATGGTCTGGAACATTACCAAAGACAGTGGCGACTTTGATGCAAAAACAAGATAGTAAAATGCCACCGAGGGATGAAAGCTAACAGTTTTTATTTTGACGTCTTTGGTAGTGCGAGAATCAAAGACGTTTTTTGATTCTCCATTACCGCACGTTAACAAATTGCACATAACAAATTAACTCAATCAAAGAAAGGATTTTTATGGCAATTTCACGCGATAAAAAACAAACTTTGGTTGCTGAACTGACAGAGCTATTAAAAGACGCTAAGGGTACGGCTTTTGCTCGATATCAAAACCCTTACCGTTGCCGACTTACAAGAACTACGCAAGGCAGCTCGCGAAGCGGGCGTTACCATCAAGGTTGTTAAAAACCGACTGGTTGCGCGTAGCTCTTTCAGGAAATCGATACTTACAAAGAAACCGACACCAGCTTTATTGGTTGGTCAATCGGGTTTTACGCTGTAAGTACCGAAGATGAAGATTATGCTAGTGTAAAGGTATTGGACGCGTTTGCAAAAACGCATCAGCACATACAACTTGCAGGTGGCTTCTCAGGCGAAGGCGGCAGTGTGAAGCTGACGTTTAAAAGCATTGGCAGGCCTGCAAAGCAGAAGACCAGCTCGTTGCTCAAGTGGTATCACAATTGCTATCACCAGTACACGACGGTCAACGCGCTTTGGCGGCAATTTGACGGACTTTTTGGACGGCATCGAAGCCAAAGCTACTGCTTAAGTTTAGCAATCAATACTAGTATGCTGCATCTCATCGCAACAATATAATAATAAAAGGAGAATATCAATGGCTGATATTAATAAATTGGCTGGAAGAACTTGTAAAATTGACAGTTCTAGAAGTTAACGAATTGAAAAATCATCTTAAAGAAGAATACGGCATCGAGGCCAGCTGCTGCAGCTGTCGCTGTGCTGGTCCAGCTGCTGGTGGTGACGCCGCTGCTGCTGACGAAAAACTGAGTTCACAGTTACTTTGAAAGACGCTGGTTCTCAGAAGGTTGCAGTTATCAAGGCTGTTAAGGAAATCACTGGCCTAGGTCTAGGTGAAGCAAAAGCTATCGTTGACGGCGCTCCAGCACCAGTCAAGGAAAAAGTTTCTAAAGACGAAGCTGAAGCTGCAAAGAAAACTTTGGAAGACGCTGGCGCTACTGTCGAGCTTTCATAATTTGTTATACAACGCCAATTTGTTTCGTTTAATCACCGTCCGCTCTGGGCGGTGATTTTTATGTCGCCAATCTTAATATCACGAACCACACATCATTTTCAAGAGTAAGATTTGCAACACTTTTTCGTCCATATCTTATAGCGCTGTGGAAAATCAGAGAAAATTAGATGACACGACTTGATATAAATGTAAGGATATGCTATATATTAGTTAAGTATTATAAAAATAGACAAAGGAAATTGCGAGAACCATGTCTGAATTACCAGAAAAAGCAAATTAAGCGTCTGAGGACACTTATTCAAGAAGCGGAACCAATTTAGCTGCCGCAAAAGAATTATTGATTAGTATTATTGTGCGACGATGGACAAGTTGTCACGCCAAAAAATTCGCTCAGATGATGTAACAGGAAAGATTATCGAAGGCGTATTTGACGGCCAGATGATGCTTAGCCCAGACGGCAAAATTACTCAATCCCAGCCAACTACGCTTCAAAGTCGAAGCTGGTTGAAGGCGACTTGATGAAATTGACAATCGCTGAAGACGGCAGCTTTTATCTGTATAAGCAATTGGCTCTGTACCACGAAAGCAAGTTATCGGAACACTTGTTCAGCGACAGGAATTTACTACGTCGAAGCTTCCGGCATGAATATCGTATTTTAGCACTAGCGTAACTTTACTTCGAATTAACGTCGGCGACCAAGTTACAATCATCATCCCTGAAGACAATCCTGACGCAACCGGGCTTGCCGTCGAAGCTGCATTGTAAATATTATGCTACCGAGCTGAGTTTCTGCTCAGTTACGCTGGTTTTAACGCTGACAATAAAGCTTCTATTCGTTGAATGTCAGTTGGCGGTAAAATTGAGCGCCATGAATTGTTCGGACAAGATTTGTCTCTTGAGTTTGATTTTTCCGTCAAATATTGCACGGGGGTGGATTTTTGAGAATCGCTGTGTAGCCAAATCTGCTCCAGACTCACGCCACGGTTGATGAAAAAGTGTGAAAATTGCCTAAAATGCCGCGACAAAACCGGCTTTAATCCAGCACTTTTATAAACGCCAGTTCGGTTTCCGCTCAACAAGATAAATCAAAATCCGCATTTTGTTTACTGCGTACTTCGCAACAAACACGTCATAAAAGTTGGAATCTCGCAAGAAGAGCGCGAATTCGAGATTAGTTGGAGCAGGAGCGCGATTAGCCATAAAATTAGAAACGTTTTCTTCGGCATTGATCTGCCAGACAACATGAGGCGAAAATTTCCAAGCTGGACGGAATAGCTGAACTCTGACAGTTCACAAAAAGATAGAATTGATAAAACAACCTTTTGACCGTGCGACTGGCGAAAGGAATTGCGACAAAAATTACTTGAAAATTGAGCAGAAAATTGGAGTGTCGTTTCCGAAATCCAAGCTAATTACTTGCGAAGATTATTTTCATACCGCTGGCGTTGATCTGTCACGTGTCGTTTTAATGAAGGATTACAGTCAATTGGTCGGACACGTACGCAGCGTCATCAGCTCAGTGTCATCACACTGATTACGACGGTCAGCTGCTGACTCACAACATCAAAAGCTTATTGGCTATCGGGCGCAAAAGTTGATGGAGAAATTAGCTGGATTTACCAACTGAGCAATTAACGTTATTTTAAAAACCTTATTTTTACAATATATTTTTGATGAAATAGCTTGACATTTTACCTATTATTGATATATCTACATTAGCTTTCACAACGTGTGTTAGCTTGCGTCAAATCGACGCACCGTTTTGCGGAGGATTTATTTTCTTCGCCCGACTCCAGAAGGAGTTATCATGGCTTACTTCGAACAGCCTGCTATTGTGCGCAGGTCTGGAGGACAGATTAACGTCTATTACGGAGGCAAGTTCAAGCCAGACGGTCCTGGACATGGCCATGTCAGAGTCACTGGCGGTCCGCTCGGCGAAAATATCGTCTATTGGAGGCTGCCTGAGAGCGAGGGTGGTCAGGTTATCGTCAACAACGCATGGGAAACCAACCATGAACGGCAACGACTTGCGCGATCACCTCACTGACTTCTGAGTCATAAGACCTGGATATGTCTGAAAACTATCCATCTTACCTGGTATAATTTCATTATGAACAATTACTCAAATTTTGTATTTCCGTCTGTAGTTTTTGAAGCATTTCCAATTCTCGAAAAATTGGGTTATGTTCGACAATTCACGCCACTGATACCGCTTAGTCCAGATACGACTTTTCATCTATTTGGCGGTAAGGATGGATACTTTCTTATACTAGTTATGACCGACTATGCCGACTCCAATAGATCAGGTCGAGAACTAAAAGAAATATTTCTGGTGAATATGCGTTTGAATTTACTAAGCTCATCAAAACCGCATAGTAACGATGAACATATTGAGGATAAGAGAAAACGACGAGATACTTGAAAAGATCAACCGTGTCAGACCCTAATAGCTACTACCGTTTTATGTCGCCGAAACAAAACACAAAATCGATCTGCTGCCATACACAGAAAATGCCGTTTTTCTGCTATAATTATCTCATGAGGAGCATGGGAGGGGATGAGTCAAAGCGCTATATCGTAAATATCGCAGTCGCAGTTTGGATGAAAGTTTTAGGTCAAGATCACGTGACTGGTATTTTACGTCGAGCGTGAGACGCAGGGATTGCCTCATGCGTACTTGTTGACCGGACCGCGTGGCGGTGGGAAGAACATCGGCGGCGCAATTCTGGCGCACGAGATTAACTCCACTTGCCATGCGATGACTTGATTCTTCCAAGAGCTTCGATGTTATTAAGAAATTGACGCGGCCAGTAATAACGGCGCTGATTTCATTCGAGCTTTTAGCGCGGAAAAGCCCAGAGCATTGCGCCTGTTTCTGCGCCGAAAAAGTTTATATCATCGACGAAGTTCACATGCTGTCAAAACCAGCATTTGTACGCGCTATTAAAACCCTGGAAGAACCACCAGAGCACGTGGTGTTTATCTTACGTCACAACTGACGCCGACCAGACTTCCAGCCACCATTCGTAGCCCGTGTCCATGCAATCTTCCGCCCACCTCACGCAGAGTGCGTGACACGCCAGCACGAATATAGCGAGAAGGGTTTGCAGTCCAGAGGGGATGCTGCCAGGTTAATCGCCGAACGTTCCGTGGCGGATCTCCGTGACGGCGTAGCGCTTTGACCAATTGTCGATTTTAGCAACATCAGACCAGCCACTGACGGCAGGCCTATGGTTTACCGAATATCTTTTAGGACCGAGCGACGCTGACGATGTCTGCGACAATTTAGTTTGGATTCATGATCCGTCCAACGACATACCAGAAAGTCTTAAATATCTTTCAAGGACGGAGAAATAGTGGCGCAAAGTCTACAGTTATCGTGTCACATCAATTATTGTCGATTGCTCGCAATAGTGCGTGATCCAAATCTTTGACCTGGGTTGGTTCAGCAGTTGATCCGAGGTGTTGATCGGCACCCGCACCCGAGACTTGAGAGGTGTATTGAGCGATATTTGTGAATAGCAATTCTCAGCCAACAGAAAAGTTTTCGTCGCGCCAAAAGAAAAATATAGCCTCAAGCTGCGCCCCAAAACCCGCCGAAGAAACCAACGCCACAAGGCTTTCCGCGCAGAGTTAATCAAACCGGACCGAAAAAGCCGGATTAGAAGAAAAACCAGCTGAGCCAGCAAAAGCCGCCGCAAAACCAGAGAAACTGACGCGCCACTAGGCTAAATTGGGAAAAAGTCATTGAAAAGAGCGAAGGAAAAATCCACTCAGGCTGGCGTCATTATTACAGAAAAGCCAGTGGTCGTTTGACGGTGAAAAATTGACACTACGCAGGTTCCGCGTTTTATAAGAAGGAAGTTGGATGACGCGAAAAACAAACCCATTGATCTCGGAAATTATCTCAGAAGAAACCGCGATAGATTTGGAAATTGATCCTAATTGAGAAGAAAACGCTGAAGGACAGAGTACAGAATTAATAGAAATGGCAGCGAAGGGAATGGTACGCTGGAGGAGTTGTTGAGGATATTAAGCAGATAAAGAAGAAGTAGGGAAGATACCGCCACAAAATTTGGACGCGGAAAGAGGTTTGTAGCGGTTTTAATTGACGAGGAAGTTTTGGCGGATGCCATAGAAATTACTCACCCAGCGATTTTCCACGACGAGAATCACGGATTGATTTGTTTTTGCTGGAATGATGCGGCTAGTTTGAAAAACACAAACCTGTCGAGTCTATTAACGTAACTGACGAATTGAAGCTGAAAAGGACGAGCTGGAATTGGTCGAGGCTCGGCATATCTGGACAGAGCTACAAGCACGTCCCAACGGCGGCGCGCATCAGCTTACGCGGAAATGATTGCAGACAGCAGTTTCGCAGGCGCGATAAAAGCGAGCGGCGATACTTTGAGCTCGATGGCGGATGACGAATCGACGACTACGCAGGGAGTTATTACAGAAGGCCGAGGCTGAACTTTTCAGCGCATCGACCAATCAACCAAGCAAGATTTGGTCAGTCTGAAGTATTTTGACGGATAGCTTTGGTCGAATTGAAGGCTCGGTAAAATAAAGGCTCTCTCAGGAGGTCCGCATCTGGATATCGAGATCTGGACAATATGACCGCTATTTGCAAAAATCAGATTTGATTATTCTGCGCGGCGCGCCCAGCCATGGGTGAAAGACAACGCTGGTGACGAATCTGGCTTATAACGTGACAACAATTGAGGAAAAATCCTGTCTATTTTTCAGCCTAGGGATGAGTAAGGAGCAGCTGGTCGACCGTATGTTGGCGGATGCGTCGGGGTTGATAGCTGGAATATTCGCACCGCCAAATCTGGCGACGAAGATTTGCTAAATTGTCTGAGGCTATAGGGTGAAATGGCTGAGGCATCGATTTACATCGATGACACGCCAGGATTATCAGTTCTGGAAATGCGCACGAAAGCTCGACGAATTGCTCATGAGAATCCATTAGGACTGATAATCGTCGACTATCTGCAGCTTATGCATGCAGCGGAAACCACAACGGAGACCGCGTTCAGAGTTTCAAATTTCCCGTGGACTGAAGCTTATTGCTCGCGAGATTGAATTGCCGCTAATTGCCCTGAGTCGGTTGGCCGTTCTGTCGAATCTCGCACGCCGCCAATTCCGCAACTAGCCGACCTGCGTGAATCCGGTTCCATTGAGCAGGACGCCGACATCGAGCTTTATTTATCGCCCTGGATATTATGAGGCCGAACAACCCGAGAGTTCAGAATATTACAGAGACCTCATCATCGCCAAGCACCGTAACGCTGCCCAGTCGGTAAGTTCAATTATACTTCCACCCAGAGCGCCTACGCTTTATGAGTCTGGATGCAAGCGTGAATGAGAATTGTGTTATAATCATACCAATGAAAAAGCAAGTTACCGATATCTTTACCATCAGCGCTACGTTTTTCGGCTATACTGCTGCTGGCGCTGTGTTGTATGTAGCTATTATAATTTTCCGTTGCACGTGCCGGGAGGTTTGTCGCAAGCAGAAATCAACATGGTCAATACGACAAATCACTTGAACTTCAGTATCGAAGGAATCGCTGTTACAAATTTGCCATTCCACCTTCTTCACTGCTATTCTTCAAACTATTCAGCGTCAAAACTGATTAACAATTAAAGCGCCCGCCGTAATCCTTTCAAAGTCATCAGTTCCGTCGCTATTTTCTTCCTCTTAAAACGCTGGTTTGCCAAGCCCACAACGATTCTATCGCTATAATAATTATGGCAACGACTGGTCAATTTTATTCATCGGTCTAAGCGCAACTGTTGGCATTTTATACATCTTTACCGCACTAACTTTGCTTTTTGCCACATTGATTCTCAAAGCCCAGAACGCTCCATTTGGCGAATCAGCTTTAGCCATCACTACGGCACTCAGCCTCTTCCTCCGTATTTTTGGTATATCAATCTGGGGCTTCTGATCATAGCCTTTTCTACATCCACACCCACACTATCTTTCCTCATCTCCCGAAAACATCGTAAGTCTTGGATTGTGTGCGTCGCTATCTTATTCCGCGATTGGTTGTGCGATTAGTTTTCTCTATAAAATCCCAGCGCTATTTTACATACCCTCATCGGCATCAACGGCCTAAGTTTTGACATCGTCTCATGAAACCTCAGGGACTTTATATTACGCATACATCCGCATTTTCCCATCAGTCGTAGGGAACCAAATCACACCAATTATGGACATCAACGCAATGGTGCTAATCGGGCTAGGACTATTCGCAGCTTCCAGAAAAATCTCCAGCGCCCGCTCGTGTGATTTGGTCGTGGCTAATCTAGCATTGGCGCTACTCATCTTTCAGCCAAGCTCACCCCCGATAATCATCATCCCGCTATTCATTCTTGGCGGTCGGATTGGAATCACTAATGAACATGTGGTACGGACTTTCCCGCGCAATCCATACGCTCTGCGGCACAGGACTAGTTTTTATATCAATGTTAATCATCGTTATGGTGATGGGAGGCAGCTTCCCGTTATATTGACGGTTATCAGTTTATTTCCGAAACAGTTTCACGCTGATAAAGAGTCCTCTCTCTACTCCGTAAAATGCCGCGCATGAGCCGATTTCGTTCTCGTAGTGTGGTCGGTAAGAGAAGAAATCCACCGAGTTTGACGCGCTTAAAAAGCACAACTATCACCAGATGTCCAATTATCCACACAGCGCCAGCAAACGTCGGACGGGCTTTTATATGTTAGCCACAGCGTAAAGGTCTCTCAGAATTCCGCAGACTTACTCCTGGACACCACGATCGTACCAGTAATTGTCAATGATCCTCAAAGCGGCGATCGCTTCTATATCTACACATCCGACCGCAAATACGGGTATAATTGTAAAGTGTTAGGCAAGGAGGAGCCATGGCGTTTGATCAGGTAAAAAGTACAAACAATTATGAGCATGCAAAACAATTCAGGCAAAAGAAATCATCAGTTGAGGGCTGGCGATGAGTGCTGTGATCGTACAAATCACTGGCGAGTTAAAGATTAAGTCTGTAAAGACTGACTGAAATGGTCGACCTAGAGAATATCGAAGAGTTGGAGCACTGGATCGATCGCGTTCCGCGACAGTATGACAAAGGCTCAGAAGTCGCTGCTGAAACTAAACCATTGATGGGCAGCTTGGGCAACTCCCATTCTAAAGTCATGTCAATCGACATTTTACCAAAAGCCCTAACTGCTTTAATTGGATGATTTTGGTAATCTACCTGGAGTTGGACCGCGTACGGCTGAAAGATATGCCTACGCGGTTTTACGCCGCAATCCCAAATCACGCAAAGCAATTAGCGCATTCATTAGACCGATTGCACGACCGCGTAAAAACCTGTCCGAAGACATTTGCGTTGATCGACTCAGATGACGATGTGTCGCCTTTATACGCAGATTCGAACAGGAATAAAAAAGTCGTTTGTGTAGTCGAGGAGCCGCTAGACATCGTTGCTATAGAAAGAACAGGGCAGTTCCTAGGTACATACCACGTGCTGGGAGGCGTTATCTCACCAATTGACAATATCGGGCCGGAGCAGTTGCATATCCCAGAACTAATTGAGCGTATAAAAACAGACGACGTTCAGGAGATTATTATCGCTACGAACGCTTCAGTTGAAGGCGAATCAACAGCGCTGTTTTTGCAAAGATACATCCAGGAAGCTGGCTTGAATACGACCATCACACGCTTGGCTAGAGGTATCCCAGTCGGCGTTGACCTTGAGTACGCAGACCAAATTACGCTAACTCACGCACTAGAAGGTCGAAAACAGTTATAGATTCAGCAGCTTCATCACCAATAAAAATACCCGCCATCTCGGCGGGTATTTCGGTTGCTAGCTTAGCTTATTACATTTGGCGGCGGCTAGCGATGTAAGCGATAGTAGCTGTAGTTAGTCCACCTAGGCCTAGTGCTGACATAATCGCGTCACTTGCACCAGTCTTTGGCAATTCTGGGCTAGGTGTTGGTGTAGGAGTAGGAGTTTCCTTACATTCGTCCAAGTTAGTCTTGTGAATCTTTTCGTTAAACTCTTCCTTTTTAATCTCCTTAGTGTACTTCTTGCCACCTTCTTCAATTACACAGACTGTGATCTTAGCAGGAGCTTCTTTACAATCGTTTGGATTCTTTGAATGCTTGCTCTTGTCAAATTCTGATTCCTTAATTTCTGTTGGATATTTCTTAGTATTAAGGTCGCAAACGATCATTTTTGGCTCTGGCTTAACCGTAACAGTTTTTTGACAGTTAGGGTTTTGCCTCTTAACTTCACCAGTTTCTTTACCGTTTACAGTAATAGTAACTGTGTAGTTGCCTTCTTTTGCGTAAGTGTATTGAATTTCTGATGAGTTAGTTGTCTTGATGTTGTTATCACCGAAGTTGTATGTGTAGCTGGTGATAGATGCACCACCCTTGGCAGTTGCCTTAACGCTGAATTTGAAGGTGTTACGAGAAATTTCAGTTACTTGCAAAGCGTCACATGTTAGAGCAGGCTTTGCTGGAGGTGTTGTTGGATTACCCCAAACTGGGTTACCACAGTCTTTAATCACACCAGTGATAAATGAGCCGTTATTGTCAAACCATGCGTAAACATTGTAGCTCTTAGGTCCGTCAACGAAGCTCTGACCAGTTGTGTATTGGTAGTAAGTATATCCGTTTGAGGTCTTGTAGCTACGTTGTGGCTGAGGCTGACGAGTACCAGCTTTAGATTGTACTGTTATAGCGTTTGTAGCTACAACACGACCGTCAACTGTAATATTACCATTTGCGTCAACTACACCTTCACGCATGTTTGAGCCACCTTGAACCATAGTCTCGGTAACGTACCACTCTTTGTATAGTTCTTTAATTTCTGTACGGCTGTATGCTGTTTGCAATTCAGACATAGAATGTGTACCGCAGTATGCAACGTTAAAACTATTACAGCCGGCAGCCTGTGAAGGTGACGCCAACCAGATTCCACCGAGCATAGCAAATCCCAAAGAGATAGCAATGCCGATTTTCTTAAATTTGTCCATAAAAACTCCTCTTTTCCAGCCCTATCTTCAGGCTTTATGTCCTCATACTAGCACAATCTTTATATTTTGTCAATAATAATTTATAAAAATGTTTATGTTTTTTGATTGCGCAGTACTTTTAATAGTCCATCACATATTATACCCACTTATGTAATTAAAAACAATATATATTATATTAGAGTAAAAATCATTTGTTATAATAAATAATATGCTAGATACATCTAAACAATTCATTCAATCCGCAAACAATATAGTTATTATTCAAGCCGAAAATCCCGACGGCGATAGCCTGGGTTCAAGCTTGGCACTGGAAGAAGTCTTAAGCGACCTAGGGAAGACTGTCACTTTATATTGTCCAGTAGATATACCGAAATACCTTCATTACATTCGCGGTTGGGACCGAGTGCAGAACGACTTTCCGTTTCAAGCTGACGCTGCGATAATTGTCGATACAAGCGCGGATATCCTTCTTAGCAAGGTATTGGAAACTCCTGGAGCGCGACATTTCTTAGAAACACACCCAACTCTGGTTATCGATCATCACACAGCCGAATCGACGCTCAGCTTTGATCATATTATGTTATCAGAAACCGTCGTGGCGACCGGGGAATTGCTATATAAACTGTTCAAGCATTCTGACTGGAAGATAAACGCCCAAGCCGCAGAAAACCTATTGATAGCTATTATGAGCGATAGCCTGGGGCTTACTACGCAAAACACTACAGCTCAGACTTTCCATACGGCGGGAGAACTTACAGAACTGGGCGCTTCCAATGCGGAATTGAAGAGCGACGACGCGAATTTATGAAAAAATCGCCAGAAATTTTGGCGTACAAGGGAAAATTGATCGAGCGAATCGAATATTTATTAGACGGACAATTGGCGCTGGTGCATGTGCCATTTGAAGAAATCCAAGCCTACAGCGACGCCTACAACCCTGGAGCGTTGATTGGCGACGAACTGCGGCTGGTTGAAGGCGTGGCGCTTAGTTGCGTTATTAAAACTTACCCTGACGGCAAATTGACTGCGCGCTTACGAGGTAATTTACCAATCGCCGATACCGTAGCTGGATATTTTGGCGGCGGCGGTCATCCGTACGCGGCAGGATTCCGCGTATGTAAAGCTATGATGAAATCGTAAGGGAATTAGTTACGGCGACGGATCAAGCGCTAAAAAACGATACAAGCGCTTCATAGTTAGCGCTGAACACGCCTAGCCTCCTATAAAATTGACTTTATCCTTTAGCTACGCTATATAATACTATATGCATTACAAGGAGCTTATAGGTAGCAAAGCCATACTTAATCTATCAGTTGGCGACTCCACAGAAGTGACCATTAGTAACAAAAAAATACCAGTAAGTATCGTCAGAATTCGTAACTTTAGTGAACTCTCAGCGTAATTTTTGGTAAACTAACTTAACACAAGGAGTGTGGCTACAATGAAAACCGAGTATGAAGCCAAATTTGTCAATATAAACGCCTCTGAGATTAGACAGAAGTTGCGATCTCTTGGTGGATCATGCGAAAAGCCTGAGCGGTTAATGCGACGAGTAACAATTGATAGCCCTAAAATGAAGCAGAACAAAGGCTATCTGCGCGTCCGCGACGAGGGCGACCGTGTGACGATGACTTACAAGCAATTTAATAAATCATCCGTTGACGGCGCCAAAGAGTACGAGGTGAACGTTGATAATTTCGAGGAAACCATCGCTATCCTAGAGGCCGCCGGTCTACCATACACCTCTTTCCAGGAGTCCAAACACGAAACGTGGCGACTGGGCGATGCTGAGATCGTCATTGATGAATGGCCGTGGCTGGCACCGTATATCGAAATCGAGGCGGACAATGAGTGCATAGTCAGGGAGACCGCCGAGGCTCTTGGTTTTTCGTGGGGCGATGCGATTTTTGGCGATGTTATGGCGGCCTACCGAGCGGAATATCCCCACCTGGATCCGTTCGACACTGTAGCCTCGATACGAAACGTCACCTTTGATTCGCCGCTGCCAGACATGCTTAAAGATTAGCCTTGAAGAATATGATGAAATCGTAAGGAAATTAGTCACGGCGACAGATCAAGCTTTGCGAGAAGCAGGGCAAGGTTAAAAAAGTTAAAAGGTGGGCAATATTTCGCGCTGGTGATGACGGATTATCCTGATCCGCTTGATCAGAGTAGAGAGTTGAAAGCAGATTTCCGGTGAATACGAATTTGAATTCGCGCACCTCATCAAGCCGTATGCCAACGACCAGCATATTGAAGTTCATCCGAACGACGACATGGACGACAGCTTTTTCGTGCCAGACCCAAAGAGTTATTATCGGTATTATTTGGCGGCGGCGAAGCAGAGCTAGATTAGCAATTTGTTGCTGATTCTTGCAAATAGTAGAAAAATCTTTTGCAACCGTAACAGAGTTGATACTATACCACATTTTTGACAAAATCTATTGACATTTTATTCTATTAGTGATATACATATACTAGCTTTTGTTGACAAGTCGAGTAAATCCTTGTCCGAAAGCGCACTTTGACAGACAGTTATATACAAGGTGAGTTTTTATTCCTTTTATAAAAAGCAGAAAAGAGGCATGAAATCTCACCTTGTGGCAAAACGCCATTTAACACCATCCAGGGGTGAGAAGACAGGAAAGAGATCATGGATGATAGCATCCTGAAGATCAACGGAAAGAGCCTCTCTTTCAAAGAGAGCGACATCAAGCTCTTTGATAGGCTGAAGCATTCCGTTGATGAGATCGGGCGCGTGTTTTGGGAATCTGGTAAAATCCCAGATTCGGAAAGGAGGCAACTCCTAACTGATATGACCGAGGGATATCTTTCGGTCATGATTGTCCTCCATGATGTCCTGACGTCATCGCTTGACGTCGGATATCATTCTGTTCGCAGAGTGACAAATGCTTCGCGCACAGCAGAGCAGAACCTCCTTACCGTGTTTGTCACGGCAGGAGCTGCAGCCAGGACTCAGCCCCGGATGGCTTGGGCGACCATGACACAGTACAATCGTCTTGCGTCGTGTCACGCCAGGCTACAAAAGCGCCTGAACGGCGCAACCATTTCTGCCTTGAAAAAGGCGGTGCGCTCCTGGAAGAACAGAGGAAGGGAGTGAAAGATCTCGGAAACTATCTTGTCGAGATCGCGATATTCTCATTGCAAATAGAGGAGAATATCGAGACGCTTCTCGACAATTCCGATCTTCTTCGACTGGAAGAGCACCAAGTCTCCCAGTTGCACAATCTGCTCGGAAGGGTTAAAACCCTCCTGGAGTGGAAGCGTCCTCGTCCCCAGAGCTAGTCCACACTAGCTCATTAGGAGAAATGGCAGGCGGCGTTTGTAATAATACTGTCTGTCATTTCTTCCTTGAAATTATTAAGTCCCAACTGGGACTGTTTTTTATATCAATTTTGAAAAACTGACCAGAGTAACGTACAATAGAAATAATGATAAAGCTCTATAACACGCTTACCAGAAAAAAAGATGAACTGAAACCACTTGACGGAGAAACGGTCAAGTTTTACACCTGTGGTCTAACAGTTTATTCGCAACCGCACATCGGCAACTGGGTCGGCTATATTTACTGGGATGTGTTGGTACGGCTGCTACGCTGGCAAGATATTCCCGTTATTCGAACGCAAAACATCACCGACGTTGGACATTTGACCAGCGATGACGATAACGGCGAGGACAAAATGGAAAAAGGTGCGCGCCGTGAGGAGAAGACTGCCTGGGACGTGGCGGAAAGATATATTTCCGTTGCAAATCATGAAGCTTACGACGTGCTGAAATTGATAAAACCAGATTACTTGGTGCGGGCGACGGATTATATTCAGCAGCAGATTGACTTCGCAAAAGGACTGGACGAAAAAGTTTTTATATAAAAATCGACGGCGATGGCATGTATTTTGACACGTCGCTTTTGAAGGATTACGGAAAATTAGCGCGGCTGGACATATCTGGCCTGGAAGCTGGCGCCAGAGTAAGCGTTGAAGGAAAGCGCAATATTACTGACTTCGCCGTCTGGAAGTTTTCGCCAAAAGATGCCAAGCGCGATATGGAGTGGGATAGTCCGTGGGGAATCGGTTTTCCTGGCTGGCATCTGGAATGTTCGACAATTGCCCGTGAAACACTTGGGGATTCTATTGATATTCACGCGGGCGGGATTGATCATATTCCAGTTCATCACACGAATGAAATTGCCCAGAGCGAAAGTCTGACTGGAAAACAATTTTCTCAGATTTGGCTACATAATAATCACATAAAAGTCGACGGCCGAAAAGATGAGTAAATCTCTGGGAAATATTATTACGCTGGAAGATATTATTTCGCGAGGGTTTAGTTCGATGGCGTTTAAGCTGGCGATTCTCAGTAAGCATTATCAGACGGAGGGCAATTTTACCTGGGAAATCCTGGAAGCAGCGCAGGCACGATTGAATCATTGGCGGGATTACGCGGTTCTGAGACATCAGACTCACGACACACTGGAAGATGACAATGATAAGGACGAGCAGGACGATTCGGTTTCGTTATTAGCGGACGTCAGGCATTGGTCGAGAAATTGAACGATGATTTGGATACTCCAGGCGCACTGGCGTTGATTGATGAAGTATTTTCAAAGTTGGATCATACGCCACTTGATAAGATTCATCGACAGAGTTTAGTGCAATTTATTGATGAGATTGACGAGATTTTAGGGCTGGATTTGGCTGAGTCTACGCCTGATATTACTGACGATTTGAAGGGTTGATCATCCAGCGGCGTCAAGCACGCGCAGAGAAAAAAATTGGGAAGAATCCGACAGAATTCGCGATGAACTTCTTCAGGCTGGCGTTGCCGTTCGCGATACGCCAAGCGGCAGCATTTTGGACATGGATATAGCCCGCTGGATTCAACGGGCTATATTTTTCTGCGTCAACTAATCTTCGTTTTTCAATTTCTTAACTAATTTATTAAGCGGCTTTTTCGTTCTCAACGCGATTAGACTTGGCTTGCTCCAAGTAATTGTCCAGCAAAAACTTTCACAACGCCAGCGGCTGGACATGTAACCAAACCAGCAATAGACCACCAACGTACAAAACCAATTGTCACCGCGACCAAGACGGTCAGAGCCGACAGCTCAACTTTCTTTGATTGGATAGAAGGAGAAACAAAGTTGTTCTCAATCTGCTGGTAAATCACTAAAAATAAATCGCGTAAAATAACGCCAGCTGTCATGTTATTGAAGAATAGTAGTAGTGATATCAACGCGCCAGCAATCGTTGCGCCAAACATCGGAATTAGCGTCAACACAAACGTTACCATAACAGTGAGCATTGCTAAGTTGGAATTTATGACAGGGGAATGTCAAGCTCAGCACAAACACCACGAAACCTGATAATATCGCATCGATTCCAGAAACCGTCAATTGTCCAGAAACATAACCCGTGACCACGTTATACATTCGACCAACCAGCTTCTTATGACGCTCCATTTTTTCTTCGTCGTTGTACAATCCCCACAAACGCTTCACCCAAGTTGGACCCTCGAGAAGCATCAGGAATGACAGCACCAGCACCAAGAATAGCGAGCCCAAGAATGACGCCAAAAGAGCCAACGCTGGATAATAAATTCGTACCAACGCTCGTAGCCCAAGATGAAGATTGCTGCTAATGTTTTTCCATCATCGAATCAACCTGCGGGCGCAAATTATTCTTATCAATAAAATCATTAACGCCACGCCACTGCGAGCTTGCTTGGTCGATTATACTCGGAATACTCTCGACAAATTTGGCAGATTGTTGGACAATTGGCGGAATAACAAACCAGATCACACAACCCAAAAGCAGAACCAGCGTCGTGTACGCTAGCGCCGTGCCGCCCAATCGACTTTTTCCAGGAAGTTTTTAGCGATTGCCACAACTGGACGATTTAGCGCCAACGCCAAAAACAGGGAAATTCCCAATAAAACCAGCGCGTCCTTTGCGGAATAAATTGCCAGACCAGCCAGACCAAATCCCATCACGACCAGCCAAAACCGCACAAATGTTTTCGTGTCTATCTCTATACGTACTTTCATAATTAAACTTTACCAGCTTTTCGGCGTGTTCGCAACGCCGACAGAGATAATTTACTATCATAAGACATCGCGCCGTAACGGAAAACGCGTACCGATAGCCACATGACAAACACCGCTGTAGCGACCAAAATTGCCGTGCCGAGCAAAGCTTCCCAAATCGGCAAATTGCCTATTGCGTTTCGTAACAACAATGGAATCGGTGCGGTGAATGGAAATAGCGACAAGAACTTAACGAAGAAATAATCAGGGAAGGAAACAAACGCCGTGATTCCGTAAAATGGACCAATAGAATAGCATAATCACAATTCCGAACCACTGGCTGGCTTCTTTGGCGGTCGGCATCATCGCACCCAAAGTCACCAACATTCCCGTAAATAAAGTGAAGCTTGCGGAGAAAATTATGATCGCCAGACCAATTCTCACAGGATCAAACACGAGCGTACTCAAGTCCAGATTAGGCAATTGCAACTTCGAGCCAAACGCCAAATAGCCCGCCAAAACTGGCAAAACAATCACCAAAAATCTGAATCAAAGCCAACACCATCAAAGACAAAATTTTACCCGTAATCAAAGTGTCAGTTTTAACGGTCGTAAGCAGCATTTCCACCGTGCGATTTTTCTTTTTTCCTCGGTGGTACTAATGAGCATTTGATTGCCAAAAATACTGATGAGAATGAACAAAACAACCAAAAACATTCCCGGCACAATCATCTCATTAATGCCGCCGTGCTCTTTTCCGTCCAGATATGTGGTTGATGACAATTGGACTTTGTCACGTAAAATTGCAACTTGTGCTGGATTAACATCGCTTGCTACTGATTGACTCAATAAGCTCTGCGCCACCGCACCATATTTTCCGTTTTGGAATAGCCCAACATCTTTACCGTAAACTTCGACCTTTTGCTTGCTCAAATCCTTTGGAAAATAAACATACGCATCAACCTTATTATTTTTACGTCGTCAATTCCAGATTCTTTCGATTTGGCAGTTCTGGCTTTAATTGCCGTCAGTAATTCTGGCTTCACCAACTTCGAATCGTCCGTGACTTCCAGTGAAAAATTCTTGCTTTTCCAGGTTTTTTTGACGCTTCAATAGTCGTACTTTGCGACCAAAACATAATGCCATACAGCACGCCAATCAACAGAGGAAAACCCAATGCCGTCAACCAAAATGTCGGTTTCTTCAGTGTTCTAAGCGTTTCAAATTTGAAAAACCGTCCCCAAATTATGCATTTTACTCATCGCTCAACTCCTTCGCTTCGCCGCCATAAACTTGGACAAAAATGTCGTCCATTGAAGCGCCGCCAAATTGACTTTTTACTTCTTCCAATGTTCCATATGCTGCCGCTTGACCATCTTTCAATAAAATCAAACGATCGCACAATCTTTCAACTTCCTCCATCTGGTGCGTAACGTAAATAATTGTCGCACCGGCTTTTCGTTGCTCCTCAATTATATTCATCAACAAACGGCGATTCACCGGGTCAAAACCTTTGGCTGGCTCGTCCATAATCAGCAGTTCTGGATCGCCCATAATCGTTACGCCGAGCTGAATCTTCTGCTGCTGTCCGCCAGATAATTTATCAAGTTGCGTGTTAGCCTTGTCGCTCAAATTGACTCGCTCCAAAAACTTCAGAGAAAAATCCTTAGCTTCTTTACGGCTCAAACCTTTCAATTGACCAAAGTAAAGCATCACGTCTAAGACTTTTCCTTTTTTATACAAACCGCGCTCCTCGGGAAGATATCCGAGGCGAATCTGACTTTCCACTGAATACGGCTTGCCGTTTATCAATAAATCGCCCGCGGTCGGCTGGTATAGTCCAAGCAGTGCGCGCAACGTCGTAGTTTTTCCCGAGCCATTACTTCCCAAAAAACCAAAAACTTCGCCGCGAAAAACATCGAAACTCAGACCCTTAATAACAGTTTTATCGCCGAAACTCATCTTAAAATGACGAATCTCAACCATTTTTTTATTATCTGGCATACGCCTCCTTTTCTTTAAATAAAATTATAGCACTTAGCGCAGGAAAAAAGATATAATATAGATATGCGACTGCTAGTCATTGAGGACGAACGAAAAATTGCGAGGGTCATAACCGAATCTTTGAAGCGCGAAAAATACGCGGTTGATGCGGCGTACGACGGGGAAGAGGGCTTTAATTTGGCGGATAGTCAGCCGTATGATTTGTTGATTGTTGATCGAATGCTGCCAGGATTAGAAGGTACGGAGATTGTTAAAAAATTGCGCGAGAACGGGAAAAATATGCCTATTTTATTCCTTACAGCACTAAGCACAACTGAAGATAAAACACTCGGACTGGACATAGGAGCCGATGATTATTTGACTAAGCCTTTTGCAATTGATGAATTGTTGGCGCGCGTGCGAGCCTTACTTCGTCGTCCACCGATTAGCCAGCCAGACATTCTGCAAATTGACGATTTGAAAATTGACAAGCAGCAGCAAACCGTAACGCGAGCTGGAAAGAATATTGACCTCACAAGCAAAGAATATGCGCTGCTGGAATATTTGATGCAGCATCCGAATCAGATTCTCAGTAAAGAAACACTGATTGATCACGTTTGGGATTTTGACGCTGATATTTTGCCGAATAATGTCGAGGCGTACATAAAAAATCTACGCCAAAAAATCGACAAACCGTTCAAAAAACAATTGATAAAAACCGTGCGCGGCTTCGGTTATAAGATTGAACCATGAAAATTTTTTTACTTCAGCAACAATTAAGTTGGCGGGCTGGTATTTGATGATTTTGATGATCGTCAGCTTGCTGTTTAGTAGCATTATTTTTCAGGTGGCACGCTCGGAAGTTGATGCGCAAATTCATAAAATTATCGTTCAAAGGAAAGGTGATTTTCCTGCAATTAATTTGTCGGAAAGAATAGATAATTCAACTCGAAATCTTTTTAATTAGTCTGGGCTATATAAATCTTATCGTTCTGCTCGCTGGCGGTTGGTGCTCATATTTATTGGCAAAAATTACTTTGCGACCGATAGAAACCGCCCACAAAGCTCAATCGCGATTTGTTGCTAATGCCAGCCATCAGCTCCGAACACCTTTTGGCAATCATGAAAGCAGAAACTGAATTTTGCGCTAAAAATCGGAAGGCGAATAAGGCGGAACTTACAGAAACTCTGGAAAGCAATTTGGAGGAAATAAATAAGTTGACTGAGCTTACAGCAATGCTTCTGGAATTATCACAAACGGAAAATAGATTGTCACTAGAAGATAAGAGCTTTGATCTAACGGAATTGATATCCGAGCTCGTTCGCGAACGAAAAGCCGAAGCGCGAGTTAAAATGAATTGCCCAGAACACATAAATATTCCGCCTCATCACACCGCGACGCGAGAATTATGCGCGATTTTGCTCGACAATTCATTGAAACATAGCCCGAAAAATTCTGTGGTAAAAATTTGCATTACCCCATCGAAACAAAACATCACTGTCAACTTCATCAACGACGGAACGATTTCACAACAAACCTTACCACACGTTTTTGAGCGATTTTTTTCCGCGGCACCCAACAGACGAAAGGCTATGGATTAGGATTGCCATTAGCGGAGCAATTGACAAAAAGCGCTAGGCGGACAAATTTCTGTTAACACATCGAAAAACTCAACCATTTTCACAATTTCCTTGCCGATTCTGTAAATTTTCAGCTATTTTTCAGAATTAGATGTTGTAATAGGACTGTTGATTGGCAAATTGCAGATCCGAAAGGGGAAGTATGAGTACAACATTTTTAAGTAAAAAGGGATTTAAGGAGCTTCAGAAAGAAATTTCTGGGCTAGAGATTTCAGAGAAAGCGCTTACGTTGGAATTGAAGGAAATTGGGCGCGCCAAATCGCGTGATGACAAATTACGCCGCAACGATGTAATTACGCAACTGGAAAATATCCAATCAAAAATCTTTATGAAGAAGGATATTTTGCGTCACGCTAAGCCGCTGCCAAGGAAGCGCGATCGATTGAAAATTGCTATCGGCTCAGTCGTGGATTTGGTGGATCAGCAAGGAAAAATTTTCCGCTATACGCTGGTTCATAGCCTGGAAGCAAACCCTCTGGACGGGCGAATTTCCGTGGATAGCCCGCTGGGAAAAAGTCTACTGAACCACAAAAAGTCCGAAACTGTTTCCTGGAAAAATGGCTTGGCGACCAAACAACTACAGGTTATCAATATTAGCTAATCTCGATTGTCCACCACGACAGTTTAGCTCTCACTGGCGAGTGGGAGCTTTTTTATTTTAATAGCATCTTATTCCGTTTCTGAAATTTAATATAAAAACAAAAAATCACCCAAAAGAGCGATAATTTACACCTGTTCAAATTTGGCTGGGACGGCAGGGTTCGAACCTATTTCCAAACTATGGCACAGCATTGAAAGATAAATCAGGGCAAAGCCCTGCTCGGCTGGTTGCTCGCACCCCGACCCGCCGAAGGTCGCTGCTGAGATTTTAGTGATTTCCATTTAAATCTTGCACTTAATAAATAGCGTTGCCCTATAGTAATACTTATGTTGTGCAGTATAGTAAAAACCATGAGCAAACTCCACCTACACATCGCTAACGCCAACCAAACTTTCACCGATGCTGAAATTGCCATATTCAAAAAATACAGCGCAACAAGCCGAGACTTTTGTTTCGAGCGAGTTCGCGCAGTTTGATTACGAAGTTGATGTAATTATCACTACACCTTCGTTTATGTTGCCAACTATCGCCGAGGACGGAATCGCTGGCAAAACGCTTCATTCGCGCTTGATTATGATTTCTGTTGATAAAAGCCAGCACGAGGTTAGCGAGGATTTTATTTTCGAAACGATTTGCCACGAAATGTCGCATTCGCTACGTTGGGAAAAACTGCCTGAATATGCCGAAACTATGTTTGATGGGATGATTTTGGAGGGATTGGCGGTCGCGCTAGAAGAGGAAGCGATAATTAAGCTCGGACGGCGAAACCAACAATTTTTCTTGAGAGAAATGCAGAAAACTTCTCAAGCTGAAATTGACAAGATAATTGCCGCACTACAAGGCAATTTTGAAGACAAGGTTTACGATTATACCAAAATATTTTTCACCGGCGATGATATTTTGCCGCGCTGGGCGGGGTATAAACTTGGGTATTACTTTGTGAAGCAATACCTACATCAAACTAGTCAGACTATCGCACAGGCGACTTTGGCAAGTTACAAGGATTTTTATCCTATAAATTGAAGAGTCCCCCGTCGCGATATGAGTAACAACAGGGACGAGACGCAGTTTTAAACTACGCTTTTTGTGATCGCTCATTAAAACCTATGGCGACGAAATAAAACACATACAGGGAGTAGCAAAGATGAGTCCCTATTGGGGACTAAGAGATATGGATAAAATGACAGCTTGTGGCGTGCAATACGTCGAATATGACGATTCGGGCTCAGTCATTAAGAAGTATTCTTTTGAGGAGTATAAGGAGAAGCGCCGCCAAGAAATTAGAGAATACAACATTGCGCGTGGCATTCCAGAAAATGAAGGAACAGACCTTTAAGAATCAGAGTATTCTAGCGTAACCCACAAAAAATCCTGCCCATTCAGTGCCTGCATATACGGCACGTCGTTGATATCATCTCGCATTAGCTCACCCAGATACAATGCGGCGTCGTTGAGTAATGTGTATTTTTCTCCCTGAGATGCAGCAGTAGGGCTATCAACACCACATATCTCAGCAACTTGTTTCATAATCATTTCACGATACAATGCAAACGAATTACAATCGAATGCTGCCAGCAGGTATGCCCAGGTAGACGGAGCAAAGCTTCTGTCTGACATAAACAATTGTGCAAGTTGACTAGCCGTCTGAATACATTCCGCAGCTGTTTCAGGTTTTGCAATCCATAATTCACTCAGGACCGAATGGGCATTTTTGCGTAATAGAAGAGCTTTTAGGTCTTCAATATCACGCCAGTTAGCAAAATTGCTAGTATTTGTATGGTGCGTTACAATATGCGCGATCTCTGCAATCGAATCACCATTAACCGAGTCGTACGCCGCCAGCTCTTTATTAAGGCGCGGCAATATATCCCATTTGTATGATTCATCCCATAAGGCTTTGTCACCAGAAAATCGTCGCCGCAAGTACTCGTCTCTGTGTGATTCATAAAATGCCCGTAAAGCAAGTTTATTGATTTCCATCTTTTTCCTTTCTTTCGATAAATTCATCAAGTGCAGCAATTACTTTATCAACAATTTGCACCATAATCTTGGCGGGCAACACTGGACCTTTGCGCGACAATTCGCTCGCATCAATATCAGTCACATTAGGGCAAACGCCGCCAATATGCTGCTTGAGAATATCACGCAGCAGTACGCGATCAGCCTGCTCGTCAAGATAGCAGTAGTTGATATCAGTCGCGCCATCAATTGATATTGAGCAAAATGAGCGAGTATGGCCAATTTTCTTAAACACTGGACTAAACTTACCCCATATCGCACCAGTACCCCAGTTAATCTGTACATCATGTCGCTTCGCCCATTGCCAGAGTGCATACACAACCGACCGCTGCTCGGGAGAAACAAGCTCGCAGTTATCATTAACGGCTGCAAAGAAATCCGCCTCATTCCACTGGCGGCGACCAGATGAACCACTCGCAGCAACCGTCTTTTTCACTTCAGCTCCGTAGAGCCGAGGAATGACAATTTCAAGCTGATCGTGCGTATAGTACTTAAAATCAACGGCATAAATATCAAACTTACTGTTTTGATTGACATACATAATCACATCACGCAGACGCTCATCTATTTGATCAATCAGTACCACAAATTTCAAATTGCCCTCGGCCAAATTATCCCGCATGGCACGCATTTGTTCGCTCGCATCATCAAAGCCAAAAAACTGCTCATAATGCTCGCGGAATGGATGACCGAAATGATCTTTCGTGTGCGTATCAACCTGTTGCAAAAAGCATCAAAACTTGTCGCATGACGCCACAGCGCCGCACCGTAGTCGAGCATTTGCGCTACAACGCGGCGCTTATCAGCATTGCGAAACAGCTTCGTCTCAATAATATAGACATTGCCTATATGGTCGAATCCAAGAGCATCAATCGGTCCGTGTTCCGTGCTAAATTCACGAGCTGCGATATACAGACGCGCATCTTCATCGATATCGTAAATCGGTATAATGTCGGGATTGTCATAGAGATAGGATTGTAGTGAATCCTCTTTGTCAAACGACGACTCGTCAATCCGCTGGGAATGCTGCTGATTTTGAGATATGATAATCGATGACATACGCTTTACTAGGTATTCCTTTCCGTTGCATAAGCTTTAGGCGAGCCCGCTCAGTAATAGCACCTTCATCGGTGCTAACAAAAAAGGACAGCCGTTGAGGCTTACTGTTCGTAATGTGTAGACTCTGTAATCATACCATAAAAATGGTTATTTTATTAGTCATTATTCGCTAGACTTTGCAGGGGAAATTGGGCAATGTGTTGTTGTCATGAATGAGAAGAGGTTTGCAGTATCGCTGCGCGAGCTCGCGGATACCTACGAACAAGAAAGAAAGAGCGTAGTCGAGCGAGGGCGATTTAGAGACTAATAATATCTTTTGCTCTGGACCTAAAATGCAACTGTACCGAATCTGTAGAGATATATACCCACCCAAAAAGGAACCTGCTGGTCTAGGAACCTAATCACAAAACAAACCGTCCAGCCATTCCGGACTGGACGGTAATTCCTATTTGACCAAGCTTTACAACAGAGGTAGTTATTCATGGTAGCTAAAGGTCACGAAACCTTGTCGCTCACTCTGTTATACAGCTTGGCTGGGACGGCAGGATTCGAACCTGCGAATGCTGGGACCAAAACCCAGTGCCTTACCACTTGGCGACGTCCCACTATTGCCAGGACAATGACGATTATAGCACGCCAGCCAGAAAAAATCCACACATCCTGATATAATATAACCCTAATGAGAAAACAAATTTTTGAGACTTTAAGATTGGAAAAAATCGTTGGTGGCGGGCAAGCCATCAGGGACGCTTGACGACGGCCGCAAAAGCGTTCGTCTGGGGAGGGCTGCCGAAAGAACTTGTAACGATTCGCGTGACAAAGAAAAAATCACACTTCGTCGAAGGAATAGTGACGGAAATTATCGAGAAAAGTCCAGAGCGAATTACGCCGAAGGATGAAAATAGCTATTTAAGCACCAGTCCTTGGCAAATAATGCCGATGTCCAGTGAGCAATCGTACAAAGCGTCGCTAATCGAAGAGGCTTTTTACTTCACAACATCACATTGCCCGAAAAATCAAGGTATTTTTCTGACGGCGTAGAATTTAATTATCGCAATAAAAGTCGAGTTCAGTTGGTTTGGCGACAAAACGGACGACGACGAAAAAGAAACTTTGGACTTGGCGTTTTTCAAGCGTGGCGGCAAGGGAAAAGTCGTCGTTGACGGAACCAGCTTGGCGCATCCGAGCATAAATAAATTGGCAATTGAAATCCGCGACCTCTTACAGGAAAAACCGATTGTCGCGCGCCAATTAAAAACACTCCTGATTCGCTCAGATCAACAGGGAAACGCCGTCTGGCAATTATACATAAAAGATAAGATAGAAAAACCTGATTTCCGACGATGAAGCCAAATTATTATCAGCCAAAGGTGGCGAAATAATCTATTCCGACCCCAAAAGCCCAGCCAGCAGAATCACCGAACGCTTGAACAAATTCGGCGACACAACACTGAACGACACGATTTTAGGCGTCGCCTTCAACTACGCCTGCGAAGGATTTTTTTCCAAAGTCAAAACATTCCCGTTTACGAAAAAGGCCTTGAGCGATATGAAAGCGTGGATCGATTGCAATGAAAAAAATGCCGACGCTCGACCTTTATTCTGGCGTTGGGACAATCGGCTTGACAATTGGCGGAGATGACGTAACGCTCGTGGAAATTAACGAACATGCTGTCGCGGAAATGCAGAGGAATATTGCCAAGCTGAATCGACCGAATGCCAAGGCGATTTTGGCGCCGAGCGAAAAATCTCTGGAATATATAACGGGCGAACAAATCGTCATCGTTGATCCGCCGCGCGCTGGACTTCACACGGACGTTACTAATCGACTGCTGGAAACTGAGCCGCCTAGGATTATTTATCTGAGCTGCAATCCAGTCACGCAAGCGCGAGACGTCAGCCTACTCCAGGAAAAAAATATGAAATCGTGCATCATCAAGGCTACAATTTCTTCCCGAGGACGCCGCACATTGAGCACCTTGTGGTTTTGGATAAGAAAGCGTAATCTACATAGTTGCGGCCGCATCTGTAATATACGACATTGAAAAATGGTCACTACTTAAACAATCCGCCATACATTTTATCGTCATGATATTAACAATTTTTCCTTGTTTATTAATAAGCGGCTGGTACGAGTTAAGCTCGTTCGCAGATTATTTGAAAGTATTCGGAATATTTTTACTATGCGGTTGCGTTTTCTGGACTATAGGATATTTCGTTTTTGGCAAATTACTGAATAGATAGACAAGTTCCTACCGAACGATTCGCCGACCAGCCCAGCGAGCAATGAATAACTGGGCTAACATCGCTACGACAATTGCGCCAGCTGCTGGCCACATTATGAACAAATTTGGCACGGTGAAATCGAAAAAGTCGCGCAGGAACCCAAAGCTAAAGCTTCCAGCCGCCACAATAATCACCGACAGAAGATAAAGCAAGCGAGCGCGCTTGGCGGATTTATCGATAGCTACGTCCAGCATAATTCCCACCAAGAACACCAAATATACACCAAACAAAGTCGCGGTAAGCACCGTCATCGTTGCGACTTCCGCGGCGTGGCCAGGGAACATAACAGAGGTAATCCAATAGGTGAACGCGACAGTCACGCCAGTAATCAAAGCAATCGGTGTAACAGCCAGCAAAGTATCATGCCAAAATCGCTTCGGATTTATTCGATGCTTCGGCGTGGGAGGAAACAGCGTCCACACGAGAGTCGGCATAGTCACCAGAAAAATATTCATAAATGTAATATGGCGCGGCGAATACGGATAATTCATGTCAATAAGAATCGTCGCAAGAAGAAGTGTCACGCCGTAAATAATTTTATGGAAAAAAATAGAACAGCGATGACTTCGATTGCCTGCATGATTTGATTGCCCAATTTCATTCCCATCGGCAGAGAAGTGAACGAATTGTTGAGCAATATAATGTCAGAAACTCGACGAGAAGCCGGCGCACCAGCGTACATCGCCACACCGAGGTCAGCCTTTTTCAGCGCCAGAGCGTCATTCACGCCGTCGCCGACCATGCCAGTAAATTTTCCGGATTGCTGGAATCGATTGATCAAGCGCTCTTTTTGGTCTGGTAAAACTCTGGCAAAAATAGTGTAAGTATCGGCAGCCTTATTAAATTCGTCTTCGCTAAGCGCCGCCAAATCTTCGCCTAAAATCGCCTTTTCTGGATGTTTAATTCCAGCTTCCTTAGCGATGTATTGAACTGTGCGCGGGTTATCGCCAGAGATTACGCGAATAGTTACACCTAGCTCTGCAAAAAATCCACCGTTTCAACAACGCCATGACGCAGGGAGTTGCACAAAATAACCGCACCAATTGCCGTTCCAGAGCCGTTTTTCAAGTCTTTCAATTTGGTTTTATCGTCCGAAAATTCAGCCAACATCAACACCGCAAACCATTGTCCGCCCAATCATTCAACTTCTTCTGGGTTTCCTTATCTACTGGCGCCAACTTCGACACGAACTCTGGCGCGCCCATCATCAAAGTCCGAATTTCACCGTCAATATTCGCCCTCACGCCAGCCATTTTACGCGCCGACGAAAACGCCATCACTTCCAGAACTTTCGTATTTTTTTGGCGACGTAGCTTCCGCCAAGATTGCACGGCCAGTGATATTTCCGCCGCTAGTTTTCGTGAGCAATTAACGCCGCAAAGCTGGCAATGTCAGAGTCTAAATAGTCATTTTCATCACCGAAAGCCGCGACCCGTTCCAGCGTCACCTCATCACTAGTCAAGGTGCCTGTTTTATCTACAGCCAGCAAATTCAAAAGTGCCATCGCTTCAATTGCCGACAATTTCTGCGGCAAGACTTTCGCCTGGGCTAATCGCAGTGAGCCGAACGCCAAAAGCAGAGAACTCGCCAACAATAAACCTTCCGGCACAACTGTAACCGCTGCCGAAGTGATGGTTTTTAAGATGACGACGACGTTATCGCCAGAGAAATAATAGACAATAGCGATAAGTAGCGACAGAACAATTGCGCCGTAAGTCAAGAAGTAAATTGCGCGCCAAATCGCTAATTGCAGAGGTGTGAGTTCTGGCTTATAACGCTTCAGGACTTGGCTAATCGCGCCAGCTTTCGTGTCGTCACCAATCGCAATTACTCGCGCCGCGCCTTCACCAGCCAAAACCGTCGTTGCCGCCAACACGACATCGCCGTCCTTTTTCTCAATCGACGCAGACTCACCAGTCAACATACTTTCATTCAACTCCAAGCCTTTCGACTCGATAACTTTCGCGTCCGCCGGCAGTTCATCGCCAGCCTGAATAAGAATCTCATCGCCAATCTTAAGCTCATCATAACCAACCTCGACAACATTTCCATCTTTCAACAATCGAGCTTTCGGCGCGCTCATCAGCTCCAATTGCCGCAAAACTCGCTTAGCCCTTAGCTCCTGAATAATGCCAATCGTCGAATTTACTACAATCACCACCGAAATAAACCACGCATCACGATATTCGCGAACATAAACCAGTGCGCCAGCCAACAGAAAAATCACCACGACGATAGGGGAAAGCAGATTCCGCTTAATAATGTCCAAGTAGTCGCGCATCAGCTCGTTTGAATCCTTCTGTAGCTGAACCTTGCGCCAACTCGCCAATTTCCGTACGCGTCAGAATCGAATTGATATATCTCGCCATTTTTCACTTCAGAAATCAAAACCAAGGCGGGATTATACGGCGCCAAAGTTTTATAAAAATGCAAATCTTCATCCGTAACATGCTTTCTTCCAGGAAAAACTTCACGGAATTTGCGCTTGCCAATATCTTCAAAAATATCGCGGCTGACCTTTTGGCGGAAGAAATAGTTCCGCCCGCATACCCATTCGAGAAATTATCTTTTTAACATCAGATAAAATCAACGGCGAAGTCGCCTCCAAATACATCATCAGCTGCTTTTTATTCGTCAAAAACACCGACGCCTTAGCCGTGCGACTAACATCGGCGTGCCACAAAAATTATCGATTGAACATCAATCGGAAAACCAAATTTTTCCTTAGCAATTCGCTCCAGCGCCAGCTCGTCGTACGTCGCCTTATTCATAGATAATATTTTACCATTTTTATGAGGTGCGCGAGATGGCAAAGATGTGAAATCTAATAGCCAGCCTGTATGGTCGATTTGACTGCTTGACGGAAATATCCAGTGGCTTTTTACCCTTAAACGCGTCTTCTGGATGTTTTTCATTCCAATCAGCGACATTTTTCTTCAGTACAATCTTTAATGGCATGATTAACACAAAACTCAAGTCGCTTAATGCTTTGGTCATTTTCGAGGTAATTGATGGAGGACTGGACTGATATTCGATATTCTTTTTCATTCAGCCAGTAGACTTGATAACTCAGAAAGATCAACGCAATCGTCAGCACAAACATATATATATGACTAAATCTTATCTTTTTAAGTTTTTCATTTAATCCTCCTTATGCTAAATTTACAGCCTTGGACGAATTTTGTAAATAGCAATTTTTGATATCGCGTTCTGAAGACCGCCGACATGATAAAAATAAAACTATGGATTTCAATACTCGTTACGCTAAATTAAACGATAATCAACGACAAAGCAGTCGACTACATCCACGGATCGCTTTTTGGTAATTGCTGGGCCAGGAACAGGGAAAAACCGAGCTTCTAAGTATGCGCACTGCCCAAATCCTAAGACAAACCGACACTTTTGCCAAACAGTATTTTTATGCTTGACGTTTACTGAAAGCGGCGCCACGAATATGCGCCAACGACTTCGCCAGATTATCGGTGAGGACGCGTATAAAATTGCGATTCACACATTCCACAGCTTCGGTACAGAAATCATCAATCAGCACCGTGAATATTTTTCCGCGGCGCCGACGCTCAGCCAGTTGACGAATTGACGCAATATCAAATTATCTCTGGAATACTCGAAGGACTTGATTGGCGAAATCCATTAAGCGCAAAAAACAACGGGGAATTTGTTTACATCAAGGAACTCATTCGCATTATTTCCGAGTTCAAGCAAAGCGGCTTAACGCCGTCGGAATTACGGGCAATTATTGAGGACAATCAAAGCACAATCGCCGAAATTGCGCCAGACATTCAGCAAGTATTTTCCGCCAAAATATCGAAAAAGACGATTGAAATGTTTGCGCCGATAGCTGAGAAAATTGCCAATTTAGCCGCCAAAAACCCTGACGAGAAAAGCTCAAAATTGCCAGCCTCGATCACGCCATACGCCAACGTTTTGGCGCTGAGCATCGTGCACGCCACCCGCAAAAGCAATTGACGAAAACTCAACCAAGCCGCTGACCGCTTGGAAAAATAAATGGTGCGAAAAAAATGCCAATAGCGAATTTGTCCTGAAAGATTTTACCGCCGCAGAAAAATTATCCGCCGCAATTGACGTTTACGAAAAGTACGTAAATATTTTATCCGAGCGCTCGTTATTTGACTACGACGACATGATTTTTATCCGTTATTCAAGCTTGCGAATCTCACCCAGAACTTCGCGCAAATCTCCAAGAACAATTCCAATTCATCATGGTCGACGAGTTCCAGGACACGAACTTGGCGCAATTACGATTATTGTTCAATTTGACCAGCGAGAACGACGATAATCCAAAACATCATGGCGGTCGGCGATGACGACCAAGCAATCTTCAGCTTCGAAAGGCGCAGACGTGGGCAACATCCAGCGTTTCCGCCAGCATATCACGACCCAAAAATCATCGTTTTTGACCGACAGTATCGTTCCGCCGAAAATATTTTTGTCATCGGCGCGGGACGTCATCACCCAAGGCGCGGATCGATTGGAAAACACAATTGACGGGCTATCAAAAACAATTGACCGCACACGCAAATAGCGAAGGCTCAAAAGTCGAAATCAAGAGTTCTCATCTGTTGGCGAAGAGCGAGCGGGAATTGCCAAACAAAATTGCCGAGCTGATAAAAATGGCGAGAAACCAGAAAACATCACGATTATTGCGCGCCACCATAAGGAACTCATTGAGATTCTTCCGCATCTTTATAAGGAAAAATCTTTTTGTCAATTACGAGCGTCACGACGACATTCTGGAGCAAGACATAATCCAGATTCTGGACAAATTAGCGCGAACTGTCGTGGCGATTAGCCAGAATAATTTGGACATTGCCAATAGTCTACTACCGGAAATTACGGCTCATCCAGCGTTTGGATTTTTCTGCGCTGGACATCTGGAAAATTGAGCCTTCAAGCTTACAAAAATCGGCAATTGTGGCTGGAAAGTATGCTGGCGAATAGCGTATTTAAGGAATTTGCGGAGTGGCTTTTTGAGCGCGCTAGGACGTGTCGAATCTACCGCTGGAAGAGCAATTGGACAATTTATTGAAGCAACTAACGATGAAAGCGGCGACCTTCAGGTCAACTCTCTCGCCAATTTCTATTTCTCGCCAGAAAAAGCTAGATAAAAACCCAGAAGCGTATCTGACAATTCTGGAAAGTTTGCGTACTTTGCGTCAAAAACTTCGCGATCGAATCACCGATAAAAATCCAACGCTGGAAGACTTTTTGGAGTTTATTGACCTGCATATTTCGACAAAAACTCGCTTAACACAAATTCGCACGCACGCAAGCTCACTCAGCGGCGCCATAAATTTGATGACCGCTCATAAATCCAAAGGTCTGGAATTTCCGCACGTTTTCGTGATTGGGGCAATTGACAGCGCTTGGGGTGAAAAAGTTCGTTCACGTAGTCGAGCTATCCGATATCCCGCAAACCTCCAACTTCAGCCAGCGGGCGCCACTTACGACGAACGACTTCGATTATTCTTTGTGGCGATGACTCGCGCCAAAACCACATTGACCATGACTTATTCTCAAACCAACGATTCTGGCAGCGACACGATAATCGCCAGTTTCTTGACGAATTGCACGCCAACCATCATTCCAACCAGCGATGATCCAGCTGAACAGATTGAACTCGCTGAAACCGACTGGACGACACGACTAACTTCGCCGATTATTCCGGAATTAAAGGACTTATTGGCGCCAGCGCTGAAACATACAAACTTTCTGCGACGCATTTGAATAATTTTTCTCGACGTTTCACGTGGCGGACCGCAAAATTTCTTATTGAACAATTTGCTACATTTTCCATCCGCCAAAAATTCCGCCGCAGCTTACGGAACCGCGATTCACAGCAGCCTTCAGCAAGCACATTGCTCATTCAGCGCCGATCATCAATTGCCAAGCACCGAACAAATCCTCCAATTTTTCCAAAAATCCCTCGAGAGCCAACATTTACCAGCCGACGATTTTTCAATTGTATTTGGACAAAGGGAAGTCGGCTTTGACTGCGTTCTTAAACGCCAAATCTTCAGATTTTTCGACACACGACTTGGCGGAATTGGACTTTTCGAACCAAGGCGTAATTATAGATAGCGCCAGATTGACCGGTAAGCTTGACGTTGTCGATATCGACAAGCAAAACAAAACCATATTTGTAACGGATTATAAAACTGGCAAGCCGTCGCATTCTTGGAAAGGTTCGGCCGATTACGAGAAAATCAAACTTCATAAATATCGTCAGCAATTGATGTTCTATCAGCTGCTGGTCGAGCATTCACGCGATTATGGCAATTTCACGTTTACTGGCGGGCGACTACAATTTGTCGAGCCAGACATGAAGACCGGCGATATTCTTAGCTTGGAAGATACATTCTCCAGAGAAGAATTATCCGAATTCGCGAAACTCGTAAATATCATTTGGCAAAAAATAACCACACTTGATATGCCAGACATTTCTGGATATTCAACGGACTATAAGGGGATGCTACAATTCGAAAAAGACCTGCTGGCGGGCGAAATATAAAAAAATATTCTAGTATATTGTTGCATTTTTATAATTAGTGTTATTATAATAAACGCTTTTGTTGGTAGAGCTGATTCTATATCGTGCTCTCCAGGAGCACAGTCATAGGGTCGGCTCTTTTCTTTCAGGAAAGAGGTGAAGGCGGTGTTTTTTGAAGACCGCTCTAGGGAGGCATACCGTAAGGCTGCCGAAGCTGTCCAGAACGGAACGGCAGACAGCGCCCAGAAGGCCATGAATGACCGAGCTGCCAAGTATGTCGGCAAGATGGGCGACGATGCTCGAGCTGCCCAGAGAGGAGAGCTCAAGTCTTCTAACTAGATTTTGAGCCATCCTAACTGACGGTCGCAGATCTTAATCTACGAAAAAGCTAACTTAGTGTTAGCAAAAGAGCGTCCGTCCGCTCCTGGCGTGATTCAGCCAGCCGGTAATCCGGAAAAAGAATCAAGGGACATGTTAGATCGGAATCCCTCTATCTCGCATGAGAAAGAGGACGGGGGTTCGACTCCCTCCATGTCCGCCGGGAAGCAAGACAAAGGCGTTTTACTTCCCCCCATTCTTGGGCTCGCGAGATTCACTCGTAGAGTCATCCTCAACACAGAGGACGATTCCGAGCAGAACCGCTTGAGCCCCCATCCCCCTCATTCTCAAAGACGAGATGAGGGGTTTCTCCCTTTTGTGATAAAAATAACAGAGATGACATCGTTTTGGAATGATTTACCGCAGCCATTTTTCATATTGGCGCCAATGGAAGCCGTCACCGACGTCGTGTTTCGTCATGTCGTTAAACAGGCTGGCGCGCCAGATATATTTTTCACTGAGTTCGCAAATGCCACCGGCTGGGTGCATGCTGGCGATAAGGCCATAGCTGGGCGACTAATTAAAACTGACGATGAACAGCCGCTAATTGCGCAAATCTGGGGTGGCGAGCCAGGGGATATGGAAGCTTTCGCGAAGCACTGCACGGAACTTGGTTTTAACGGAATTGATATCAATATGGGATGTCCCGCCAAATCTGCAATTAAAAGCGGTGGCGCGGCTCTGATCCGCCGACCCGACATAGCGATAGCCGCAATTGACGCCGCCAAAAAATCCGGGTTGCCTGTTAGCGTAAAAAAACTCGGCTGGGATATACTTATGTCGATGAATGGCGAGAGTGGCTGACGACAATTCTCAAACAAGACATCGTGAACTTGACAATTCATCTGCGCACCAAAAAAGAGATGAGCAAGGTTGCGGCGCATTATGAATTGATTGACGAGATTGTTAAGCTGCGCGATGAAATTGCCCCACAAACATTCCTGACTATCAACGGCGACATTCGCGACCGAGAACATGGGCTGGAAATTGCCAGAAAACATCCCGGCGTGAACGGGAATTATGATCGGGCGAGGCGTTTTTAGTGATCCGTTCTGCTTCCGCGAATCGAGAACTGACACAGATAATCATAAAGAAGAACTGTTGACGCTTCTTAATTATCACTTGGATTTATTTGATTCTTACCAGCCGATTTTAGGGCGACCTTTTGAAACTCTAAAACGTTTTTTCAAGATTTATATTCGCGATTTTGACGGCGCAAAGGAACTTCGGGAGAAATTGATGCACACTACGACGACCGACGAGGTGCGATCAATACTTGCACACAACGATCATCCACATTATACTTATTGACATGACAACAAAAAAACAAAAACTACAAAAACAACAGGCCATAGACACATGGATCGTCATAGCATTATGGGTAAGTGCTATCTGGTTCTCGCTCGCACGCGGATTCATTACTGGCATCGGCGGTTGGGTACTAGCACTACTTGGCCCATGGGCGCTTATCGTTAGCTGTATCTGTCTTGCAATCATCTCCCGACAAATGAAAAAACGCCATGCATCAAAAGACCATCTCACCACAATAGTACGTGTCTCCTTTATCGTCATGTCAATCTCATTATTTATCTGCGGCCTTGCAATGCCTGATTTTAGCGACATGGAGACCTTTTCAACATTATCCGTGTATACAAATAACGCTATTTCATTTAAAACATCAAAAACTATCGCCATTATCTCAGGGTTTGTAGTGGTTCTGTCTCTATTCGTGGCTGTTACTTTTGGTATCGCTGAAGACAAAGAATAGACGACGGAAGACGTCGCTATTTAGATTAGTATTAATTAGAGTCTTAGTACTATACGCAAATTGATTGAAAAAGTATAGATAATATTATATAATATAGATATGTTATCTTCAGAGATGCGCGCATGCGGCATACTACATCAAGATCAACCAAAAAGGAAGCTGCGTACGGCAATAGAAAATACACCCAGCGGACAACTCCTCATAGCAAACAATACACCGCTGAGTAGCGTCACTCGCGGTCAAAGATTAACATTTACTCCCGTTGAAGATTATTATACAGGACGACGGGACGCAACAAGTGGCATCATGTTCGGAAATATGTCAACAAATGACACAGAAATACCTGTAGCGATTAAACCTCATGACAATATCGCTTCTGCACTTTCAGAATTTTGTATTACACAACATCTTATTAGTGAAGGGCATATTAAACCATACCAACCACTAGGATTTTTATCAGGCAGAGATTCTATATACACACTATCAGCATTCGAAGCTGGTGTTGTGAGCTGTGACACGATTACCGACAGTACAGACAATCCTAAAAAGGTACAAAGGGTTCTACTTGTGGGAGCAGCGACTCTCGCGATGCTACATAAATCGGGAGTTGCACATGGCGACGCGCAAATTAAAAATACCGCATTCAGTGTAAAGACAGGAGAAGAGCGAGCAATAGATCTAACTTCCTCTTATTTTGACAAAAGCGGTCGCGGCATCATTGATGACATGCATTCGTATATAGATACATTACCTGATTACATTAGTCCAATACTAAACAATAAGTATATCGAGAAATATTTTATTGATCCATACTTATCTCTAGTCGCTGGTGCACTATCAAAAAAGCAACAGGATAGTGTTCATCGCGCTACTAATAATCTATGAGTAAATCTGTATAATACCGCACAATACCTTTCAATCTTCACGCCCAGTTTAAGGCATAAAAACAAAACCCCGACGATATCGACAGGGTATTGTCTAATTATTTACGCGCTCAATCCTAGCGTCGTCGCTTACGCCTATGAAGATCAGCAACCTTCAATCGCACCATATGACGATCAATAAGCTGCTTGGCTTTCTCGCGCTCAACTTGATCGCCAGCTTCATCACGCGCCTTGATAGCACGCTCTAGAGCCTTCTGAGTTTCCGCTTCGATGATGTCGTCACCGTGATCAGCTTCATCAACCAGAATTTGCACCGACGAATAGTCAATTTTTACCACGCCACCAGAGATTGCGAAATATTCCAACTGATTATCGGAATCTTCTTTATGTCGACGCACGGTAATCACGCCATCTCTCGCGATAGTCACTAGCGGCTCATGGCTGGAAAAACAGAAATTTCTCCGTCAGTGGTCGGAATTGACACCGAATAAACTTCTTCGTCAACCTTAGTACCGACAAGTGTGACTAATGACAATTTCATGACTATTTAGCTTTCTTTTCAGAATGTTTTTTTAGCCTCGGCAGATTCAGCTTCAGCGTCGCGAGCAACTTGATCAGCCAGCGTACCTTGAACCATGTAGAACCAGTTTTCAGGCTTATCGTCATATTTACCAGCCAAAATGTCGGAAGCGTCGCGAATGGTATCTTCCAATTTAACGTAAACACCTGGATTTCCGGTAAACTTCTCAGCCACGTGGAACGGTTGCGCCAAGAATCGCTGAATACGACGAGCGCGGGCAACAATCTGCTTCTGATCGTCCGACAATTCTTCCATACCAAGAATAGCGATGATATCCTGAAGCTCTTTATATTGTTGCAAAATTCGCTGAACCTCACGCGCCACACGGTAATGCTCTTCGCCGACAATTTCTGGATCAAGCGAGTTTGAGCTGGAGTCCAAAACGTCAACTGCTGGATAAATACCAATTTCCGTCAAAGCACGGTTCATCACAATTGTAGCGTCAAGGTGAGCAAAGGTCGTCGCAGGAGCTGGGTCGGTCAAGTCGTCAGCTGGCACATAGACAGCCTGAACAGAGGTAATCGAACCCTTCTTTGTTGAGGTAATTCGCTCTTGCAAAGCACCCATTTCCTGCTGAAGGTTTGGCTGATAACCAACCGCACTCGGCAAACGACCAAGCAAAGCCGATACTTCAGCACCAGCCTGAGTGTAGCGATAAATATTGTCGATAAATAGCAAGACGTCCTTACCTTCATCGCGGAAAGCTTCGGCCATAGCCAGACCCGACAATGCCACGCGCAAACGTGCTCCAGGCGGCTCGTTCATTTGCCCAAAGACTAGCGAAGTCTTGTCCAACACGCCAGCTTCTTCCATTTCATAGTAAAGGTCGTTACCTTCACGCGTTCGCTCACCAACACCGGCGAAAACAGAGTTTCCAGAATGGAACTTAGCGATATTATTAATCAACTCAGTAATAAGCACCGTTTTACCAACACCAGCACCAGCAAACAAGCCAGCTTTTCCACCCTTAGCAAGCGGAGCAATCAAGTCAACAACCTTAATACCAGTTTCCAAGATTTCAGTCTTATTTGACTGCTCGAAAGCGCTGGAGCAGGGGCGGTGGTGGGGCGGTTTTTGCCCTTTGGTTGCGGTTTTTCGTCAATCGCTTCACCGACAACATTGAACATTCGTCCTTGAGTTTCCGCGCCGACTGGAACGGAAATTGGAGCGCCAGTCGCAACAACTTCTGCGCCACGACTCAAACCATCCGTTGACGACAGGGCAATTGTTCGAACGGTATGCTCGTCCAAGTGCTGAGCTACCTCCAACACCAAATTCTCATCGCCGTTTTTGACGTGCAACGCGTCATAAATCGCTGGAAGTTCAACGTCTCGCGGAAATTCCACGTCAACGACCACGCCAACGATCTGAATAATTTTTCCCTAGTGTTTTACTCATTTTACAGCTCCTGTTGTATTATCAGTGATATTACCTTGTGCAGTTAAGAAGCCATCAACAAATTGACGAAGGTGTTCTGGAGACTGAATATCATCAATTGACTTAATGCCTAGTTTTTTGCATTGTTCATTCATTCTCTCAAGAGCAGCCATTGTGCCTGGAAGTCTATAATACACACCAGTCTCTCGATCAATTTGCAGACCACCTTCACCAGGTATAGTTGGCCGGTATGTGGAGCTAGTGTAATACTCATCAGGGACTAGACTTACCAACCATCCATACAAGGTTGGTGTTATGCGCTTATCTAAAACTTTAAATGCAAAATGCTTTGCAAGAAATTGTTTCACTTGTTCAATTGTAACCATTGCAGCTCCTTCATTTTTACTCATAATTGCTCCTTTACTTCAAGATCTCCTTTATCATTGTTCCATCGCCTCCACGCCACCAGAAATTTCAGCAAGCTCCTGAGTAATCGCTCCTTGACGAGCTTTATTCATAGCTAGCGTCAAATCATCAACCAGATCGCTGGCATTGTCCGTAGCATTCTTCATCGCCATCATACGCATAGAATGTTCACTGGCTCGAGCGTCAAGCAGCGCCTGCAACAGTCGCGCACCAACTAAGCGATACGCCACCGCGTCCAAAACTTCTGGAATACTCGGCTCATATTTGGCGTCAGAAATCGTGTTAGAAACCTCACTCGGATCAACCAAGATTTTCGTTCCTGCCGGCAATAATCTGTCCAATTCAGCAGTCTGAACCATGCTATTGACAAAAACGCGTATAGACAAGCGTAACGGCGTCAACTTCGCCATTCTCAAACATATTTACTGCCGTATTCAAAATCGTATGGAACGTCAATCCAGACGGCTGATCTGGCAAATCTTCATACGTACCGATGATTTTCGTATCTTTAAGACGCGTTGCGAGTGCGAAGCTCGGCGACCAATCGTCAAAGTCAAGTTCTCAATTCCGCGTTCATCATCACGCTTTAACAATTCCAAATATTTCTTCAAAACATTAGTGTTGTATGCGCCAGCCAGACCTTTGTCGCTGGCTACCACGATAATCAATCGCTTATTTATCTTTCGCCTGGCGAACAGCGGATGATTGTCGGTTGCGCCTTGGCTAGCCAAATAAGACAATAATTCTTCCGCTGCCATTGTGTACGGCGCAGAAGCTTTGTCCGCCTCTTGAGCCCGACGCATTTTACTAGCCGCCACCAATTGCATAGCCTTGGTGATCTGCTTAGTTGAGTCCACCGAACGAATGCGATTTTTCAGCGCGCGAGTGCTCGGCATGAATTACTCCTCAAATCCTTTCGCTATTTCTTTCGTAGCTTCATCAATCAATTTCAATTGCTCATCCGAAGGCTTGTCGCCCTTGTTCAACTCACGCATAGCATCTTTAGAATTTTTCCAGAGATAAGTCAATAGAGCAGACTGCGCGTCCTTAATCTTAGAAACTGGAACATCGTCAAACATACCGCCAGTCACCGCGTGAATGCTAACAAATTGCTCCCAGACACTCATTGGCTGATACTGCGGTTGCTTCAGAAGTTCAGTGAGTCGCTGACCGCGGTCAATTTGAGCTTTTGTCGCGTCGTCAAGATCTGAGCCGAATTGAGCAAATGATGCCAATTCGCGGAACTGAGAAAGACCGAGCTTCAAGTTTCCGCCGACAGATTTAACGGCTTTCGTCTGAGCTGCGCCACCAACACGAGAAACTGATAGACCGGCTGAGATGGCTGGGCGGATGCCTTGATAGAACAAGTCGGTTTCCAGGAAAATCTGACCGTCAGTAATAGAAATCACGTTAGTTGGAATGTAAGCGGAAATGTCGCCAGCTTGCGTTTCGATGATTGGCAGAGCCGTCAAGCTTCCCGCGCCAAGTTCATCTGACAATTTAGCCGAGCGCTCCAACAAGCGTGAATGCAAATAGAAGACGTCACCTGGGTAAGCTTCACGTCCTGGTGGGCGGCGCAACAATAGCGACATCTGTCGATAAGCCACCGCGTGCTTGGTCAAATCGTCATAAATCATCAATGCGTGACCGCCGTTGTCTCGGAAGTATTCTCCCATGGCAGTACCAGCGTAAGGCGCCAAATAAAGCAGGGAAGCCGCGTCGGCCGGACTGGTCGCGACGATAATAGTCTGGTCCATCACGCCTTCTTCTTTCAATCGGTCGACCAATCGAGCGATCTTCGACAATTTCTGACCAATCGCCACATAAACGTTCACCACGCCAGTCTTTTGACGAGCCTGGTTAATCATCGTATCAATAGCAATTGCCGTCTTACCAGTTTGACGGTCACCAATGATAAGCTCACGCTGACCACGACCGATCGGGAACATCGCGTCAATCGACATGATACCGGTCATCAGAGGTTCGTGAACCGACTTACGACCCATCACGCCAATAGCAGGACGCTCAATTAGACCACGTTTCTTCGTTTTAATCGCTGGACCGTCGTCAAGAGGTCGACCTAGCGGGTCAACCACTCGCCCCAACAGCTCTTCACCGACAGGAACGTCTAGCACTGAACCTTTGCGGCGAACGCTGGCACCAGCCTTGACCTTATCTTCACCGCCAAGAATCACCGCACCAATTTCATCTTCCATCAAGTTCAAAGCAAACGCTTCAACCGTGCCGCCGTCGGTTTCAATTTCCAGCACTTCACTATAGCCAGCACTACTTAAGCCGTGCACCCAAGCCACGCCGTCACCAACGCGAATAACCACGCCAGCATCTTCCAAACCTTCCGTCGCCTCCAGCTGCGCGATTTTTTCCCGCAGGCTTTTGGCTAATTCTGTCACATCAATCTTGCTCATTTTTCCTCCTAGATTTTCTTCGCCCGCAAGTCGTTTAACTTCTTCGAAACCGTTGCGTCCAGTGTTGCGGTCGGCGTTTGTAGCTTAAATCCGCCAATCAACGTCGGGTCAATTGATTCTCTTAGCGACACTTTTGGCTTGCTATTTTTTTATCGCTCGCCGCAGACGCCAGAAATTGTTCTATTTTACGCCTTATACTGTCGTCAAGCGCTCTCGCACTCTCGACCGACGCTACAATTTCACCACGCTCGGCCAATTCAGCCTCAATATCTCGCACCAACAAATCAACTTCACGTTCGTGCTTTTCGTAAATCAAAAAGACCGGCAATTTCCTCCAACACCGCGTCATTGCCAGCTAAAATGTTCAGCTGCGTACTTTGCCAACTTTTTCCTGGACACTAATCTCATCTATTCAGCCTCCTCAAGCGCTTCCGAAATCAGCTTTGTATCTTTCTTCGCATCAATTTTCTCGCCCAAAACCTTGCCAGTCGCCTCAGCCACCAACTCTAATGTCGAATTGTGCAAGTCTTTCTTAGCGTTTTCAATTTCTTGAGCAATCGTATTATGCGCTTCTTTAATCAAAGCTTCAGATTTGGCAGTCGCTTTTTTTAGCCGCTTCTTCAACGACTTCGGTCGCTTCTTCTCGAGCAGACGCCACGATGTCGCTAGCTTGCGCTCGCGCTTTTCGCATCATTTCGGCGGTCATTTCTTCAGCTCGATCGGCATTTTCCTTGGCAGATTTTGCCGCCGCATCAGCCGCTTTCAGGTCTTTTTCTCGCTTGACGAGCATTTCCATCATTGGCGGATAAACAAACTTGTGAAGAACAAATAGCAAGATTAAAAATGCTACCGTCTGAAACGCCAACAGCGCCCAATCAATGCCTAGCGAATCAAACAAACCAGCTTTTTCCGATGCGCCAGAATTGGCAAATTGTGTTAATATTTTCTCCACAATTTACTCCCGAAAACTACATAACTTTGCCGACGATTGCTGCGACGAAACCGATAATAGCAATAGCGTCGATGAATGAAATACCCAAAACCATCATTGTGCGTAGGTCGTTGATTTTTCTGGGTTACGACCAGCGGCGTTCATAGCTGATGCGCCAATGACTGCGGCGCCAGTTGCTGCAAATGCTGCTGGGATTGCGTAGGTAAGTGTGAATGCTAATGCTTCCATGGTTAATATTCTCCTTTTAATTAATTATTACCTAATTTAATCACTCTCTGATGTTGCTAATTTATTAGTTTCAACAGAGGAGTGAACTTCATCAATTGGCTCGTGTGAATCATGGTGAGCCAGCCCCAGGGAAATAAACACAGTTGATAGCATAAAGAAAATATATGCCTGAATACCGCCGATAAATAACTCAAAAGAAATAGAACGGTTGCAGAGCTACGGGCGACAAAAACTTCGTCATATAAGCGATAATCGCCAAGAGAATTTCGCCAGCCAAAACGTTACCAAACAGACGGAAACTTAGTCCCAGCATTCGCGAGAACTCAGCCACTAACTCCAAAATGCCAACAAATGACATAATTGGATCACGCAGCGGGTTAATGAAATATCGCCCCAAATTGCCCTTGAAACCCAAATACTTAAACGCGTAAACCTGCGCCGCGACAATCGTTACGATTGCCAGGCCGAAAGTCATATTAAGATCCGCAACTCCACCGCGGAACAGAGGAGTGTGATGCTCACCGATTGTAATTGGACCAACGATCGGCAAAAGCCCCAGCCAATACTGCGCAACGATAAAGAAAAACAACGTAATACAGAGCGGAGCAACTTTACGCGCCCATTTTCGGTCTGGAATGACTTGGCAAACTGTATTATAAAGTCCGTCGAACGTCCACTGAATTAGTCTTGTGATAAAATTATGCTTCTTTTTACCTAAGACCGCCGCACGAGTACGGAACATTGCCCACACCAGTACGATCAGTCCCAAGAATCCCATCAAGTGTGAATTCGTAATAGATACGCCAGCAACATTGAAAACTTCGTCAACCTTTACTGAAATATGCGGACCAGCGCTTGCCATATAATCGATCATTTCTTCAACTCCTGCTGTTTAATTTTAGCAATTTGCAAAGCTACGAGAATCACTGAGATAATCGCGCCAGAAATAATTCCAGCAAGCAGCCATCTCATCTTCATTCCGCTGACATTATCCAGCCACAATCCTAACAAAGTTAAGCCAATTGTTGGCAAAAACATTCGCCACATTGTACCAATCATCGTCCTCGCCAAAATCATCATCGCGCCAGAATTGCCTGTATCATTAGCCGAAATGTCAGTTTCTTTTACCATTACTTTCCACTATATCAATCTGTTATACTATTTTGCAAGATGCCACGACGAAATTATTCAAAAAATAGTCAAAAAAGCCAAAAAACATCATTGATGTCAATTTCAGGGCTGACTAATTGCCAGAAAAAACGTCGCTTCTCAACAGAGATAAAAGCGCGCCAAGCAGCAGAAATCCAAGAATTAGCAAACCCGAATTTGTCGATTGATATATATCACTGCGAATGGTGCAAAAATTGGCATTTGACGTCGAAGAATTCTAAATAGACGTAACCGTTATGTTATAATTGGAAGTGTTATTAAATAGGGGAATATATGAGCGAAGACACAACGAACAACCATCAAGACACAAAAGTTGTCGTGTACAACACTAGCTGGTGTGCGTTTTTGCCACACGGAAATGGAATGGCTGAAGAAGCTGGGGAATTGATTTTTGTTTCCAAAGATATCGAGGCTGATCCTGGCGCAAAAGAAAGAAATTGCTAAATAAAAAAATGGTGGCAATTTCCAAGGCGTGCCAGTAACGGATATTAACGGGGGAATTAGTGCTTGGTTTTGATCGACCGAAACTACAAGATTTACTACGAAAAACGGCCTACTAGCCGACTAATTTTTCTTAAAAACGATTCAAGATTTTTCCGTCAAATTCTGGCGGAAAATTTTTATTCTGCGCCAATTTGCACAACTTTTTCCGCCAAGTTTTTCGCGGAAATAATTATCGTGGCTGACGTAAAGAATCGCGCCGGAATATTTGGCCAACGCTGTTTCCAGCTCTTCGATACTCGGCAAATCCAAATGATTCGTCGGCTCGTCCAGAACTAGCGGCTGCGGGTCGTTCGCCAGCATGGAAATAATCTGAAATCGAGGCTTTTTGACCGCCAGACAAGCGAGCCAGCGGCGTCATCCGATCGGCATCTGTGAACAAATAGTCAGCCAAAAGTTGCCGAATTTTCGTATCAGAAATCGACAAATCGCGACTCATATACAATTTTTCAATCGCTTTTTCTAGCGGATCAGCCAGATACTTTTCATCAATTTCTTGCTCATAAACACCAATTCGAACCTGCGGATCAAGGAAAATATCGCCAGAATAAAGAACAGGACCGCCGTCAAAACTCTTGCCCGACGCCAGAATCATCCGAATCAACGTAGTCTTACCAGCGCCATTGCGACCTCTAATTTCAATCGCTTCACCTTCGCGCAAATCAATATTCACGTCCTCAAACAATATCCGCTCACCAATCCCAACCGCCACATTTTCCGCACGAACCAACACGTGCTGACTGCGACTGGACGCATCCTTCATGCTCAGGCGAATATTACGCGACTTGAATTTTCCGTAACGCTCGGCCGATTTATAATCCAATTGACTAGCAGATTCTTTGTCAATCCAAAACGTCGGCTTTTTCCATTTCTAACAATTCCGCCAGCTCCGCTCGCGCCTCATTCTCCAGCCGCTTAAATTTCTGAATCGTGCCAGGATTTCGCGACTTTTCCTTAAGCCTTTGATAGTCCAAAACTTTTTGTTTCAGGTTAACAATTCGCTTCTCAACCTGCTCAAAATTATTCATTCCAGCTGTCGTCGCTTGGGCGTTCTGCTTCAAATACGCGTCGTAATTTCCGCGGTAGCTCACGGCTTGACCGTCCTTAATCTCAACTATTCGATCAACTTGCCCAAGCACATCGCGATCATGCGTAATGATTAGCATCGCTTGATGTGGCTGAGAATTCATCCAATCGATAAACTGCTGTTTCGCCACATAATCCATGTGGTTGGTCGGTTCGTCAATCAGCGCCAAATGCGCCTCCGAGTGCATAATTTTAACAATTTCCACCAGCCTTTTTTGACCGCCAGACGGGAAGAAATCCGCCGATCGCCATAACCGTCTAATTGAAAATTACTCAGCTCTCGCTCAATTTTTTCTTCAACTTGATAAAATCCTTTTTGGTCAAATCGCTCCAAGGCTTGCGTATATTCCTCAATTTTTCGCATATTGTCGCCCATAGTCAGCGGATATTCATCGATGATTTTCTTTAGCTTGGAATATTCTGGAAGCCCGTCAAGAATATACGACATAACCGTTTGATCGCCCAAACCATGATGCTCCTGAGCTGTAGTTGCTATTGTAATGCCACGGCGAAAAATAACCTCGCCAGTATAATCAGTATCTTTTCCGCTCAATATTCCAAAAAGTGTCGACTTACCAACGCCATTACGGCCAACCACGCCGACTTTCTCACCATCGTCCACACTAAACTTGACGTCTTTCATCAACGTCTTATCGCCAAAACTTTTCTCAGTAATGTGAATGTCGGCTATCATGCTTGAGATATTGTAACACAAGTCACATTTCAGCCGCACCAAACTAGCCTCAATATACTGTCGCGTTAAGTTTTGCTATAATATAATCCATGTCAAAGCCAAAAGCCAAAAAACCAGCCACACAGAATATCATCAATCGTCGCGCACGGTTTGATTATGAACTTGGCGAAGAAATTGTAGCTGGCTTGGTTTTTAACTGGAATGGAAGTGCGAGCCGCCAGAGAAGGTCACGTCCAGCTTAAGGGTTCATTTGTTAGCTTAAGAAATGGCGGATTATGGCTGAATAACGCCAGTTTTTCACTGCGATTAAACGTTCGCGGAGAAGCAAATAGCCGTTCGGTCGACACTTCGGCGCGGAAATTATTGGTAAGTAAAAAACAGTTATCTAATTTTACAGAAGCCAAAAAACAGGGAATGACAATTGTCCCAACCAAATTGTTGACCAACGGAAAATTTATTAAAAATTGTAATTGCGCTCGGAAAAGGTAAGAAAAAATTACGACAAGCGCCAAACCATCAAACGCCGCGACCAAGACAGGGAAACCAGGCGACTCATCTCTAATAGATAGTCATACTGATTACAAAATCAGCCTGAGATTTATTGATTTTCGCGCGCGTCAATTAGCTTTTGATAGAGCTTTTCAAGCTTCTTCACTTGACTGCGCTCCGTGAATTTATTAGCCAGCTTCTTACTTTCAGCACTAAATTCTGCTTGTTTTCGGACTTTTTAGAATTGCAATTACTTTTTCCGCGACACTTTCTGGATTATTCTCCGCAAAATAGCCGTTAACTCCGTCCTTTACAACCTCTGAAACTTCCTTGTCAATAATAACAATCGGTTTTTCCAGCGTGAGCAGCTTCGTGAAGCACCCAGCCTTGCGTATCTTTAAGCGAAGGAAAAGTAAACACGTTCATCACTTTATACGCCACGCCTAAATCTTCTCGTGGCATGGCGCCAGTAAAGATAATTCTATCCGCAAAATCCGTCTCAGCCGCCATTTTCTCCAAAGTCTTTCGATATTCAAAATCACCGACAAACAACAGCTTCGATTTCGGACGAGCTTCGGCAATAAACTCACTAAACGCCTGAATCAAAATTGGCAAATTCTTTTCCTCACCCAAACGTCCAACAAAACCAAACACTTCATCTTTTTCATCAAGACCCCATTGCTCGCGAAATTCTGCGACTCGTTTCGCGCTCGCCCGCGGAAGAGCATTCACGCCGTTTGGCATTAAAGTAACATCGTACGCATAATCTTCAGTCTGCCAAGATTCCAATTGATCGCGGCTTTTACGCGACAGGGCAATCACCGCATCTGCCTTGCTGTATAAAATAGTAATAACACGCTCAATAATATCTTTATTCCATTTCGTCACGCCATTACGCGGACGATAAAGCTTGGCAACTTCCAGCAAATCCTGTCCATTCAGCTTTACTGACAATGGAAAAACCACTCCCGCAAGCGCCAGAGCTCCCGGCAAAACCGCAGGATAATGATCGACGAATTCGTATAGATCCGTACAATGCTGAATAATTAAAGGAATATTATTTTTCTTCGCTGCTTTCACGCCCAATAGCCCAATTTGCGACGGCGTAAAAATATGAACGATGTCCAGATGCATATTAGCAATTTGACGCTGCACCACAGGAGGGAAGAACACCGACGTGTCATAATCATCAAAGAACGCGCCCGTAATTGGGCGGAGCGAGTATTCGGCTATTCTCATCTTCGTGAAGGAGTTCGGCTTGCTTGGACGGACTAAGAGACTTTGCTGGGCAAAAAACATAAACCTCATGTCCCAAAGCTTCCAGCTCGCGCTTTAATGATTCGACAACGTAAACGATACCGTTAATGGACGGCCTGTAGCTGTCCGTAAAAAGTCCTATCCTCATAATAGCCCCCATTATACCCATTTATATCAGCGATCGATAAAATTCGACTAAGCGCTCGGCGCCAGCACTACTGTCAAAACGCTCAGCAATTTTCTCTCAGCACCAGTGCGCTTTCTTATGAGGCTTTTCTTATCTTTTGCGCAATTTACTGATCAATTCTAAAAATTCATCGTCCGTTTTCGCCATATACAGCGTCGCCCGCAGATGTGTCATTATGTTGCGGAATGTCGCGGTAGAATGATCGGCAAGCCAGCAGCCAGCCGCCTCCACACGCACATGGATGATTTTTCCTGCATAGCTGGCAAAACAAAAACGTCGGCAACGACATATAGTCACGAACATTCTCCAGAGGTATCACACCAGTTACAGTGGATTGTCCGGCAGCATTTTTATCATATTTTTGCATGGCGTTATAATCTGCACCCAAATTCTTAAACGGAATTCCTCCCACCCAGAAAAACTTTACATCTGGCATTTCTTTGGCAGCTTTTCATTAAAATATCCAAACGTTTTCGCGGCTGGGACTTGACCATTTCCATAACCACAAAATCATCATCCTTCAAAGCCAAGCTTCTTCCGAGCCAAACTTTTTCTCCGCAGCAGAATGCTTATATCTCGACATATTTATCGTATTGTAAGAACTTTTCGTCTTTGGCACGTGCATGTCGTTTATCAACTCATTAGCTTAACCATCACCAGAGCAGGCCAAAACCAAAATCAGCCTTTTTTGTAAAAGAATTTCAGCCACGCTCGACCTAAAGACTTCAATATTTCGCACCTTTAATTGAACCGATAAAACTATCCGGCACAATGCGAGCAGAAACTCTTTGCCACTTTTCATCAAATGCCGAAAGCGAATACAAACCCATAGTCTGACATGAATAATGTCAGCGGGACGATCAGAATTCACTTCAATATCAATATCTTTTTCTTTTACGCAGCGCGTCACGTAAATCTCCTTATAAGCCGTATGCACACATGACCCTGAACGGTGAATTCACTCTCAGAAATCAGTATTAACAATTGGTTTTTTTATCGTCTTTCTTACTCATACCTACGGTATAGCAAATAATTATTCCGCCAGTCATCAATTCGGCAACCAGTTCTGGACTGTCCAACACCGACAAATGCCCGTATCAAGCTCCAAAATTTATCAATTTTACGCCATCGGCGGCGTTCACAGGAAAGCGAAATCTTGTCCCGTCGCCCAACTATCAATCCGTAAATTCACGCTCAGAAATGATAGTTTTTCATTCCCTGAAATGTCTCGCGCAATTTTCGATTGCTCCAAATATTGCCGCCGCGTTACTCGCGTATTTTTCGTCAACCACCGTATCAAATCCACGACATTTTTCCGTCTATTATTCACCAAAGCACAGCCCACGAAACACCGAAAATAATAGTTCAAACATAAATATATTGATTCACCGACGAGTGCGGTAGAACGACGAGGAAATTCTCGACATAACGAAGTTTTCATCGGAGGACGTGTACCAAATTTTCACGGCATCGCATTTTGTTGCCGCCAAACATCAAGCGAATGGGCGACAACCTCGTCAATGACGCGCCTTTACACCGTCAAAAAGCCGACATCAAATTCATCGCCCAATTTTCAACATCCCTCATTTTCATATCTTTTATCACTGACTTCTGCCGTGAGAAGGCAAGTCAACAAAGCACCGAAATTCGCGTCATTTTTCAGGCGGTAAAGCCAGCGAAATCATCGTGAAAATCGCCACCAATGCCGTGAATTAGCAAAATAGTTTTATTCGAGTCGCCTTTGATAAAAATAATAAGCGGTTTTCACGCCTCCCACGTCCATGAAATCGCTTGATATTTCGCCCAAAACTTATCGTACGGTGAGTAGCATATTCATTAAATTATATCATCACGGTATAATAAAAATTATGAAGCTTTTCTCTTGGAACGTAAACAGTGGTCGTGCAGTTATAAATAAGGGTGGTGCGAAGTTCATCGACACGTACAATCCAGATATTCTGTGTCTACGAAAACCAAAGGCCGCCGAGATCAAGTTGAAATTGACTACCGAATTATCACGAACATTTCTATTCCGCCGCCAAAAAGGCTATTCTGGCACAGCAATTTTCTCTAAAATCCCACCCTAAATTGGCGTGACGGATTTCCGCCGAACATCATTGAAAGGTTTGATTTAACGGGCGATGAAATACGGCAATCCAGCCGACGAAGGACGAATTATCACCGCTGGGGTTTGACGATTTTTGGGTTGTCGAGTGCTACACTCCGAACTCAAAGATGAGCCGATTAGTTGCGATATAAAAATGGGACAGGCGGTGTGGCTTATCTGGGAAAGAACTGGGTTGTCCAAAGCCGGTCTTTGTGTGTGGCGATATGAACGTGGCACATCAGGAAATTGACTTGGCAAATCAAAACCCAACGTCGGCAAGCACGGCTTCACCGACGAAGAAGGAGTTTTTCAGAACTATTTGGACGCTGGATTTACGGGACACTTTCGAGCAGCTTTCCCCGAAAAACTGGCGCGTGATAGCTGGTGGGACACACTGGGCGAATGCCAGAGCGCGAAAATGTTGGTTGGCGGATTGACTATGGCTGGCGTCGCGTGAAATCGCAAAATCGCGTTACTAATCCGCAAATTCATCCAGAACAAATGGGCAGCGACCATTGCCCGGTGAGCTATTGAGGGTGGATCTGTAATGGATAGTGAAATTTTGGCAAAAACAAGAACCAGAACCTTTTTCCAGACGTCGAATGGAACAAGCCAGAACGACGCGACCAAGCAGGAAAATTAGGAATCATCGGTGGCAACAAATTAGGCTTTTTGGCGGTGGCGAAAGTTATCAAGAGCGCTCAGGGCGGCGTAAGCGAGGGCTCGCGTTTTACTGCCTGACGCCTCGACTGTCTCGCGAATATGACCGACGTTTTATTCGCGCCAACAAAGCAATCGGGCAGTCTGGCAAACGAGCGCTCACTGAAACTTTTGGCGCTGAAAAGATGGGCGGACGTATTGCTATTATGCGGCGACGCTGGGCGAAATGGTCAAACGGCGGTGTCTACGAAGAATTGATCATCGAGAAATTCCGTCGTTCTGACGCGAGATGCGATTTGACCTCGTGCAAAATGGTTTTCAGGAAATTCTGGACAATCCGCACGTGGTTTCATAACAAGTCTGGCGCAAGTTCAGAAAAATATTCCGCGCAATTTTTATCAAAATGATTACGTTCAGCATTCAATTGTCGCAACTCGTCGAAGCGCTTCATAAATTCATCATCACATATCCCGTAACAATTTGCGTTTTTCATGCCGACAATTTAATAATCGCCCACAGCGGAGAGTCGTCGCCAAAAATGGGACGCACCAATGGCAATTGGCGAGGAACCGTCGGCGCCCGCGCCGCAAGCTGCTGATTTGTGCCGAAAGCGCCACTAGCAGCAATCAGTACCGCTTTTGCAAAATATAGCCTCGCCATAAATATCCGCTTGACATTACACCGCTATGGTTGTATTAACGCAAGCTTTATGAACTTGTCAAAGGGGGAAGTAGCCATGGTCACGATCTAAGCACTTCTCGAAAAGGAAAGTAAGCGTAGCATGTCAACTGGGAAAATACTCTGTAATCATTCCCTTGAGTGTCGTTGCAGATTGCAGTTGTGGTGCTGTAGCACCGTGCGTTATGTTTGCAGCTTTCGGGATTGATCGCATGATGGCCGCGGTTAAGTGCGGCACCTGATCGGACGGTGATGGCTTGCGGGTATGTTACCCATGCTCAACCACACGCCAATGAATGAGGTTGCCGCCAAGCGGCTTAAAGCCCGAGAAAAAGAAACAGCTCGCCTGGAAGGCTATAAAACCTCGGTAGCGCCCCCTTTCGCGGGCGCTCTACAAAAAATCGCCCAAAATGGACGATTATCACACTGAAACTGCCTCTGGTACCGCAGGACGGACTTGAACCGGCACGACGTATTTCACCAGATTTGAGGTCCAGCGCGTCTACCAATT
>BNJS01000735.1_pt1 | contig 115629 bp, 108 predicted proteins | sample 8540461 | NCBI WGS metagenome assembly BNJS01 (sample SAMD00202454, study PRJDB9452) | human saliva metagenome | isolation source: human saliva | place: Japan | reverse complement strand
GGAATATTAGTTCATCTTCCAAGAGGTCTTCATGTTTTACGACAAATATCAGATGTTGAGATCCTTTGAGATGGAGAACTGAGTATCATGATAACTATGCACCGATCCCAACCAATCAGCCTTTATCCCTATACCATAACGACAAACACAGAACTTTGGCAATCAAACATCAGCTTGCCCATGTAACCCGATCCGCAACCAGAACGGACAGTACCTGCGTCTTCATCCAGCCCGAGCTCAATATTCCTTCGCCGCTTGCGTTAGCCGCCGAATCCTTCCAGAACAATTTCGTAGAATGAACAGACCTTCAAACGCCTTAACCATAACCGATGTGAAGAACCGGGCGGACTGTTTATCCACGCCGGAGACCTTGACAGAGGCAAAATACCCTCACCTGTCGGTGAAATGTCTGGCATGAAAACAGTCAGCTTGAGTTGCTGACGGCGGCTTCCACCCAACTGAACATGACGACCGTCATGCCCCAGACAGGAGTCAATAGAGACCAGACCAAATCATTATTAAACCAAAATACCACTTCGCCGAACAGCGCCGGAAACCGTTATGATTTCGAGGCTGTGAACGACGAACCTCAGCAAATCAGATTTTCATCCCCATGATGTGGTCAAAACACGAAAGAAGCCGCTGATGCCAGCAAAGAAATCGACAAAGTTCATTCAATCGTCCAGCGACGCAGATTACGACACTACGATCAAAGATGAATGAATGCCGAACCAGCATGCATTTTCGATTGACGGAACTGCTGATGGCAGCCGCACTGACAGGCCTGACGTCATCCACCACTGCAGCCGACACGCACAGACCGGTCTCATTGATGCCCAGTACCAGCGCCTGCGCCTGTACATTGCTGAGCCCGGCTGGAACCGCAGAAAAACGGCCGGAGGCTGGAAGCAGAAGACATTGCCGCAGAAGAATCAGATACAGAAAACAGGATGGCCCTGGGGGATGATCTCCTGAATGCTGTTGACTTTATTGTTCAGAGATGAAGATACGAAGAAGTTTTGAGAGACGATACTGGAGCTATTGCACGTTGTCCCACACAGGAGGCCAAAATCATTTATTGATCTGGTCGAAATGCAGATTTTATTGTTGGTCAGAGCTGGTTAACATAAAACATCCAAAGGGAATCACAGTTATTGGTTCGTTGCGAAGACAAACAGCGAATAGATATCCATGAATACGCAGCACGTCTCGAATTGCAGGCGATCGCTTGAAAAGTCAGAAACAAAAGACAAACACAAGAGTCTGCGTTAATCACTTGCTGTCGAACGTAATCAAACACGACATTTCACAACAACAATTATAATGCGTAACAAACATGAAAAAATTCCATTATTTATGACGTTTTTATCATGAAATAGCAGCCGTTGCAAAGAGGAAGCCGAGATATCCTTCGTAACCATAAGGTCATCTTCCACGATGCCACCCAAATAAGAAACATTCTCGAATTTTGCAGAATATCCGAATACCGAGAAAGTTGCCTGACCTGAGTTGAGGGAACCTGATTTGGAGTTTTACGAAAATATTTGAATGGTACGAGCGACCATCAGCGTAGCCTGTAAAATTTCCCAGGATGTAATTACAATAGTCCACACGAGCGCAGACGGAACAAGATTTAGATCCACATCGTAACAAAGATCGATTGAGTTCTCCTCTCAGCCTTTGCTCACGACCCACCGTCAATCTCCACCATACCATACTCCGCAGCCCGATTCCAAATCACTTTACGGTCAGCCAGAACATCCACAGTTCCCCAACCTTTCCCCTTCAAAACCAGCACCATATTCCAAAAATTCCATAACCAGCGAGGCGCAGCAGATCAACTTCCGAAGCCGATTTCGCCGATAGCCGTTTACGGAGCCGATCCGTCTTTATCGAAGAGTTTCATCAATCCGTCTGTAGCATCAAACGCAGTTCTCCGCGACGGTCAGCCGATCTGAAACCATCCGTGTCTGACTTTCATTGTGCCACCGAGTGATTGGCCCGTGATGCTCAGGATTCATCGTTTCAGTGAGTCGACATTGATGCCAGCATTTCACAGGGCAGGGCCGCACAGGTCGGGCACAGCCACGTCCGCATCCGTCACGAGCAACCAAGTTCCGGAGCCCATCGGCCCAGTGAAGCACCAATCAGAATTGATTTCCAGGTTACGCAGTTCATCTGCCTCACTATTTGAGATTCAATCAGCCTGACCACCAGATTTGCCCGTACCGTCCTTTCTCGCCACCTGGTGCAGTTTCGTGTCCCCACACTGCACCTCCCGGATTTCACCACCAGCCCGCACCGAGGAAAAGATTGCCAGCCAGCCACGACAAACCTCACCTGCCACCGGCAAAGACGACACCATCGCACCGAACAGCGATCATCCGTGGTCACGACCACCACCTGATACCTGTCGATGAGGATCCGCATCTTTCTTCTCCGAGAAGTTATCTCTCAAAGTTCAGAAAACCACGAGTTCTTTGGTTCATAGCTTACCAGACAGATTTTCTTATTTCAGCATCGTAAGTTCGTAATTACAAGTTAAACGAGTTAAGAAGAGCGATTATTTCAACAGATAACTTTGTTACTGTTAGAGTTTAAGTTAAAGAACAATTTTTTAATTTTCTAAATCTTTCTATTATTTTCTAAAAGTTGGTAACAGAACACTGATGAAAACATAGACCCAAGATAATATCTTGTTTTTAATAAGTAATAAGTTTATTTTGACTTATTAAAAATGCAATTATAATAATCTTCAACATTACTTTACAGATAAAAATGTGCGTTATTAGAAGTAATATTGAGATTATTATATTGCATTTTTAATAAAAGTCAAATAAACGATACTTATTTACAAGATAATTATCTCTTAGATTCTATGTTTTAAAATGATTAATTACCTATTTTTACCAACTTTTTCTAGAAAATAATAGAAAGATTTTAGAAATTTAGGTTGATAATTCTTTGCTTAAATACAATATTAACAAAAGTTATCTATTGAAAATAATCGCTCTTTCTTAACTCTACATTTAACTTATGAACTACGAACTTTTGATCACTGAAGAAGAAAATCTATCTGGTAAATATGACCAAAGAACTCAACCAGACTTTTTTTCTGAACTTTTGAAAAAGGATGAGAAAATACCTCAGAGAAAAGATCTGAATCCTCATCAACAAAAAGGCTATCATGCAGGGGTAATTTGCCATAAATGTGGTCATATTCCGCAGTGTGATCGCTGTTCAGTTGCGGTGAATTATCATCTTTTGCCGAGTGGCGAGAAAATTGGGATTTGTCATATCTGCAAAAAGCAATATCTTTTCCCTCAACAGTGCGGGAGCAGTGTGGAAGCAAAGAAATCAGAGAATACGGTAGGGGACACAGAAACTTGCATCAAGTCTTGAAAGAGCAATTTTGAGCAGAAAGTCTGATTATTGAGTCAGAAACGGTTAGATCGCCAAACAAAATTCAGAAACTTAAAGATGAACTGCATAGCCTTACTCAAAAATGGAAAATCCAATTCTGATTGGTACTTCACTTTTGACGACGCCGATGAAAGATCGGAACTTGGATTTGCTCGTGATTTTGGATGCGGATATTGGCTTGAATGTGCCTGATTTTAATGCGAGCGAGAAAAATTTTTTACTTCCTCTATGAAGCCTTTCTCAAGCATCAATGTCCGACTTTCCTTGTGCAAACGATGAGATCCTGAGCATCACAGTATCCGTAGTGCTTGTGAAAATGAAAAATCAGATTTTTGCGATTGAAAATCAGTGCGTCAGCAGTATTGTTATCCTCCGTATGGAGAACTCGTTTGATTCTTTTTACAAAGATGAGATTGAGCAGAAACTCTTCAATAAGGTAGACTCAGCTCCATAAGAACTCCTTTATCTTCAGCAAAAATATCAGCTTCAGGATTTGGAAATCTATACTACGCCTCCTAATTTATAAAAATTTTTGGAAATATAGGTATACTATCGTTTTGAAGGGGAAAGAGGTTAGGAATTTTATGGATATTGTGTATTCTAAGCTTCAGCTTCATAAAAAGTGATTTAAAGTCAATTGGAATGCCGAGAGTATGGTATAAGTAATTAAGAATTAACAATGAAAAATTAAGGTCAACTTTTTCGCTAAACTTACTGAAAGAGGAAACTCAATCAGTCTATTTATGATATGGATCTAAATCTGGACCCATTTTTCCATCTACTTTGGCATATCCTTTCAATGTAGTTCTTTTATGAATTACATTCGAGATAGCTAACTAGCCTCCTAAGGAAGTTTTACGATACCTTTTGATGGTCCTTCCTTGATATTGCCATTTAAAATATTTTCATGAAAACTCAAATAAATCGGAGTTCCATCAACCTCAAAGGTCCAAAAGGGCTTTCAAAGATAACTTTCTCAATTATTCCAGATGTGCTCCTGAAATTCAAGAGAGATGTTTTTCTTATTTAAGGTAGCATCGTGGAAGATCCCAACCTTATAATTTGCAAGAAGGAGTTATTCTAACTTCCTCTTTACAACAGCTACTGAAAGCCATGATAAAGAGCATCATAAATAATAGAATCATATATATTTTTATTTTTATATTTATAATTATTTATTGTAGAATGTCAATGTTTTAATTTACGTTCGGTATAGAAAGTGAATTTAAGCACAGACTTAATGTATCTATTTTCTCTTTTTGTTTCTGGCTTTTTCAAAGAAAGCGACTCGCTTCTGCAAGTTCAGGTTTATTCTTTGCATATTCATGGATATCTATTCCTTTCTGATATGCTTCACAAGCTTGAACCAATGCTTTAGCTCCTGCTTGAGTTCCTTTGATGAGCATGACAACCAGCTCCCATTGTAGTAATAAAATCTACATTTCCCATTAGATCAATAAATGGTTTGAGAAGCGTAGGATTGAGCCCTCCCGAAATAATAGGACAACATGTTTTAATAGCTCTCCAACTATCATCTCCTCAAAACTTCTTCATTATCTTCATCTCTCTCGAACGAGCTCAATAAAAGTCTTTTATCTGTTTCAGGAATCGTTCCCCAAGACTGTTCAAAGATATGTCCTGTCATATATATCTGATTCCTTCTGCAGCAGTAATATCTCTGCTTTATCTCCAGCCATTTTTCTCCACTCCTGCAGTTCCAGTATGGATTCAGAGGCTCCAGCGAGTCTTGCAAACTTTGGCAAAGACTAGTACTGAATATCCAATAGGATTCTCTGGTCTGGTAAATGCACCATGTCCAGCTCTGTGGAAGTGGATGAAAACATCAGGATATTTTCTTCTCAATCGTCTGTACTGCCATCCAACCTGCGGTAGTTCCATCAATCAAACATGCATATGATCCTGGTTCAAATCCAGCATTTCTAATCATTTCACATCTTTCAATCATAGTGTCATAATCTGCAGCTGAGACGTTGAAAGAATGAACTTTTTGTGTCAGGTTTTCTTTTTACTGCTTTTATCCACTGGCTTCTTTTACGTGTTTTACCATTTTATCATAGGGACAAAAATCTGATTTGCTTGAGGTCTCGTCATTCACGAATCTCCACCTCCCTACCCAGAAATCATAGCAGACTTCAGCATATTCAGCAGAGGTAAGTCCCATTTTGGTTTTAATAATGGTTCCAAGGATTGGTCTATTATGAACCCTAGATAATTTCTCATGTCTGCTAGTATAACTTGGTCCATCATATTGTTCAAGCATTGCAGGTGGAAACCATACATCAAGCAACTTCAAAGCTTTCTTTAACTTTTCATACTACAAAGACATTTCCTGCAATATAAAGTGAGAATATTTTGCACATTTCCTCCTCTATCAAAAGAGTCTCCATGGATAAGCAATCCATACGAGTTCTTTTTCTACATCAAGTTTATGAGACAAGAGCATTCATCTCTTTAGAAAATCTGTTTCAGTTTCTACGAGAAAATTTTGTTTCCTAGAGGATTCAACAGCTACTTCACAAGCAGCTTGAAGAATATTGAGCTTTTCCAGGAATAAGATGAAAGGCACAGAGCATGTACTGTCCGTTCTTTTGGATTTGCGAGATCAAGGTTTACATAGGCAGCTGATGATCATTTTAGCGTTGCCAAAAGTTCTGTTGTGTTTGCTATTTGTGTATTATAAGTATAAAGGATAAAACTGATTAAAGTTTAGGATTAGTCATAGTTATCATAATCTCAGATTTTCCATCTCAAAAAGAGAGGATTCTCATCTCAAGCATCTAAATATTTGTCATAAAGGCTTGTAAAGAAGTTTTTCTTGGAAGATAAGACTGTGTATGTGTTGTTTTGGTATTCAAAACGCATATGGTAATAGTTCTTCTCGATCTTCTAAAAATATTTTCGAGTTTTCTGTATATGAGCTTTGCTTCCTTCGACCTCCTCTAGTTCTTCGATAACGACTCCTTAATTCCTTTGATCCACTTTAGTTGTTCATAATCATACTGCCAATCTAGAAAACATCTCAATTTCGTAACTACTTCCTTTCCAATGTTTCATCTCATTTTAGAACAAGGAAATGAAAATTTCAAATATGTAGTTCTATATCAGTCTAAAATAAATTTAAATCTGTATCTAAAGGTAGGAGTGAGAAGATTCTTTTATTTTTATCGGGTCCCATTACGATATAGATTAGTAGCTAAAAGTCACACTATCTAATCATACTCAGATATTTTGCAAATTTTCAGTCTTGATGGCAAATCAATACCTTTCTTCTTATTGCCACAATAGCTCAATTGGCAGAGCACCGCTATCGTAAAGCGGGGTTAAGGGTTCGGGATTCCCTTTTGTGGCTAATTATCTTGCTAGAGGAATTTCAAAATTCAATCAGTGCCGCGATAGTTCATTCGGTAGAACGCATCCATGGTAAGGATGAAAGACGAGTTCGAATCTCGTTCGTGGCTAGGTGAAACTTCTATGCTGAAAATAATCAGCTATTCAAAGGAAATTTGATTCAATTCTTCAAGAGGAAAACCCTGGGCTCATTTTGTAGACAAAGGCGAGAATTTCATCTTTTTCGGTATTGAGAATTAGAAGTTTTGCTCAGTTTTGATAATTTTTCCCTTCAGGAGAAAAGACGATAATCCTTTGTATAATTGAGAACTTTTGCGGAAATGATTAATCAACAATGTAGTAAGAGTTGTCTGAGTCACTCATTTGGAACAGTATAAACTATATTTACTAATTTATCATATTAAATTTGAGGTTCATTGGAAGGACTTGTTAAAACTGAGCGATTGCGAACTTTTTCCTTTCTTTAGGAGTAAAACATTATTTACGGCATCAGCTTTTGAAAAGGTCTGTGCAATATCGCTTACTTTCTGCTCATTGACTGAGATTGCACCCTGCTGGATCAGCTTTCGCTTCTCCATTGGATTCTGCGAGTCCAGATTGCACCAAAAGCTCCAAAGATTCTGATTTCATCATTTTCAAGCTTAGCTCCTCAGGTTTCGTGAGCGAGGGCTTTGATTTCCTCTGCAGACATTGCCTTGAGTACAGGTGAGCTTTTATCTCCAGTTCCAAAAAGGAATTCTGAAATCTTTTCCGCTTGTTCGCTTGCCTCTTTTCCGAAAAGTACTTGAATTACATACTTTGCAAGCTGTTTTTGACCGTATCTGAGTTCAGGTTTTCTTGATGCTGTGCAATAATCAGCTTCAATCTCTGGAATCTCTAGTAGAGTAAAGCCTCAAATACTTCTCCACATCAGCATCTGCGGTATTGATGAAGTATTGGTAGACGAAATAAGGAGAATTTTTGGTCTGACTCGAGCAAATCGCGTTTCCTTCTAGATTTTCCAAAACTTTTTCCCGCTAGAATCCATCATCAAAGGAATCGTCATCACATAACTTTCGGCTTTCCTTCAGTCTGAGCATTTCGGTTCCGGTAACCATATTTCCTCGCTGGTCAGAACCTCCGATTTGAAGCTTCACACATTATTTTCGTAGAGATGTACGAAATCATTTCCCTGCAATAGCATATAACTAAACTCGGTATAACTAATCCCAGATTCTGGGTTCTCCATCTCTTTTTCACAGATTCTTTGCTGAGCATGGTATTGATAGTGATATATTTCCCACCGTGCGATACCAGTCAAAAACCGTATAATCCTTTGTAAAAATCGTAATTATTCACGACTTCAAACTGAAAGTCCTTTCCCTGTCAGTTTTTAAATTTTCCAAAGAATCTGACCGACCTGCACGGTAATCGCCTCTTGATTATGCCTGAGTTCTTCAAGTCCAAGGAAAGCTCTGGCTTCAGTTTTTCCCGTTGGATCTCCGATCATTCAGGTCGCACCTCCGATCAGCATCACGAAAGGTACTGCCTCTTTTCATAAAATTTACCGCAGCTCATAAAGGTCAAGAAATGCCCCAGATGAAGCGAATCTGCTGTAGGATCATAGCCACAATAGAACTTTTTCACCGCCCATTTTCATACAAATCAAAAAGTTTTCATTGGTCATTTGGTAGAGTAAGCCACGGGCTTCAAGTTCTTCTTTTGAGCTCATTAATTTTGAAAAAGAAATAAATCTGAATGAAGTATAGTATTTCTCCTCTGAATTGCAAAAGAAAAAGTTTCTGATTTTGACAAATGAGGAAGTTTAATTATACTTGGGTAAGTTTTTATTCCTGAGAAAAGGCTATGTCTGAAAAGACAGAATTACCCTGAAAAAGTGGCCACTCTTAAACGAATGATAAAATAGAGAAAAATCAGATTCTGAACTACTTTCTCCCGTTATTGAAACCCAAGAACGCTCTTCTGATTTCATTCAGACCCTTTGTAAACAAATTTCTAAAAAGTTTTTCAATAATTGATAACCATAAGATTGATGAATTGATATCTTTGTTAAAAGATAAGGAATCTTCTCAGGTTTTTAATGACAAAAGCATTTGATGAGATTCAAAAACTAGATCTTTCTTTGTCAGATCAGCAAGAAAAAGCTTATCTTAAACTGGAAAAATCTATCCATGATTTATGAAAACAATTTGAGATAGAACAAGAAAACATAAATCAGATGCTCAAATCATTTGAAATAAAAATATCCTCTTATGAATACTTTGCAGTTTAGACAATGGATCGGTGAATTTGTAGATAAGGACCCTTTTTAATCTCTGCTTTTTGACTGATTTTTAAGAGAGGAGAAGGGAAATTTGCTTATTCTGAAGAGGGGGAAATCTGACCACTTGGACAGAAAGAGATATGGTGATTGGAAATCTTCAGAAATTCAAAAACTTAGTTCCATTAGCAATAGCAATGAGTTTCAGCAAAATTTGCAAAATGCTTTGATCTCTGGAGAAAAAGCCTTTCTGGAGCATGCCAGAGGGTTTCAAAACGATATGAGAGTAGCTAAAAAGTATCAGCAGTTTATAAAAACCTTTCTTCATAATTTTCCAGTTTATAATAGTCAGCAACTTGAAGAAGAAACGAAACAAAAACGAGCTGAGCAAGGGACTCTTACTTTTTGAGGTTTTTGGACGATATAGCCAAGAAACCTGAACTTTTTAAAGGAGAAAATCTGACTTTTTCTGATCTTTATGCTCAGCGAGAACAAGGAAAAATTGAAGAACTCGGTAAAGCCAATATGAATATCAAAACCCTTTGAAAAAGTGCTTGAACTCGCGAACAAACAACAGCTCTCAAAGAAGCTGCGGAAGTTGAAGTAAAACTCTGGAATAAAGGTCTCAATAAAAGAGCAGATAGCGAACGAAGTTGAACGCATTTATAATGAAAGCTTGGAACCAGCTGTCAAAGGATATGGAATGCTGAATCGTGAAGAGTCATTAAAACAGCTTTTGTTGGTTTAAAACCGCAGGATTATAAGCAGTGAGGACTCAGAAAATTCAAGTTATTGGTAAATACTATTATGGCTATGATAAAATTGCTATTGATGGGAAATGGTGACCCTCAGACTGGAGGCGGTTTTTACTCTCTAAGAGGAAATCCAAAATTTCAGGAATATCGAGAATTAATTGATTTAGTGTTTCGTTCTAATAAATCCTATGGAGAAAAAAGCACAAAAACTGTCTCAGAAATTGGTAGAAAATCAGATTCCTGGACTTTTTGATCAGCTTTCTTCTTTTCACAAATATAGAAAAACTTTTCCAGAAATGCCGATTCTCAAGAGCATATTTCTAGTTTCGGCAAGTCTCATACCAATAAACATCTTGATAACTCTCTAAAAGAGCTTAGATGAGGATATCGATACTTCTATTCCGAGAAACAATTATCTTGAAGCGATAAAAATTTCTTTCTGTCCAAAATCTTCCTGATGAGCTTAAATTTGATGCATGACTTGCAGAAAAATACTTGATAATACTTGAAAGGAGGAACTGTTTTGAAGAAATTCAGCAACTTCGAAAAATAGTCAAACAAGGGCGGAATTACTACATGCAACAAAAAGAGCCATGATGCAGGAATTAATTGTGAATCAAGCGGGAGTTTCGGCAATTAATGTCGGGAAATTGCTTTTTCAAAACTTTGGGATACATGTGACTTTTTCTAACTATGAAAAAGATCAATTTGGACAGGATTATTTTGAATGTTTTGATAGTAGAAACTCTAATCTTTACTTTATACCTTTTAACCCTGTTACCTGAAATCTTGGTTTACAGACCATAAGATGATTAGATCAACAATCAAAAATCAGTCTTAATCCTGATAAAGAAGATTTTTAGTAAAAATTCCTACGTATTATGATCTAATTAATCAGGCTGTAGATGTTAATGCATACCTACCAAAAACAAAGACTCTAATACTGAAGAGGAGCTCAACGATGCTTTGGTTCATGGATTACAAGATAAAATCAATTATCAGGTTGGAGAAATTGAATCAGCAACCATTGCTCAAAAATATTGACAGATATGATTTTTCCTTGTAAAGAAGCTTCTTTCAGTAGAGTAAGAAGAAGGAACTGACTTTTCAAGAACATAAAGCTTTCTATGAAATACTTGTTCCTCTTCTCAATACTCTTGAAAAAGACAAATTCTCAAGAGCTAACAGAACTGGAAAAATTTCTGCAAAGTATAGAGAATTATATAAATCAGAATGCTTCAGCTGGTGAGGGGCTTCAGAAAGAACTTGATGATAATCCTATTCTTATGGTACTTGCCAAAAGGAGGTTCAGAAACTTCACGAAAGAAAAGGGAAATACCCATCATAAATCAGAATTTGCTCTTGGAATCCTCTTTCAGATGTTGGAAAAGAATCCGGAAGGCTCAACTTGAGATTTAGAACATAAGATCCTTGATCTTGATAAGATTGCCTTTTTAAATCATACAACAGGAAAAACTGAATTAGAAAAATAAAAACAATACTGATCTCGATATAGGAAAACGGTTAATATGATTAAACTTAACTATAATAAAATTGCTGAATCTCAAGATAAACTACAATGTGAATCTGATTGTAAGTTGATTGAACAACAAATATGAGATATGGTAATGGTGAATTAGATTTTACTTCTTTATAAATAAAAATCAATGGAAATATTTGAGTGCAAAAATTGTTCCTTTAAATGTTGTAAATGGAGATGGAATTATTGCAATCCTCAACGCAGAGCAAGCTTCTCAATATGGTATCACACAGCATGATGAAAATTTCACTCATCAGAAAAGGTGAAGAGTATGTCGTAGATGTTGCTCTTTCCAGTGAATATAGTGGAACCATGAACTATTGGTGCGACGACAGAACTGCTCGAAAATTATCCTATTATGCCATGAGATAATGTTCTCGTTTCTTTTATGAGGAATAATCCGCTTTCTTTGCAGGCAATTAGGAAAACTGCTCTGAGAGAAAAATTTACGAACGAAGAGATTGATGCGATCGTGGAAGATATTCAGAATAATAAACTTTCTGATCTTCAACTATGCTTATTATACAGCAACGAGCTTTTTATAAATCTGATCCTGAAGAACTGCTTATACAACAAAAAGCAACTGCTTATACGTGAGATATGTATCGTTTCCAGGTATAGTAGCGAGTAAATACTGTATCGGTGGGGTTTCTGGAAACGAAACAACTATGATTTTGGTGCCACTTCTTGCTTCGCTTGGGATCGTAATGCCAAAAACCTTTTCTAAGTCGATTACCTCTCCAGCTGCGACCTGAGAGTGTAGAAGTTTTTGATGAGAAGGAATTGAAAAATCTGAGATCATTAGGTTAGTAGAAAAACATGGATGTTGCCTTGCTTTGGAATTGAAATTTGAATCTTGCTCCTGCAAATGATAGGATTATTAGGTTTCTGCTCCTCCTGGGATGGAACCGTATGCGAGGATGATTTCATATTATGGCGAAGAATTATGCAATGGGTATTAATCATTTGCTTGATTGATATTCCTGTTGGACCAACCGCGAAAGTGAATAATCAAGAGGATGCTGAAAGAATCGCTCAACATTTCAAAAATATCGGAACCTCACTTGGAATTAAAACAGAAGTTGCGATAACAAAAGCTGAACAGCGATTGAAACGGAATCGGTGCGGTTTTGCAGGTGAGAGAAGTTTTGAGGTACTCAGCAACATGCGTTAAGAGCTCTGATTTAGAAGAGGCGTTGGATTTGGCTGCACAACTCCCTCGTACTTTTTGTGGAAAAGGATGAAAATTGATGAGAAAGCGTATACGTTCGCACTCCAGAACGGAGAAGCTCGAAAAAGATGCAGAAATTATTTCTGCACAAGAAGGAAATCCTGATGTGAGATTCAGAAGGATTGGTCTTGGGGAATTCAGACTTTTGATATTGTGAGTGAATGTGATGGAAAAGTAGAAGCAAATTGATGAAATATCTCAATATGCTTGCTAGAACGCTTGGTGCCCGTGAGATGCAACTGCTTGAATTTTCTTGCATAAGCTATACGATACAGTACATAGATGAGAAATCCTATTTTCGTTTTATGCAAGTTCAGAGAATAAACTCCAAATGGCAAAAGAGTTGGTAGAAGATCTTGCGTATACGATAACGCTAAATCCTTAATCTTCTATGAGAAAAATGAAAATTTTTAAAAGAGAATTTTGAGAGATTTTCTCTGATTTTCTCTTGATTTTTCCTATCAAAGAGAGGAGAAAAAGTTTTTCATTTTTGTTGAATAAAAAGATTAAATTAGAATTTTATTCCCTTATTGTTTGTTATTTATGAAACCAGTGTTTAGTTCTTTAGAATATCTTGATCCAGAAAAGGTATATTCTTTTAGTGATCAACTGGAAAATGATATTGGTATCGAGGATATATTCAAATTCATAGTGATAAATTTGTAGATTATCAAAGAGATTTTTCAGGAGTTCGTAGCAGATTTTGTAGATCAAGTAAAAGTACGGCACTTTCTTCCAAAGATGTCGAAGAGCTCTCGAAAACATCTTCAGAATTTAAACACAAAACTTCAGTCTTTTTGCAGATAAACTTCGTGATGTCCCAAAAATGCGATCTGAGGGGATATGTTCAAATTATTCTGGATGAGGGGGTAAACTTGGATGATTGGAAAAACAACTTTGCTTATTTTTCGTGGAGATAAGCTTTATTCTTTATTTGAAAACTCTTTTCAAGAGCAATCAAATGTGGACCAGTTTTCTGATTTTATAGGTTGAGAATTCGGAAAGATGAGATGTTTTTCTCTTATGCAGGAACGAAACTTTCTGAGGTTTTAGACCAGAATGATTATGCCGAGATTGAAACTATTTTTAGCTAAAGAAAATGCAGGAGCGGTATTAGATTATTTGGATGATCTTTTTGCTTCTAGAATAGAGAAACAACAGATCTGATTTTTGTGATCTTTTAGTATTACTGGTATAGAGTTTTCTGCTCCTCATTCGGAAAAATCGGTTCTTTAGCCTCAAAATATACTTCCAAACTTTGAGGAAAAATTGCATCAAAGGTGGATCTCTATGAAATGGAAATATACAACATCATTAAGGGAGTAATTATTATCTGATGGTTGGAGTACTAACTTTAGCAGTACTTTTCCTTTCTTTTTCAATTTTAGCTCAATTAAGATCAGCTATCAAATTACTTTTCAGACCTCAACTGAGTAACGGTTCTTTTAACGATTGATGACATTAAGAAAGATATTGCAAGTTTTTAAGGAACTTGATCCCTCTTCTGATGAGAAATCTTTGAAATATAGCGAAATTCTCTCAAAAATTGAGTTTGATTGACAAAAGGGTATCCGGCAAGAAGATACTGCTACTCTGATGTTAAATCAGGATTATGAAAAAGGTTTCATGGTGAGGACGATTTCTGATTTAGCACAGTTTGATGATGAAAAACAGGTAGAAAAGACTGCTATTCTTACTTTTTAATGCTTCAGAAAAAATAAACTTTGAGCGCCTGTTGGTGTAAAATGTAGATTCCGCTATTAACGTTGCAGGAGAAAAATCAGCATTGATTGGTGTTGTTAATGATGCTACAAGAGGAAGTCTAGTAGAATATAATCTTTGATGAGTAGCAAAAGAGTGTTCTTCAAGCATCAGTAAAAAGGGCTTTTTGCATACAGAGGGAGGAGATCTTTTCATGTAGGAAAACTTGAATAGAGCCAATGGAAGTTGTTGATAATGATTAGGGCGACAAAACTATTTGAGGTATTGGAGTTTTTGGAAGAAACAATTTTTATCTTTTCCAGGCTAATCCGAATAATATTGGTGCTGCATTGTTGACAGGAATATCGTAATGTTGCAGGATCGGAATCAAAATATCAGAATGTTTCTAACTATACAATTTTAGCGGGTTCTGGTGCTAATTTACCTCAGCAGCTTGGAGGTTTTGCAATTGATGGAAACTTCTTAGCATGGGGAGCTGGAAAAATGTATCAATTTCAGAAGGGCTTCTAATATAGGAAGTGCTTTGGATTATCGTGAAGTTCCAATGCTTTGAGGAGATAAATCTTCTTCTAGTTATTCGATCATAAAAATTATAGCAACAGCAAGTTCTCCATTTGTTTATCTTTTTGACAAAAGAAATCAGACTTTTACGGTTTATGAATCAAGTCCAACAAAACACATGAGAATTATAAAACCAGTTTTAAACTCTATTATATGTTTTAGATTTAGTTTGATTTATCTGCAAAGAATAATCGTATCATAGACGTTACGATTCCTGAGAATACTGGAGATAGACCAGAACTTTATTTGCTTAGTAGTGAAGGGAGTGAATAAGATCAATCTTTATGATTTTTATTGATAGTCTTAAAAATAATAAAAACCTGAAGCAGTGAGTGAAGCAGAGTAAACTTTTAGAGCTTTATTTTGATAAGTTAAAGAAGATGGAAACAGAAGAATTCAAATACTTTTGATCCTTCTTGTTGATCTCTTTTTGAATTGGGATTTATTACAAACGAACTGATATTCAGAAGCTTTTTGTCGTTTATGCTCCTGCTGAGTTTTCAGAAAGTGCATTGCTATGAAAAGTGGTAATTCTGTGAATTTAGATCAGATTTTATCTTTTTCAACAGGGATAAAACTTGATGATCTTCCATGAGAAAGATTGTCTTGTGATGAAGCTGAACGCTACTTGATTAAAAATCTTCCAGGTATCTCTCTCCCTCATGCTTTTTACGCCATTATAAGATACAAGAAGTCGTAAAAGAAATTGTACTTCTAAGGGAAAAAGGGCAAGTTCCTGATGGTTTAGGAAGAGCTTGTGCAGCTGAGTTCGCTATGATCCCCAAAAGAAAAGAAATTTTATGAAATGAACTGATGCTGTTGTCCAATGTCTCCATGAGATAGTGATTATGAAGAATCGTATACCTGGCTGTATCTTTTGTCAACAAGAGCAGAAAGGAGAAGATTCCCAATTTTCTGAACAAAATTTGATGATCAAAATTATTTTCAAACAGCGAAAAAGGAGTCTTTTAGAGCTCCACTGTCCTTTACTGCACTTAAAAAGCTTTAGGAGGTGGTTTACTACTATGCTTCTGACGATGGAAGCTTTGATATCCTCTCTCTATTGCCTTTGATCATGATCCTGATTGTGAAAAAGTTATTGAGTGTGGGTTCTGGAGTGATGATGAGGAAATTATTTCGCAGCAGGGATAAGAGATTGGAATTATTATGAATACAAAACATATTTTCTATGCGATCAATGGAAAAACTTTTTACGATCCAGGGATTCAAGAAGAAAATCACTTACGAGAATGAAAACCTTATTCTTCTAGATGGCTTTTTGGGGGCGTTCAAAATTGAAAACTTACTGTAAAAGATTAAAAATCTGACTTTTGATCTTAGTAATCAAGAAAAATCCACATCCAGCAAGGTACACTCTAGAAACTTATGAGATTGATCTGTAGTTTTATTTTCTTACTATAATTCTTATGAACAAAACGGGAAAAATTATTCTTACCTTCTAGGACTCCTCTTGGGGGTAGGCTTTACTCTGCTTGACTGAATTACGCCCGCAGTTCAGCTTTTTCTGGTAATTCAAAAGATCCTATAGAAGTTCCAAGTGAAGTTTCAGGAGCACTTGTTTCTTCCTCAGAAGCGTATCGTGGGATTACTCTCCAAGATTTAGCAAACTTAGGACTTGATGAGGAAGGGATAGATCAATACCTTTTTGATATTCTCCCTGAATGTTCATTCCCAGAAATTACAGTCACAGAAGGTGATCGTGATTGATGAGGTGGTAAAGAACTGTAGTACCCAAGAAAAAGGTCAGATTCCTGATGGTTTAGGAGGGGCTTGTTTTGATTGGCATGCCTATGATCAGGCAGGTGATCGCTCTTAACAATGAACGATAGAACCTGTCACTATGGAATTAATCCTCAAGAAGCCTTTACAACGCTGAGTAGAAATTACTTTTCTTTGTAAGGATACGAGCGATCCTAGGTATCAGATTTTTGGAACTTTATTTCAAGAGCCAGAGATGAACAGTGAATCTGCTATCAAGAATGCTCAAATGGGAAATAAGCCTTTTGCACTTAAAAAGCTCTAAAATCCTGACTTTTTGAGTGCTACGATTCCGGATGTATATAATCTTGCTTCCTTTATTGCTACACGAAGATCCAGATTGTGCAGGTGTGTATGATGTCGGATCTTGGGCTGATAATAAGGGAAATTATTTCGTAGCTGGAGAAAAGAGCTGATCTTAAAGGGAAAACTATCTATGCGATCAATGATAAACTCTATTTTCCATGAGAAATGAAAGGAGAACTTCTAAGCTGAATTTCTAGTCCTGATCAGAAATGGACTTCTCCTTGGCTCTTTGCAGGGATAAAAATGGGAAGATTATTGTCAAGAAAATAAAAGACTGTGTTCCTACAAGAAAAGAGCCTCTTGAGTATACCCTTGAGTCAAAGTTCACTTTAGAAACTTGTGAAGTTGATCTGTAATCTTTTTGCGTTTTTCTTTGATAAAGACTTGGGAATTAAATTCTCTTGCAATTAATCTTAATTATAAACTAAAATAGCATCCTATTTTATTTATGTGATATTAACTATAAAATAGGAGAAAAATCAGACTTTTTATTCTTTTACAATAAGACACGAATGCCAAAACACATTAAGTATGGTGATGAAGCCAGAAAAAGAAATCTTTAGCGGAATGCAAATGGTTGCAGATGCTGTGAAGGTCACTATGGGACAAAAGGAAGAAATGTAATCCTTGAAAGATCTTATGGAGGACCTATTGTAACGAATGATGGAGTGACCGTAGCCAAAGAAATTGAACTTGAAGACAAATCCGAAAACATCGGAGCAAGCATGCTCAAAGAAGCTGCTGAAAAACCAATGAAAGAAGCAGGAGATGGAACGACTACGACCGTTGTGCTTGCAGAGAGGCGATGACGAAGGACTCAGATATATCAGGTCTGGGTGAATCCTTTTCTCTGGGAAGGGGCTTCATAAGGCGGTTGAGAAGCTCGTAGCGGAAATTGAAGGGAAAGCCCAGCAAATCGGAGATAGTAAAGAAAAATCAAGCAAGTAGCGACGATTTCTGCTCAAGATGAAGAAGTAGGGAAATCTGATCGCTGATGTCTTTGAAGAGATCGGAAAAGATGGAACCATTACTGTTGAAGAGGGAAATCTCTCGGTCTGACCAAAGAAATCAAAAACAGGAATGCAATTTGATCAGGGATATTCTAGTCCTTACCTTGTAACTGATCCTCAAAGAATGGAAGCAGTAATTGACAAACCTTATATTCTGCTTACCGATAGAAAGACTCTTCTATCAAGGAGATTTTGCAGGTTTAGAGGCGGTTGCTGCAACTGGGAAAAAGGATTTTTGTGATTATTGCTGAGGATGTTGAGGTGAGGCTCTGGCTTTCGCTTTTGAATAAAATCAGAGGAATGCTGAATGTTTTGACTGTGAAGGCTCCTGGATTCGGAGATAGGAAAAGGAAATGCTTCATGTGATATCGCAGTAGTAACTGGTGCAACAGTGATTACGGAAGAGCTAGGACTTTAAACTAGAAGATGCTACGATTGAGATGCTTGGAAGGGCTGATAAAGTAATGTGCGACCAAAGACACGACCGTAATCGTAGATGGTAAAGGCGATCAGATCAGCTATTAATGAAAGAGCTGATCAGATCAAAGCACAACTCTGAATGGCTACTTCTGATTATGATAGAGAAAAACTAGCTGAAAGACTGACTAAACTCGTTGGTGGAGTAGCGGTAATTCAGGTTGGAGCTGCAACTGAAATGGAGATGAAAACACAAAATACAAGATTGAAGATGCTTTGAATGCAACCAGAGCCGCTATTGAGGAGGGAATTGTTGCCGGAGGGAAGCGTCTTGCTCCAACTTTCAGCTTTTGGATAGCTTTAAATTAGAAGATGCTGATGAACAGGTTGCTGTGCAGATCGTAGAGATGCGATCCAATATCTGTTCGCCAAATCGCAAATAATGCAGGTTTCAAAGGAGATCGAGTAGTAGAAAAAGTAAAGGAATCTGAAGATTTCAACTACGGTTTTGATGCTAAAGAAGGAACTTTTTAAAAACCTCTTTGAGGCGGGGATTATTGATCCGGCAAAAGTGCTGAGAGTTGCCCTTCAGAATGCAGTTTCTACTGCTGCATATGTTCCTTACGACAGAAAGTGTGATTGTAGATGCTCCAAAAAGGCAGAAGGTTGCTCTTGCAATCACGGAGGAGCTGATGCAGGAATGTGAGGGTATGGGAGGAATGTGAGAATGTGATGAATTTAGAATTAAGAATTTAAAAATATTAGGAAACTGACTTTCTTTGAAGGGTCAGTTTTTCCTTTTGAAAATAAGAATGGGATTATTATAGTGTAGGAGTCTTTACCTGTAGATTAAATAATGCAAATTACTCTGTTACTTTTTGAAATCTACTTCTAAACTTTCAGAATGTCCATCTTCAGATTTTCCTGAAATTGCTGTGATTGGGAGATCAAATGTTGGAAAATCCTCGCTTATTAATTTTCTTATGGATAAAACAATTGCAAAAGCTTCTGATAAGCCATAGAAAAAAACTCAACTCATTAATTACTTTTTCGTGAATGAAAGCCGATATTTCGTTGATCTTCCTTGATATGGCTATGCGAGGTTAGTTTAGATCAGAGGAAAAATGGATTGATGAGATTCATAGTTATTTTTACAAAGATGCCGTTTATTTTACTATTAATTGATGGTTCTCTTCCTCCGCAGAAGATCGATTTAGAGTTTATCTCTGCACTTACAGAAGAAAGTCTCAATTTTTGCTCTATTTTGACTAAAACTGATAAAACAATCAAAAACACTCCATCAGAATATTAAACTCCTCAAACAAGCTCTTCAAAAAGCAGATGTGAAAAAGTCCCTGAGCTTCTGCTTTCTTCTACGACACAAAAACAAGGAAAGGAGCAGATCTCTAGCGTTTGTTGATCAGCAAGTATTGGTTTAATTCTGTATCTTTAGGAGAAAATTCTAAAAAGCTATTTTATTTATTTTTGATGTCATACTATGAAAACGAAACTTCTCAACGAACTTCAAAAAGCAAGGAATCCCAAATTTTTCCCTCTTCCAAACTTCGAGAAGCTTTTGCAATCCTTCCTGAGTTGCTTTTAGAATTATTAGAGCAAGAAAAAGCTGATTTTTGAAGCCTTAATCCAAAAACCAATGAAAGTCTGACTTTTGAGGATTTTGTTCCTATTTCCAGCTTTGCATACTCTTTTGGAAAATTATAAAATCATCTTGATACTGTAGAAGCAAGTAAAGAGATGAGAAAGATTATTTCAGATTTTAGACCAAAGTATCAAGACTTTTTGAAATCAAGTTGCTTATTCTCAGCCTTATTATCAAAAAATGCTTTGAGCAAAGCGAAACATTTTGAAAATCTGAATGCTGATCAACAGAGACGGTTTGAACTCTGACTTTAAAATCATTTCCAACATAGAGGAATTGATTTAGCCTAAAGAGAAAGCAAGAAGAGCTCAAAACACTTAAAAACAGCTTTCGGAGCTGGGAGAAAGTTTCAGCATAATGTCGTAGATGAACAGTCAGCTTTTTCTGCTTTTATTTTGATGATGAAGCGGATTTTCAGGAGATGCCGGAGGAGTTCTTGGCGAAAATGAAGGCACTGGCTGGGGAGAAATGAGGGCTTGCAGTCAATGCTGATCCGAAATTTGCTTTGTTGCGTAGTAAATATTGCAGTAATCCAGAAATCAGAAAGCAGGTGGCTTTTTCAGAGAGAGAGCAATGGGCGAGTGAGGGAAGATTTGACAATAGACCTTTAGCCTTGGAGCTTCTAAAACTCAATCAAGAGAAAGCAAAGATTCTTGGCTATGCGAATGCAGGAGAAATGTTCCTTTGGGCGACGATGGCTCAAGATCCGGATCAGGTTTTTGATTTTATCAAGCCGATCTCTGCGAAAGCGATGCAAAAAGCGAAATCTGAAGTGCAGACTTTGCAAGAGTATTTTCAGCTTCCAGATTTACCAAGCTATGATCTCGCCTACTATACGAGGAAGTATAAGGAAGAGCAATATGCACTCAATGATGAGGAACTCAAGCAATATTTTGAGTTTGAGCCGGTTTTGAAATGGCTCCATAGCTTTTGTATTCAAGTTTTTGGGAGTAGAGCTTCGCGCTAGAGCAGAACCAGCGTTTTTGATCTCTTGGGCATGAAAGGCGATATGAAGTCTATCATCAAGGGGAGCTGGTGGCGTATTATATGCTAGATGCTTTTTATCGTAAGGGGAAAAAGACCTGAGCTTGGGCAGATTACTTGAGAGAGAAGGGGAATGGGCAGTTGCCGATCGTCGTAAATGTCTGTAATTTTCCAAAAAGCTGAATCCTGACCAAGTTTGCTCTATCTGAGAGATGTTGAGACACTATTTCATGAGTTTGGACACGCTTTGCATGCGATGTTGGCGGGTTCTCCCTATGCGGAGCTTTTCTGGATTTTAATGTAGAATGGGATTTTTGTAGAGCTTCCAAGTCAATTGATGGAAAAATTGGGTGAGTGATCCTGAAGCCTTGAAGAGTTTAGCAAAAGCACTATCAAACCTGACTCCCAATGCCAGAAAAACTCGTTCAAACCCTCCAAGACCTCAAAAACCTTTATGATGGGAAAACTGGGTAAGCAGGCAAAAACGAGTTAGCTTTTGCTGGATATGACGCTCTATACTTCCTCTATCCCAAATTCGGTAGAAGAATTGGATCAAAAGATTCTTGAAATCGTGAATCAGTATTCCATTTTTCCCAAGAGGGAGGATACAAGATGTATTGTGCGTTTCTGCATATTTTTCGGAGGTGGTTATGAGGCGAAGTATTATTCCTATATGCGAGCAGAGCTTTTGGAGGCTGATGTGTTTCAAACCATCAAAAAGCCTGAATTTTCAATCCAGAAATTTGATCTGCCTACAAAGAGAAAAATCTTTAATTCCATGAACTCGTAAACCAGCTTCAGAATTGTTCTTTGATTTTATGCAGAGAGACCAAGTGATGAGGCTTTTGATGAAGAAGTACGGACTTTTTAGCTTAATTGGCTGAAAAAAGAGAAAAATCATTTTTACCCTTTGATTGAAGGTTTTATTTTCGATGAATAGTATGAAAAATTGCGTTTTGTAAATTGTTGGACGATGCCAGGGTGGTGTGCTCAAAAGTCCTTCAAGATTTGATCATTAAACAGCTGAGAAAGTATGGGAAAGGAAGTAGAAATCAGTCTTTTTACGCTTATTTCGGATCGTGAAAATCTAGAACTTCCCTTGCCATGAGGAAATGGAGCGATGGTAACGATTCCGATTGTGCAAACCTTACCAAAATGGATTAATCAGATTTTTTTCTTTTTACTAAGAGGAAAGTGAAGATTTTTGTCTGGGTAGTTTTTTGATTATCGTAATTTGATGGTGTTTTATCCTCGGCTTATGAAAGCTCCTTTCTTTCAAGATCAAAACAACGAAAGCCTGATGAGATTCAGATTTTCTTCTTTTGCCATTGCGAAAAAATATTACATCGATTCCGTGAGTGCCGACGCATCTGTATCTGCATTCTCCGATGCAATATATCTGGAGCCACTATGATGAATACGATGCAAGGCTGACTTGATGGAAAAAAATAGGCTCTTTAATTTTATCGTTCCGAGGCTCAGGAAATGGGATTTAAAGTTTCGTCATTTTGATTCGGTGGTTTGCAATAGTCATTATACTCAAGAATCGGCAGAGGAGCTCTATAGCCTCAAAAGTACGGTTTCCTATCCAAAGATCGCTGATCAGTATTGGTTTGCTTGAATTTCTCCAAAAGCCGATGCCTTATTTTGTATATGTAGGGAGGCTGGTAAATTTTGTGAGGGAAACAGGCTTGATTATTCAGCTTTTTAATCATTTGAAATTGCCTGTTGGTGGTGATCGGTTCTGGTCCTGATGAGGAGGAACTCAAAAGCTTTGGCAGGTGAGACTGTTATTTTTCACTGGATGGAATCCTGAAGGAATGACGGAGATTGTTAGAGATTCTGCTGGACTCATCAACTTGACGAAAGAGAGTTTCTGAATTTGAACGGTAGAGGCGCTTTTGATGGAGTTCCGGTATTTGGCTTTTGCTGAAGGTGCGAGTGCAGAATTGGTGGATGAAGAACTGTGGGGTTTCTAGCGAGAAAGCAAGAAAATTAGAAGATTTGGTGTCAGATTTTGAAACTCTTTCGTAGTAAAGAGCGAGATAGAAAGCTGATTTCTGAGAGAATTAGAGAAAAATGAGTTCTAATTCTTAAAGAAAAATTTTATTTTTGACCACTATGTATTAGTGGTTTTTAATATTAATTTTATCAATTGTTTTTGACAAATGAATTTTTATTAAATAATTACTTGAAATATTAAAGAAAAATTTTATATTGAAAATGTTCATTTTAAAATCTTTTTCAAAATAATGCTCTTGAATCCTTTTAGGTTTATATTATTCTGCTCAGGAAGATTTAGAGTCTTTTCAGCTCAAAAATGAGAGTTTGATGCGGGTATTTCTACTGAGAAAATTCAAAGCATATTGTAGAAATATCAGATTTGATGTCTTGTGCAGTGAGATGAGTCTTATTCTTCAATTATAAATCGTTATGCACAGCTTCCTTTTTACTTTATTATCAGGGAGTCTAGATCTTCTTAATCAGAAAATTTTTAGGCGTAGTCTGACCAAGGAAACCAAGTGAATATTGAATTCAGGTTTTAGAGCTTTTTGAAAAAGGCAGCTCATTATCAGCTTGTTTCTCTTTCTGGTTTTGCGAAATGAATTGACTCAAAAGGCACATCAGCTTTCTCTCATCATCTGCCAACGATTGCTGTTCTAGGCTGAGTTTTCAGCATTATCTTCGAGGATCAGACCGTCATCTCTCTCTGAAATTGTAAAAATTGAGGGTTGATTCTTTCAGAGTTTAAACTTTGATTTCAACCTACAAAGCGGAGTTTCCACAGAGAAATAGGCTTATTGCAAGGCTTTCGGAGATGCTTTTTGCCTGAGGCAAGAGAAAATCTGGAAGTTTAATTACGGCAGAGTTTGCTTATACGATGAAAAAGCCTGTTTATTCTGTTCCAGCTCCGATTTTTGCGCCACAAAGTGCTGGAATTTTTCTAAAATGAATGAGTCAAAACTGATTACAGATTTTGATTCCTGTTTAAACGAGCATTTTGACTGAGAGATAAAGTGCCAGTTTGAACGTCTCTGCACTGTCCGAAGTTCAAAAATCAGCTTTTTAACTTTTCTTTCTCAGCAGTGAGATGAGGAGTTTTAGATATGCTTTTACCGCATTTTAATTTGGGATATCAGCAGCTTTTACAAGAATTAACGTGTCTTGAGATGAATATTGATGAGTTTGACCTGGAATATATAGAAAAAGTTAGAAAAATGGTTTACTCTTGAAAAAGAGGTATTACTTCTTTATGATGGATTATGGTAATAAAAATTAGAAAATTATGAAAAATTGTGAAAATCTTGCTTAAAAATTTGAGATCGATCCCTCTTCCTATTGTGAGGGATCAGGATGTTATTAAAGCTCGAAGCCTTTCTGTAGGGTTTAATGCCCTATGAAAAACTCGTCGGCCTCAACAAAAACTGAAAAGGTTACGAAAATAGGACTCGAAACAAATGAATCCTTGAAAAAATTAAAGAGCTAGAAACTAGCTCTTTTAAAGGCTTCAATGATGAGCTGTGCAACCTCTTCAGGAGTTTTATCACTGGTATCAATCTTGAGATCATAGTTTTTGTCATCTCGGAGGTCTATGTTGTACAGTGATAAAAACCTGTTCCTATCGTCAGCATTTCTTTTTGTAACTTCTAGTGCTTGTTCAGGAGATTCGAAATTATCGGTAGTTCTCTGGTCTTTTGCGGATTCTTTTCACTAGCTATTTCATCACGAATGTCTAGGAAAACTTTAAATGCTTTTTGGCTGACAGAGAAATCTAGCCTACTTTCCAAAAATAATCGAACTTTCCAAAGGAAGATTTTTGATATTCTTCATATTTGAGGTCAAATTCTTTCTGATTTTCTGGTTTTTCACCTAAAAGGTTGAATTCTGGAAATGCTCAATCCCATTTCTTCAGCGAGTTTTTCTTTTGAGAGATCCAATAGAAATAATTTCATAATGGAGCTGTTGAGCTAGAATTTTTGAAACAGTTCCTTTACACTTCATGCTTTTCCTCCTAAGGTAATAATCATCTTGTTATGGGTAATCAATAAAATAGTTTTTATTTTAGTTAATTCTGGTAGCTATTCAAGGTTTAGAATGATTTTTGCTTGTTTTTTGAAGTAATAATATAAAATGTCGTTGCATGTTTTTTTATGCGATATAAAAAAAGTGAAAAGTTGATTTTTATCCTTGTAAATATATGTCAGTATGAAAGATTTTTAAGATCTATTTTTCTTATGGCTCTGGACAAAAGAAATGGCGAGTTCTTGTTGTTTTAATGGTTGCTGGTGGTTTCTCACTTTGAAAGAAATATTTTTGAAAAACAAGATGATACCAGTATTGTTAGTGCTGATTATGTCGTGACAACTGGTGATGTTGGGAGAACTCTTAATCTTGCTGGGACAACTCAATTTGCGAATGCCCAAAAATTGACATTTGCTAATAAGTGAAGGTTACTAGTGTGAAAACTAAAATTTGAGCTCATGTTAAAAAGGAGATGTTTTGGCTACAATTACAACTGATGATTTAGATAGGAAGGTAGAAACTGCAAGAGCTTAAAATAAGCAATTAGAACTCAGAAAAGTTATTGATAAATCAGATAAAGCACTTGAGTTACTTAAAGCACAATCCAATTATGACCTTCTGATGGTTCAGAAACAAACACTTCAGCAGAACAACAACTTGATATTCAGACAAAAAGCAGAACTTCTCGAAGCAGAAAGGTTAATTAAGGATAAGGAGAAAAGCCTTAAAGAAGCTGAGCAAGACTATGCTGAATTCCTTTCTGGAAAGGCTGGTGCAAATAATGCAGAACTTTCGCTTTCTAAAAATGTGAGGACAAGAAAGTACTACTATGGAAAAAGCTGATTAGAGCATTTTCGTGAAGAGGGCTAATAAAGTGCAATCTACACTAGATAATTATGATGCTGTATATGAAAATGACGGATCAATATCATTGAGAGGATGAGAATATTTATATTGGAGCAAAGGGAACCAAGACTTCTTAATCAATCGAAAGAGCAATTTTGGAAGATACATAGTTATAAAAAGATTCTTAATGATCTTTATGCTCAATATTCTAAAATTCCTGTTGGAAGTATGACAGAAAATAGGATTCTTTCTTGATATTCGGTTTTTAAGGATCTTGGGATAGATTTAAGAGCACGAGGAAAAATAAATTATGATCTGTTTATGGCAAGTATTGAATCTGAGGACGCTTTCAAAGGCAAAAAGGAAGAATATGCATCATCATTTTGAACTACTATAGAAAATTTATGATATAGTTATCAAGATAAATATCATGCTGCAGTGAAACGCTAGCTGGATTGAAGGATTCTGATAGCACAGTTGAAGATGCTGCTGATAAAGTAGAAAAATTGAAAAATTGAGTTGGAAAAATTTAAAATATTTCACTCAAAAAGAAATTAGAATTTGATGTTAATCAGAAAAACTCTCTGTAGATACAGCAGATCTTGAGAAAAAGATTCAGGATGCAAAAAGTTGATCTTGAAAAAGCTAGAGCATGAACGACCCAACAGGATGAGTTAGAGAAATTCAAAATGAAATTGATAACGCTCAATTTGAACTTACGACTCTAATGAAGCAATATGATGATTATAGAATTATTGCAGAATTTTGATGGGATTGTAACCAAGCTTGACATGCAGGTCGGGGATAGTATTGAGGCAATGCGAGTGCTGATACTCAAAAAGTATATCTATGTAGAAACTCCTGATCTGCTTGAGGTAAAAATGGATGTTGATCAGATTGATATTGTTAAAAATTAAACAGGAATGAAAGTAGAGGTTACTGTTGATGCCTTCCCTGATCAGGTATACTCTGGAGTTTTCTCTGAGATTGATACGATGCCTGAGTGAAATTCTTATAAAGCAAAAGTTGTATTTCAAAAATAATCCTGAGGAGAAAATTTTGGGAGGAATGAGTGCTAATGTAAAAAGTAACTCTTGAAGAAGAAAAAGGAAAACTTATTGTTCCAAATCCAGCTCTTGCTGATAATGAAAAATTGAGAAAAATTGTTCGCCTTAAGAAAAGGAAATGATCGAGTCGATCAGATCGTTGAAATAGGAATTTCTGATGATTCTAATACTGTTATTCTTTCTGGACTGAAACTTGGAGATACGATCAAAAGGATTCTATATGAATGGAACTTCTATGGCTAATTTGGGACTTACTCAGGGTCCAAGTGATGGAATAGATGTTACTACTAATCCTGATGGAAGTATGAGTTATCAATACGGAGGATAATTATTATCACATTTTATCATCAAAAACGAAAATGATTCAAGCAAGTTCAGATTTCATTTCTCTTAAAGGCATTACCAAGACCTATGGAGAGAAGATGACAGAACCTGTTTATGCGTTGAGAGGTGTTGATTTAGATATCAATGATGGAGATTTTATTTCTATTATGGGACCATCGGGCTGCGAAAATCAACCTTGATGAATATTGTAGGTCTTCTTGATGTTCAGACTTCAGGCTCTTATTTTCTTCGTGGGAATGAGGTAAAAATCTGACTCCTGACCAGCAGTCTATGATTCGTAGGACAACAATCGGTTTCATTTTTCCAGGGGTTATAATCTGCTCAAGAGAATGGCGTGGGAACAGGTTGTTTTGCCTCTCTTATATGGGAATCCCCTCTGGAGAGGCTAAAGAAAGAGCTTATGCAGCACTCAAACTTCGGTTTGGAAGGGAGAAAAAGCCTTCCCAATCAGCTTTCTTGAGGGCAACAGCAGAGAGTGTGTATTGCGAGAGCCTTAGTGACTGATTCAGGACTTTTGCTTGCAGATGAACCAACTGGAGCTTTGGATTCCAAGACGGGAATTGAAATTATGCAGCTGCTCAAAAACTGAATGCAGAAAAGGGAAAACGATTTTGCTCATTACTCATGATGCGAATGTTGCAGAATATGCCAGATCAAACCATTCGTATCAAAGATGGACTTTTATTTAGAATCAGTTTTTCTGTTTTATTTAGATAAGTGTTAGAAAATATGAGGTTTTTATCCTACTTTTTGGATGCCCGAAAAGACCATTATGGCCAATAAGATGAGATCTTGATTGAGTACTTTATGAATTATTATAGAATGGCATCAGTAGTCGTAATGATGGCGATTGGGCATGGAACTGAAAAAGTATTACGGAAACCTTAGGAGAATTTGCAAAAATAAAAATTTCTATTTCTTCTGAGGATTTTTCTTCTCGAGATGAAAATAATGATAAAACCAGGTGGTTATGTGCAAAAAGTAACTTTTACCAAAAACTATTGTACCTTATATTGAACATTATTTTCCTGAGACTAAGTTGAAGGATTTCTTATCAAATAAATGTTCCAGGAGGTACTGTTAAAAATAGGTAAGAAATCTGAAGAAGTTTCAGCAGTTGGTGTTCCTCTGACTTGGTTTGAACTTAATGAAAAGAAACTTGAGGAAGGGGATATTTTACTAAAGTTCACTATGAAGATCAGGCTTCTGTTGCTATTATTAATGGTATATTTAAAGATACTTTTTAAAAACAAAAGGATCCCCTCGGGATTTATTTTTAATAAAAAAAGAATTTACGATTGTCGAGAGTTCTGAAAAACTGAATTTGAACGAGGGAAAATCAGATATATATTCCAGATACTACAGCAGCAGAAAGAATTCTTCATAAGAATGCTGCTGATAGTTTTGATATTCTCCTTGATCCTCAGGATGATAATAAACTCCGAAAAATAAACTCGCCTATCTTCTTTTAAAAATACAATAAAACATCACTAACAAATGCAGGATTTAATGTTTCTAGTTTTTGCAGAACAGCAGGAAGAGATGAAAAATCTCTTCAAGGAATGAAAATGTTTCTTTTGGCAATGGGGGCAATTTCGCTTCTCGTAGGGGAATCTGAGTAATGAATATTAGTGATTGTTTCTGTTACGGAAAGAACTAGAAATCTGAATTAGAAAGGCAATTGGTGCTCTTAATAAAGATATTATTGTACAGTTTCTTGTAGAATCTGTTGTTATTACGCTTATTTGAGGTGTTGTTGCGTTTCTTCTGAGTTATGGTATCGTCTATTTTGTAAATAAATTCCTTTCAGATCCTACTCAAGGACTCGGACTTTCTGCAGAAATTGATCAAAATATTATGATGATGACGTTTTTCATTACAACTTGTACAGGAATTATTTTCGGAATTTTACCTGCAAGAAAAGCAGCAAAACTTAAGCCTATTGATGCTTTGAGATTTGAGTAATAGAGAATACTATTACGATCTCTTTCTAGAATTTTAATTTTTAGAAAAATGAAAAAGAATTTTTATTCTCTTGATTTCTCTTCTTATTCGATGATGTGCTAAAAGTTTTGCTCGATCTTATCCTGTGAAACAAGTCGAAGGGAAATTTCTGTGGGCAAACAGGGTGACTTTTGTAAAATTGATCTTCCTCGTATTGAAAAGGCAGATTATTTGAAATATCAAAATTTGCCCCTGTTATCGTCAAATTTATACTGTGATGTGGTGAGGAACGTATTTTTTGGAGGTTGGGATTTCTGATTTTGATCTCATCAAGGGGTAGATATTGCAAGTATTAAGGGAACTCCTATCTATTCAGCAGGAGATGGTGAGGTTGTTTTGGCGGAAAGTAGGAGAGCGAGGAAGTACAGTTGTTATTAGACATAATTGGAAAAATCAGGTTTTACATACGGTCTATGCACACTTAGATACGATAGAAGTAAAGGTCTGAGATTTCGTGAAGGAAGGACAATTGATTGCAAAGATGGGGGCTACTGGAAATGCTACAGGACCTCATGTCCATTTTCAAATAGATACAAATGAGGGAAAACATCCTTATTTTCCTAAGGGTTGTGGGGAACAATTGCAGAAGTTGTAAACGAGGCTAAATGTTGGAATCAAATTAAACAGAATACTCTAGATCCTATTTTGTTTTAGAAACACAATGAACGGTTTTTGGCAGAAAGGGGAGCATTGAAGAGCCAGAAGACTTCTTCATTTGGTTTTTTAGAATACCGTGATCTAGATATAAAGATGGAAAATCAATCTTGATGCAGGGATCTTTAGCAAAGATTTCGCTCCAAACGAAAAATGATCGTGATGGATTTTTAGCTGATGACTTGACTTTTAGTTCAACATCAGATTTTGAATTTTTCCCGTCAAAGGTTTCTTATATTGGATCATGAAGATCAGTTTCTTTTGTCCCTAAGCAAGCAGGACTTTATCCTATTTACTTGAAATCTAAAGACAAAACGGTAAAGACTTTGAGGATTTTTGTCCTAGATGAGGCAACAAGAAAAATTTTTAGAACAAAAAGCTGAATCTAATCCTGCATTACAAGAGGTTTTAAATAATATAAAAATAAGATACTGATTTTTGAGATAAAAATCCTTGTATTTTTGAATCTAAATACTAGACTATTTTTAGTTTTTATCTCTCTTTAAAAAATGTTAAAAATCAAATCTCTTGTCTGGATAAATGGATTATTTCTTATTGTACTTTGAATGTTTCTTTTCTTTTTCTAGAGGAAGTATTTAGAATTGTAGTTATTGTTTTTAGAGTAGAAACGCTTTTTTGTCTGGAGGATTTGAGCTGTTATTTCTTGGAATCAGAAAGATTATCAATATAGAGGGCTTCTTTTTCTTTTGAGCTTTATTTGAAGTAGTTTTTGATTATTGCTTCTGATTTTTCCATGATTTTCTGAATGGATTGTGAAAGTTTTGTTATTATCCTAGGAGTTTTAATTTTTATAAAAGGGGATTTTTACTATTTTTGATGGGCTTAAAGCAAAAAGAAATGCAGATTGAAGCTGGTGGGTCTTGCTTATTATGGGAAGTGCAGGGGCCCTTTTTGGTTTATTCCTTGTTACCAATGCTTTTTAGTTTTCTTCTTCTGAATAGTTTATTAGGATTTACTCTCGTCCTTTTTGAATTTGATTGATTATGTGAGGATTTCAGATAAAAATGTAGAAAAAGCTCTCGGAGCCTAGGGAACTGTAAGAAATAGAAGTAGCATTTTTAGTTTTTCTCTTGAATTTATCTTTCACTTTTTTTATAACGGTATAGCACCTGTATATCCTATGATGATATAGTAAGGAATACAGAACTTAAGTCAGATTTTTTATTTTTGTAAGAAAAAGATAATGACAAAAACTTATTCCATTAGAAGATCATGTTATTGTAAGGCCTCTTAGTGAGGAAACTACTACTAAATCTGGGATTATTCTTCCAGAAAGTAAGGAAAAAACCCAGCAAAGGTCAAGTTGTAGCGGTTGGAGATGGAAAAATCATGAAAAATGGCTCAAGAGCTCCTGTTGATGTAAAGGTTGGAGATATTGTCTATTTTGCAAAGTATTCGATTGATGAACTAGAGATCGATGAAGAAGGGCGAAAGTTAAATATCTTGTTATGAAGCAAAGTTATATTATGGCAAAAGAAGCTTAGTTTATTTCTTGTTTGATGAGAAATGAAAAATCAATTGCTGTATTATCTATAGTAGCTTGTCTATTTTTTTGTAGGGACTAGTTTTTGCGGCAGATCGTTCTCCGGCTTTTACTTGGGCTTATGAGCAAGGACTTTTTGCAGAGGGATGCAGAGCTTGCTTGAAAAGCTCATTTAACGAGGGAAACTATAGCACCACTTTTACTCAGTATATCAGTAAGGTCGCTAAAAAGGACTATAGCGATCGTTGATGTAATGCTATTGATCTTGATACAGCTGATTCTCATTATAGAGCAGATTTGCAAAAGCTCTGTTGATATGGTGTTATGATCGGATATCAGAAAAAGCTCTTCCCTAAAAAGGGCTCTTACAATGCTCAAGCTGTTGTATTAGTTATGAGAATTGTTGATGGTTTTTCAGAAACAGGGTAGGTGAAGTCAACATTGGGCCATGCCTTATTTTGAAAGGGCAAAAATCTTGGATTTGAGGGAATTCTTCCAATTTATTATCAAAAGGAAAAGTTGATGAATTTAGAGAATTTTTATTACTTTTTCTTTATAGTGTTGAACATCCTCATCAACCTTTAGTTCAGAATACTGTTATTCCGTGAACTAGGTATCAACAAGGAAATAATGAGTGATCAACGGATATTCTTCTTCAATTGCTTGAAATTATGAAGCCTTTAGAGAGATTAAATAGAATGATAAATTTTTCACCTCATATTCAGAAATATAAAAATATGTGCATAAGATAGTAAATTAATTATTTTTTGAGGGCTTATAGAATAAGAAAAATCCTGATCTTAGTCAGGATTTTTATAATAAATTTATTTTTAAGAGGTAGTCTAGATAAATTCCTACATTCCTAGTATATTCATCCTTACTCGCCTTAAAAAGTTTCCAAAATCAGACTTACCTTCTTTTGAGTAGCTTCATCTTTAGACTTGATTATTGGAACTAAAGCTTTCTAAGATAGAAGTTTTACTTCTAGAGCTGATTCGTGAGTTCTGCTTCAGAAGAAAAGCTTTTCTCTACTTTTTTGCCCTCAGCTTTCAGCTTCGATTCTCTCTGTCTTTTCTCAGCTCAGCTTGTTTAGCTTCTAGTTCTGTTTCTCTTCTAGAGCTTCTGCTTGTATTCAGGAGATTTAAGATATTCTTCCTGCTCTCTCTTCAAGTTGTTTGATATAATTTAATCTTTCTTCTCTGAGTAGTATTTGGAAAACTTTTTACAAGCTTCGGAATGCTCAAGTGACATAGAAGCCGAGCATTGTTCTATGTCAAACAATGAGTTCTGTTTCAATATTTCTTCATTTCTCTTCAGGATACATCAACAATTCCAGCGAAAGCAGAAGGAATCAATAATCCAACCATCAAGAACAATATTACAAATTTCTTCATACCATGAAAAACAACTAAATATAGTCGTATATATTTAATCATAATGTTTTTCAAGTAAAACCTTAGGATAATTTTTAAAATAGTAATTCAACCTATAATCTGAACACTTTCTCAGTAAAATGAATGAGATACTCATAGTCCTCAGATCACCAGCTTTCAATATTTCAAAAGTATTGTAGCTGGAATGTATCTGAGAAATACATGATCTATGATAGAATGAACTTCTCTCACTTCTGATTCTCGCTAACTCTTAATGTTAAGATACAGTTTTTATAAGGTTATTATCATGTCCTTTCGGATAAATAAACATTCCATACACTTGCAACATATAGTTTCAATTTGTTGGAATCGTAATACATTCAGTCCGTAGCTCTCCATCATAGCTTACCTACCTTAAGTTTTGAGGTTCTCAAAAATTAATAATTAGTTGGTTTTATTTGGCTATTTGTTTAATACCTTTTTGTATATACGCTTCCCATAAACTCTACTTGATCCAAATAAGTATCCTTAATTTTTCTCTTAAGGACCATTTTAGGCATTTGAACTTATGGCAGGATTTTGAGCTATAGATATTATACCATTCTTTTTAAAAACTTTATAATCAATCTTTCCACTTCAGAGAGGAATTGCTCAATGATAGCATTGATCTTGATTAAGTTAGAAACACCTTTTCTTTTAGGTAGGTATTTACTTCTTTTCAAACTAATTTCAAGATCTACACTAAAGAGGGTAATTTCAATTCAGTTTTCAGTTTCTTTTCCTTCTAGAGCTAGATTTGCCTCTTCACTATTTCATCGTTTTTCTTGTAACAGATTTTCTAGGAAAGGAAGTGAAATCATTTCCCCACCGAGTTTTCGAGAAATCTCTTCCCGTGATATAGAGATATTTGTCTTTATCAAGGTAGCCTAAATCCCAGTTTTTATACCAGATTTTTCATCCTTTTTGATAAATGGACTTTCAATACTTTTGGTCTGAATATCCATTGAAAACACTTGGTCCAGAATAATAGATCATCCCTTCTTGATTGATTTTTAACTCTTCTGTTTCAAGGTCTAAAACTTTGATTTTCGCTGTTTCCAAGTGCTATCCCTACGGATTGAGCTTTCCGGTTTTCTATAGGGTTTATTGAAATAATCGGGCTACATTCTGTGATTCCATATCCTTCCAAAATAAGTCATCAGGAATTATGAATTCTCAAAATCTGTTCATTACATCTCCTCAGTAATCACATAACGAGAGAGAAGAAGTTGATCTGGTTTTTGCAATATTGGGAGATTTCGAGAAATGTTGGAGTTGTTTGCAAGCAGAGTTGGTTTTTGTGTTTAATGAGGTTTTGCTGCGGTAAAGGAGTCGTTAGGATCTGGAGTACTAATGTTCTTGAGCCTCACAACAAGTGGAAGAATGGTATTTACTGTAAGCCCAAAAACTATGGAAAGGTGGCTGGTAGCAGAAAAATCTTTTCATCATGCTTGATATTCATAATTTGTAGTGCTCCTTTAAGATTACAGATCAGATTTTTATGAGTGAGAGGAACTGCTTTTGGTAATGCTTCGCTTCCTGAGGTATAAAAGCACTACTGCTGTACTATCAAGAGTTTTTGGAAGAGAGGCTTCGACTTTTTATTAATGCTTTTTAGTTTACGGTGGAGAGGAATGTGTTTTAGTAAGTCCTCTAAGAAAATAAAATCATAGTTATTGAGTCGTGTTATATTAAGTTTATTAAAGAATGCTTTTGAAGTCAGAATGTTTTTGAATACTTTTACACAATGATCAAAAGCACTCTCTGGGTGGGTTCGATTCATCGCGGTGCAGATCTTCTCTGCAAGATAACTCGCAAGGATCAAGGTTCCTACGCTTCAATTGCTGGAAGCATAATCCCGATCTGTTTTCCAGAATTTCTTTGAGAGTGATCACTGATGAGAAGTGCTTTCAGTACAATATCATGTCTTGTTTGTAAGCCGAAGATACTGTCGTAGCTTTTGAGTTTGCGTGTTTGTCTTTCCATTCGTGAGGGACGTTCTAAGATATTACTTTCTACATCTAAATCTCGTTTTTCTTCCTGAATTTCTGGAATATTTCGTTCACGAGGGAGAAAGTCTGAGTCTTCACTTTTAGTGGTCAATCCATGAAAGACCCTTAGCTACGAGGATCAGCAACTGTAGTTCAAGAATCAGGTAGTGTTGATGCATCTGGAAAACGATTTAAAATAGGGTTTTTGATTTCCAGCCATGTCGAGGAGAATCTAAATAGAGGTCGAGAATCAGATTTGATTTTAGTGAAATCTTCTAGGGATATATCTTTGAATTCTTCTGAGTTCTTGGATGATTTCTTTAACAGTATTTTCTGAGAAAATCTTGTAGTATCGTATTGCTGAGTTTGTTTTGAGCTCTTGCATTGAATGTCTGATATGGAAGCGGTAATTTTTATTTTTACATCGTTGTAGTAGAAGTAATGAGGAATGTAGTTGATTGTTTCTTCGCTTTTCTTTTCATTATAAAGAGCTTACAAACCTGATTGAAAACTTCTAATGAAAGTTCTGTGTACTAGCAAGTTTTGATTTCTTCTGTTTTTATCTACAAATTCAATTTGAATTTTTCTTTTTGGGAGGAGAGAGAGATTAGCAGTCATTCGTCGTGGTCCTTTTAGAAGTCATCAAGCAAGGCTTGGTGCATTTTCACTCCTGTTGCGATGCATTAGACCATACACTTCCTCGAAGTCCGCTTGTTCTGACAAGGAAGGATCTTTGTTTTGTCAGTCGAGTTTTGTTGCAGAGATAGGCTGATCCTCCTAGATACTCTGGTCTTGTCAGCTAGAGTTGACCAGAAGGATAGAGGAGGAACTGAATCTCCAATGATGAAGTGCAAGGTTAAATCATCAAAAAGCTTGTTCTATACTACTTTGATCTAGATCTTTTGAAATTTCTTCTGCATGGTGGTGTTCCTGAATTCTCTAAAAATTCGTCTTATATTTTCGGAAAATCTGGGCGATCGCAACAGCTCTAAGTGAGGGGCAAGACACGCAGACCAAAACAGGATCAACAATATAGGCAATATGATTTGGGAGGATCAGATAATTTGATTGTGGATCAAGTTTTGGAAGATTTTAATTTCTAGAGGTATAACTGAAGTTTTGCTATCCAGAGAAAGAGTTTCGCTAATCGTTTCATGTTTTTATTTCCTAAACTAAAGGATATTTTGAATATATACAAAGAGTTAAATTTCTCCAAGTGTTTTCTTTTGTGTCTTTTTAAAATTTGATTAGAGTATTTTCAAAGAGAGATGTTAGATTTTTCAAAAACTCTATCTTATATTCTTTTGATAATGAGTATATCATTAAATTTTGATAATGTCAGAGTTATGGATTTCTTTTTGCTTGCAATCAGACCTGAGTTTCTAATATGATGGTGAAAAATGAGTCAGATGTTGCAGACTTTCTTCATGGACGAAAAAGACTTCTTCCAGCCATAGTAATGAAAAGCTGATTGCTCCATCCAAGCCAGAAAAATCACTCAATCCTACCATTGACCTATGCGATGTCAGTGATTGTTTCTCGTAGCTTTACCAGATACGAGAGATGGATTCAAGCCAGTGCTTAGGAGAATCCTCTTTGGAATGTACCAAATGAACAACTTCTACAACCAGAAGCACAAAAATCTGCGAAATGCCATCCAGGAGTGTGATGTGAAAATACTACATCCTCACGGTGATTCGTCTGCTTTGTAGAGGCTAATGGTGAACGTACTGGCGCAGCCATGGTCGCTCAGATATCCGCTCGTTGATGGGCAGGAAACTTCGGTACTATTGACGGTGATGGAGCAGCTGCGATGAGGTATACTGAGCGAGATTGACCAAGATTACCCAGAAGAAATGCTTGCAGATTTAGAGCAGAGACACGGTAGACTGGAGGAATAACTTTGATGGATCGCTCAAAGAGCCTGTGATGCTTGCGACCAAATTCCCAAATCATCTCTGTAATGGAACGATGGGAATCGCTGTAGGTATGGCGACGAATATGGCTCCGCATAACCTCAATGAAGTGCTGGATGCGTCTTTGCTTACTTCAAAAGAGGGAAAAGAGAGATCGTGACTGATGAAAACGGTGCTGAGATCAAGAGACCGATTTCGGTTTCTGTTGAGGAGATTATGGAGATCATCAAAGGACCGGACTTTCCAACCGGAGAATGATCTTTGATAGCAATAATATTGCCGAAGTCTACAAAAAGGAAAAGGCTGAATCGTTGTTCGTGGGAAGACTCACGATAGAAGTCTATGATGGAGCTCATGTGATTGTTGTAGATGAGATTCCTTACCTCGTAAATAAAGCCAATCTCGTTTCCAAGATCGGAGAACTTGTGGTAGACAAGAAGATTGAAGGGATCAACGATATCCGTGATGAATCTAACAAAAACAAGATCAGAATTGCGATTTATCTCAAAAAGGGGTAGATCCAGATGCGATTTTTGATGCAGCTTTTCAAATTCACGCGAGCTTCAGACCAATTTCAATCTCAATAATGTATCCTGATTGATCAAGGAACTCAGACCCTAGACTGCTTAATATCAAGGATCTTTTGATGGAGTTTGTGACTTTCCGTAGGGAGTTGTGTATCGTAGATCGGTTTTTCAGCTTAATAAGGCTAAAGACAGACTGCATATTTTGGAAGGACTGAGAAAAGCGATTGATATCATTGATGAAGTGATTGATACGATCAAGAAGTCAGAATCCAAAGCTGATGCGAGAACTAACTTAATGGAAAAATTCTGATTCTCTGAAAAACAGGCGGAATATCATTCTTTTGATGAGATTACAATCTCTCGTTGGACTTGAGTTCAGAAGATTAGTGATGAAATTGAGGATCAGACTTATTGAGGAATTGGAACGCATTATCTCGATCCAGAGAAAGCTTGATGAGGTCGTAACTAGGAATTCCTCTATATGAAGGAAAAATATGGAGACGAGGAAGAACTGAACTTTCCAACGATCTCGGTGTCTATAACATCAGCGGAAGCCTCAAAGAATTCAAAAAGCAGCCGATAGAATCAAGGAAGATAGTGAGTTTGCTGGATTGGAAATGACTTTCACTCAGAGTGTTGTATCAGACCAGAATTCAGAATATTCCTGGGAAACCCTTGATCTCAGTCTATACTCACAATCAGGATAAACTCATCGTGATTACTGATATTGGAGAGCTTGTTGTGCAGAGGCTCAAGGATTTTTGGTGCGGAAATATGGCAAAGCCTGCGATCAATCTCAAGAACAATTCTGACTCAAAGGAAAGATCGTTTTTGCCAAGACCTTGCATTTCCAATATGACTACCTTGTATTCCTGACCAATCAAAATAGTATCACCAAAAGAACTCGTTTTGAGCTTCAAAAATTCCTACCACGATTATGGGACTTCAGTCGGGAGATCTGTAGAGTTTTTGCCAGTCAATGACTGAGATAATGTTGAGATGCCCTATCAGCAGGGACGAATGCTCCTTTTTCAAGTCCGATGATATCAGACCGATGGGAAGAAGAACGCTGGAGGGTGAAAGCGATTGAGCTTCAGGAAGGAGATCAGGTTGCCAATATGTTCTTGCATAATGATGAGCCGTTTATCTTGATCCTCTGATAAAAATGGAAAACTTCTCTCACTAGAAGACCTCAAAATCCGAAGAGAGCGAAAAGGACAGGTCGTAATGACTGGAAATGAAAAGCTTGAAGGCGGAATCTCAATCATTGAAGGTGCGGTCAGAAAATTCGTTTTGCTGATGGTAGCCTCAAGACCTTACATTCAACGATATTTCGCTTGATGAACCCGAAACGCCCGACTTTACAAGATGGTAGATCAGAAGATTGATGTCGATGTGATCGCCCTTGGGAAGAGAAGTCTGAAAATATGAAGTATAAGAGGAAAAAGAAAAAGGCTGAAAAAGCTGAATGAGGACTCTTTGATCTTCCTGCTAGTGAAGAAAAAGAAACTGTTAAAAATTCTGGAACTTCAGAAATCGTTGAAAATCCTGAAAATTCACAAGACTAAAATAATCTGAGCTACTCTTATATCATAGAAAAAGTTTAGAGGTAGTTTTCTTTTCCATACAAAGGAAAAGTCAGATTTTTATACTTTTTGTCTGGAGTTGTTTTTCGAGGTGGCAGTTTTATTTTTGAGTAAGGTAATGGATTTAAGTGTTCTAGAAAAACTAGCATTACCACAAGGGGAGTGGTGTTTAGTATCAGGAAAATGTTTAGAGTTGAGGAGGATTGAGAAAAAGTGAAGATTGGGATATCTTGGTTTCTCGTTCCTTTTTGAGGATTTAATACAAAAATTTCCAAATCATCTTAAAACTTCATATTATAAAACTCCGATTTTAGTTTTTGATAATGAAAAATTGAGATATTCAAAGATTTACCTTTTTGAAGGTCAGGAGGAAGAAATCATTAATCAGGGCAGAATTAATAGACTGACTCCCTTGTATGGAAGATATCCACTCTTATTCGTTTTTAAGACTTTAATGGGAGGCAAAAAGGATTTCAGAGATATTGAACTTTTGCAAAAATAGAGAATAATGCGTAGCTAAAACCAATAAATTGAATAAATTTGTTATATAAAAAATCAGATTTTGTATTTTTCTTTAAAAATCCATTTGAAAAATCTTTATAAAACCTTACACTGGAGTTTGATTTTTATTTGTTATGTTGCTTGTGATGAAGATTAGTCTAGAACTTCCAAAGGTACTTGGGTTGTGGATATTGCTTCAAGATTTGTTTCCAAAATTCAACTTTGCCTATTTTGAATATTTATCTCAAGGCTTCTATTGATAGTTTGCTTATCAGGCAACAGATATGGATACATAGAAATTGAGCTTCCTTGTACTGTTCAGCTTGAAAGGCTCTATTACTGTAAATGCAAAAATGTTCCTCGATATTCTAAAAACAATGAGAGGTAATACGGTTGAATTCTCAGTAAATCAGCAAACTTCTATTATGACGATTAAGACGACTAAGGATAGCTTTTGATATTAATGGTATTTCAGCACTCAAGAATATGTCGCTTTACCAGAAGTTCCACAAGAGAATAGTTTTATGCTTGATACGACAATTTTTCTCAAAGGGAACGGAAAGGTTGAATATGCAATTACTGAAAAGAGTTTTCACCGATTTACAGGAATGCTTATGAAGTCAAAGACGGAATAGAGATCAACATAAGATTATTTTTGTTGGGACTGATAGTTTTTAGGCTTTCAGAATATAAAACACTGAATACCCAATACTAATGATTTTCTCTTGTGATTCCCAAAGGTTGCGATTACGGATGTTAAGTATCGTGTAAAATTTATGCTATAGATAAAGAGGTTCAGAAATGTTGATTAAATATTCCGATAACCGAAGTGGCTTTTGGGCTTAATGTTGAAGGCGTTAAAATAGTCGATAACTTAACTTTTTGATTCAGGATTTTCCAGAATATGAAAGAGGAGTGATGCAACTCAGTTTTGTTACGAAGATATGCTGGATAAAAAGATTGTGAAAATGCAATCATCTGAATTTTTGACGGAGATACGAATAATTTTATTCAGATTGAAACTCAAGGTACGAAAGTTATTCTTTCTTCTGGTAAAACTGACAAAGGGGCTGGTATAACTAGACTTCCCGCCATTATTGATGGGGACTTTAACGTTTGGAATAAATGGAAGGTATGTGACGGATTTTATTAGAATGATGTCTTCGGATACGTTAATTTTTAATCTTGTTAATGGTCAAAAACCTCTGAATTTTGATGGATAAGATGATGATGCAAATAGATATGTAGTTAGACCTTTGACTTTGGGAACAGCTTCTGCAGTATTCATAGAGTTTTCTATATGTACAAGCTAAAATGCAGGGCATATACGCTTATTGAGATGATAATTGTGGATTACGCTTTGAATTCTTATGATTAGGAATTCGTGGTTGACGACTTTGGATGCAAATAAATATTATTCAGAAAAGCTGTGTAAATCTTTTATATGGTCCCTTAATGAATGGGTGTATTATGCGGCTATGGTAAAACAACTCAGGAGATATTACTCAGATATATATTTAATCCAGCCTGAAATTCTGGGTTTACTTTAAGGTATGAGAAAAGATTGAAAAGGAAGGAAAATCCTATCATACAGGTTTCTTTCTCAGCTTCCGTATTGTGCTAAAGTGAAAAAGTATCAAATCTCTTTTTCTATGGTTTTGATAGAATTAAAATGGTTCCTTCTCTTCATTCTTATGGAGATAAAGTGGATTTGAAATTTTGAAAATGATGGGACGGTTTGGCAACTGGAGCCTTACATTTTAAAAATTTTGTTTCTCCTTCTTCAGAAAATATTTGTCATGATTTTTGAGAAATTATTTTGATGCGAGGACAGCTATGATTAGAAGAGATTTTTGTAAAATATATTATCCAGATGTATCAGACCTCAATAAAGATGTAGGAATGGACAACAGGGGAGTAGGAATCATTTTCCATTTTTATGAGATGATGAATTATCAATTCCTCGTTTGAGAAATAACTTTAAATGATTTTTATTAGATAAAAATAATTTAAAAACTGAAATTTGATCAGAGTTTTTCTCAGGATATGAAGTCAGCTTTATTTTCTGAATTTCTTGCTTTTATTAAAAATGGAACTGGATTTCTCAATTCCCTTTTGTAAAAGCCAGATTTTTCTTTACAAATAGTAGTACTTTAATACTCAAGTCCAAGTTCGGATATTGATCTTTTTGTTGTTACTCAGAGGAAAGAAATTTGGACAGCTAGATTTTTATGGAGTATAATGATGTTTTTCAGATAAAAGGAACTCAAAATTGAATTTAAGAGGTTTTGTTTGAGCTTCTTTGTTGACGAACATAGATTTTAGAACCACTTCTTCTATCTGAAAAGGATGTTATTTGCCATATTGGATTGCCCATTTGGTTCCTTTTATATCAGGAACAGAGGGAGCGAAATAGTATTTCAGAGAAGAATGTTTGGATCTCATTACCTGCCTTATTTTCCTAAAGACAAAGCTATGTGAAATTCTGTAATACCCAGGAAATGACTCTTTTAGCTTGTTGAACGAATGTTTTAGAGGATGGTTTGAAATTTACGGAGAGATGGATCTCATCTCAAAGCTTCTCGTATGAAAAGATTACAGAAAGACAAACCAGAACTTCATCAGGGGGTTATTATCTCTGACTGAATTTTAAAATTTTCACTATGATCAGAGGAAAAAGTATTCTGATTTATCTTAAACTTTTTAAGTGTATTATTATGTCAGTAACTAACTGTTTTTGCATGATAGCTAATAGTTATATATCTATGTTAGTAGTGATAACTTTATATAGCAGAATATAGAGAAATGCTATTGTCTTTTTCTTTTGATATTCCTAAAGTGGGTGTTGTAAATGATTTTTATTTTATATCTTCCGCAGGAAATGAGAGACATTAAAGCGGTATTTCGATATAGGAAATGATACCATCAAAGCGGTTGTTTTCGGAAAGGATAATGACAAAGATATTATCCTCGCTAAACAAATGGAGCCTGCCCTTGGACTCAGAAATGAAAATCCTTTGATGCTGAGGCTTTTACTACAACGATCAATAAGATTATTGAAAATTTTATCAAGAAGCTCGGAGGAGATTTTTATTGAAGAGGTAGTCGTTGGGGTTTCTCATCCTGAGATGCTTACGCACAGAATCATTGAAGGAAAGAGGATTATGCAAGATGAGGTTGGAGAGTGATATTGATCATCTCAAGAATCGTTGCTGAGATTTCTATAACAACTATGAAACCTATCAAAAATTGTCCCTGTTTTGTTGGATTATTGATGAGATAAAGAAAAAGATCCGATCGGTTTGAAATGTAAGAAGTTGGAATTGATGGCTGATGTCTTTATGTTGCCAGAACTTCTATACTGGGTTGATTGATGCCTTTGATAAGGTTGGTTATCAATATCTGATGATCCCAAATGTTGTACGCTGCAATTGCAATTGATTATGATCATAAAGATCTAGGAACGGTACTTGTAGATATTGGAAAGAATCAGACTTCTTATGTTGTTATGAAGATGGATATCCACTTGGATATGGAACAATTCCAATGGGAGAGGATGTGACTAAGGATATTTCTATCGGAATGCAGTAGATATTAAAGAAGCGAAGAAATCAAGAAAACGCATGGAATGGCGATGCTTGCTGAGGATTAAATCTGATAGTCAGCTGGACCTTGCTTTTCCTTACTGAGATTATCAATGAGAGATGAAGAAATCTTCTTAAGGTTAATCAGCATTTAGAAAGAATAGAAAAAGACTGAAGATTACCAGACATCACCTCTTGATTGGAGGTGGAAGTAAAATACAGAATGTTGATTGTTGGCAAAAAGTGTTTTCAAGCTCGCGACTTTATGGAAAAGATTTGATGGTAAATGTAGGAGATCTTTCTAAAATATTCAGTTTATTAATTTGTGGAATTTACTATCGATCAAACAAATATATGGATATTGCTTCTAGGAAAATGTCTTTTAGAGGCGCAGGAAAAGTCTTCGGAAAACTTGGAATTTGATTAAAAACCTTTTTCTAGTCATATACTTAAATACTAATTCAGAATTTTCTTTATATTCTTATCTCTCTAACGAATGGTGTCAATGAAATTATGCCTGAATTTATCCCAGGAGCAGAGATTAAAGTCTTTGGGTTGGGGATGTGAAATAAAGCCCTCAATAGAATGATCCAAGAAGGAGTTGGCGAGGGTAAATTTGTTGCAGTAAATGCTGATGCACGAATCTTTGCAACGAATCTCCGCACAGCAAAAAGTAAATGTCGGACTTAATATCACGAAGGACAAGGCTGGGCGAATCCTGAAATCGGAAGAAGAAAATCAGCAGAGGAGGATGAAATGAATCTTAAATCCCGGTGATGCAAGATACTGATATGGTTTTCATCACTGCTGGAATAGGGAGGAGGAACCTGAACCGGAGCTGCACCTGTAGTAGCGTAGTGTGCCGAAGTATAGGAATCCTTACCGTTGGTATTGGCAACCAAGCCTTTTAGCTTTGAAGGAAAAGAAAAGTCTCTCAATGCTGAAGAGAGGACTTAAAAATGAAAAGAAGTTGTAGATACCTTGATCGTGATCCCAAATGATAAAAATCTATACTTTGGTAGACAAAAGAAGACGACCTTTCAAAAGCAAGCTTTTTCACCATGATTGATAAGGTGCTTTATCTTGGGGTTCAGGGTATTTCTGATTTTGATTGCTAAGCCTGGAGATATCAACATTGACTTTTGCAGATATTGAGAAGTGATCGCTTAATTCTGGAAAACGCTTTGCTCAGGAATCGGATACGGGCTGAGAAAAGAGGGCAGTGGAGTGCAGCGAGAAAAGCTGGTAATCCAGCTTCTTGAAACCAATCTTGATGGAGCGAAGAAAGTGATTTTCGCAGTATCTGGAGGAATGGATTTGACACCGATTGAAGTGCAGGAAGCTGCTGCGATTGTTGAAGAAATCTTGATGATGATGTGAATATGATTTGGGGAATGAGCTTTTGATGAATCTTTTGAAGACGAGGTAAAGGTTACGATTATTGCGACATGGTTGAAGAGCAGAGTAGAGAGCCTATTTTGAAGCCTGTTCAGAGAAATTTCCTTGGGCAGAAGATTAAACTGCTAAAAGAGAATCTGAAAAATTATATCACGAGAGGACTCTAGAAACACTGAAACGATTGCTGAACCAGAAACGTAAATAAAGAACCTGAGGAAGATACTGAAGTTCCAGCGTTCTTGAGAAGGCAAATGAAACAGCAGGGTAGTACTTGAGTGGAGTTGTCATCGCGAGGCGAAGCCGTGGCGATCAGGAGAAAATCAGGGTCTGGATTGCTTCGCTAACGCTCGCAATGACATAATCACTCACAAAAGAAGATCAGATTTTTACTTCTTCGATTGCTAATGATGAAAACAGAATTGTTGAAGTTGTAAATAAGATAATGCTAGTAATTAGAGTGTGTTTCTTTTGCCGAATAATTGGAAACTGCCAAAGCTTGAGTGCTTTGTCTTCACTGATTTGAAAGATGTTTACTTTCTACAGAGTTTAAAAGCTAGCACCCAGATTTGACTGATGTTTGCAGTTTGAGATGACTTCTCTTGATGCAGGACTTGTCTGATGATTTTAGGAGTACGACAATAGCACCGCAAATCTGAAGAATTTATTTCAGTGATTTTGAAGCTGCAAGAAAATGTGATCTTAATAAAGTGAATGTTATAGCTCATAGTCTTGGAGCTTGTGTTCTTGCGGAATGACAGCAAAATGTTGAACTTGATAAAATTGTTTTTGCTAGCTCAGCTTTGAATCAAGACTTATTAAGATATCGGTTTGTTGTAGGTCAGATGAGAATCCAGAACTTGAGATAACATGGGAGATTATTCTGAATAGTTTGAGACGAATCTGATTTTCAAGAAAGATTGTAAAAGGCGAGATAAGATGACAAAAGAAGTAATATGATTAATTCGGATTATTTCTTAGAAGCAGAAAAGAGACTTTTCAAAATGTGAAGGAAAGAGATGATATTCTTCATATTTCATTTGATCTAAAGATTGTGGCAATCCCTCTGAGAGTTTGAATATCTCGTCATACCTGTGTTGAAAATGGAGATCATGATATGGAAAAACCCTGAGTCATCTCGAGCAATAGGAAAGATGAGGCCACTAACATTCGCCTGCTGGACAACTCTAAATCTTGTTCAGATCAGAGTGCTAGTGCCTAAACATGACTATACTTAGGGTAGTTTAGCTCCTAATACGAGAACTCTGCAGCTTACGATCGCTACGACACAAAATGCAACCGTTTATGAAGGAAGGACCGATCAGGTAGGGTTTTGCCGACGGAGATAAGGACTTTGATGATTTATCAGAATCATATTCCCTCGGTGGTAAAACTTGTTCCTTGGTGAGTCAGATTTCTCGCTGATGGAAAATAAGTAAAAATCTGGCAGGTATTTCCAAAGGGATCGCTCTCGTTGATGCAGAAATCAGTGAGAATTACGGTTTCTATTGCGACTTGACGCAACCTTCTGAAACTTGACTGGAGACTTCGTGGGAGTCAGCAACTCCTTGAACTGAAATTGCAGAGAGTGAAAAGCTTTGGGAGTGTGGAAGAGAGTTAGTCAGCTGATCTGTGAATTAGAGAAGTCAAAGCTGATATTAAAGCTCGTAGAACTTTGTCATTAGAAAGTCTGATCTAAACGGTCCAGATGATTGATAGAGTTTTAGTGCACGATTTTTGTTGGTTTTGTGGAATATTTTCCAATTCTTTGATCAATTTGCTCTTTTGGCAATGGAATTTACGAGGTCTCTCTCGCTTTGCAGACTCTGACAATGAAAGTAGGAAGAAAATTTCCTTGTCTCGCTTTGGATACTTCTGAATACTTTAAGGAAGTATTAACATGAAAATTTTCCGTTGACTATCTATTCTAGTATATATATTTGGTATAATATTTCATACCATCTTATAAAAAGAGCAGAGGTTGAAGGAAATTAGAAAATTGATTGCCAAGATGCTAAAAATGAGAAATTTCTCCTAGTTGAGTTGATTCGTTTCACCATCTTATATTATGGGTTTTAGCAAGTATGATAAATGGGTGAACATATCCTAAAAGGTATTCTAGACAGTTTGGGGATGCCAATAGAAACTAGAACTTATTTAGATAGATGTAACTTTACACACCTTATTAACTGAGGAAATCTAAGCCCATATACAGGAGATTGTAATGGATTAACAGAAATTACCAGTATACCTTGAAGTATTGATTTTTGGACCTATTTCTTTAATGTTTGCGAAGATTCTATTGCAGAAAAATGGAAATACAAGAAAACAAACAGCAAAGAAAATGACTACTGCGATTGATCAAACATTGGTTCAATCCTTTGCAGAAATTACTAATAATATTACAGTTCATTCTAAAGCAGATTTCTCAAAAAATGCTTCTATGTTTATGATGGCAGTGTCCAGCAAGAAATGTGCATATTGCTTGTGTGGATAATGGTATTTGAATTGTAGAATTCTGAAAAGCGAGACATTATGATGAGAATCTTGATTGATTGAGAGTATTTAAGGTTGGCGCTAGATCAATGAATTACCTGAAATCTTTGGAATGACAGAGACTGACTCTATGCGTGTTCTAGATTATAGAATGTGTAGATTGAAAATTTGAAATTCTTTCATGAGAAACTTTTTATCAGCAGATTTGATAAAATAAAATATAGTGAATACAAATTGATCTGCTTTTTCCATGAACTCTTATAAATATTGAGAGTAAATTTAGATAAAATGATTGTAAATGAATACAAATGGAAGGAGTATTTATGAAAGATATAGAAAGTATGATTTGCCAATGTATGATGCTTTCACAGAAATTGAGATATTAAATAATGAAAACAATTGAATTGAGATATGACCTGCACTAGTTACAAGACCTGATGCTAGAATTGTTTTGATGAAGCGAAGCAAGAAAGATTTTAATGTGATATTTGATTTTGATGAAATCAAGTTAATGACATCTTCTTTTTGCCGATGAATTATTCGCAAAAATGATTATAGAAGGAAAAACAAATTTTAAGATTATTAGTGCAGATGATTACAACATGATTATCTTTGTGACAGAATCTAGAAAGCCCAAATAAACAATTGATCTAAGTTTAATTGAAAGATGAATTTTTGTAAATTGATTCGTTATAAATATTCCTTTTGGAAATATAAAAATATTACAATTTTTCTCTTTTTGTTCATTAGTAAGAAAGTCCTGATTGCAATTCAGGCTTTTTCTTTTTGATACTGCAAAATCGTTTTCTCTTTCAGTCTACTCAAGAAGATAAAAATCTGATCAGAAAATATGTCTTCCTGAATGAAGCGAGTGAAAGAAGGATATAAATATAGCTATTGATTCTTCGTTCCATTACATTCCACTCAGAATGACAAGCTTTGATAGTGTTTTTGAGGGGTTAATATTTTAATTTATCTGTTTTTGCTATGTATTTCGCGATTCTCTGAAAAATAAGAGCTCAGCTTGAAAGAGCTTGAATATGCTCAACCAACCAAGCTCCATTCCTCAACTACTCAGCAGATTGTGCTTTTTGAGAGTTGTGATGAGGAAAAGCTTTGCACAGCTTGCAGGGGATTATCAAACGATGAAAACTGATCTCTGGGTGAACTTTCAGATTTTTTCATTCTTGTGAAAAAGAGAATCCTCGAGTAGCAGATCATCAGGAATCAATCTCAAAAACGCAATATGGGCTCAAGAGATTTAAAGCAGGTAGATCTTTTCCATACCGATCTAGAGGTCAGGGGGTCGAACTCATAAAGATCTGATCGCAGCGAGGGGCAGGTGCTGGGCTATCAGCAGATTAGACTTTATGAGGTGGCGGATTTTGAAAAGCCAGGGCGTAGTATGCAAATGGGGATGATGCCTGCGAAATTAACGCATACTTTGATGAATATCGGACTTTCCCTTTAAATCACAGGAGAAACCGCTGATTTATGATCCTTTTGTTGGAAGTGGAACGACAGGGTTTTTGGCGAATTATTTTGCTTATGATTTTTAGGTTCAGATTTGAAGCTTACCTTTGCGAATCAGAATAAACCTTGGTGGCTCGGTTCTAAATGGGCAAAAACCTGATCAGATTTTTGATTTTTCTTGCACGACGCTACAAAAAGCTTTTGAACATCCTGAGCTTTTTGCTGGAAAAACCCGCTTATCATCACGGAAGGTTGGCTTGGACCGGTGATTAAAGGCGACCACTACGCGGAGGAAGTCAAAGAATATCAGAGGCGAGTGAAAAATGTGTATTTGCCGTGGATTGAGCAAATGGCGACGGCTTTTTGCTGAGAAACCGGTCATGGTTTTTACGATTCCCTTGGTATCTTGGGTATGAGAATTTGCTAGAAAAAGGCGATTATTGAGCTCGCAGAAAAGGTCGGCTTTTCGTTTCTCTTCGTGCAAGAATTGTACAAGAGAGATCAGCATAAAGTCGGAAGAAAGGTGATTATGTTGCAATAAAAAGACTGACTTCGAAGATGAGGTCAGTCTCTTTTATTATAATTTAATAGAGGACTCTATGTACTTCTTTCAAATCGGTAATTCCTTCAATGACTTTCAAAATTCCATCCTCTTGCATACTGATAAAGCCAAAAGGATTTTGCCAGAGGAAGTAAGTTTCTCTGATTGTTTTTCATTCATGAGCTTTCTTTCTCTGATTTGATCATTAATTTCTAGGATTTCAATTATTGCAATTCTTCCTTTATAGCCTGAATGATTGCAATGTTCACAGCCTTTCCTCTAAAAATCTTGCCTCTGGTAATTTTTCATACTCTGGATTGATTTTGAAGCTCAGTCAGCTGATTTCTGTATCTTCTTCAGGTGTTGCATTTTGTCGTTCCTCAGCAGTGAGGACAAACTTTACAGAACCAGTCTTTGACCGATGATGAGCTGAAGTGCTGGGGTGAGTAAATAAGGCTCGATCCCCATATTCATTAGCCTAGAAAGTGAATCCAAAACTGAATTGGTATGGAGCGTTGTAAAGACTAAATGTCAGGTCAAAGGCATTGATCGCACTTGTGCGGTTTCTTTCATTCTGGTTTCTCCTACGAGAATAATATCAGGATCTTGCCTGAGAATCGCTTTGAGTCCTGTTTCACAATCATAGCCTTTATCATAATTGATCTGTGACTGTTGAAGTCCTGCAATTTTTGTATTCTATTGGGTCTTCAAGAGTGATGATTTTGTTCCATCATTAAGTAAGGATTGCATAAAGGGTAGTTGTTTTACCGGATCCTGTTGGTCAGGTGATAATAATAATTCCATTCGTGAGCTGATGTTCTAATATCTTCAGTGAAGTTTCAGAAAAGCCGATCTGCTCAAAATCATCAATACTTTCACTTGCATCAAGAAACCTGATTACAATACTTTCGGTAATAACACCAGGCATAAAGCTGATTCTGGAATCAATCTTTTTAGTTTTTCCATCTCTATCAAAAGCTTCAAAACTAAATCTTCAGTCTTGAGGAAGATAATCAATATCTTTTACTGCCAGACATAAACAATTTTCTATATATTTCCAAAATTCTTGATGAGAAAATTCTACAACGTCCATAAATCATCAATTTTAATCTCAAGACAATACCTTGTTCTTCATGCTGAAAATGAAGGTCAGAAGCTCCAGCTTGGAAGCTTAATCTAATGATGGTGTTGATAAAATGTGCTGGATCTTGGCTTTCTCTTTGCTCAAACTCTTCTTTCATTAAACTGATAGCTGATTTTCCTTCAGCTTTAGCAGACTGTTGGCAGTTTAGCTTTTTCTTTTTCTTGTTGTTCTAAAAGATCATATCGCTCTAAAGCGAGAGAAAATCCCTCATTTGTTGTGTAAAAAGCTGATATAGAGCCTTTTTGTTCAATTTTGATGGAGGAGTTTTTGACCTCTCTAGGGTGGTTATTCGTCGTGAGAAGCGTTTGAGTTCTTTCCTTTTCTCTTTTTCCAAAAATAATGGTCTGTGCTGAGCGAGGTTCTTTTAAATTATGGTTAAAGAAAAATCTGGCTTAAAGCTTGGATTTCCTCATTTCAAGAATGCTTTTGATGAGTCCGGTCATACTTGTTATTCTGAGAGTAAAGTCTTTACCTTAAGTATAGTCAGATTTTTATCGCAAAATAAAGCAGTATAATTTACTCAGTCAGGTATCTTGACTTTGCTTATATATATAGTTATATTACTTTTGTAAAGTAAAGATATTATTACAATAAAAATGAAAGTGTATATCAGCAGTATTTGGAACTTTTGCAAATCCATTCTAGAAAATGAATTGTGCAAAGCTGCTAGTGATCGAACGGGTACTGGAACTATGACTCTTCCAGGCTATCATTATCAAGTGAAGCTCGTCACAAGATGAGAGATCGTGTGATTCACGGATTCCCTTTCTCACCACTAAGAAGATCAGCTTAAAATCGGTTTTTGAGGAGTTGATCTGGAGCTCAGAGGCGATACTAATATTCGCTTCTTTAGTGCAGGAATGGCAATGTATTTGGACAGAATGGCCATTTGACGCTGGCTTCAGGAAACCGGACAAAAAGAAATCCTTTGATCATGTGGAAAGACGAGGAGAAAAGTCTGACTACAGCGATAATGGACAGAAAAATCTGAGTTTGAATCTTTGATTTTAGCTGATGAAGAAATAAAAATTCGTCATGTGCTGGGGAGGAAAGATCAGTATCGGACGACCTCTTTTTCAAAGGAATGGAGAGCTCGGAAGAACTTACGGACATCAGTTCCGGAGGTGTTCGAGAAGTCGGATTTAATGATTTTGATGGAGAAATAAGGGAAGAATGTGATTCCAGTGCATTCATGATATTTCGATCCTTGGATTAAAGGGAAAAAGATCAATTGATCGATGCAATTCATTTGATCAACAACAATCCAGAAAAATCGCCGGATTATCATCAATCTATGGAATCCTATGGATGTGGAGAAAACTTTGCTACCTCCATGTCCGTGTTTCTATCAATTCTTCGCGAATCAGAAGGCTATTTACACTTGAACATGTATCGAGAGGCTGTGACAGCTTCCTGGAGTGCCGTATAATACGGCTCAGTGCTCTTTCTATGTCTGATGGGCACAGGTAACTGGTCGAAAACCTGGAGTATTCAATCACTTTTTGGAGATGCTCTATTTACTGGAATCATCTTGATCGTGGTAAGAGAGCAAACTTCAGAGAAATTCAGAGAATTGCCATCAATCCGCCCTCAATCCTGAGTTAGGACATTTTGGACTTTGGTGGAAAGATATCGAGCTTCTCAACGTATGCCCCTGCACGCACATCAAAGGGGCTATAGTATCTAACTAAAATAGCTACGGAATCTGAATCAGATGCGTGGTATTTAGTACATTACATAGCCATATCTTTTGATCTGTGTTTTGATCTTTCTGAAAGCTCGATCAATTGCTCATGCATAGTTGTGCGAGTTTGTTAATACTGCTATTATGTTTGCTTTCTTTGAGCAGCGTTTCTAGTACTTGGAAATTGAAATCTTTTCTTATTTTATCCACTTTTTGATGAGCTCTCTCCATAGGCTTTTTGAAGAGGGGAAGTGTTATAAAGTGTTTCTAGATCGTAAGTTCTGGTTTTGCAATATTGAACTTATATTTTCAATACTTACCTGTTGAGTATATTTAAAAATAGAAAACAGATTTTTACTTTTGTTTTGATAAGTTTTTCAAAAAGGGCTTTTTCAAAAGGATGGTTTCCGTTCCTTGCTTTTTAGTTGTTTACAAGCAGGATTTCATCAGGAATGCTGTAATTCAGAGAAACTAATTCAAGAGCTTTGAGTCCTCCAACGTATCGTTTTCCTTCAATGAAAATCTTTACAATGTTTATTCAGAATTGTCCAATAGAGTTTGTTTGCTAGGGTTTTCTTCGTCAGGCTCATCTGTTGGATTTTGACTGAAAAAGATTTTCTTGAGATTTACAAGGTAACCTCTGATTTTTGAGGTAATGAGATCATCTTGTACATTTTAGATTCCGTGTATTCTTTGTCTAAGATGTTCTGAAGTTTGTCTTTTATTTTTCATTATCAATGCTTTTCCCCTGAAATTTTGACAGATAATTCAACAATGTCAAATGGCGTATTTTTCTATAATACGGCTTTATATCATAAAATGACAAAATAAAATATACTGATTTTTCTAAAAATCAAATCGTTTTTCCATAAAAATTCTTTCGGGTTTTTCTCTGTATTTTCTGTGAGGAATCATACTGATCAGGGTCGTTACATGATGTGAGATTTTATCTTAGATAATTAAAGTTAGTGCAAAAGGATTGAGTTCCACTTCTTACGGCTTCAGAGATGTGAATCAGAAAAACGGTTTATTTAGAAGGATAAGAGCTGTAGTAGCTCAATTCAGCATCAGATTTTTGAGAGTTTTACTGGAGATTAATTCAAATAAAATTTTGATTGCTTTGCAGGGGGCTTATGATGCGATTAGAGTTGAGATTTTAGCAGTAAAGGGTTTTGCAGAACTTAGTGTTTCCTTCATTAAAACTATAAAAACTGGTTGGTCATCTTTTTGTGTAGATTGGATTAGTGAATGATGATAAAGAATACGCTCTAGCTTGAAAGGAAAGGTAATTTTTCTTTATCATTGCTAGGGGCTTTTTATTTTGAGATAGCTATAAAAATATGTCAGAAACGGAAATCCTAGTAAAAGAATATTCAAAAATCCGCTTTGTGATTATGAAATGCAAGATGCTGATGTAAGTAGACATGAAGGAAACTTTATCTGTTGAGATGATGTCATGCGTTTTACCTTAAGATTCAAGATGATAAGGTTGTCAGAATTTTAGCTATGAGTGGAAATCCAAGTACCGTAAGTCTTGCTACTGCAAGTTTTTCTTTCAGAGTTTATTGTTTGAGTTCCATTAGATGAAATTCTGACTTGGAATTATAGACAACTGTAGAGAAGGGGTTTGAAGTTTCTCCGAGAAGGAAAAAGAGCGGCACTATTGCCTTACTTGGAGCAAGAAATGCGATCCATAAATATCGTAATGATGGAATAGAAGAGGATTTTGCATGAGCTTTTTAGATTAAAAATTTTACACATGGAAAAAGAATATTCGAAAACATCAGACAGAGTTGAGTGCAAAAATGTATAATCATATTATCACTTGAGATGTTTGGTGGGACTAAGCGATTTAACGATGGTGAGTAGATGAACGCTTTTGACTCAGGAGCTTTTTGAGTCATATTCCAAAAGATAAATCACTTAAAATATTGGAACTTCCTATTTGAACCGGAATTTTAACTCTTGACCATTATAAATTATATTCAAAGTCTGATATTATAGGATGCGATTACTCTCCTATGATGCTTTCTTTAGCTAAAAAGAAGGCTGAATCTTTTAGGTATTGATCAGATTTCTTTTCTTGAAGGAAATGTTGAATCTTTGCCTTTTGAAGATTGAGCTTTTTGATGTAGTATTGTCTATGAATGGGCTATGTGTTCAAGAAAATAAAGAAAAAGCTCTACAAGAGCTTATAAGAGTAGTTAAACCTAATTGGACTCTTTATGATGTTCCTATCTTGAATGATGAAATAATAGGACAGATTGGTTAGTAAAGAATGTTTATCTAAAAAGGCTTTTCACTACCTTTTTATTGTAAGTCGCAATTTGAAAAACATTCTTAGGAAAATATTGTTCTGAGTGATGGTAAAATCATATAAAGCTCAATGACTTTTTATCTGCAAAAGTAGTTTCCTATTAAATTCTCTTGAAAACATTGACAGTTGTGTAAATTAAAGCAGACACTTGTCTTTTATTTTGTGAACAGATGCGAAAGTTTATTAAAAGATATTGTGCTTTCTATACTGATTAATGCAGGAAATTCTTTATTGACTGAGTTTCTATAATTTTAAAATTCTCATTGAAACGCAAGGAGTGTTATTAAGTCTTATTTGATTCTTGGTTTTTTTGTTTTGGATTGTTAACTTTTGACTTAAGAAGATTCTGCATATTGTGAGTTTTCCATTGAAACTTCTGACTTTTGGGCTTTTTTTCTATTGTAATTAATGTGGGAGTAATTTATTTCTTTGCCAATTTAATCAATACCTATTATGGAGAAATTGCAACGATTACTTTTGCCTTCAGAATGGATCAAAGTGCTGTTTCTTTCTATTATTATTTCGTTTGCTTATGCTTTACTTAGTAAGATTTTAAAATAATGAAAACCTGAGTCTTTGTGATATGGGATAGGCTTTCTCTTCTTTTCCATTCTTGTAGTCATTCTTGTGATTCAAAATCTTTGATGAAATGCGACTTATTCATTTCTATGGATGAATGTTGGACTTATAAATCTTCTCTTGGTAGTTTCTTTCTTTTGAGTCTTACAAGGAATTTTACTGTCCTTCTGATAAAATATTTTTACAGGTATGCAAAAGGCCAGAACTAACGAAATTTGATCTTGATAAACCTTTATAGATTTGAGTCCTCAAGAGTCTAAAAATCTGAATTTATCTTTCTTAAGATTAGCCAATGAAAAATTATTCTATTACTAGAGAAAAGGCTGCAATTGAGCTTGGGGTGTCTACGAGAACTGTTGATAGATATGTCAAAAGTGAAACTTTCGTATAAAAAGATTGCAAAATAAAGTCCTTCTTGCAAAAGATGAAATTGAGGCACTTAAGTCTGAATTCTCAACTTTACATAATGAGGTGACGAGTGAGGTTTAATTCATGAGGTTCCTTCTGTACAATCTGCTCAACCTGTAGCTGTTAGGGCTGATATTGATCAAGCAATTGATGAAAAAATTGATAAGTTTTTCTTATTTTCAAGGAGAAGGATAAGATGATTGAGGATAAGATTATCTTTTATGCTTCAGCAAAGGATTGGTGAACTCGAAACAAGAAATTCAGACGATGATTGCTCTTCCTGACTACAATAGAGAAAAACAAGAGGCGATTATTGAAAAGCAAAAACTTGAGGAGAGAATTTCTAAGCTCAAAGAAGCTGTGAGAACGGGAAAAAGTAAAGAATTTTATTATTATGGTGTTTTCTTTCGTATTTATTGGAATTGCTATTTTTCTTGCTAATGAAGTATAAAATTATTTCATAAAAGTAAGTAATAAAATTAAAAAGGAATTTGGTCTTATAATTCCTGTTAGGAGTCTAATTTTTAATTACTTTCCTATTTTTGATTTTAGATTTTATATTTTTAGATTAGGCCAAAATATCGCCAATCTTTTCCTGCAAAAATTTCTGCAAACTTGGTAATCCTTCCAAATTGGGATATCTCTTCAAAAAGCCAGATTGCTCCAGCCTGCACCTTTTCCAAAAACTTCAAATCAGACAGGATTTCAATCGGAATATCACTGATTCAGGACTGCATCGTTCCCAGGATTTCTCCAGAACCACGATTTTGCAGATCTAGTTCAGCGAGTTTGAATCCATCGGTGGTTTCTTCCATGGCTCTGAGTCTTTCGTAGCTATCTCCAGATTTTTGGAGTTTCTAGGAAGCAATAGGATTGGAGGTCAGATCTTCAGATTCTCCTCTCAGCTGATGGAGCTGGGCGAGTCCGAATCTTTCCGAATTTCTGATGATCATAACGGTCGCCTCTGGGACATCGACACCGACCTCAATAACTGTAGTTGAGACCAGCATTACGAGCTTCCCTTTTTTGAAGTCTTGCATGACGGCTTCTTTGTCTTTGGCTTTCATTTTTCCGTGGAGGAGTCAGATTTTCCTTGAAGTTCAGGGTAGAGGGTTGCATTTGTTCAAATTCGTTCAAAAACAGACTGCACTTCATCAAGGGTTTCGCTTTCTTTCAATCAGAGGTGTAACGATGAAAACTTTCTGATTTTTATTGATTTTATCTAAAAGTCGTGGCTTGAGTTTTTGAGCTTCAGCACTGGAAATAATCTTCGTCTTAATCGGCAGTCTACCTTTCGGCAACTCATCAATGATACTCACATCAAATTCGCCGAAAAATGCGGATCGCCATTGACCTTGGAATCGGAGTCGCGCTCATCTGCAGAATATGTGAGCCCCAAACTGCTTGAAGAAAGCCCTTTGCTTGACTCCAAACTTGTGCTGCTCATCAATGATCACATATTGCAAATTCTGAAAAACTGATCCCTTCCTGTAGTAGGGCATGGTTCCGATGATCACATCAATTTTTCCTTGTTGGAGGTCAGCTTTTATCTTGTCTTTCTGTCCTTTACTGAGCGAACGGTCAAAAGTTCCACTCTCGGCCAAGTGGCAAGGGAGTTTCGCAATACTCTGATAATGCTGCTGAGCAAGCACTTCTAGCGGTGCAAGGAAAAACGGTCTGCCCCTGCTGAGTTTGCTTGAGATAATAGGCAGCAAGCGTCGCAACGATCGTTTTTCCGCTTCCTACATCTCCTTGCAAGAGTCTGAGCATTGGTTTCCCAGCATGAAAGTCATCAATAATCTGCTTTACGACTTTTTGTGCGGTCGTTAGTTCAAAAGGCAGGCGAGCAAGCATCGTTTTCAGCACCTCTCGCTGTTGGCTTTCGTTCGTAGTTTTGCTGTTGGACTGGTGAGTTAGCCTCATTCATCAGAGAAAAAGCTGAATCCTGAGCAGACGATCAAAAAGACCCTGTGGATTGCCTGTGATTTGAGCGATTCGCTTTTCAGGATAGTGGATATTGAGGATTGTTTTTGTACCTCCAGAAGCTGAAATTCTTTCAAAAATTCCTCAGGTAAGTATTCGGAAAAATAGTTTGGAATCTGATCTGCGAAGTTCTCGATTTTTCTTGGCGAATCGTCAGGGGTTTGATCCCATTCATCTCCGAGTAAACTGGGAAAAATCCTCCCTGAATTGTAATTTTTCCTGCAACTCTCCAGAATCCGAGCTGGGGAACGATATCAGGATGAGAAAAATGATTTTTCCATATTTGAAAGCTGGTTTCCCCACAATGATATATCGGCTTCCTTCCTGGAGTTTGCTCGCAAGGTAGCTAGAATTGAAAATAGAGATCGTTCCTTGAATTCCGAGTTCATCTTCAAAACTGATGTCATAGATCATTTTTCCCCTCTGCGGAAGACTTTTTGCTCAGAATTTTTCCTTTGGTTGCGGTGATGCCTTTTTCATTGAAAATGAGCTGATTAAGTGGCTTGATATTGGCTCTATCTTCGTAGGCTCTCGAAAAGTAATTGAAAAATCCCTCATCGTGCTAATGCCGTTTTGAGCTAGGAGTTTGATATAGAGTGGAGTCGTTCTGAGGAGGGTTTTCATATATGAGTAAGAGAAAATAATTTCTTGTTTTCCTGAGGTGTTGCCGAAGTATCTCATGTATATGACTTCGTTTCGCTGTGTTCATCACATCCTCCATTGGGGATTTCTCTTCTGGATTGCTTCGCTTCCGTTGTTCGCTCGCAATGACCTGTCTTCGTGAGGCAAAGCCATGACAGATCCAGAAGAGTAAGATGATTTTCTTTATAATGCAAAAATCTGACCTAAAAGCAAGATCAGATTTCTTCTAAATATAACTTTATTTCTAAATATAACTTTTATGCATAAGCAAATTCAAAGCTCTCTTTCATTTGCTCCTCCAATGAAGCGAGAGTTTTGTCTTCTTGAAGATCTGATTTTTCTTTTTGTGCTTCATATTTTTCTTTGAAAGTCAGGAGAGAAGCTTGAAAGTTGCTGATCATCGGTAATCTTCTTCTCAGGCTTTTTCTAGATAATCTACAAAATGACTAAAAATCCGCGAGATTCAAAACATAGTTCGGATCATCGGTATTGGTCGCTTCAGATCAGATTTCCTGCTTGGTGAAAAAGATTAAAAACTGAAGTAGGCTTCATTTCGTGCGGGGAAGTCAGATTTTTGATTTTTGCAGCAGAGCAGTTCTCTGAGGCAGGAACGAAGTACTGGGTCTTGAATGTTCTGAATTCTCTCAGGACTTTGAAGCAAGGTATCTCGTTTCTTGAGAGCACTTCTAAAAGATTGAGCTCAGAACTCGTGCTTGATTCTGTTGTGCGATCAGAAGTTTGAAAAAGCCCTCTTGGTATCCTGGTTTTCGTTAGCTTTTTCAACTTGTGAGCTGCTCCATAATCTCATTAGGGATGAGCGAGGAAATTTAAAAGTCTGAATGGTCAGATCTGTATGTCTAGCAAGACGGGATTTGATCAGCTTTTTCATCAGCGAAGCTTTTTCTATCGTTCAGCTAATGAGGCTGGGAAAAGTTGCTGCTGATATTCGGCTGGAGTAGAGAGTTCTTGAGTATTTTCTGAAACTGCTCTGGAGAACAGGCATTACTAAGGTTGGAAGCTAATTGCTCGGTTGTCGGCATTTGAATATTAAGCTTAGTTCTCGCTCCTGTGCTTTTTCCGAGGGTGAACGATTTCGAAACCGGATCCTGATAGAGGCAATCATCGCATTCTAGGCTTGCATTGGGATTGCTTAAGTTATAGTAGAAAGTAAGCGGATTTCCATCAATTTTTCCCTTGAAAATGTAGGATCTGGTCCTTCCCTCTTGATGAATTTTCGGCAAAAAGATCAGCTTTTGGTTTTTCTAAAAGATCAGTTAAAAGCCTGACCTCCCAGGCTTTCTGAATCAAGATATTTGAGTATCGCAGTGATCGGAGCGTTCGTCGCACCTGCTTTCATAAAGTTTTTAGCCTTGCTTTCTATCTGGTATTTAAGCTGATCAACTTGCTTTTGATAATTTTCAAGCGCTTGTTTTTCTACTTCTGATAAGAGATTTTGCTCTTTTGTAAAAAGAGGGAGTAATCGCCTGGAAAAACTCTTTGAGAGCTGGAGAAGCAAAACGATTGGATCAGCTTTTTTCTTCTTCTAATGACATGTTTTTCTGGAAAATAGTTGAGTTTTTCAAAGCAGAAAAATCCTGACTTTCATTCGCATATTTGGAGAGATCAGGATTCTGGACAAAGTTTCATTCTGTGGTTCAAGCTTCTAAAAATCCTCCTCTAGAGCTTTCTGGAATTCAGAGGCTGTGTTCTAGATTTTTCAAGCTTTTGAGAAAGGTTTCATTTTCGGGAGTAGAAGTATCGTTCTCCGATTTTTCTCTTGAAAGGAGGAAAAGAAGCATATTCTTCAAGTTTAATATTGGCATTTTCAAGTTTTGGATTTGATTTGGGGAGAGAGGGTGCTTGTTTTTTGCTTGGAGTTCGGTTTCAGTATGCTTGGTGTATTTAGGATTTAGTGCTTTTTGTGCAACTTGGGTTTGTTCTTCTAGGATTTTGATCTGCTCTTGTTGAGTGTCAATTTTAGCTTGTTGAATCTTGGTTTTTAGTGAGTCTTCTTGTCTTTATTTATAGTAGATTGAGTTTCTTGAGTAGTAGATTGAGTTTCTTGAGTAGTAGATTGAGTTTCTTGAGTAGTAGATTGAGTTTCTTGAGTAGCAGATCTGAGCCCTCTTGAGTAGTAGATTGAGTCTCTTGAGTAGTAGATTGAGTCTCTTGAGTAGTAGATTGAGTCTCTTGTGAACATTTAGCTGAAATGTTTGGTTGTTTTGAATATCTTTCTTTCCCTCAGTCTCTTTGATCCTCGTTTTTAGCTCTTCTGAACTCTTGTTCTACTAATTTTCTATTAACACAAAAACTTCATCTTCTGTTTTATTTTGAAGTGTAGTAGCTAAATTTCTTATAAAAAGTTTTTCATTTTTATTGCATTTTGGTGCTGAGAAATAAACTGTATTGCTTTACTTTTTGAGTTCAGGAGAAAACCTTGCAAGTTGATTGGAAATTTTATCTTCAAAACTTGGATTATTGAATTCCTTCTATTATTTCGGTGTTAGAAGGATTGATGAAGTCTTTTCTCCTTCTCAAGTCATGTGTGGTTAAAATTTTTATCTTCTGTTTTTCTGGCAGTTGGTTGATGAGTTCTTGAGCTCGTGGGAGTTCTCCCATTTTCTTTACAGATTTTTCATAATATCTTACCATCTCTTGAACCTGAGCTGACAGTTTTCTATGCTCTGGGGATCTATTTCTCCATTACTCTTTCTGTTCCTTGTATCGTTTGTTCTCGTTGTTGATTTACCTTTTTCACAACTCTTGAGTTCTTTTAATTTTTCTTGAGTCTGTTTCAACTTTTTCTTTAGCTCTAGCATTTTCTTCTTTTAGCTCTAGCATTTTCTTCTTTAAGCTCTAGCATTTTCTTCTTTAGCTCTAGCATTTTCTTTCTTTAGCTCTAGCATTTTCTTCTTTAGCCTCTAGCATTTTCTTCTTAGCTCTAGCATTTTCTTCTTTAGCTCTAGCATTTTTCTTTTAAAAAGTGATTTTTCATTGCGTCTAAGGTTTCTGTTGCGATAACTTGTCTCATATCAAGATCAAATTCATCTAGCTTTTCTTTCTCTTGGTAAATCAGTTGCTGGATATCTAGTTCACAGAACATAAATACTGCAGTCCATCTGTCTTTTTCATCAGTAAAATCTTCTGCATATTTGTTAAATTGTTCTTCCAGCTTAAGATTAGCAATTTTTGTAATTTCCGGTCAAGCATTTTTTTAATCACTTCAAAAAATTTTTCTGAAAATAAGCTTCTTCTTCAGGATAGTATTGTTTGAGTTTGCGGAGCTTGAGTAATATAGTCAGAGGTCTTTAGTTTTTCAACTTGTTCGAGTCTGAATTGCTTTCTTTTTCGGTTGCTTGAGCTTGAGCTGGATTTGGGTTCCCAGTGAGTAAAGCAGTAGTCAGAGCGACACTCAGCTCCTAATTTTTTAGGTCATTCTTGAAGTTTGAGACTTTTCCTGAGGGATTTCTCAGGAGAAGTGCCTACAGAATTTAGAGGAGTCATGATGTAGATGAAAAATATAAAAATATACTAGAAATTATAGTAATTTTTGTAACTTTGTCAAGTTTTAAAGGGAGGCTTCTTGTTGTCATGGTATCAATTAGCTTTACGGATTAAAACAAAAAGACAGAATCAAGCACAGAGCTCCTTCCAAAATGACAAAAACATATGTCTTTGAGATAATACTTTACCATAACTTTTACAGTTTTAATTCCCCTTTTACCGTTCTCCACTCCACAAAAGTACAATCCTTCATGAGAAAAGTTGGAAAATTTTCTACTACCTTGAGGATTCGATTTCTCTGTTCAATGAGTTGCCCTTTTAGATCATAAATTTGAACGGATTGAAGTGGCGTATCTTGCGTATCTATAATCAGCGTTCCATTTTCTGAACTTATACCTGGTTTCTTTTGACTTCTGTTCATTCTATTCCTGAGGTTGAAGAGGATTTTATTTCTATCTTATTATTTTCTTTTACTTCAAAATTTATAGTAAATGACCCTTCTTCTGTTGGAGTATATTCTTCTCCATTAACTATCACACTCGTTATCTTATAATCACGCTTAGCTTGTACTTTAAGTTGATACGTTTTTCCTAGTTCTAAACTATCTTTAGTCACTTCTTTCCCTACATTATCATAATATTTTGGAGCTTCTATCTGGGTAGAATCATAGCCTTCATTCATTTTTCCGTATGTTACAATTTCTTTACTTCAATCTTTGCAAAATTCACTCTCTTTCCAGGGATTCCTCATCAGACAATGGAAGCATGAGCTGTCGATCAATCCGTTCCAATAGGTATTATACTATAGAATTTCAAAAATACATTCATAATTTTTCCTCAAATATTTTCTATAGTTCTGGTAACCTCTTTGTAAGGAGTACAATCAGCCTCCTTAATAAAATCTTCCAGAGAAACATAATGATTAAAAGGAAAATCATTATTTCCAACATCCCCCATTCAGAATCAACTCGCCCTTTGAATTTCCACTAATTCTTTGAGTATATCCTACAAGATATTCAGGATCTTGATGTTTAGGAAGACCTATTTTTCCCGTATAAAATCATTTTCCTTTTGTTAATTGTTCTTTAATCTCTTCTGGAATATTTCATACTTCATTTAGAAAAATACAAAGGTATCAGTATGTACGATTTCCTTTTCCTTCTGCATTTTCTTCTGTGAAATTTGCTCCGTTATTGATTGTTACGTGTATAAGTACCTCCTTTATGAATAGTAATTACTGCATGTCATGTTATTTTTATTTTTCCACCTCATATATCTTCACATCATCACTCACTATCAAAATGATCTATATTTGAAACATCTAATATAACACTATCATTATTAGATAGATAAAAATAACAATAGCTTTCATTTCAAACTCAACTATTTATAATTTTTTTCACCATCAATCGTTGCTCCATTACTTAAATAGGGCACTGTTCCATTCTGTGCAAAATACTCCTCTACTCCTTGTTCATCTAAAATCAAATTTTTCTCCTGCTATATTCTTTGTTTCTGGACTTTTTCTTCACTTCTCAAGATTTCCTTGCCTGCTGAAAAATCAATTGTTTTCTTGTCTTCAGTATTCCCCTTTCCTTCTTTATCAACAACAAGTACTTTACTAATTTTCTCTTTACTCTGATTCAAAGTATTAGCCATCACATTTCATACTGATCATAGACTTGAAGCTGCTATAAGTCCTGCAGCAACTTTTCCATTCATAATATTTTTCATCTTTCTTCCCTCTATAAACTAAAAAGTTAGTTCTCTAAAAACTATTCTTAGTATAATTATAGCTTGTCAAGTAAAAGAGCTCCAACTCCTCATAAATTATTGTAAATTTTTCTTATTTACTTACACTTATCCTTAGTTTTATTTCCTCTCTCTTCCAAATATGACTTTTCGTAATAAATTTCTTATCTTCCTTAGCTCTTTTATCATCTTCGGTCTAGTGCCGCTTCTTCTCTCGCTCAGATTAATGTCAAATCTGACTCTCTAATGCTGTTCAGAATATCCAAAAAGTTTATTTTTCCCCTGATGGTGTAAGAAACCCGGATCCTAATAAAAACATTCTCGTAGAACTTCAAAAATGGAGTTGTTAAAAATTCATGGAAAAAGTTTTTGATTGAAAAAGCCAGGTGGAGAAAATCAAATTGTTTCTGATGCTTCTGGAGCGATTCTCATTATGGGAAAAAGAAAAATAAAATTTATGGAATGAATGATATTATCCTTGGAGGAACTGAGAATTATATCTCTTCTGGAGCTAAAAATTCTGGAGATTTTCTGAGGACAAAATAAAAATTTATATATGAGATAAGAATTTTATATTTGCAGGTAGAGAATCTATTATTTCATGAGAAAATTCTGTAATTTTATGATGAAAGAATAATAAAGCTTATGGATCAAATTTTATATGTTTTGTGATGATCTCATAAAATAATTAAAATGAAATAATGTTGTTGCTGGAGGGAAAAATATAAAAATTTGAGGTTCCTAAAAATAATATTTTCATTTGGAGTGATAATAAGGATAGATGGTGAGCTGATAAAACTTTTTAAACCAGAAATGGACAGGGTTTTTCCTTGTGAGAGCTGCTAATGGAATTGGAATCAACACTCCTGAACCTAAGGTTCATGGTATTGACGTAAAATGATGGAACTTTCCAAATCAGTGATCAGCCTTGACTTGCTTGTGATGATACTACTAATGGAGCTATGAAATTTAAAAAAGGGAAACAATAACCATGCAGGATGTTTCTGCTACTGTAATGGTAAAACTTGGACTCCTATGACCCTCTAGTAATAGATGTGCTAAGGTGTGTAAGGTTTTATAGTAAAGATTTATTTTGCTTAAAAAAGACCTGATGGAAATTCAGTTTTTATTTTTAGAAATCAAAAAAATCTGAGCTTTAAGACTCAGATTTTTAAAAGAGTAAGAAGTTCTTTAGAATGTTGCGTCTTCATCATCTTCTGAAACGTTTTCTGAAGTATATTCAGCTCTAGGAGCTCTATTTGGATTTTCTTTTTGCAAAGTCAACTTTTGATTGCTCTTCCCAAACTTCTACTCCATCCATTTCAGCTTTAGCTTTGCTGCATCATCTGCGTTTTGCAAATTCTACAAATCAAAAATCCTTTACTCCTTGGAGGTTTTGTTGTTTGGTCAAGATTTACTCTTGCAAATACAACTTCTCCAAATCTTGAGAATTCAGTTTTTGAGGTCATTTCCCTCATTTTTCCAGTTCAATCAACCCACGAACAACTTTGTTTTAGTGATTACCATTTCTTCTGTCATTTAACTGAAAGAATAATAAATTAAAGAATCGCTTCAACAGCGATAAATCTCAGTATATGATTTAGTCTTAATTTTACAAATCATTTTACAGAACAAAAAGTCGTCGAAATTTGCTTTACATTTTTCTGAGTATAATAAGTATGAAATTTTATTCTTTATTAAAGCTTCTATGGCAGATAATAACCAGAATCCAGCAACTTCTGTTGCAAGTACTGTTACAAATCAAGAAAAATTCTCAAGAAAACTGAATCAAGAATTCTTTTTGAGGAAATGAAGCAGTTTTTGAGAATTTAGAAGTTTGAAAGAATCTCCAATCCTACCGATGAAAATCAGGATTTTGATTTTTTTCTTTTACCGATGAGGAACAAGGAAGTCTAGAATCTGATCAGAATATAAATGATGAAGAAAAATACAGATGTTTTACAAGGAGCTTGACTTGATACGATGTTTACAGCTTCAGCTCCAGAAGAAAAACCGCTTGATCCTATGAATACTCTTTATGATCAGCCAGATGAAAAATGTTTCGTTTCCTTCTGAAGAAGCTTGATTACAAGTTGAAATTTTTGCCTCAGGAGAATGAAAAATAGTGAGAAAAAGAAGCAGAAGAGGAGTATTTACCTGTGCAATCTTTTGAAAATGAAAGTTTTGAAAAGAACTCTGAAATTGTAGAGAATCAGGCAGAAGAGGTACAGGAGGTTTCTTCTGATGAGGAAACTAAAGGAGATGATTCTGTTTCTTCTGAAGATACAGCTGCCCAATGAAAAGAGAATTCAGAACTAGAAGATATTTCTTTTTCTCAGTCAGAGGATAATATTTCTCTTGAGAAATGAGAATGATGAAGTTGTAGAAAATGAAAAACATGGAACAAAGCTGAGAGCAAATGGCGGCTCTTGAAATGGAATCTGAGCCAAAACGTGAACTTTCTGATCTTATGAAAAATATGAAGAACTTTTTACTATGGGAAAGAAGATTTTTGAAACTAGAAAATAAAATCTGAAAAGAAGAGAGTTAGCTTTTTGAAATTCTTGGTAATACTACAGAAAGAGTATGATTACCTATGAAATTTTTCCTCTAAGAGATGAGCATGAAAGAGCTACTTTTGACACTTATTAAAAACAGAAAAAGATTTTTGTTCATGTGAAGAGTCGCAACATGCCCTTACTTTCTCTTCTCAGGAAACAGATCTCTTGATTACTGTTGATAATCAACTTTTGTATGAAGAAGAAAAGATCTCCAAGATCCAGTTAAAAGCCATGCAAGTGAGTGATAAGATCAATAAATTTAGTTTTCTTTTTGAACAAAGACTTAGGGAATTGGAGGAAGAATGGGAAAAATTAAAAGCAGAAAAAGAAAAGAATAAAACCTTTTTCGTGATATTTTTAGAAACTTCTAATCCTAAATAAGATATAGAATTTTAGAAAGGATTGATAAATATTAATTAGATTTCAAAAATATAATTAAGAGGGCCGTTATTTATGCTTGAAACGAGCATATCTGCTCAAAATTCTCAGCTTTTGACCTTAAATTCTTTCTCTTCTAAGTTTGTAAGGAAAAATCATAAACTTCTTTTTGCAAAGCCATAGTTTTCCACTCTGTGAAAAATCAATTTTCGTGCCGTTTTTATAGCTTCCAAAAAGGGTAAAATTCGAAATCACCAAAGTTCGCTTCCACACCTCATGGAGAGGGATTTCTATTTTCCTTCAGCAGAGGAGAGGAGTTTTGAGTGTCGTAAGTTTGCTTGTGAACTTATCAATCGCAGTTTTTCGGTCTGAACAGGATTCATCAGGCTTTCCGACTCAGAAATAGATCAGCATTCAGATTCAGATTTTTCTGTTTTTAGGCATTCTTGATAGCTTTCATCAGCATAGACTTGAACTTCAGCTGAAGAAACGGATTGGAGAATGAGTTTCATAAGTAGGTGTTGAAATAAATTACCATCTTTTTCCAGCTTGGGCAGGCTTGTTGCACATTGATATGCGCGAAACCTTCGTGCTGAATGGCTTGTATTATCGTTTCTTTTAGAGTTTTTGATGTCCTTATCTACGACCGTTTTTACAAAGCTACAACCTGCTGTTTCCACCAAATGTACGGGATGAAGAGGAGGAGAGTATTCCCCTCAGGCGTAGACTTGGTTTTCGCTCAAAGGGCGCGTCGTCATGAAGCTTGTCCTGTGGTAAGGGCATAGTTTTTCATTATCACAGGTAATATGCACAAAAAGGCAGATTTCTCCTCGCAGCATGGAGCAGATGCCCAAGTCCGATCCCATAACTATCGCCATCTCCAGAAACGGAAATCACAGTCAGATCAGGATTTGCGAGCTTTATCCCTGTTGCAAAAGGGATTCTCTTCCATGCAGGGTTTCTGCTCCATAGCCTTCCATATATTGGCTCATTTTACTATTACAGCCGATCCCAGTTACAATCACGGTTTTATGTGTTGGGATTTTTAGCTCGGCAAGGGCTTGTTTGAGAGCGAGGTGAATGAGGAAATTTCCGCATCCTGGGCATCGCTGAATTTTTATTAGTATTATACCTCATGTTTTATAATTAACAATTAAAATTAACAATTAACAATTAACAATTTTTCAAAGTGTATAATTAACAACTTTATTGAATATTTGGATTCTAGCTATTCACACTTATTTTTCATATTATTTTTTTGTAAGATCGTAACAAGTATTTTTACGAGTTCTTTTACATTCGTTCCTTAATTCTTCAACTTCTTCTCAAAAATCAATATCCCAAAATATCAAATCGATAGAGACTTTCTTCTGCTTCTTTTTAAAGCAATTTGCATTTTAACAATAAATTCTTTCTTAGAGATTGCATTTTGAGCTTCAGCTATATTTGCACCAATACTTGTTCCACTTCTAAAGAGTTGAGAAGCGACCTCGTAATATCTTTTTCTTTAAGTGATATATAGTACTTTTGCAATTGCAATTCCAAATTTCTTACTTCTTGCTGGTAAATCAACAGACATTTGAACTAGGGAAAAGACTAAAAAGCTATTTTAAATTTAGAATGACTTCTCTAAAATTATTCCTTGTTAATTATTCCTTGTTAATTAAGTTATCTTCTTCAAAAATTGGATATAAAAGTTACTTTTTCTTTGATGAGAAATTTTTAGACTTCCACTCGCCATACAGCTCACATTCCTTACGCACCAAATCTTCCAAAAATTCCACTCTGATTCATTTCCACAAAAAATCAGCCTTTTAATCTTTTTGCATGTTCTTCAAGGAAAGTCTTTAATCTTGGATCAAAAGGGGAGAGCGATTTGATCACAATCAACCCTCATGTCCGCTTTTACCTTTTGATATGTTGCTCTAGAGCATAACGGTTGATTCCATCGTGATATAGAAAGTTTCCGCATCAGGATTGATGATTTCATAGCCATAAAAATCTGAATTGAAACTCTTGTTCCACGAAAGTTTTCAGTTTTTTTGAGCTATTTTCTCCATCATTTTGCCTTTCATGGTCGGTTCTTCATTGGTGCTTCCGTATTCATCATGTTCATAGGAAGTCGCAATAAAGGTCGTATGCTCAGTTCACGGCACACTATAAGGAGAAATCCCATCAGGACTAAATTCGTATCTTTTTGAACTGATCTTCAGCTGTAGAGTCAGCTACCTCTTTTTTATCGGTTCAGCAAGGAGTTTTTGCGGATCAATGCTCACATAAGACTCTGAAAGCTGTTTATCGCTGAGGGAGAATAACAGGATGTTGATACTGATCCGACCAATTCAGAGCCTTACCAGCGAAAGAATACGCCTCCTCAAAAGTAGAGGGGTAAAGCACAATCGGTTCGTATCTCCAAAACTCGCATGCAAAGCATAATTTACATCGCCCTGCCCTGTAAAAAGTCGGAGTTCCGGTGCTCGGACCATCTCTCTGAGCAAGCACATAAACGCCCCCAAGTTCCGCTTGATTTGAAAAAGGAAATAGACTCGCTCATCAGTGCAAATCCGCCTCCACTGGTTCCACACATTGCTCTTTTTTTCCAGCAAATTTCGCACCGAGCATCGCCATACTAACTGCGATTTCATCTTCTCCCTGAAAGAAGCTTACTTTGGCATCTTTCACGACCTCATCAATGATAGAGGAGGCAGGCGTCATCGGATAGGCAGCGTAAAAATTCAGTCCGCTTGCGATTGCTCCCTTTGCAATGAGCTCGTTTCCGTACATAAACTGCTTCGGAGCTCAGATTGCTTTTACTACAGTTTACAATATCGCAGGCTTCACCGCAGTTTTGAATAATATACTGATAACCTGCTTCCAAATCCAAAAATTCTGATTCATCACCTCAGAGGAGAACTCCTTTTCTGAGAATTGCTGCTCAAGAATGATTTTCCTTCCTCCAAGCTGATCCCAAAAATTTTGAGAGCTGATCCAAGAGTAAAGGTATTCTTGTATTTGCACTTCTCATCTTTGATCATAAAAACCTTTTTCAAATCGTAGATGCTTTCATTCTTGCTCACTGCATAGGGATCATAAGCAAGGAAATAATCAATCTGCCTACGAATAAAGGGCTGCTCCTCATCAGAAATATAGAGAAAAAGCAGTTATTATCTCCTTTGATGATAGAGGCGTATTCTTTGTCACCAAGCACGGTATAGCCTTTTTGAGCAAGCAATTCAGCGAGAAGGATTCCTGCGGTATTTACTCCAGATCCAGCCGGTCCAGAAAAATCAGATACTAATTTGCATTGTTTGAGTTATCAGTTAAAAAGTTCAAAGTTCAAGATTGTAATTTATAGACTGAGAAAAGTATACGGAAATGATTTTTAGTTTTCATAAAGTCTGATTCCGCTTTTTGCTTGACACTATTTTAATTAAGCGAAAGGAGCCTATGGATACACCAAAAGCTCCTTTGTATGCTTTACTTATCATTCAAACTTTTTAAAAAGCCTCCTGATAAGGCTCTATACAACATAGAGATCTTTTTCTGGAAAGTTAAAAATTTTTACCTTCCGCTCTGTTACCTTTATCAAGATAACATTTTGATGTTTCAAAGAGGAAAGTTCTCTAGGAAATGGAAGACCTTCGCAGTCTTTTCCACTCTTCTGTTATCTTTGGAGAAACTCCTCCTAAAAATAACAAAACTTCCCGGTTCTGGATTTAATTTTTGCTCCTCCAGACTAGAGGCATTCAAAAATTTTATAAAACATATATAATATGCTCTACTCATCATCACTTGGGCTTTCCAAGTTAGACTTTTGAGCGATTAATATTTCTTTTTGTTAACGGTGTATTTTATATCAAACTCAAACTCAAAAGTCAAGATGTGAAAGATTGAAAGCATAATGCAGATCGGTCTTTTTATTCAGATTTTCTCTTGATTTGTCTGATTGTGAAGTTAATTTTTGATTTTTCTTCATAGTTATTTCCTTATTTCTTGAATCAACTCTGGGAATTCGGGCTGATTGATATGTTGTCTATCTTCAAAAATAATAAATTTTGCACTTGGAAGCTCAGCTTTTATTCTTTCGCTATGAGAAAAGGGACTAAGGATCGTCTTTGGAATGCCGTAGGAAAAATCTGATTTGTTCTTTTTCCTAGGTTTTTTACATACTCAGATCATGAGCGAAATCTCATAAGATAGTTATCTCCTTCTATTGAGTCCTTGCTCATCTAATGCAGGAGCAACTAAATGCAACTGAGAAATGCTAGAGGAAACTGGTTTTCTCAAAGGTATTTGATCAGAAACATCGCACCAAGTGAATGGCCGATTACAATCAACTTTTCTGAGTCTAAAAAGAAAGATATTTCTCAAAACCAAAGTTTCCATGCACCATAGCGAGCCATATCTTTGTTTGGCATTCTGGGTTTTATTACCTTAAATTCTGGTAATTGTTCTTGGAGTGTCATTCTTCGTCTTTTCTTTTCCTCAAAGGGATTAACTTCTCGTGTTGCCATTGTTTTTAGGAGTTCGTCATATATCTTTTATTAAGTTTCATCCGTGAATAAAGAGGACTTGTTTCATGAGCTAGGAGAGAAAGGTAAAATCATTCCTAACTATAAAAAGAAATTTCATGTAATCAAGAAAAAGAAGTCAGATTTTGACCTCTTTTGTCTATTTCCCATGCCTAATATGTCCTGGGATGATAGTCAGAGCTGCTATTAGCTCTCAATTCCTCTTTATCATCTCTTTTCTTTTCAAGGCTATAATTTCTTTTGTCTTTGCCTTTCAGTGATTCTTCTATTTTTGTGCATTGATTTTCCTTTGTTTATTTGCTTTATTTTATCATTAAAAACTCATAAGTTTTTGGAGCTCTTGGGAAAGGAATCACATCACGAATATTCTCCATTCCAGTTACATACATTACCGAGTCTTTCGTCCTCCAAAACCTGCATGAGGCACCGTTCCGTATCTTCTCAGATCAGGAACCAGCTATCTTCAGTATCAAAGTCCCATTTCCTCCATTCTGAGCTTTTTCAAAATCATCTTCTCTTTGACTTCCTCCGATTAATTCTCATACTCTGAACAGAGCAAATCCATCAGCTCTTACTGTTTTCATCATCATTTAAAGCTTCATGTAGAAGCCATTAATATCTTTTGGATAATCGGTCACAAATACTGGTCCATTAAAGACTTTCTCTCGGTAAATATCTTTTCGTGTTCAGTCTGCAAATCAATTTCCCATTCAGGTTGATAATCAAATTCTGACCAGATTTTTCAAAAGCTCTATTGCTTCAGTATAGGTTACTCTTCCAAAAGAAGCATTGACTAAGGTTTCAAGTCTGGCTTTACCCTGGCATGATAAACTTATCAAAGAAAATCCATCTCTGCTTCGCATTTTCTAGTACATAACAGGAAAGCATATTTGAGTAAATCTTCAGCAAGTTGCATATTATCAGTCAAATCAGCAAATGCAATTTCAGGCTCAATCATCCAAAATTCTGAAAGATGTCTTGTGGTATTTGAGTTTTCAGCATCGAAAAGTAGGTCGAAGGTGTAAATCTTTCCAGGCGCAGTTGCGTGAAAGTTTCGCCCTCAAGCTGACCACTCACCGTAAGTGAAGCCTGCTTCCCAAAGAAATCCTTACTAAAGTCAATAGATCAGCCTTCCTTTTTGGTGGATTTTGAGATCAAGGGTTGTTACTTGAAACATTTCTCAGCTCCTTCACAGTCACTTGCGGTAATAAGTGGGGGCAGTGAGCCCAGATAAATCCGTTTTTGTTGAAGAAATCGTGGATAGCAAAAGGCAAGTAGACTTCTTATTCTAAATACAGCGGAAAAGGTATTAGTTCTTGGCCTCAAATGAGCAATAGTTCTGAGGATATTCAAAAGAATGTCTTTTTCTGAAGTGGGAAAAGTTTCATCTGCTTTTCCAATGAGGGTAATTTTGCTTGCTTTAAGTTCAAAATCCTGTTTTGCTCACTCTGATTCTACGAGCTCCTTGTACTTCAAATCACTACTTCCTGTAGTAAATTTACAGATTTCTTCAAAATTATTTAAAGCTTGATTCAAAGACAATTTGAGGTTCTTGAGATGTGAAACTATCATTAAGCTCAATAAATCCAAAGACCTTAGAATCCCTAAGACTTCTTATTCGTCCATTTACAAAAATTTGACTCCCAATTAATTTTTCATAGGATTGATAAATAGTTTTGATGCTTTGTTATTTGTATATTTTTAATCTAAAAATAAATCAAATTTTTATAGCCAATTTGGCTCACTTGCGAGGGAAAGCTTATGTCTTTAAAAATCGCTAAGGATTTAGCTAGGAAGAAATATTTCTCAGAAAAACGGAGCAGGTTTTCTTATTTATTTTTCATTTTATGTCTGATAAATCCAATGATCATTGGTAAAAGGGAAAAGTATGATAATAGCAAAATAATCGAGTAAACCCCTTTGTACTACTCAAGGCTTCCATAACCAGCATAAGTGAAAAGTTGTTGTAATGTTGCCCCTATGAGATTGGAAAGAAATAAAATGTTTATGGGTCATCTCTCCAACTCAGCTAAAAAGGTCATAAAGTTCTGATAATAGGGATAAATCTTGCATAAAATAATTGTTTTTCATCCATGTTTTCATAGAAATGATGCGTCCCAAATGTTCTTTTTGATTCGTTTATATTTTTCACTGAAAAACTTTTTGGTCAGAGAAATTTTTCTCAGATTTGCACAATTTACAGTATCACCAAGTACTGCAGCACAAAAACAATAATCCAGATAATATGCACATTGATTCCATTTCAGGATTTCCTGCCAAAGCCCCAGCAGCAAAAAGTAGTGAATCACCAGGTAAAAATAGCTAATCACAAGACCAGTTTCAATAAAGATAATAACAAATAAAATCCCATAAATTCGCATTCCATACTCAATAAAAAGTTGAGCAAGGTGCTTATCAATATGCATAATAAAATCAATAAGATATTTTATTGTTGAAAGAAGAGTATTCTATAACAAAGTTTCAAAAATAAAAATCAGAATATTGTAAGGCTGCATAAAATTGCCGAACTTTGACCAATATTGCAGGCTTTCTTCAATCCCATGCATCGGAATAAAAACGAGCTTCATCTACGGTATCCAAGGTTTGTGAGAGAACCCTTCTACCCTATTTCAAAAGATAATTGCAAGATTTCAGTCAGATTTTTGAATTGTAGACGTCAAGGGATGTAGCTTCGGAGTTATTTCTGCTGCAATAATAGATATTCAGAGTTTCTTTGCCTCAAGAATCGCATCTTCTGTATAGTTAAAACTGTTTCAAATGAACATGATCTTCGGCTCCAAGTGAGGTTTTTCTTAACTTTTGGGTTATCAAACGAGCTGGGAGAGTAACCAGTTAACCATACCTCTCGTCCTAGAGCATCAGCAGTTCTAATACAATTTCAAACATTGTAAGCGGGCGGATATTCTCTAGGATAATAATTTTTCTTCACATATAAAAAGAGTAAGGCATAAAATTCGAGGAAAATGTAACAAAATAATATAATAATGCAAGTCTAAATATAGAAAAAGAAAATCTCTCTTGAAAAAGTCTGAGTTTAGCTATCTTTCTATATGATTTATCTTGTTCAAAAACTTTTCTATGGTATTTTTATATCACGACGAGCAATTGCTTACATGAATGCAGGTCCTCATGCAGGGCATGCTCTAGAAATTATTCAGACTGATGCTTTGGCAAGGATGTGGAGATTTCTCGGTTATAAGGTAATTTTTCAGACGAAGTGACGATCATGGAATGAAGATCTGAAATGCTCTATAACAGGCTGAACTAGAGTTCATGATTTCGTTAATCAAAATACTCAGCTTTTTCAAGTCTCATAATAAAGCTTAGGATTTCTTATGATGTATTTCAGCAGACTTCTAGTAAAGAACTGCATTATCCTTGAGCTCAATTGATGCGAGCTCGTTGAAGCTGGAGATCTTTACATCTTATAAAGGCTTGCCATTGTGAGGGCTGAGGCACTTAAGTTAGAAAAGGACTCATTGATGGGAAATGTCCTGATCATCCTAACAAAGAGCTTCAGGAGATTGAAGAGGAGAACTACTTTTTCAAGCTTAAAATACAAAGATCAGGTCGCTCAACTGATCAAAGATGGTGTCTATCAGATAGAACCTGGAAATCAGAAAAAGCAAATCTGCTTTCTGGAAAAAGGCCGAAGATGTGAGTTTTTCTCGTCAGAAAGCGAAGATGCTGTGGGGAATTCGGTTCCTTGAGATGAGGAGCATGTGATGTATGTGTGGTGTGATGCTTTGACCAATTATTTGACCGGACAGGGATTTGGGCGTAATGATCAACGAGAAGCAATTTGGCCTGCAGATGTGCATGTGATTGGGAAAGATATTCTCAGATTTCATGCTGCTTTTGGCCTGCAATGCTGATTTCTGCTAAGCTTCCTTTACCAAAAACCTTGCTTGCTCACGGACATTTGACACTCAATGGTGCGAAAATGTCCAAATCTACTGGGAATGTCCTTGATCCGAAGCGGTAATTGAACAGTGCATGGTAGAGATCCTTTTTGTATTTAATTTACTTTACGATGTTTCCTCCAATGCTGATGGAGATTTCTCTATGGAGAGGGCTGCAAAATGTTTATAATGAGTATGCTGATCGGCGCTTGGGGAACTCGTGAATAGGGTAGATCAGTCTTTGTAGAAAGTATGGAATCAATACTTGAAAAGCTGATCCTGAACTCTTGAAATCACAGGAAATGAAAGTGATGAAGATCTGAATTTTGAAACTTTTTGCAGAAGATAGAAGCCTCGTTACCTTAAGACTTTTTGATTTGCAAGGGTATTTTGCAGGATTGGTACCGCATCGTGCAGAAAGCGAATGAATTTATTACGAAAAGCTGAGCCTTGGAAAAATGGAAAGACGAGGCAACGAAAGCTGAAGCTGAAAGAGATTTACAGTTTTTGCTTTATGTAGTGAAAAATCTGACCTCTCTCTGCTCCGATCCTTACCGTCGGTTTTGATAGTTGAAAGTTATCTTGGGCATTGAGGCTTTGCAAGCGATTGATACGAGCAAAAATTTAGATTTCTCACTGGTGCAGTCGGCTTTTGAGTTGAAAGAGTTTAGTGTAGATTTGAAGCCTGAAATTTTTATATGCGAGGTAGAGATGTAATCTAATTGTTATAATTTTAGTATTGAAAAATCCCTGACTAACAGCCAGGATTCTTTTGAGGGACCATTATTTCCCCATTTATGAGGTAAATACCTCCATTATCAATATGGCAAATATATATTTCCCATCCTTTCCTATTTGTAATTCTTCTTCATTCATATGTTTTTTTAAATTTACAAGAGTAATTATATTTAATTGTTATAAGATTACAACTTTTTATTAGGTATCATTCCAAGTAAAAATATTTTTAAGATATCATTAAAAATACTTGACATTCCGTTACTTTATAATTATACTTCATTCTAGTGGAGATAAACCAACCACAATAAAAAATAAAAATTAAAATGAAAATGTTTAACAAAATTTTAACGTTCCTTCAGATAGACATATCGGAGGATCGTTTGAGGGGAAAAACAAACCTCAAAAATTCTTACCTTGAACTGTAATTGTGATCTTTTTCCGCTATAGTATGGATAGGATTAAATCTGATTTTTGGATCTTGGTTTATTCTGAGATAAGACTGAGAAAGCAGCTGTTGAGACTTTTGGAAAGTTCTCCCTATGAAGTGAGGACCAGGAGGATTTCACTTCAAAATTCCGTTCATTACAAATGTTCGGAAAGTTGAAACTGAAGTTCGCCATCGTTGGGAGCTTAGTTTCGAACTGATGAAGGGCATGGTATCAAGATGTTCCTGAAGAAAGCAACTATGCTTACTCGAGGAGGACATAGTGGGTCCGTATATTGGATCATTCAGTATACTATCCAAGATACTTATAATTGGGCTCTCATCAGGTTGAAAGAGCCTCAAGATGTTCTTGATCGCCTTGCTCAAGGCTCTATGAGAATGGTTATCGGACAAACCTACTTGGATGATCTCCTCACTACCGAGAAGATTGAAATCCAAGAAAAACAAAGCGTTGCTGCAATCTCTACTGTGATGCTTTTAGGTCTTAAAGTAACAATTAATGAAGTGAAGCTTCAGGATTGTGATCTACCACATCCAGAGGTAAGAAAAGCTTATGATGGTGTAATGAATGCCATCAAGAAAAAGAACAGATGCAGAAAGATGCAGAAGGCTATGCAAATAAGGTAGTTCCCAAGCTCAAGCGAAAAGCAAATGTTCTTTTTGAACGAAGCGAAGGCTTATGCTACAAACGAGTTAACGGTGCAGCCGAGGGTTTCAAGCGTTTACTGGTATTTATGAAGAATATCGAAAGATCCAGTTACCACTAAGGAAAAAGTTATGGTATGAAGCTTTACAAGAGGTTATGCCGAATGCAAAAACCATAATGGATAAAAATTCATTAATTAACATTAAAAATAAATATGGAAACAAAAAGTATTTGGACTGATCAAAAGAGAAATTGGATAGGTTTCATTGACAATCATTATGATAATTTTGGGATTAAATAGTTCCTTCTTTATTTTACGAGAGGGGGAGCAGGCAAGTGCTTTTGCTTTTTGGTGAAGCAAGGAGAGATTATACAATCCTAGGATTAAAATTAGAAAGGCTCCATGGCCATTTGAAACGATCAAAAAGGTGGACAAAAAGACTACTTCTTTATTCAGGACGAGAAATGGTTCTGAAAGAAAAAGTAAAACCTTTTGATAGATTGGTTTTTGTCTTTACAGAATAGATAACCCCAAAACCCTACTTTACTAAAGTAGTAAGTATGGGAAAAGGCTGAAAGACGGATTGACGACAATATTTCTTCAGATATCTCCGCAATACTCGGAGAAAAATTTGTTTGATGATATTGTTACTAATAATCGTCAAAAATTTATTAGAGGATAAAAAGCCTCTTCTAATAAGGGTCTTGATGATATTGACTTGTCAGTTAAGTTTCTCTCGTTTAATAGAGTTGAGCTTCCTGATGAGAACAAAAATTCTGTTTTCAATGATATGATTGCGGACAGAAATAAAAATATCACAAGGTTACATAGCCGAAGGTATCAAGATAGCATTCAAGCAGTCGCTGATTTCAAGGTTGCAGAAATACTTTTCTGCTGCTCAGAAGAAGCCGGCATGATTAAAGGAAGTGCTGACAGTACACGCCTTGCGATCTTGAATTCATCTTATCGAAAAAGCCAAGAACTATTTAAGCTTTTACAATGAGATTGAAACGTTTAAAAAGTCTATAAAGACAATACTGAATGGGTATTGTCTCCTGAGGATTAATTCCTAGAAATAATATAAAGAGACGGTAATGCTTTTTCATTACTGTCTGTACACTTATTATATCACAAAATCCTCAAAATGTGCTAACTGAAGCCTAGAGGATTTTTCTTTTTAGTCTTGTGCAAAAGTTATTCTCTAGTTGCAATAAAATAAAAACTAAATAAAAGATTTAATTTCCTTCATCGTGAGGAGTTCTCATTGATAAGGGAATGATAAATCAAGTAATCTATCCTGATGAACGTTTATCACTTATCACTTGGAACCGATTTTGTTTATTTGTTGAAGAAAGCAGAAGGCTTTTTACTCTTGGTAGCTAAGTTATCAGGACTAAAAAAACCCACTGTATTCTAAGGGTTTGCTTTTCGGTTCCAGGTACTCATCTGGACCAGAAGTATTTCTTCTTGGTCTTTTACTTGAAATTTTTAAGGCAATCCCTTAGAGTTGAGTCAGCTTTATTTTCTCTTTTTCTCATGACTGAAAATAAAAACTGAAGAAAAAACTTTCAAAAATCTTGAAAATCCTCTTTTTAGAAGCTAGTAAAATCTAATGATTTGAGTACAGCGATGTCTTCTACACCTCAAAAAGAAAAATTCTTCCAAATCAGATTCCTCCTTCTTTGGATAAGTTTGAAAAATGCTTTTGAGTGGAGAAAGGAGGAGAGGTAGTTTTTAAATCATTTTATTCAAATAATGGAGAAAAAGGGTGGTTGTAAAAACATGAATACTGCATTCATTGTTGAGTTTGTGTAATGCAGTGATACTGTCTTGTAAAGGATGGAAAAATATGTTAAGGCTGATCTCCCCAAAGAAAAATGGTCAGAAGCTGAGATGAATTGCCCTATTTGAGCAATTCAGCAAGTAGAAGAAGAGTGTGAAGAATAAGCTTTTATTGTACTTTTCCTTATAAACGAGAAGATTAGAATGCAGATTAGATTCTTCACTGTGTTCAGAATAACAAAAGCGGATTGTCTTCCTGATCGATAGCGAAGGATATAAAATTATTAGCATATTTCTTTAATTTTTTTATTGATAATAACTGTATTTTATCCTTTTTATAGAACTAGACAATGTTGACATTAATCCAGCAGATTCAAAAGTAAAACTTGAATGGAAACTTGAGTAATTAGCATATTATTCAGCTTTTAGATGAAGGGAATACGGTTCCTTTTATTGCTCGTTATCGTAAGGAAATGACGAAGGGGCGACTGATGAGCAACTTCGTGATTTTTTGAACTCTATAGTTATACCAAAAATCTTGAAGCGAGAAAACAAGATGTGATCCGTTTGATTGATGAAAAAGGTTTTACTTACTGAAGAATTAAAAATCAGATTTTAGCTGCTGAAAACGCTTTGCGAGAGTAGAGGATCTCTATAGACCTTTTTAAAGAGAAGAAAACACAAAGCAACCATAGCAAAGGCAAAGGACTAGAAGCTCTAGCAAAGATTCTTGCAAAAGCAGAACTTTCAAAAGAAGCATTTGAAGCGAAAGCAGACGAATTTATCAAAAGATACAGGAGATGAGAAAAACGAGCGTAAAAGACAGAGCAGAAGCGATCCAAGGAGCGAAAGATATTATCGCTGAAGAAGTTTCTGACCATCAGACTTGAGATCAGATTTAAAAAGTTTCTGAAGAACAGCATGCTTTATTAGAAACAAAAGCAACGAAGACTTTTTGAGGAGAAATGGAGTCTATAAAATCTATCAAAATTATAGTAAAAAGCTCTTTGATGTGCCTTCTTATGCCTATCTTGCGGTAAAGTAGAGCAGAGAAGGAAAGCAGCTTTCGTGAGTACAATTCTCTCAGGAGAAAATTTCAGCTTTTTCTACTCAATATTTTATTCCTAAAAATGCAAATAGTTCGGTTATTTATTTACAAGAAGCGGTTGATGATGGGCTTTCTAGATTGCTTTTGCCTTCACTAGAAAGAGAGCTGAGAAGTGATAAAAAGGTGAGCTGATGAATCTGCAATCAAAGTTTTTGAGAGATCTCAAACAACTTTTGCTTACTCCTCCAGTGTAAGGGACCGACGGTTCTCGGTTTTGATCCTGCTTTTAGGACTGGATGTAAACTTGCCATAGTAGACAAAACCTGAAAGTTTGTAGACAAAAGCGTAATCTATCCGACCAGAACACAGAAGAAAATCGCAGAAGCTGAGCATACTTTACTTGATTTAGTGAAGAAACTATCAGGTTGACCTTATTGTTATTGGAAATGGGACGGCTTCTAGGGAATCGAGTTGTTGCCGTGATTTTATCAGAAATCACAAGCTGAAACTTCAATATATAGTACTTCTGAGGCTACCGGAGCTTCGGTGTATTCTGCTTTCGAGCTCGACAGCTGGGAATATCCTGATTTAGATGTTACGAGATTAGAGCGATCCAGTACCGCTCACCAGAGTGCAGAGTCCGCTTGCTGAGTAGCAAATTGATCCAAAAGGCGATCTGGAGTGGGGCGAGTATCAGCACGATGTAGATCAGAAATTCCTGAAGAAAAGCGCCAATGAAAAGGTTGAAAGATGTGGTACGTGCGTGTTGGAGTTGACAAACACCGCGAGTTACACCTCATTGCAATATATTGCTGGGCTTTCTTTGCCGGTTGCCAGTGTCGTTGCGTATAGAGATGAGAACTGAGCTTTTACTGACAAGAAGCAGATCAGTGAAAGGACTTTTGACCACCAAAAGCTTATGAGCAGAAGCGATTGGTTTCTCAGGATTAAAGAGGGAAAGAGCACTGATGACGACGGTTTCATCCTGACCACGCACAGATTTCAGCTTTTATTATGAAGAGAATTAGATAAAAAGAAAATCTGACGCTTCCTCTGGGTTTCCTGACTATTCAGAGCAAGAGTCAGCAGTTTGCTCAAAAATATGAGCTTGTGTTTTGAAACGATGGAAGACTGCTTGAAAGAACTAGAAAAGACCGAGTTTAGATCCCAGAGAAGAACTAGAGAAACCTACGCTTTAAATCCGATGTCTGGATATAAAAAGATGTGCAGATTGGGATGAAACTGCGAGGAGTGTGAGAAATATCACGGATTTTGGAGCATTTGTAGATGTGGGATTGCACAATGATGGCTTAGTGCATAAATCGCAAATGGCAGATTATTTCGTTACCATCCAATTATTGATGTAGAAGTTGGACAGCAGGTGGAAGTCAGAGTTTTGATGTTGATCTTGAAAAGAAAACTGTCACTTTCTGCGATGAAAGAGGAGGAATCATAAAAACCAAGACAAGTCTGAATCAAAAGCTGAAGAAGAAGAGAGTATGGATTTTTCTTTGGGTGGAAATATTACTTTTTCGTAGATTTGTGAAAGAGTAGCGGATTCTTCATTTCAGCTAGATCAGAGATGTTGACTCAGCCTTTAAATAGAAATTGAAGATAAAAATCATTCAGAATAACAAAAGGCATGTGTGTCTTCTTGAGCACAACGAAAGACATAAACAGTGAGGTAATAGATTCTTCGTTTTGCCTAGAATGACAAATCGTATTATCCTATTTTTACAAGTTCATACCTAATAAATAAAAACTGTAAAAAGTTATCAGAAATTTATCAATTTCTTTCATTTCTGGATATAATGGTATCGTCATCAAGAAAGAGAGAGAGACTTCCCTTGATTGGCACTATGATGAGATCTTTAGCATAGGATTTATAGAAAAGTTCCTTCAATTTCCTTTTCTTTTATCAGCTGAATGAAATACTTCAATTCTGAAATGCGGCTTGAACCAACAATTCACCATAATCTTTCTCTTTGTTTTCATGAAGAAAGAGCAATAAAAAGAAAGTCTGATCTTTCATCAAAGGTTCCCTGTTAAGAGCAGGAGTTTGTGACTTATTCGACAGGAGTAGGGAAAAGAAAAATCGGTTTTGAAAGTCCTTCTCAAAGAAACTCCTTTTAGTACTTTCGCTTAAGCACAAAGAAAAGGTAAAGGTTCAAACTCGACTTTACTAAGTTCTTTTTGTTATGGAACGCCCAAGGCTTTTAGAGAAGCAAGCTTCAAAAATGAATTGGAGAGATTGAGGCTTTTTGGCTCTGATTATTGTTGAAAAGAGTTATCCGGTAAGAGGAGGTAGTTCCTCAAGCTTCTTCACTCTTTTCCACCTTGTGATCTCAGATTTCTTTTCTTTTGAAAGGTAAATCCTCAGACAGAAATACAAATACTGATTTTGTTATCTCAGTGAACTCTTGACTTTAGGCCGCCTAGCACTGGATGCTATGAGGTAAGAGATTTCATAGCTTTAGGAAAAGAGCAACTATAAACTTATTTCTCATCATAAGGAATAAGGAGTAGATTCAATTCTGCTTCTATTTTAAACATTTCCTGCTTTCTATAGTGATTATCCTCAACTCCATACAGCTCTCTCTCGTGGAGAACGCTCTCCTTACCTTGTAATCTGGGGGTCTTGCTGACTGGCATAGTACCATTTTGTGGCTCTACAAGATAGATTTTTCCTAATGTTTAGCAAATCCTGAAAACTCTCTTGATCAGGTACAGAGCCTCTTTCTCATTTCGTGGCCTTTGATTTTCACTTGAGTTTGCTCATTTCTCGCTTTCGAGTATATCTAGTGAGCTAAGAAAAAGTTCACTCAGTTTTCGCTAGGTCAATGCTATTGTAAAAGTCCATAGATCAGGAAAACGACTAAAATCTGCCTCGTTCTTGGATGCTGACACTACCCGCAGCTGGAAAGTTGATGATTTGACCTGCTGACTTTTTGCTCTTTCAAAATAAGCTTCTCAATATCGGAATCTCAGGAAAAAGTTGCATTACCTTTTTATAGCTCGTATATCGTTGATAAGCCTCGTCTGGTGGAGGAGCTCGAAGAGTCGGTTCTGGAAAGAAGCTTTTATAAGCTGATAGAGTCTCGTAGGATCAGGTATAAAGGGTAGTATAGAGTCTCTAGAGACTTAGTTTTCCTCTCATAACATAAGAAAGAAATCTGATCCCGATTGGAAGGAGATCCCAGCTTGAACATTCAGATTCCCGTCTCTTTGGAGGAGACTCTATCAAATCCTGCATACTGCGTGAAGCTATAAAGGCACATTTTAAGAGAGTAAAAATCATTATAAATCTCTTGATTTTAAAATAGACATATTTATATGAAAATCAATCTTTATATATATTCGCTATATCTCATGGAAGAAAGAAAAATTATAAAACACTTTGAGGAATGATATTTCTTTTAAGTTCTATATTTATAGTAATACTCTGGGATATCGAGGAGTATAATTTTGGTTTCTTGAATCTTTAGTTGGAGAATTATCAGAATCTTTACCGACAGCAAAGTCTCGTTTCTAAATTATCTACTCCTGAATCATTTTTAAGTGTTCTCTTCTCTTCCTTTTAGAATTTAGCTCTTGGATAAAACTCTTCATCTGAAATTAGTTTTTGAACTTCTAAAGAAGCATGGAACATAGTTTGGAATCAGAAAAAGCTGGATATTTTTGCTTATTTGACTTGTTATTTTGATATTTGTTGCTTATTATGTGCTTAATTCATCTCTTCTTTGGAAGTAATGTCGATAGTTTTTAGTAGCTATTGGAAAAACTATTTTATCAATAATATTCTGAATCTGATTTATTTCTTTCTTTCTTTAGCTTTTTCCAGTGAATATCTGTAAAACTTTGAGTACTTATTGGAAAATGAATTTCTGATCTAGAGTTCGAAAAGTGCAGTAGTTGGAGATATACTGTTTCTGTTTGTATATTTTAGGATTTTTATTCTTTATTGTTCCATGAATTATTCTTTTGGTAAGATTACAATCTCTCTCTACATGTGTAGATAAATGATTTTTCCTATCAGCGCCCTAAAGTGGAGTTGGAGTATTACAAAGAAAGGACATTTTTGGGACTGTATGGTATTTCATCTTTATTTCTGCTTTTTCAATATCCTTTGATTTTTATGTTTACTTGACGACTTGTTCGAACCTGTGCCTATGACGATGCTTTTAGCTACAGGAAATATTACTTTACTTCTTCTGAACAATATGAGCAAGAATTAGATAATCTTTCTTAAATAAAATATCTAAAGACTGATCTAAAATAAAGGTCAGTGTAAAAAGTTTGCTTTATGACTATAAATTCGTATAAGTTCATCTTGGTTAAAGGTCAGATTTTATCTTTTTATTATGAAAGAAAGTAATGTTAGATTGATTATGAATTTTATCGGTGTGATTATAATCAAAAGTAGATTGATGCTTGATGCCACCTGTGAGAGATATCAATCATCGATATGCTGAATTTTGAGCACTTTCTGATGCTGAAACAAGCAAAAACCGAGGAATTTAAATAAAGGATTGAAAGTTCAAGCAGTTTGGATGATTTACTCCAGAGGCATTTGCTGGTAAAACAGGTTTGTAAAAGACTTGTTGAACAACTGCGAAAGTTAAGGGACATGAACTTACTTGGAATATGATTCCTTATGATGTTCAGCTTCTGAGGAATTATTCCATCAGGGAAAATTGCTGAAATAGCTGGGGAAGGACGCTCGTTGCGGTTGCTCCGGTGTATTTTGAATGCACTTACTGGGAAGTGAGTGCGTGGTAACGGTCAATGACTACCTTGCTTCTCGTGATAGTGAATGGATGGCACATGTCTATACGTGGCTTGGGCTGACCGTTGGTTCGGTGACCAAAAGGAAACCCCACTTCAGACCAGAAGAGGAGAATATTCAAAGGATATTACTTATGTAGAGAATACGGAACTTGGATTTGACTATTTGAGATAATCTCGTAAAAGGTAGAAAGAGAAGAAGTCTGGACAGGACCTCTCAATTTTGGTGATTGTGGATGAGATCGATAGTATTTTGATTGATGAGGGAGAACTCCGCTTTATTATTTCATAGCCAAGAAGCCACTCGAAAAAGTAGCTAGCTATCACAAGTGGTGAATCTGCTTTTCTCCTTGTTCAGGAAGAAAAGTTTCCAAAGGTTTTATTCAGAGAGGTTTTGAATGATGAGTATGGAAAAGGAACAGAAGAAGATGGAGATTATTACATTGATGAAAAGATCTCAAGACGGCTCAGCTTTCTGGAAAAGGAATCGCGAAGCTGAGGGGAGATTTTGAAGGTAGAGAATATCTATAAGATATAGTTATGGAGAAATCCCATCATATTGAGAATGCTTTTGAAAGCCAAAGGCAGTCTATATCAAGGATAAGGATTACATTATCTCCAATGGGGAAGTGTTGATCGTAGATGAGCATCACAGGGAAGAACGATGCCAGGAAGAAGGTTTTCAGAGGGCTTCATCAGGCGATTGAGGCAAAAGAGTAGATGCAAATCCAGAGAATCTCAGAAGATGGCTACGATCACCTATCAGAATCAGCAATACGCAGAAAACTCTCTGGAATGACTCATGAAGCTTCTACTGAAGGAGAAGAGTTTAACAATCTATGAACTAGAAGTGAGTTGTCCCATGAATAAACAGATTCTCAGAGTAGATATGAATGATAAAGTATATTTCAATCAGCATACTCAGTGAAGTTTGTGAAGGATTATATCAAATTTTATCATGAAATCGGGACAGCCAATTCTATCGGAACCGCAGATACTGCGACTTCGAGTATGTTTCAGGCTTTTTGACAGCAATAACTCACTATGTTTTGTGCAAAGTTTCATGAGCGGGAGGCGAATATCGTTTCTAATGCAGGAAATATAAAACTCGTAGTTGTCGCAACCAATATGGCAGGTCGTGGAACGGATATTAAAGCTTGAAGAGGATTGAACGAGAAGATGGCTCAGAATTATCTTTAAATGTTTTCCTATCAAAACTGAATCTGTTTTCAGAAACCTGTATTCTGAGCTTGAATTTCGACTTTTCCTGATGCTTTGAAAGAGGAGCTTTTCATCGAATAGAAAAGACCCACAAACTTTAGCATCTCAGCAAACCCTTACCTGTTCTGTTGCCCTAGAATGAGGAAATTTTACGGTGCAATTTAATAGGAAAAGAAAGGCATATGGTTCATAAAAGTCAGCTTTATCCCCTACTCAAAAAGATATGAGCAAAGAAGTGATGAGAAAGACTTGTTTTTCTGACTGTTCATCCGAACGGAAAAACATGAATCTAGGAGAATGATAATCAGCTCACAGGAAGAGCTGGAAGACAGGGAGATCCTGGAGTTTCTGTATTCTTTGTTGCCCTTGATGATTCGTTGATGAGAAAGATGGGGAGAGAAGATTCAGTCTTTGGCTAGTATGCTTCTTTCCCAAAACAGATCTTGAAAGTTTAGAACTCACTCAAAAACAATTTAGCAAGGCCATTATCAGATCTCAAAAAGGGAAATTAAGGGACGATATTTTGTATCAGGCAAACATCTTTGATTATGATAGTGTGGTTGATAAGCAGAGAAAGAGAGTGTATCAGTATTAGAGATGAAATCCTTGCTGTTGAAAATGATGAAGAGAAACAAGCAGACTATGTTGCTAATCTCAAAGAGGAGTTCTAACTGAGCTAAAATATCATTACATTAAATTACCAATGCTGAAATTACAGGGCAGTCGGTTGCTGATGTTCTCGTAGTTTTGAATAAGGAATATGGTTTAAAATATCACGCAACCAGAATACCATGAACTTTCTCAGCTTTGATTATGAGGCTTTGAAAGCGATGTTACTTGAGAGGTTAGACGCTTACTTTACTAGAGTGTTTTCTACACTTGAGACTGAAGCTTCTATTCCAAATCTTTAGGGAGGTACATCTTCATTTCATTGATAAACCTTTGGGTAGATCATATTGATGAAATGCAAAAATCTTAGAGAAAAGTCGACTGATGTCCTATGCTCAGCTTGATCCTTTGGTAAATTTACAAGAAAAGAATCTTTGAAAAATTCCAAGAACTGCTCGCAAATATTACAAATAACACAGCATCCTTTATCATTAAAATTAGATTTTGATGCACGAAAGTTCGAACAGTCAGGACAACTCTATTCAAGAAAAGTAATGAGAAAGAAAAGTGCACTGAAATTCTGACTTCAGCAAGCAAAATATCCCTCGACGACAAGCAAACCTGAAACCAAAGTCCAAGACAGTAGGGCTCAGATTTTTGAGATGATGATTTTGAAGTGTTTAGCAGCAGAGGAGCGACTCTGCTCAAAAAGTTATTAAATCAGAAGGAGTAAGACCCTAATGATCCATGCCTCTGTGGTAGTGGATATAAGAAATGCTGTAGGAATAAAAATTGGTACGACCTTAAATAAAAATGCTCAGATCGTCGCATCTCTTGAATACTTACTAGTTCTAACCTAGATATTATTCATAGTATTTTAGCTATTTTAGGATTTTAATAGAATTAGTAAAAATTGTCACTAGGTATTATGCAGAAAAATGGGGTAGTTTTACAATAGAAAATGGAGGTATGAACTGTATTTTTAGATATAAAATTGTTGTAAAGCAATAAAACATCTGCAAATGAGAACAGATAAAACAAATTTTTGATTTTCTATTGAACTAGTAAAATTATTTTCTATAATATGATCAATCGTGTGGAAATATTCTGTTTTTATAACTTAGGAAACAAGATATTCGGAGATGGAAAACCCTTTCTTGATAGAGTACATTACTTTGCTACAATATATCTTGTAAGTATATGATTATGATAGAAGTTATGAGGAATAATATGATTATGATAGAAGTTATGAGGAATAAAAAGAAGAAAAATGTCTGTTTCACGCTTTTTATTTCTTTTGTGTTGTTTAATGACTGCTGAGTTTAAACATTATTAACAGTTCCGACTAGACGTTTTCACAAACTTCACGGCTGTTACCGGAAGGGACTTCAGGGTGCTGTAATCTCTGCAGGTTGGAAGGTTCTGCTGTTGTAATCGTTTGGGGGATCAAAAGGGAGTTATCCGCTGGGCTTCTGGACTGTTTAAGAAGTTCATTAGGTAATCCCTCAATCTTTACGGCTTTTTGAGGAAAAGCTGTTTTCTTATTTATATATAGCTATTAAAAATGGAAAATTCTGAAAATTCAAGTAAAAATCTAATTTTGGATGGTAAAACTAGTAGAACTACAATGGACAGAAATGTGTAATATCAGCCTGTATATTTACTTCTTCGAATCCTTCTATCTCATAGAGTATACTAAAAGCTTTTATTTCCACAATTGGACGTTTTGTGATGCTTTGGTCAGCCTGTAGAATTTTCAGAGAAGGAATTTCAACTGTCTTGCGTGAACCTAATAGAACTTACTACTGAAAAATATGGAGCTTTTCGATGAAGACCTATCCAAACCAAATAATCTTTAAAGATTAAAATCTGACGACCCGCATCCATACCTTTTCATTCATATGCTATAAGCTCTTTGAAAAGAATATAAAGAAAATGAGATAATGAAAATGTTATTAGAGATGCAATAAACTTTTTAAAAGATAATGACATCCAGCTTCCTTTCCTGTTATCGCTTTTGGATGAGTTTCAGATATTAATGATGAACAATATCAATTTGTAACAACAATTAAAGAACAATCATCTAAAATTGAAGAGATGAGAGTTATTGCAACATGAGATGACGAGTCAGAATATTTACGAATTCCAAGGAGGTAGGTGGAAATATATCAGAGCTTTTGAAAATGAGATTATAAAGTTAAACCATATTTCCCTATACAGGTATAGATCCAATCAAGCATATTGTGATATCTCTTCTGCATTCATCCTACCCAGCTAGGAATAGAATTAGCTGTATCAAATATTTTGTTACAGCTAGAAAAGAAACTAAAGAGGTGGGAAAATTATTAAAAATAGTGAAGTTTAATTGAAGTAATTATTGTAATGATATAGCTATTATACTAGCAGAGATAGTATCATCTCATGATGATAAACAAACACTCTCAGAATCCTGTGTTATACTAATGAAGAAGCTTTTGAAAATTAGCTCATCTCCTTAAGAAAGCATGATATAATGATGTTCAAATAGCTCTGAAAAGATACGTGATACACCTTAGAGTTTATCAATAGAATTTTATAATTTTTATTAACACTTTCAAAGATTTAGATTTGAGGGGTAGAGAGAGAGATATTAAAGAACTTATGAAAAATTAAGGAAAGTATTATTGAGAAAATAGAAATATTAAAAACTTTATGAATTGTAGTAAAAGAGCTATTAGAATCTTTACAAAAGATCATTATGCAGAGATTGTAGATTTCTTTAGGTGAATGAAAGAATCGACCTTTTCTAAGCAAAAGCAAGATCGTTGTATCTACACTTCATCAAGCCTGAGGAAGAGAGTTTTAATAGTGTAATTTTGGCATCTGATGAAAACCATGATGGAATAACTTAAAGCGAGACACGATGCAAGAAGAAGACCAATTTATGTAGGTTTACCAAGAGCTACAGAATAATCTAATTGTACTTTATGAAAAGATAGTTTTTCATTTTAATGAACTCTCTATAAAATATTTGCACTAATAAAGAAAAAGTAATGTAATAAATAATTGAGATTGAGCTTTCAGTAGATTTAGTAACATGATTGAAAGATGTTCCAATTATGATATAATCATGAAATAGATTTAATGCCTAGATTACTTTGCCAATTTGAGAACCATTAGAGAATATACCTCTGAAGGGCTATATCATAACTACAGAAAAATGGTTATCAAATTTTCCATCAAAAGAACAATTGCACGTAATGCTTAAATAAATGATATAGATTACAGCTTCTAATGTTTATCAAAGGATAGTATATCCATTATTAAATGAATATATGGCAGGAGAAAGGGATAAAAGTGGTACATTTATCTTGCTATTATTTGATTGAAAGATAGATTTATTAGACAAAACAATTATTTCTGATGATATAATGAAAACTATGGTTTTATTTGAAAAAGAAAAATATTTGAAAAGATCTGACTATACTTTTTAACAAGGTTTTCTCACCTCAGAGCTTCAGATTTATTTTCTTTCAAATCATGCAAATAAAAGAGATAAAAATCTCTAATCTTCTTAGTTTCCTATATAAATCCAGATAATTTTCAGAAAATGACTCCCTATTTCATTTTATGGAGAAAAATGGTTATCAAGGGACTAAAATCTTCATTGGAAATAATGCCTCAGGGAAAAGTAACTTTATTAAAATCCTAGAAGAATTTTTGCAACCTTAATTAAAGATTTTTCTTTTGATATGAGTTTTCAACAGAGTCAAACATCTCTATGAAAAAGCGATCCAATCAAGAAATAATTATACTAAATATCTTCAAACACTAATCAACTCCCCAATCAACCTTCTATTTTAGAAATTTCTCTTGAATTATCAGATGTCGATTACGAAAATATCGGATTCGTCTGCAAATATGTTTCTAAAATTAATAGTATCTCGATAAATATAGTAAGTTAAAATTTAAAATTTCCTGAATATAAACTTCAAACCTCTTGAACAGCCCTCATACACTTACACTTCATGCAAGTTTTGATGAGAGAGACAGGAATTTACAATTGATGAGTCAAAGCTCAATGAATATCAGCTTTTTATTTTATTGTGTATTAGATACAAAAAGCTATTGCAAATCGATGTTATAATTTTAATCAATATGACCTGAAGAAAGGAAAACGATATCTGTTAAAAAGAAGTTTTGCTATTTTTGAACAATAATAGAAAACAATTTGGATTTTAAAAATTTATTAATCCAAACGAGATTATTAATGATTTAGAATATTCAAGAAATAGTTTAGATAGGATATACCTGATGTATTTATAAGATTTGGAGTATCTTGGAGAATTTCACTCAGAAGGACTCCTCTCCTGATCTTAATCAACAGGAAAGCCATTGATGAACGCCTCAAAAATCTGATTTTTCAAAAGTTTGAACTATATGATGATATTTTGATAAACAACTCAGAGTTGATTATGTAAATGGAATGATCGGATTTTATATGGTAGATGAAAAAGAGAAGAGTTTTTATTTTAACGATCTTAGTGATGGAGAAAAATCTCTCCTTACGATGATTTTGCATTATATGGGAACAATCTCGCTGATGGCTTTATGATTGTAAATGAGCCAGAATTGCACCTTCATCCTCAATATCAAAAAGACTCGCAGAAGTTTGCGAAGAAATTAGTGGATCGTATTGGAACCCAATTATTATTTCTACAAACTCCTCTCTTTTTATTAATGAAAAATTCTGACCAATGTTTATAGAGTGTATAAAAACAAAGATCAGAATTCTAATTTCCGCTCCAAAAATTACTGTTGATTATGATGATGCAACATTAATGCATATGCTAAGATTTGAGAATCTTTCCAAAAATTTTCTTCGTGGATAAAGATCATTTTTGGTGGAAGGAGATACGGATGCTTATAGTTTTTATCTAATTATCTAAAAACTCAGCCTGAATGGAAAAATGTGATTCGTGATTGTGAAATTATTAATATCAATCGAAAGGTTCATTTTCTACTTGGAGAGAGATTTTTAAGAAATTCTAATATCAAAAATTACTTTATTGGTGACTGGGATAATACTGTTGATTACTGATTTTTCTGAGAGCAGAGCTTAATAAATTTTATCTTTTGGCAAACAAACAGATAAAGAAACAAAAACCAGAGATATCGTATTATTACAATAGACTTGTACAAACCATATTAACCTTTGCTCCTAAGAAAACATAAAAGCATTATTAGGGGGTATTGAAAAGCTTTATGAAGATCAGGTATTTATCTTGAAAGAAGGTGCGATAGAAACCTATGTCCCACTTGAAAGAAAAGGTCTTTCTTATATGGCATATTTTGTAATACATATTTTTATGATTGGCTTTTAGATGAACATTTTGCCTCTCAGAGAAAAAGAATTAAAACTCAGATTATGAAAATTATTTTACCTCTTTTCCTTAATACTCGCATCCCCTCCTTTCTCTTCCCTTTTCGGTAAACCTCAATTTCTTTCTCAAAATGAAGCTCAACCTCCCCTACGGCTCAGTTTCTGTCTGATGCAGACATCGGTCGCACCTTTCTTGTCCGGTATCAGGATCGTAATAGTCTTCTCTATGGAGCATCAAAAACTGCATCGGCATCCTGTTCAATCACTCCTGATTCTCTCAGGTCGGAAAGTTGTGGCTTTTGTCTACCCTCTGCTCTACCGCACGAGAAAGCTGGAGAAAAGTGCGATAATTGGCATCAAGCTCCCTTGCAAGCTCTTTTTAAGCCCTCTTGAAATCTCGGAAATCTTTGAACTCTATTTCCCAACGAAGACCGTTCCATGCATCAGTTGGAGGTAATCAATGATCACAATATCTAGTCAGCCTTTTTCTATTTTTTTAATTTTCTGAGTTTAGATTTGAGTTCTGGGACAGTCAAGCCCCATATCATCAATATAAATCTGAGCTTCCCAAGCAACTCCATTGCCTCCCATTTTCGTAAAGTCCTCATTATCTAGGTCACCTTTGGTGATTTTATACATCGGAACGCTAGAAACCTCCGACATAATCCTATCAACGATAGATTCTGAAAGCTCATCTCAGCGAAATCATCACGGCAGATTTTTCTGTTTGAGAGCAATATCGGTCAGACAGTGAGGGCAAAAGAAGTCTTACCATAGACGGTCTTGCTGCAAGAATAATCAGTTCTCAGGGCTTAAATCCGTCAGCATTCCATCAATCCCCTTATAACCGGACATTACTTTCTTTTCGTTGAATTTCTCAGGTTGTCCACGATTTCCATATACTCCTCTATTCTCCCCTCAGAATATCTCCAATAGAAATAATGCTGTCTCGAGTTGGTTTTGCGTGAGGTCAAAGATTTTCTTTTCAATAGCATCAAAAATCTGAATCGTGTCTTTCTGTTCGTAGACTTCACCTAGAGATTCCCTGACAGACTTTCAAAACCTGTCTCGAAGTGACTTTTCTCTCACGATTTTGCTATATTCTCAGCAAGGCTGAGTAGAGAAAAGGAAGGTAGAAAGCTCGTAAAGGTAGTCCGTTCCTCCGATCACATCCAGATTCCCATTTTTGAAAAGCTGATCAGAAACGGTAACGACATCTATCGTCTTTCTTGCAGTCCAGAGCTGCTGAATTGCCTCATAGATGAAGCTATGTTCCTTTTGATGAAATCTTTATAACCCAGTTTATCACTATCATAAATCCACATTGTCTCATTATCTAGCAAAACTCAGCTGATTACGCCTTTTTCTGCTTCAACATTATGTGAGGAGGAAGATTGATATTTTCTATAACCATAAAATAAGGGAAAAATGAAATAAAAGCTTTTAGAGAATTTTCTAGAAAGATAATACAAAACTAAATGCAAGATGAAATTCAGTTCAGAATTGACTTTTTCTTTTAACTCTTTCCACATAACATTATAAAGGAATCACTTAAAACACTAATTTAATAAAAATAATCTTGAAATTCAGAATTTTTCTATATATAGCACTATATATAAATAAGTGCTATTTACATTTCAAAATAAGATGAACTTTAATAAACTTACCATTAAAGCAAGCGAAGCTATTCAAGAAGCTAATAGTCTTTGTTCAAAAACAGAGGGAATAATCAGATTTACCTGAACATTTGTTCTTTTGCTATGATCGAACAAACTGATGGTTATTTGCCTGTAATTATCAAAAACTCTGAAAAACTTAGAACAGATAAAAGCTGAAACCATTCTTCTTTTTGGATCAACTTCCAAAAATTCAGTGAGCCAATCAGATTGGAATTAGTTCAGATCTTAACACTATTTTAGAGCAAAGTGAACAAGAAATGAAAACACTTGGCGATCTCTACATCACGACCGAGCATTTTTCTTATCATTACTTAAGATTGAGAATCCAGTAAAAACTTCTTGAAAAGTTCGATATTGATTACACTATGGCATACTATTCTTCAAATGAGGAATGGAGAAAAGATTGAAACTAACGATCTGAAGTCGGTCTGAAGTTTTGTCTAAATATGGAAGATATCACACTTCGCTGAAAAAGGAAAACTTGACAATCAGTAATTGGGAGAGATGATGAATTGAGATGGTTTTACAAATCCTTTTCTCGTAGGACCAAAAATAATCCAGTCTCAGTATGAGGAACCTGAGTGTGAAAACTGCTGATTATTGAACTTTGCACAGCAAATTATTAAAGGAGAAGTCCCTGATCTTTGAAGGATAAAAATTATTGAACTTGATATGGGATCTCTAATGGTGAAGTAAGTATAGATGAGATTTTTGAAGAGAGATTGAAAGCCATTCTAAAGAAGTAGAAAAATCTAGAAGGCAAATCATCTTATTTATTGATGAACTCATACGGTCGTTTGAGCTGGGAAACAGGGAGGATCTATGGATAGGAAATATGCTCAAACCTGCACTTGCCAGAGGACAAAATAAAAATTATTGGAGCTACAAACATTAAAATGAATATCGCCTTTATATTGAAAAAGATTGAGTATTAGAAAGAAGGTTTCCAACCAGTTATGGTTAACGAACCTAGTAGAGAAGATGCACTTTCCATTCTTCGTGGTATCAAAAAGCTTATGAAACCATCATGGTGTAAAAATCACTGACGATGCTGTTATTGCTGCAGTAGATCTTTCAGAAGATATCCTCTGATCGTAAACTTCCTGATAAGGCGATTGATTTTGCCAGGATGAAGCATCTGCTAATGTAAAAATGAGTCTTGATACGATGCCAGAAGAAGTACTTCAACCGATTAATAAGCTTTTGAGATAGAAAAACAAGCTTTACTCAGAGATATTCGATAAAGGGATTTATCTCTGGAGTAATGCTCCTGTTACTGTTCATCCTGTTTGAAGTGGTGAAAAAGTATACTCTTCTTTAGTATTTTCAATTGCTTCATCAAACTTTTCTTTCCACTTGGAGTAGTTCATAACTTCTTATAAAGATCTGATTTTTCTTTAGGATCAGTAATTTTTCCGTTCTACAAGGGTTTCAATGAATTTTAAATCTTTTTGCTGCTTTTTGGAGATACAAATCTTCGATTCCATTAACTTCAATCATTTTTAGTCAAAATAAAGCTACATGAAGAAAAATCTGATTTTGAACTACTATAAAGTCCCAAAACCATCGTAAAATTTCTATCAATTGTCGTATTGATAATTGCTCGATCTGCTTCTCAAACTGAAGGAAGATTTAATCCATTAGTATAATCTACATTGAAATATACCGCTCCTAGAAAATGATTTGCTTTTAATAATTTCACTCAAGTTCTTTAACTGATTTTTCTTGTATCAGATTCAGTAGAAAGGAAAGATGATCTTGAGCTTTGAAGAATATTTTTCATCATACCAGACTGCAGTTGTTCAAACTTCATCAATAAATAACGGTTTTCAAAGAGATTTTAATCTCTCTAAGGTTTTCCATCTCTGGATCATCTCAGAATTTGTCCTGGATTTTTCCAAAGTCTATTACTGTAGCTTTTCATCGGTTATAAAAGGTTACCCTACAATATCTACATAGGTCTTCTCCTGGAAAAGTAGTCCCCAAAATGAGACATTTTTATCAGGTTTACATTGAATGAGTTTTGCTTGTTGAGAAGGTTTTCAGAGTGTTGGCATATCCCAATGATTCACAGAAAAATCAAAAAGAATATCCTTTTTGATCTAACCCAAGAGAGCGAGAAAGCTCCCCATACATGAATCCATGCTTTTGAAGTTTTCGACTTGGAGCCTGTGGGTACCAACCACCATTCATTTTCCCATGCATTTGTCCTGAAAAGAACCTGAGTTTAAGTCTTTATCGTCTGGAAAAAGAGCTTATATTGTTCATCAAAAGCTCCAGCAGCAACTTCTTGAGCAGAAAAGTGATTTGGAGAAACTGGAAATATGATAGATTCTCTTTATTTTCAGAGTTGTTGATTCATCTTTCCCAATTCTTGAATAACATCTTGTCTCTCTCGAGGATCATAGATAAATCTACTAAAGGCAGATAGAAGTTATAGTCTTTCTCACTCTTTACAATATTTTCCACGGTATCATCTGTGAGTTTTGTCTTCAGCACAAAGCAAAAAGTTGAAGAAGGAAGAAGAAGAAAAAGTAATAATAAAATCAGATCATTTCTTAAGTTTGCTATTGATAGAAATAAATATTCTTAATTTAATTTCAGCTTATACATTAACTTTCTAGTTTCGTAAGTGTTTTGGATACTTTCCATCTGCAATCAAAGCATCAATATTTTTACTTGACGCTTCTTTATCTTCCTGGTAAGTCACTCCAAACCAGCTTGTGCAGTGAGTCGGCAAAACAGGAACAGACTGTCCTTCTTCGTTAATCAGTCTTGTGATGACTTCCGGCATACAAATTCCAGTTTTTGGATCGTTGAGATTCTTTTCTAAAAATCAATGAAATATTTTTCGTGAAAAATCAAGACTTGATTTGGTAAATCCCATCATATTCATCGAGCAAAAGATCCTGAGGATTGATCACATGGGTCGTTCCATCAGAATTTGTCAGCAAGAATTTTCCTTCAGATTTTAAAGATTTTTGGTTTCATGGATTGCTTTGAGATTACCTCTATCTATCAAGTTCGCACATCTCCCTAGACACCGTTCCAAAATCTGAAAGCACCTCTCTGAAAGCTGGTATCCTACGATACAGCTGCTTCATGACTTTTCAAAAGTCAGCCAAAATCTGATAACTCTCTTCCATAGAAATCATCAGCATTGATCACGGCAAAAGGTCCATTAATCAAGTCTTTTAGCAACAGAACGGTATGTCCGGTTCTCAGTCTCTCTCGTGGATGTGGCAGATGAAGTCTGCTGGAAGTTCATGCATATCTTGAAGGCAGTAGTGACCTCATTTCCCTGTTCAATCCTTGAACCGATTCTTGCTTTTTAAATTCTGTTTCAAAGTCTTTTTCTATTCAAAAACGACCTTTTCAAATCCAGCTGCATCGAAAAACGGAGATTCCATCAAAAGTATGCTCGCCTATCCCAAAGTATCAGCTGTTTAAGTCCACCATATAACGACTCCCATTCCTGCGGCAAGGATTACCAGAGTTAATTTCTATTTACTATAATATTATAAAATAAAAATGCTTTTTAAGATGAGAGGATAAAACAGAATAAAGAATTTTATTCGAAGCATAAGTTTTCATTCCTCCCAATTCTTTTGGTATTTTCATTGATAATAAAGTGTGGATTTTGGAATAGTAGCTTTTAAAATTACAAGTTCAGCACCAGGTGGAATCTGATATAATTTTCTAAATCAGGATTATTAATTTTATCTGTCAAATAAATAACAAATTTTGTGCTGAAGTTATGTCACAAAATGTATGATAGAATCATTTTCAAATCACTCCATCAATTCTATAATCGGTTTCAGGATTTCGTTATTTTCGTTTGATAAATTTTATTCAAATAATAGGACTCTAAGTTAATTTTATTGACTAAAAATATTAGAGCTGGAGGACAAACAAAATAAGCATTTTTCCATTTCACTCATTACTAAAACATGTAATATTATTTTATGCTAATAGAGGCTTGTTTCTATTCACTAACATGAATATCTAATAAATCAATAAGATATTGCAATTTATAATTCCTTGTAAACTCTTTAATTTTTGCCTTAGCTTTTTCGTTGTTTTGTTCGTATTCTAGGACATTAAAAGTAGTATTTCAGTTATCATCTAAATCCCCTGCTTGTTCATAAAGTTCTGCAGTCGCAAGCAGATATTTTGGATTAGTCGGTCTGAGTTTGACAACTTTTTCCATATAACCAAGAGCTTCCGTATTTCTATCAGTATTATAATAGATTTCTACCATCGTAAGATAGTATTTTGGATTATCATTTTAAATTAATTGTTTTTCTCTAGTTCAGAAGTTTGAATATCTCCTGTAACAAAATAAATCTCTCGATTTGCCAAATTACTGTGATCAGTAGGATCTTGTTCTGAAATGAGAAGAGGAAGATTTTTATAATTTCCAAGTCAAAATAAAGATCTGCAAGAGGTTTTAAAACTCTAAGCCATATCATCAATAGTAGTTGCTTCAATTAGTTTCTTTCATAGAGTTCGACTTTCCCTCATTTTTAGAAGTTCAGCTTCAAGTAAGAGTGTATCAGACTCTTCTCTCTCACCTATATTCTGACTATCTTCAGTTTGCTTTACAGTTCGGAAGTCATTTCATCATTATGGAACAAGAACTCATTTCTTCATCTGAATGAGATTGGACATCTTCAGATTCTTTTTCTGGTTCTGCAGAGCAACAAAAGATCCATATTCACTATTTGTATAAATTTTCCTTTTGTTCTTGAAGTTCTGTTTTTATATGTTTAAGTTCCTATTTTCCTTAATAATTTGAGCTGTCTAAAATAAGAAGAAATTTTTCTTCAACTAGTAAAAACAATTCCACAAGGAATTACTACAAGAGAAATACTAAGTCCCATTCGAAATAGATCAAAACTTTTAGTTCACATACGAATAGTCATAATAAATTAAAAGCTATCATTTTCTTATTTTTCTTTTTGTTCTTTAAGAAGAGTAAGAGGAGTCTGAGAATTCATCATATCTTCTGTTTTGATCACAACCTCTTTTGTAATGATATTATATGAACTTACAACTCATTTTGATTTGATCATGGACATTGAATTTTTGATCCTTTTGTGGAAAATCCTATATTCCTTCATATAAATTTCCAGTTCATATAGCAAGTCACATTTTAATTTTTCAACATCTTCCCTTTAATCTTTCCAATTCTCTTCCCTTCAGAGTCATTGCATAGCTATAGATTCAACCTCTACACTTGGCAAAGGGCCAAGTCCTTGGCATGCAAACTCCATCCCACAATCAGCACTCTCCAGCATACGCTTTTGAGTTGGGGTCTAACCTCATCATATCTCTTGCTCCGACTTGAAAAGATATTTTTCCCGATTTCTTGTTTAAGTTCTCTCACAAAATCGCTAAAACATATCTTTCTTCAGAATAAAAATAACAATAAAGCTGATCCATTAAAGGATTATATCTTGCAGTAATGGGCTTAGAACCAGGAAAATGTAGCTTTTAAATAAATAAAGGAAAAAGCTTAGTGCAAATTCCTGTTGCTTGAGAAAATCACTATTTTCTTCAGGATTCTAATTTTTGGAAAATTGTAGTTTTCTCTTCAAGAGGTATAGAGTATCAAAGTCACTGTTCCAATAGATTCTTTTCTCTACTCCTTTTTCTTCTAAAAATATGAAATTTTATCTCCATGTTTTAAATCCTTACTTATCTCATCCGGGATATTGAGGATTTTTAGGTTTTTATTGAAGGAAATAATCTAATACTATGGTCATAATAAGTAATACTAATCAACAACTAAAAATCGGAAGATTTATCTTCTATTTTATGAAGATTCTTTCATCATTTCAGAGAATTCCTCGCTAGAAAGATATTCTTTCTCTAAAGAACGCCCGCCATTTGATGAATCAGAACTTCGTGATCTTTCAGAATGCTTTTTATAGGCATCAGCAAGGTAGCTTTTGATCTTTTCATCTACGAGCTGTGCAGTCTGTTCGCTATGAGGATTGATAAAAGACTGATCCTCCCTTCTTTGAGGGTAATTGATCGGGTCCAAACTCCTCGTCCATACTGTACTTTAAGAATCATATTCTTGATGATATTAGTCGCTCTTTCAAAAATCATTAGAAGCACCAGTTGTGATCTCATCTTTGCCGAAGAATAGTTCCTCCGCTGCCCTTCCTCCAAGCAAAGTTACCACTTCATCAAGGAATTTTTGCCTTGGAATAGAGGTTTTTGTCTTCTTCTGAGTGGTCCAAGTCACCCCAAAGCATACCCCCTACGAACGATAGAGATTTTTCAATCGGATCAGCATTTTCCAAAAGATGTCCGGTCACGGCATGCTCAAGTTCGTGGTAGGCAACCAAACTTTTCTCTTTTTCTTTCATAGATTTCACTTTTTCTCGGGTCCCATAGTGACTTTTCTCAAGTGCATATTCAAAATCTTTCGCTTCTAGTACTTCTCTATTGGACTTTTGCAACTTGTAAAGCAGCCTCATTCACAACATTTTTCAATATCTGCACCAACCAAACCGCTCGTTCTTTTCGCAAGCGATTCAAGATTGACCTTCTCATCTACTTTTTAGACTTAAGATAATATTCAAAAATCTGAATTCTTTCCTCCAGGTTGGCACGGAAACAAAGACTTTTCTATCAAATCTTCCTGCTCTAAGCAAAGCAGGATCCAAGGTATCAGGCCTGATTAGTTGCTGCTATTACAATGATATTCGTGTTTTATCAAAACCATCCATCTCAGTCAGAATTTGATTGAGGGTTTTGTTCTTGTTCCTGATGCCCTCCGGTATAACCATTTCCTCTCTTCTTTTCCGATCGCATCAATTTCATCAATAAAAATAATTGCTTTTCCTGTAGCTTTAGCTTGCTCAAAGAGTTTTCTCACCTTGCAGCTCCCATTCCAACAAGCATTTCCATAAATTCGATCCAGAAGCTGAGAAAAGATACTCCAGCCTCCCCTACACGCTCTAGCTAGCAAGGTCTTTCCTGATCATGGAGCCCCATAAAGCAACACTCCCTTTTGGTGGTCTAGCACCGATTTTTGGTATTTTTCAGGTTCTTGTAAGGTAATCTACAATTTCAATCATTCGTTCTTGACCTCGTCCATTCCTGCAATATCAGTAAATCTAGTTTTGGATTCAGATTTTTGCTTTCTTTACCTACTTTGATTCCGAGCATACCCCAGCCCGCCCTTTGGCATAATAAACTTCATCCCAATCACGAGAATATGAGAAAATCAGATATCCACCTGTTCAAAGAGTTTACTCAAAGTGAAGACCTCATGCACGATTGCAACCTCAATATCCAGTTAAAGCCACTCCAAGATCAATCAAGCTCAGAGAAGGAGATTTAGTTTCTATAAGTTTTGTAAGTTTCGGTTTCATATTCCTTGGCAAAGAAGCTCTCTCTTTTCCTGATAAGTTCAGCCTTTTAGCTCTTCATCATTGGTAAGCGAAATCTTTTGAAAAGTTCTCTATGATACCGTTTCAACCATTGGTTGAGGGAAAGTTCTTCATTGTCCTCAATCACCTGAACTGTTCCGGTATCGACTCAAAAAGCAGAAATCAGACTATTATTTTGGATAAACCTTAGTCCAATAGACATGAGAACAACAAAAGAAGTCCATAAATCTGCCATTTATAGGTCGAAAAAGAGTACTTTCTTTTTCATATATAAGTAAAAATTATAGTAAAAACACTTTCTTATAGTAAAGTCAGATCGAAAAGGAGAGAGGAATCTAATATTTTTAGAGGAATTTAAGACAAAAGAATGTCTCTTTATTCGGATAATTTTTCGTAATAATGAAAACATGCGAAAGTGTGTCTTTTGATTATTTGATTCTCTTTGAATAAATATATATAATAGAAATGTATATACTTTTATATTCTATATTATTATCATGGGTAGAAATAAAGAAAATATGATTATCTTGGTAAAATTGTAATTTGGAGGAAGAAAAGCAAAAGTTATTAATGAAATTCAAAAATCAGCTTGAAATTGCTTTTCCAGGAAAATGGAAAGTATCAAGGGACCATTGTGATACTCAAGAAAAAGAGAAGTTTCACTTTTAGACAAAAAGATCCTGAAAAGCATCCTCTTTCAGCGGAAGAAAGAAAATTGAAAGATACTTAAATGATCTTTCAAGACAGCCTGGGGATATTTGATTATTGGCGAGGCTTAAAGATACTCTTTAAATGTAGATGAGCTGATATAATTATAACTAGATATCGAAAAATTTCGATGAAGCTCGTGGAAAATATTATTTGGTAATGATAGAAGAAACTTTAAATAATCTTTTTAAAAATCCTCAAGATATAAACTTATCATTTCAAAGGTATTTGTTTAAAAGCAAAGGAAGATTGAGCTGATGTAAGTCAATATGAAAAAGATTTTTCTATGAAATGTGTGAAAAAGTATTAATAACAGATATTGAAAAAATAAATTAAGTCGTCTTCAAAAGATGTTTTAGATAGTGGAGCATTTATGTGAGCCACAACCCGTATTCAAAGAGCAAAGGAACTTTGAATTGATGTAGGTGAATGTGAAAAATTTTCTATGAGATTAACAAAAACGCTCTTTAATAGAAGTTAAAAAGATTAAAAAGAACTTCAAACGTTCACTTTTTCTCGATCTATTTCTATTTAAAGAAGCTATAAACGATGCAAAAGGAATTTTGAAATAATGTAGGCAAATATGAAAAATTTTTCTACAAAGTAGCACAGAATATTACTGAACAAAAGCTTAAAAATAACTTTAATATCCTTCAAAATGATCTTCTAAAATAAGGAAGCATTTGAATCATGTAAAACCTATATTAAAAAGCACAAGAAGATTGAATCGATGTGGACCAATATCAAAAACTTTTTCCTGAAATTTCAAAAGAAAGCATTATTTAGCTACTCTTGAAGATATCTTAAAAATCTTTTCAAGAAAATCCTAGTTATCATTTCAAAATGGGGTTATTTGAAACCCTATATTGAAGAATCAAAAAGGCTTGAATTGATATAGGTAATATGAAAAAGTTTCTTCGTGAATTTTATAAAAATTATTATTTAGTAAATAGTGAAGAAGAGTTAAAAAAGCTGGGAGAAGAGTTAAAAATACTGGAAAAATATCCTAAAAACAGTGACTTTTCTTGAGTGATATGTATCACATCTTCAAATTATGATTGAAAAATTGAATTGATGTATCTAAGTATACTAAAAGATTTCAGGACTGTCTTGTAAAAATCTCGAAAAGCTAAAAGTTGATACGGCGTTTCTTGAAAATTATCCAGAGGTAGATAAAATTTATAGACAAGCAATGAAGTCTATAGAAGGTAAGTTCGTATTTGGATCTTAAAAATAAGATATTTCTTTTTCTCCTCTCATGAGAGTTTTTATAAATCAAAAATCTGACTCAAAAATCCTCAAGCTGAGTAGCTCAAGGACTCCTTATCAGATTAAAATATTTTTAGATTACATCTGAGTCCAAACGACCTTTTCTCTCCATCAATATCTTTTGAATTGATAAGCTTTTTACTCTAATCTTATCACCGATATTATAGTACCTTTTCCAATCTACACCTTCAGGAACGACGATTTGCTTTTTGTGAAGCTAAACCTTTCTACTCCTTTTTACAGTAATAAACATTCCGCAATTATACATAAGTTTTACATACCTTCATATTCATTACTAAGCTGGATGTCTTTCGTTGAGAATCATTGAGGGATTTATCTTTAGGAATATTTGGTTTAAAAGTCTGATTTTTCTTCTCTTTAGTTTGTGTCTGTTGTGATTCAATGAGTTCAATATTAGGAACCAGTTTAAGAAAAATCAGTAGTATCTGGATTTAAACCAGCTTTTTGATAAATCTCTTTCAATTGTTCTTCTACTTCTGTCCCAATCCAAATGGTAAGTGGCTTTTTATTATCGCATTTTTCGTTTTATGCTGCCAAATACTCACAAAGAAAGAAAGCTGAGTCTTTCCATCAAGTTTAACTACTTTCCCTTTGAACTAGTAGAGTCGCAACTTCCTCAAGTCCTTGTGGCTGAGTGTATCGTATCATTTTGTGATTTCTTTTGTTCAGTATCTACGATCATCGCATCAGCTGGACAATCACTGATCTTTACTTCTGAAAACCGTTTGCTATTTTGCTGAACCTGGAAATCTTGCAGATTTTTGCTTCTTTCACAGAAAGACCAAGCTCCTCATATTTTGCTTTGTTCTGCAACTTTTTCCTGTGTGAAAAGATTTTTACTCCAAGCATCTCATTAAAGTTTCAAGTTGTTCTCTCTCCATTGCATACCTTTGACGAGATTGATTCCTAATTTTTCAATATATTCTACATCTCCTTCTAGAAGTAAAAAGGAGGTAAAGTTTTCATACTAAACGGATCTGAGGAGATTCCATCTACCATCAGTCTTGTATATGCGGTAAACTTCGGAAGAGAAATCAGATCGTCTGTACTGACCATCTCTTTAAACTGTGAGGTCATCACGGAAGCATCGTCACATCCAAGGGGTAAAAGAGAAGATCGTTCTCACATTTCCAAAAATCGCATCTTTGATCGTTTCATCAAGCTGAGAGGTATATTACTGGCTACAATCAGAGAGTTTATACTTTCTCGCTTCTGAAAGAATCGTCGCGAAGGATTTTGGTCGCAAAGTTCTGAAACTCATCAATATAAAGGTAAAACGGCTTTCTCAAGTTTGCCATATCGGCTCTTCCCATCGCATCAATCTGGATTTTCGTTACCAAGAGTGAACCAATCATATTGGCATTATCTTCACCACCCTTTTCCTTTTGAAAGATTTATGAGGATAATCTTCCTTCGTCCATTGCCCTTTCTGATGCTAGTTTCGTTCTTGGTTGTCCAAAAATATTCCTGACAAGGCGAGAAGAGAGGAACTGTCCGACTTTATTGGTGATCGGTCCTACGACTTCTTCTCTCTGTTTATCCTGCCATTTATTAAACTCATTATTCCAAAATTTTAATAATACTGAATCTTTGATATGGGAAATCACCCTTCACTGAAATTCTTTATCGGTCAAAACTCTCAAAATATGCACTCAAGGTTGCATTTGGATAGTCAATCACTGATAAAACCACATTTCTCAAAAATATATTCCAGTCTTGGACCCGGGAATTGTCAAAAAGTTTCTGAAAAAGTGGAAACAACCCCAGAAGCGATTCTGTCGTCTTCATTATCGGCTTCGCAAAAGGTTGAATCCGATTGGATATTCCGCATCTCCAACATCAAAAAGAATCACATCATTGATGCGATTTGAAGGAATATATTCCAGCAAATCATCTACGAGTCTCCATGTGGACTGCAAAGCAGACAAAAGCCCATTTCCAGCCTCATATCAGAAATAATCATATTATTGATGAAGGTAGATTTCAGTTCAGGTCTTACCTCACGATATTAGCATATGCCTAAATTTATCTTCTCACGAATTCGTAACCCATATTATCTCGTAATCCGTATCTCCAAGAAGGGTAAGTCTTTGCTGGCGTATTATCTGGCGTAGGAAGCGTGGTTGGATAAGGTAATTTCCTATAAACGGTATAATCTAGATCTTTAATAAAATTGATTTTGTTGGGAGATGAAAACATTGATCGCTTGAGAAAAACTTATCTAGGCATCCATTCAGCTTTTCTTTCTTTTTAACAAAACTTCCATTCGCTAGGTGCAAAACTGAGTTGAGAAGAGAGGAAATATTCTCTTTTATATACACATCTTTAGTCTGAATACTATACCAGATACTCATCAATAAATCTTGCTCAAGATTTGGGCTTTCAGAGCCTCTCTTCTTTTCTTTCCCTCCTCGCCAAAGATAACTAAACACCTTTCCCAAAAAGCTGAATAATTTAGTCTAATTCATCCTCCTCAAGCTTGAAAAGTGTATTCAAAAGCAATCTTGAGCTGTGAATCTCTATCTACATTTTGAAAAACCGTGAAAATATCACTCATTGGATCAAGATAGAACCATCTTTGTAAAAATTCCTCCTAGTTTTGAAGATTCCGGACATCCCGAGAAAAAGACCTTGACTCAATCCAAGATACACCTCTCCCCTGCTAAACAAACACGATCACTCTTTTTACAAGATCGGAAGTGGCAAAAAGTCGTATAGAAAGTATTTTGAAAAATATACTTGAAAAATCTTTTTGGCAATTTCACAAAAAGCTGAATATCATTGCGATTTCCACAGATAAGAAAGCTAATAGATTTAAGAGAAACAAGATATTAATTTTTCCCAATGCTCCCACTCAAAGTTCATTGTCCTTGGAATGGTTTTGATTTGAAGATACAAGTATTTTGATGTTGGTGTTTGTGAGGCGTTGTTCAGATTTTGTTTTTGAAATAAGACACTTTTATTATATCAATTTTAGCACAGATATTATTACTCCTAATTTAAAATCCTCATTCATAATAAAAGATACAATCTTTCTAGAGAAATGAAACCTTAACATAAGTACTTATCTTTTTCTGAGAGATGATGAATATACTCTTCTTTATTGGAATGCTTATTGGACTAAGTCCACTTGCCACTTTTTGCAAACTCTTGGAAAAAGTAATCATGACCGACAAGAAATTAGTTCTGTATAGATTTCAATAAAACAAATTAAACAGCTTCTTAACACAAAGCTCTTCAAGAAGAAGAATATGAGATTAAAAGAGACTTATCCTTTATAATACTTGAGAAACTCATAGCACCAGCACTACGTTTATCCCTCTTTATGACCATCAGATTCTTACGGATCGTTCAATGACCAAAAGAGCCAGGAAATTCACTTATCAACCTTAACGCTGTATCGCAAAATCAGACTTCCAAAATCTTTTTACGATGTTTTTCTGTACAATTTTTAGAGAAGCTCTTGTTGGATTAGTAAGCTTCACAGAAAGTGAATAATAAAGATGAAAGTTTACTTCTGATTTTACGAAATTTCGATGCTAAACTCGCCCTGTTCACCTTTTTCAAACACAACTGAAAGATTAAGCAAATTCACTACAAAACGAAAAATTTTATCTGATTTCAGTTGATGATATTTTAAAACAACCCTTGAAAATGTCGTAAAACATAAAGTATCAGAAACGGAGCTTTTCCCTTTATTAGAGCAAGGTTTATCCTATGGCTTACAGCTACTTGATCTAAATCAAAAGTATGTCGCGGATTAAAATATTTTTGATGATAAATTGCTCAAAGCTTGGAGCTTTTCTTGTTGTTGACCTTAATATTCTGACACAGGAAAAGGAACATTATACGCTCTTCTGAAATTTTGAAGATTTAGTATTTTCTCAAGATTTTCTCTATACGAGTCAACATAATAGTGAAAATCAGACGCTTATTCAGAGATTTTCTCTTGAACCGAAACTCAATTATCAAAATCTTCGCTTCTAGTGGAATTTTTGCTCAATAATGGTATTCTCCCAAGAGGCTCAAAAAGCAGTATCATTACGACCTTATCTAGTGGGAAATTTAACCGTTATCAAGTAACTAATTTTGATGCTCAATTTTTCTGAGGTGGGAAGTAAGAGTATTAAGTGAAATCTGACTTTTGATGGAGCAGAGCTGATTGGCGATATGCTTTTCTTTACTCATGAAACTGGAGCGCTCCTTGCAACAAGAGATCTAGGAAAAGGAAGCTCACCTGCCAGTCCTGAACTTAGTTTTGAATGATGAGAAAAATTCTTCTAAATGCAAAATCCGTTTTCTTTTCTTGAAATAGAAGAAAACAATGGGAAAAATCAGCTTTTTCTTTTTGAAGAAGAACAATGAAAACTAAAAAGATAAAGACCCTTTTTATCAGCAAGGAGGAAACTTTTAGAAACTTCTCTTTGGGATCGTGAGAAAAAGATCCTCTTTTACCTACAATTAAAGATCTCATCTTGAGGGGATTCTCTATTGATGAGAATCAATATAAAAATTAAAGAAGTTTTGCAAGAAAATATCCTGGACATCAACTCATAAATATGGAGAATTTCTCTGAATTTAGTTATGCAATTATTGATAATTATCTTGATATTTTCTTGCCAAATCAAGCCGAAAAATGAAAAAATTAAAATGGTAAAAACTCTTTCATAGTTTATTTTCACTTGTAATATAAAAAGGAATTGCTACATTCCTGATGTACATTATATATACTGATAAAAATTATAAAAATGAAAAATTCTGGAAGATGCTAGGAATTTGCATTCCTAGGGATTCGTTTTCCTAGGGGGCGAAGTTTGTTTAGCTTTGCTCAGGTAAATGTCGCAAGTAAGACTTTTGATCTGTGAACGAATGTTGATGGAGTTTGGGATCAGGTGCGCAGACTTTGACTGTTCAGCCTCGTTGAGCAGGGACAGGAAAGATAGTAAGACAAACTGAGATACTATGGTGAATGCTCTTAGTCTGAAAACATGAGGAGATTGCTAAGGTAGAGTTTAACAAAAATGTTTTGGTTCCCTGATGATGTGGATGGTTTTGTTAAGGACTTTAAAAGTCAGATTATTTTTCCCATCAAATCAGTATACGAGTAATGTTTTGTCGACAATGAGTATGTTTCAAGGTGCAGTCAAGTTTAACTCTGATATCTCCAACTGGGATATGAGTAATGTAAAGAGGATGCAGCATCTGTTTGATTGAGCAACAACGCTTTTAACCAACCAATGGGAAGCTGGAATACGAGCAATGTTGTTTCCATGGATTATGTGTTTGCTTGAGCAACAAATTTTAATCAACCAATAGGAAGTTGGAATACAAGGTAAAGGAAATGAGATGAGTATTTGGGAATGCGAAGACCTTTAATCAGGATCTTTCTGGTTGGGATGTGTCAAAAGTTGAGCAATATGTATGATGTTTAACTGAGCAGAACAATTGACGAGATATTTCTACTTGGAATACAAGTGAAAGTAACCAATATGGCTAGTATGTTTTGCAAAATGCAAAAACTTCAATCAACTCAATAGGCAACTGGGATACGAGTAAAAGTTACTACTATGGCCTCAATGTTTTTATTATAGCTCATAAATTCAACCAACCAATAGGAAATTGGAATACAAGTAATGTAACCAATATGTATTCAACTTTTTCATGGAGCAAACCGTGTTTTTAATCAACCAATAGGAAAACTGGAATACGAGTAAAAGTAACAGATATGTCCTTTATGTTTCGTAGCAAGAGATTTCAATCAACCGATGAGGGAACTGGGATACGAGTAAGGTTACTACGATGAATTCAATGTTTCGCCGAGCCGTAAATTTTAATCAACCGATAGGAAATTGGGATACAGTAAAGGTTACTAATATGTTTATGATGTTTCATTGAGCCCCAAAGTTTGATCAGCCAATAGAAAATTGGAATACAAGTAATGTTACTACCATGGGAACTATGTTTCAAGGAGCAGAAAAATTTCAATCAACCAATAGGGAATTGGAATACGAGTAAGGTTACTAATATAGGGATCTATGTTTTTATGAGCAAAAATTTAATCAGCCAATAGGAAGCCGATATACAAATAATGTTACTGATATGAGTTATATGTTTGCATTGGCAAAAGATTTTAATCAAGACATTTCGAATTGGAATACTAATAAGGTATCCAACATGCGTTATATGTTTCAAGGAGCAGAGAATTTCAATCAACCAATTGGAGAATGGGATACGAGTAATGTAACTCGTATGGATTATATGTTTGGCATGAGCCACTAAATTTGATCAACCGATAGGAAATTGGGATACGAGTAAGGTTACTAATATGTCCTCAATGTTTGGTAATGCAGAAAATTTCAACAAGCAATAGGCAACTGGGATACGAGTAATGTGACTAATATGGGTTGAATGTTTGCAGGTGCTATAAAATTTAATGCTGATATTTCCAGTTGGGATACAAGTAAGGTTACTAGTATGTGGCTCATGTTTAATAGAGCTTCAAGTTTTACTCAGGATATTTCAAATTTGGGTTCTCTCTCAAATTAATCATGGTCAATTTTGAGGTATCGTTATTAAAGATGATGCATTAAAAATAAAAAGGTATCTATCGATATCCGAGTGAAAATTATAAAAAGCTTTTGGAGGCTATAGATGCTAAACATCAAGCAGGGATTTTGGACTTTGCAAAGCTTAGACATATTGGAGTTCAGTCTACGTATTGTACCTTTGCTGATTTGAGAGATAGACTGATCTCTGAAGGTTTGAATATTTGGTGACAAGATAGATTTGACTGTAAGCCAGAGTTTTCTAATCACGCAACCGACATTTGCAAAGTAGTGGAAAAATTACGGATACAAGGTTTACTTTTAAGAGTTTGTATCCATTGACGCAAGCTGATCTAGATGCTGGGGTATTCTCTATTGATTCAGTAAAAACCAATGTTGATTCTTCTGATCTGGATTGTCAACTTGATAATTCAGATGATAAAGTTGCACATTGTTCAGTAAAAATTACCTCTACCATGAAAGACCAAATGGAAAAATCTGAATTAAATTTTCGAAAACGGTTGAGTGAGGAAGAAAGATTGAAGCTTCTGCTACAGGCCAGTGGAGATATCTCATAGATACTCAAGCTCCAAAACTAGCACAACTTAAAATAGATACCAATAATGGAACTGAGATTGATAAACCAACTATTTTTCTTTCAAAGCTTCCTGATGATCAATGAGCAGCAGGAACAAAATATTGAAGTGTTGTATACAGATTCCAATTGAACAGGGAAAAGTACTCCTTTTCCAATAAATTCTGCTGGAGAAAAATGAGAGCTTATGACTTTTGAGAAGAAGTTCATACTTTAAAGGTGAAATGTTATGATACAGTAGGTAATTATTCCATAAGTACGATAAAATTTCCTCCGATTATTGAGTTCTCAGATGATAATATTACACTCAATAACATAGAGATGACCCTGATCTTTTACAGTGTATTCTCCAAGTAAAAAGCCTATAACAAAGATTGAAATTGAAGATCCAGATTGAACCCAAGTTCGGCTTTGAACCTGTACTTCTCATGAAGATAACGGGACAAGCGCTCCTTGGAACAATTCAAAGAGAAAACCTGTAATTTGTACATTTACTCGTGTTACGAAGTCTTGAAACCGTTATCATAAAAAGCAACAGATAACACTTGAGCAGAAGGACAAATAGGCCAATCCTTCACAAAGGATACGACAAAAACCAACAATAGATATTCAGCTAGAACCACTTTTAACTTGAGGAAAAATTCCTTTCATTATTACTATTACTGATGATCAGGAATTGATACAGGTGATGTTAAAATTACTAACCTACTACTTTAGATCATAATAATTTTTAAATGTACTCAGGAGTCAAAGAATTTTTGTGAAATGATAAATTTACTGCAGAAAATCGTATTATTAATTGAGAACTTACTCTAGAAGCGATAGATAAATCAGGGAAATAGTACTTCCCTAACGAAATCTGGATATACTATAGATCAAACAGAACCAACAATTTCAATTCTAAAGGCTAATCCTACAACAGATAAATTAGAGGTTTCATTTTCACAAAAAGATGAATGATGAGCCGGAATAAATACCAATACTATTTCTTATGGAGTAGCAACTGATTCTAATTGTAGTGATTATACTGCCATAGAGTGCATGTTGCTTTTAGCAGGAGCTAATGAGCCATTTAGTTTCAGCTTTGACTTCTGAGTGGAAGTCAAAATGAAAAAGTATCTTTGTCTTTCAGTTAACGATAAAGTCTGAAATATAACAGGAGTTTCTTTGTGAAAACTCAACTTGAATGTTGCTCCGACTCTTTGAGATGAATCTATACTCTTGGATGAAAAATACTCCAATTGGAACGGAATTTTTTACCTAATGGAGTAGATTCAAAATAGTGGAGATACTTTAAAGCTATACCATCATCTCAGGAAATACAGGAAATGTATTTAGTATTGATGCTAATAAACTTAAAGTTAGTGGAGCATTAGACTATGAAACATTAAGTGGATACACATTAGTAGTTCAAGTAAAAGATCAACTCTGACTTTCATCTACAGGAACATATACAATTACTTTAAAGGATATAGATGAAACAGTACCATCATCATGAGGAGGATATAGCTGAGGAGGAGGAAGTTCACTAGTTCAACTTCATCATCAAGCTCTTCATCATCAAGCTCTTCAACTTCAACTCCATCAACTGAGCAGAAGAAAGCCCAGAAACACCGGTGAAGAATGAACCAGTAAAGACAGAAACAAGTAAAAACAGAAATCTTCAATCCTACGAGTCAAGACAACTTGTTTCAATCCACTTGATAAACAAACGATAGATCAAGGGAATAAGATCAGTGAACTGCTAAGAATAGCTCATCAGATGCTTTACAGTTACTCACTGACTAAGTGGCAAGGAACCAAAGACTTTGCTCCAGAGAGAAGCTAACCAGAGAAGAGGCAGCAAGATTTATGACAGAATTTTGCAACAAATGTTCTTTGTAGAAAAGCAAGTAGAACCTATAATGATCACTTTACCGATCTAGAAAAAGTAAATCCAGAGTTGTTGCCATATATCAAGAAATCTTATGAATACCTTATCTTCAATGGAGATAGTAATGCAGAAGGAAAGAAGGAGAAAACGACCTTTAGACCGAAAGAGTTGATTACCGTAGGAGAACTCTCAGCAATTATGACAAGATTAGTAAGGAACGAACTCTTAGAAGAAGTACAAGGAGATCGATCAAAGAATTATAGAACCTATATCAATGCTATCACTCCAAAAATCAGACCTAAAAATGAGGTAAGAGGAACAGTAGCAGAAGTGATCTATGATCTGTATAGAAATAATAGCTATGAACTCAAAGATATTGGGTATGTTATCAAGAAATAATTGGTAGATTTCTTAAAGGCTGATGATATTCAGCCTTTTTACTTGAAATCAGAATTTGCTTTTTATAGTAAAGACGTTTTATTTAGTTGAAAAATATGGATCCCCGATCGTTATTCTTATTTATTGCTCTCATCTTCTTATCTATGTTTTCTGGGAGTGAAACTGCATTTACAGCTCTTCCTCTTCATAGAGTAAATTCCTTAGAAGAGAGAAAAACTGATCAAAAAGCACTTTCTAAAACTCAAGCATGAACCAGAAAAATGCTTATCGCTATCCTCATTGGAAATAACATTGTAAATATTGCCGCAGCATCTCTCGCGACACTCATTTCTATTCAGATTGCAGAACTTATTCATTATGAACAAGCTACGGTAACTATCCTTTCAACGATCATTGTAACGATTCTTGTTTTGCTGTTTGGAGAAATTTTTCCTAAGACTTTTGCAACCAGTCATGCTGAGAAAATTTCGCTTAGAATCGCTCCATTTTATCTTCAGAATGATCAAAATTTTCTATCCATGCTATTGTGGTAATCAGACGACTTATGAAAGGATTAACAAAGAGAAGAAACATACCGTTAGTGAATCAGATTTAGAAGCTTTTATAGAGCTTTCCAAGCAGGCTTGAGTTTTTGACAATGGACAAGATCTAAAATACTTCGCTCTTGATGAGTTTAACTGTGGAAGATATGAAAGACGCCAAGGATCAAGATAAAGGCTCTTAGCGATGAGAATACCCTTACTGAAGCAATAGAAATTTTGACAGAATATCATTATTCTCGTATTCCGGTATATCATGAAACAATAGATACTATCGATAGAGTCGTCACATTGAAGACTAATGAACTAAGACCCAAAAACACGATTCAGAAACCTTTGACTTTCTTCTATCCGATAGCTCCAATTATCAAGATTCTCGTGGTCAGCCTATTTGATACTCGCTGAAAAATTTCAAAAACCCATAAACATATCGCAGTTGTAATGGACGAATACGGTGGAGTAGAAGGAATCGTAAGTTTAGAAGATATTATAGAAGAAGTCTTCTGAGAAATTCAAGATGAAAGTGATGATGAGCTCTCAATCCAAAAATGAGAATTCAGATTGATACATTTTGTCAGTCTTATGTGAGAATGGATGAACTTTTATCGGAACTCGAATTCAATTTGAAGAACTGAATCTTGATGATGAGTTTGAGGGCAGAAACACTAAGTTATTTTTATCACAAGTCATCTAGAGAGGTATCCCTCAGATTTGGTGAAGAGATTTTACTTCGATTCATTTCCTTAGAGGAAGGAGAAGATCACTTTCCATAAAGTACTGGGTTAGTATTGTTGGAGAAATTGCTGTCGAAATCAAATAGTTTTGAGAGTTTTTGGACTATAAAATTATTTTAAGCTTTCCCAATCTAGCTCTTCAAGTCTTTTTCCTTGAAGTTCAGAAGGGATTGAAAATCAGGTTTTCATTTTTCATTCATTTTGCTAATTTTTCATAGTGTTTTTCTACTGTAGGGAGAAAAAGATTCAAAAATTCTTCTAGTTTGTTTGGATCTATAGCTTCTGTCTTTTCTTTTGTAAATCTTACCAAACAACTTTTTACCTTTGGAGCTGGAAAAAACATTTTGCAGGGACCATTTTTACATAATCTACGGTAGGCTCTATAACCAGCCATCGAAGATATGATTTTTGGGCATCAGATTTAATTTTTGTCCTACCTCATCTTGAATCATAAAAATCATCCAACAATCTGGATTCTCTTTTCAGAAAAGATGTTTAAAAGATTGGAGAAGTGATATAATAGGGAAGGTTTCACGCAACAAGAGCTTGATTTTCTGTCTTTCAAATATTATAGAGAAGTCAAACAATATCCGTTTCCAATACATCTCAAAAATAATCTACGATTCCTCTAACCCAATACTCATCAAATGATCTTTCATCGTGTATGTCTTTTCTACAACAAAAAGAAGGAGAAATCTGTTTTATGTGATTGCTCATTTTCAAGGTCAAATTTCTACCAAAAAACGATCAGCTCCAGAAGTGTGATAAAGCTTCTGATAGCATCAGAAATAAAAGCAATAATACAGCTATCTTTGAGAAAGAATTTTATCAGAATAAGTGAACATTACTAGACGTTAGATAAAATTCAATATCGAAGTGCATTCTCTTGAGTAATATTTGAAGCAAAAGTTGTTTTATTTTATCCACTCCTCTACTGATTTTACCATTCCATTTTCAGCATCCTGTTTAATAAAGCATAGTAATAAATTATCCAAACTTCCATACTCATTCATGAAAAGTTCCAATGTCCAATTCTCGTCCTCTTTCATCAATTCAAAAAGCGATAAAACCTGATGAAAATCTGGATTTTCTTCCTTTTGTTCAAGAGATGATCGAGAACTCATGGCTTCCCAAGTGACAATTTTAACAAGGAGCTCTTGTTCTTCCACTTCTCATGTATAATGCAATTTTTCGGAAAGATAGTTCATGATTTCAGTATCTGAAAGCTGAGAAAATCTAATTACCATCGCCCTTGAAAGAGAATCGTTGTCAGAATTCAGCTTTCATGTTCTGCAGTTGCAAAGAGGTATCTATTTTGCTAAAGGTTTCTTCCTGAAGTAGAAACGCATTCATCGCAGCATTCGTCATTCTTTGAAGATTTTTCAATAAGAAAAATTTTTTCCACCTCAAAGAAGATTGCTGTAATCGACTAGTGATTTCTCTACACCTTTATTTTTCATAGATGGTTTCATCTTCAATAGCTATCGTTTTTAAATTCGATGGAGTTTCAATCTGAATGGTATGTACTTTTCATAATTGTGGGACTAGATCTCTATCAGTCAGTTTTTAGAAAATTCTCCTAGTAACTCTTCTGCAGAAAACGAAGAAAAAGCGTTTTTCCTATTCACTCTGGTCAAATAATAATACAGGTTTAGAAGTCGATTGATAGTGAACAAGATAATTTTTGAATTGCTCTCTTGCTTTTCATTTTTCCAATAAATTGCATTTCTTTACTCAAGATAAATCGGCGTAAGTATAATTTTCAAGTAGAAAGCTAACTGATTTTATAAAAAGAAATAAAATAAGATTTTTATAATACAAGAAGAAAACGAGTAGACTAAGAATACATTATTATTTTAAAAATGTCAATCTAAGAACACTGAAGCATAAAATATAAGAAAATCTGATATAAAATTCAGTTCTTCTTTATTTTTAAACTGAATAATTTATACTTTATTGAAGATTCTATCTCAGCTCTCCTTATGAAAAGCTAAAGATTGTAGCACTATTCATTCTCTATTTTGATATCTGGCCTCAAACCTTCTCTCCTATCTAGGATATATCAATCGAAATACGGTTTTTGCAGATTCTAATAATAAAAAATACAAGCACACAACTTGTAGCAATTTTTGTAGAACGATCAAATTTATCCAAAGTATAGAAAGTGATCTGAAACGATACACTACTCAATACCTTCAAAAATTATCCACTCAGTAAAGAGCCTTAGTTCTTAAAATCAATACCAAGAATATTCAGCTCCTGAGCTTACTAAGCTATTGGAAAACATGTATTTTTGATGGATTAAAAGAGATCAGAGTTCTCGCATGATTGAGGTTGTGCTAGTTTGAAATCCACTTCCTGTGAGATATCAGGATTATATTTTTCTTCTATTTATCCTTATGTAGATTTTGGAACAAAAATATCTTTGGGATAGAAGAAAGCAAGTATTTTTATAAAAATAATGATAATGGACAAGCTGAACTCTGGCATGGAATGATTAATTTTAACACTATGAAAGAAATCATACTTTCTTTAATAAAGTTAAAACAATATGATAATAATCGACTGATTTTTGTCGATAAGAAGATTTGGTATGATGATTTTATTGCACTCAAAAAGAACTTTTTAGAAGATGCTTATAAATTTTATCGAATTCATTAATTTTGCGGAGGATTCAATGTATCACCGCTATACGAATTTTTGCTCATATTTTACAGAAAGATCAAGATTGAAATAATCAAGAATTAATAAGCGACCTTAGTAAAAGTTAAAAGATTTTTGAATTACAAATTCTGGTCTTGAGCTATCAAAACAAGGTATACAAGAAGAAAAATCTGACTACACTCAACAAAGTTATTGATTCAGACTTTTTAGAAAATACTATGAGGTTTTTGAGTAACCCTCTCCTCATTGCTGCAGAATGAGGCAATAAA
>BNJS01000880.1_pt1 | contig 115703 bp, 148 predicted proteins | sample 8540461 | NCBI WGS metagenome assembly BNJS01 (sample SAMD00202454, study PRJDB9452) | human saliva metagenome | isolation source: human saliva | place: Japan | reverse complement strand
TACCTTTTTTTATCACTCGTTCTCATTTAATGCTATATCGATAAAATCTGATGAAGTAACCAAAAAGGACTACGTGGTTGTGTCGTAGTCCTTAATGATTCCTTCCGCTTATAGCCCGTGGAGGAGTGTACAAGAAGGTATTCACTATGAACGTACCCTACAGCTTGTGGTTACGGAGGACTTTCCCTGGTTATCTTCCATACCACGCTTGTAGGTTACCATAAGTGGTACCTCTAATTGCATATCGTCTTTATTTATTTTTAGAAAATACTTGACAAAAACTTTTTACCGCGTTCCGTTGGATTGCATAGATACGTGCTTCACTATAGTTCATACTCTCTATGACCTCTTTCATGCTCATTCCAAAGTAGTATCTGTTCTCCAGGAATGTACGCTCGACGTCATTAGGTACCTTACATATGTGCGTCCACAGTTCGTACCGTTCTTTAGATAAGACGCGGAACTCTTCTGTCAAATCGTTCTGTGCTGTTTTTAGATTAAGCTGTTGCTCTGGAGTATTAGACCGCTCATCTTGTGCCTCAGCTTCAAGTCGCTGTAAGTGCGCCTCGATATCCTTCATCCGCCTACGGCTATTAAGTAATCGTTGTAGCTTTCTAACTCCAGGGTGTTTACTCCCGGTACATGATCTATTCATAGGCTCACCTATACCGCAGTATCGTCACTGCCAATCAGTTCGATATATCTTGCTAGATACCACTGCGCTTTTTTTAGGTCCTCTAACTTATCGCCCTTATGACCTGCACGTGAGATGTACTTAATAACATTACCCAAGTGGTACGGGAATTGTTGGTCTTCGATGAAGTCGATAACCTCAATCTTACCCCGTGTGTAGTGCGAAGGATGATTCACCACGTCGTCTTTCTGTACTGCGTCAAGTTCTTTTTGTAGAGTCTGTTTTAGTTTTGACTTCTTATCGTCCTCCTCTTTCTTATAAGGTTTAGAAAACGTCTCGGCGCAAGTAGGGCAATACTTAGGCCAACGACCTGTGGGCTTGTCTTTTCTGTGGATAAATGTTTCTTCACAGGCTTCACAAGTAATCGCTTTACTATAACCCGCTTCAGGCGGTGTCATTACTTTTTCACACTCAGGGCAGTAGTCCTCATGAGTGGATACTGTAAATGTATCTCCGCATCGTCTACATTTCTTTTGCATATCTCTACTCCTTATACAATTCTTTACGATACTTAATAGCTTCTAATAGGGCGTCCTGCCCTGCTTCTTTACGTTCTAAGGCTTTCATAACTTGCTCGTCCATCGTGCCTTTTGTTACTAGGTGGTGGATAATCACAGGTTGTGTTTGTCCTTGCCTGTGTAGTCTAGCGTTAGCTTGTTGATATTGTTCCAGGCTCCATGTCAGTCCGTACCATACAATGATATTGCCCCCAGCTTGTAGGTTAAGTCCGTACCCTGCTGATGCGGGATGTGCCAGTAACATTTGTATTTTGCCCTTATTCCACTCAGCTACATCATCATCGGTCTTTAACTCAACGGCTTAGGGAATGCTTCTTTAATTGCTTGAAGATCATGTTTGAAGTTGTAGAACACTAATATAGGTTTCCCTTCATTCGTTTCTACTAATTCCTTTAATCGTTCTACTTTCTCGTTGTGTACAACTACGATGTTTCCCTCGTCATTATAGATAGAACCGTTGGCCAGTTGTAATAATTTTCCTGCCAAGGATGCTGCATTTAAGGCGCTTATGTCGTCATCATCTACGATACTAAGTACATGCTCGCGTTCCATTTCTTTATAGAGTGCCCATTCTTTAGGACTCATCTCTACAGTAATTACATTTTCAATGCGCTCAGGTAGTTTGAGATAGTCCTTAGCTTTTAAGCTCATACAAACGTCTTGGATTTTACCAAATATCGCCTTATCGGCGCCTGGTAGTAATCGATAGCTATACACGACGTGCCCGTTTGTTTTATCTGGCGTAAAGTAACGGCATCGGAACTCGGTAAGCGTTTTACCTAATCGGTCCCCGCCATCTAGTAAATACATCTGCGCCCAAATATCCATCAAGGTATTTGGCGCTGGCGTACCAGTTAAAATCACGATGCGTTTAAAGAGAGGCCTCATTTTACGCATAGCCTTAAACCGCTTAGCCTGTGGATTCTTAAAAGAAGAACTTTCATCGATCACCAACATGTCAAAGGGAAATTTCTTTTTCGGTTTTCCAAAATAGTAATCATATAACCACTGCACGTTTTCACGATTTATCACACAAACGTCAGATTCACTCTCTAATGCGTGTATGCGTTCCTTCTCGGAACCTAACACCTTAGCCACCGTTAAACGTCTTGTAGCACTCCATTTTTGCGATTCTTGGGCCCAGGTAGACTCTGCTACCTTCTTAGGTGCAATAAGTAACACTTTTTTGATAGTAAAGCTATCATACATAAGTTTCTCTATCGCAATTAACGTGGAGATTGTCTTCCCTAAACCCATGTCTAATAAGAGGCCATAGTGCGAATGGTCAATTATCCGCTGAATAGCAATCTCTTGGTACTCATGTGGATGAAAGTCCATGAATTACCCTTTCTATATCGTCTAAAAATAACTTAGCGTCTAGTTTGCCGGTTAGGACAAATACTAAGGCACCCTGCTTACGCAACCTTGAAATCTGTACTCGTTGATTAGCCATTAACTTTCCTTGTGTGGACTTCAACTCGATAAAGATAACACTGCCTCCGGGGAGTATTACAATCCGATCAGGTACACCGTCATTTCCAGGTGACACGAATTTCATATATATGCATCCCAGTTTTTTGAGTTGATTTCCTAACCAACGTTCAATATCTTTTTCTATCGTTCTCACCTCGTTCTCATTTAATGCTTGGACACACCTTCGGACACGCCTATGAACCCACGCCAATACTGGATTTATGGGGGGGGTGTGTCCGAAGTGCCCAATTTTTTTCCAACATATATATATACGCGTATTTGCGTTTTTTACGCTTATATATATACACCCAATTATTCATATATTTATTTTTTTATTTTTATATAAATAATTGGACACACTAGATACATATTACTATTTAGATTAGCAGTTATCTGCTTTTAGCCCGTGTCCGATTAGTGTGTCCAGATGTGTTTGGTGTGTCCAATTATCGGACTATATTAAAATTCATCGATGTATAGGCTTGAATAATTATTTTTACGAACATTCGTGCCTACAAAATAATTGGACACACCTCAAATAATTGGACACACCTACTTCTTGTGATTCTTTTTATAGATATCAAGAAGTCCAGTTCCATCCCTGACAAACGCTCTCTGAGGTCCGTAAAGCTTACCGAATCGTGCTTTACCAGTTCCTTTTGTGTAAGGACTCCACCCTTTAATAGATTGCAAAATGTCAATGATTTCTCTTGCTTTTGCGTTCTGCAGGTTCTTCCTGTCACCCTCCATTACTTCACACCATATCTCAAGGGCACAAACCCGCTCCCGCTGCACTGAACCACAATAGTCGTCATCGCCATAATTACGGATATACTCCCTGCGATCGTAGATATCTTTAGACTCCCAATCTTCAGGTAGTTCCATCTCGAGGTACTCTTCAATAAGACCTACGAGTTCACCACCTTCAGTATGTGATAGTTGGATTCTAAGAGCTTCTTCTTCAAGTTCGCCCTCTAATACAAGAGGTTCACCTTCTGCCCAATACGTGAACGCTTCCGCCCATAATTGGTCAATTTCCTCCTTTGACAACTCCCAGGCGTTCTTAGTCTTGCGGTCCTTATCACCAGTGATTGGCCAGAATCGGCGGTTACCGGTGCGGTCCTTTAAGAACATAAGGTTATTAGTAGAACCAGCGAATACACACTGGCGTGGGTACTCTTCGGTCCGTCTACCGTAAGGAGAGCGGAACCGGTCAGAGGTACGGCTGATAAAGGCTTTAACGATTTCGTTATCGTTCTTATACGTTGGTGCAAGTTCAGCGAGTTCGTTGATCCATGAACCCTGAATTTGTTCAAGCGCATCTTTGGTCTTGATATCCACCAAAGAGTTGTTAAACCATTTACGACCTAACCGCTCTAGGATTAATGATTTACCGAGCCCTTGAGAGCCATATAACACAATCGCTGTATCGAACTTAACGCCAGGCTCCATTACTCGTGCGATGGCACCGCACATCCATTTACGGGTAACCGCTCGGATGTACTCGGTATCTTCAGCGCCGATATAATCAATAAATAGAGTATCGACTCTACATTCGCCGTCCCAAGTCAAACCAGTTAAGTACTGGCGTACCGGATGGAATTTATTATCTTGCGTTACTTCCTGCAAGGCATCGTCGATAATGCCTTTACCCTTTATAAGGTATTTAGTAGCGAAGTAATTACGTAGGCATGCGTCGTCAGTATCCGTCCAGTAAGGGGTTTCATCCTTACCTCGCCACGGTAAATCGTCAATGACAACTAAGCGGTGTGCGAATTCGTCAAGACGGATTTTACCTTTTAATGCAGGGTCATGTTTAAGTACTACCAAACAGTTGAACACATCAGATTCAGGCGTACCGTTTATCACGTTTTAGCTTTGACAAAAAGTCTTCGTCATCCTCTGTGATATCCTCAAACTCCATATCCGCCATACGTTCTTTGTCGAGCAGGATTGGTGCTGCGCCGTCTTCGTTCACAAAGTCAATCATGTCTTTGTAGCTTGGAAGTTTAGTGACGCTGGTCTCATCTGCTGGGTCCTTATCTCCGAATAAGTGGATCCGGACAAGGTCAAACGCATTAACAAGTTTACCGCTGATAGGGTCGGTCGCATGGTTGGAGTAAGCGAAGGTGTCGTTATCGTAAATGACTAAACCACCTACCGAGCTACCGGCTACATATGTGTACCGGTCTTCTACGGCTGTAGGCTCATAGACTTCAGGGAGAAACTTATGGATAGCTTCCGTGATACTGTAACTCCGACAAAAGGCACCGATAAGGCCCTTTTTCTCCAAAGGGTTGCCTTGCTTTTTAGCCGCATCAAGGCGAATTTGTGATTCCTTATCAGATGTTGGCCAAAGACTCGTATCACGCCAGTCACGATATGTGCCTAGACATTGATCAACAGATACTAGGTTGCCTTCGCCTCGTTGATATACATACTCGACATCCTTAGGATGGCTTGGCCAATACATAAGACGTTCAGCCTGGTGCGTGGATGGGTCAAAGAACTCAATGCCTATGTTATCAGCAATCCGTCTCGAGACTGCTTGATATTCATCCGGTGTCATCGGTCTATCTACTGGGATAATCACGCGGTAGCGAGGATTGTCAGCTGTGTGGCTGTGTGTACTATAAAGTACGTATTCCATACCGCCTAATTCCATATCTAGGTCTACGATGAAATCTTCGCCAGGGTTATCCGCATCAAGAGTGATTAAGTATCTCTCTTTAACAGCCCCTCTAATCCGTCTACCATTACCGGGAATATAGCCACCTACAAAACCGCCGACGTCTTTCTTTTGGCCTTGATCAGCTTTAGACATCTTGGCGTATTCAGCAGCCGTTTCATTCGTTACAGTAGGCTCGGCCAATTTACTAGCCAAAGCACTCCAAGTCATTTTCTGAGACTTCCAGCTACGGGCGGAGCGACTTCTGCCCGTAGCTATGATGATATTTGTATCCATGTTACATCGCTCCTCCCTTCGCAAATTGGATATCTCGTACATACGCCGGAACGCTTAATCCGTGAGAGGTAACCCACTGACTAACAGCCCCATTGATAGCGTGGTCTTCATATACGCCACGATTGTTTTTAAGTTTAGCCTGGTGTATCTCTACGAAGTTATCCGTATCACTATTCGGATTAACCTCAATACACGCTACTGGCTCGTTGTATTTATAGACACCTACGATAGCGCAGGTTTCAGCTTTTACTTTTTTGATATAAGAGCTTACACAGTTATTAAGCTGTATGCCCATATCTATGATGCCGTGAGTAGAACCGATGGCCATGAAGCGGTAACCATTAACCATGTCAGCTAAAGCGCGATGTGCTTTACGCTGCTGCACGATTTCGTCTTCCACCTTGTCGAACTTTTGCATCCTAGTGATGGCGTCATGTAGGTTACGCACCTGGATGCGACTAGCCCAAACTTCTTTACGGCGACTTCTCGATAACTCAAAATACATACTAGCTGTATCTCTGATATCGTGATAAGAAGGCGCATTTCTAATGAATAAGAACGCCTGGCGCTCGCCGTATTGATGGCTAAGGATGTTAACAAATTTACGAATAATAGATAAGTCAAGGTCATTACGCCATAAAGGCCAAGATTGAATATATCTAGTATTATCAGAGTTATCCTTGATGACATCGACCATAGCCTTTTGATAGTCCTTGTTCTTAAATAACATAGCCATAACTTTGATGATCTTCGTATAGAAGAACGGCCTATCGTGTAATAACCTCCGAACCCATCTAGCATCAGGTAAGTTATGAGCCTTGATTAGAGCCTGTACAAAGGATTCACCGTTTATAGTTAACTCTAATACATTACCCATGCCGATATCTTCATTAGGGAACGCCCGATTATAACAATCGTCATAGTCCCGTTTAAGGCTATCATTGATGGCAGGTGCATCAGGGGCTTCTAGTTTCCATACTAAGTTATGAAGTAGGTTATCTAAAGCTCCGTACTTGTTAGTAACTTGTATCCCCTGCCGAATAGATTTGACTTTATAGCCCACTACCTTGGATAGCTTTTCAAAGAATACGTCTTTTAATACCTTAGCAAAGCGTTTCAGCTCATCCTGGTAGTTATGCAGTCTGCAGTTTGGAGTAGCCACAATCCACAGTAAAGGTAAAAGGCAGTTCCTAAAGCCCGAAGGTGAGACTGTCGACTTTCGACGACATCGCTGCGTGAGCGTTTCTTAAGTACGATAAACGCCTTTCTTCGTTTGAAGTCGAATCGGAGAACATCAACCACATGTGACTTATATCCTTTGTAGATCATCTCTGTATCACCATCAGCATATACAGTGTCGTACTCAAACTGCACATCCAAGACATTACCTCTGTCAATTATCGATAAGTCTAAAGAAATAGGAACCGTACCTCGGTAACCAACTTCGGCAGTATAACCGCTTGCCTTAATTAGCTCACCGCACATCGGGCAGTAGAATGAGTCTGCTTCAGGAACTGTCACAAGTCCAAATCCGCCGGACTTCATAGGCCATAAATTGCTAAAGGAGTGTCCGCAAGCCACATGGTAGTGACTCGCCGGAGTGTTAGGTGTTACTTGTTTGCGCCGCACTAGGTCGTACAGCTGTGGTACTTGTAGATTGAATAAGACCTTCATAAGGCGCTATCCTTTCTTATAACAAATCGTCTAAATCGTCTTCTTCTGCAGGTGTTTCCTCAACTACAGGCAAGGTTTCTTCTACTGGTTCCTCTTTCTTCTTAGTAGTACGTTTGCGCTTAGGCTTTGGCTCTTCCGTAACCGTAGTCTCTTCTACAGTTGGCGTTTCCTCAGTCTTAGGAGCCTCTGCTTTCTTACCGTTTAATACCTTAAGACCTAAATCACAAGCGGCGATACAACCTTCGCAGTATGCCATAGCAGAGTCTTTACGTTCACTAGCTGGTGCATCTTTTACAAGTTCATATAAAGCGTCGATTGCTTCGCGTTGTTGTTGAATTTGTTGTTTTGAAAGTGTCATAAGAATTATCCTCCTAATCCTTCATATAGTAAGGGTTTTCAAACCCCGCTGCATTTAATATAAGGCCCTCGTTCCAGGACTCGGGCTCACACATAATAGCTATAACTTCATCTAAACTGCCTTCGCCTATTGGTGCTTCGATAACCACTTCGTCGTGGATGTGGGCAACAATTTTGTAACCGGCTTTTGCTAGTCTTAACATCGCTGCTGCTAAACAATCTCTTGCTACAGCCTGTACAATATTTTCGACGAGCTTTCCGCCATAGGTTTCAACTCTGCCCCATGTATTCTTAACCTGATCCATGCCGTCATACTCAATCGATTCACTACCGAACCTGTTGAGCCCAAGTCTAGGTCTTGCGTATGCAAGTCTTCGACCGGACGGTAATTCGATGAACAGGAAGCCTTTCGATTTAAAGAATTTAATATTGCCTTGTCTAATTCGTACGGGGTCTCCTGTTCTCACTACTTGCTTTGCTGCGCTGTCTGCATCTTTCCAAAATCTCGTAATTCGTGGGCTAGCTTGTCGCCATGCTTCGATGATACCTGGTAGCTCCTTTTCAGGAATTTCTCCTTTAGTATCCATCGCTTTCATGGCTCCTACACCGCCACCATACCCTAACGCTAATTCAGCTACCTTACCTTTTTGCCGTAGGTGCCCATTAACACCGTGCTTCTCAACTGGTACGTGGAACATGCTTGATGCGGAGGCGCAGTATATGTCGCCACCTTGGGCGAATACATCTTGACGCCACTGCTCGTGAGCAAGCCAGGCGATAACACGGGCTTCGATAGCGCTAAAGTCGGCTACTATAAAGCGGTGTCCGTCCTCCGCTACTAAAGCGGTACGGATAAGTTGCTTAATCACGTCGCCAGGGTTTCCGTAGAGTAGGTCTAGCATTTCTACGTCTCTACTTTAAGGACTTCCCTTGCCGTGTCTAAATCTTCTAAGTAGTTACGAGGGAGGTTCTGCAGTTGTACTACACGACCTGCCCATCGTCCGCTACGCATCGCTCCATAAAACTGAAGCATGCCGTGGATGCGACCATCTGAACATACAGCGTTTTTCATGGCCAAGTATTTTTTGATGGAGGAGTTACCGAGTACCTTCCTATTTTGCAGTACCTTACGCACATCAGAGGGGATATCCTGCGTCAAGAGGTTTGATACATCGTCTTTTCTCATTGTTTCTAGATCATATCCTAGTCTTGCTGTTAGCCACTCTTAAGTTGCATAGTACTGTTAGGATTCTCTAATCCTGTTAATATCTTGGATGACTCGGTAGCCTCCGCCACAATTTCGTCGTTACAAGCAAGCGCTGCATCGACGAGTTCCATATCTACTTTCACGCCTCGCCAGTTGATATCTTGGTCGAGTAACCAGTACTCGTGCTCGATAGCCGGTGGTTTCAGCGAAAGTAAGCGTTTACGAATTGCCTTTTCTACTACCACGTCTTGGCGGTTATACTCAATGTATTCCGCCCATTTCTCAGGTGCATCCTCTGGCATATTCCGTGTCTTAGGATTCGTCTTAGTTGGTTTTCGTGGTACAGAGAAGAACTGAATTAGGCGTTTACCTCTTGCATCCTTGGCTTCGCCTAATCGTAAAGCCTTAGACACATTGTCGAGGCTTACAGGTAAACTGCAGTACAAGGCAAGTACCGACGTACATTCCCAGTTCGTATAGTCCGCATCAGGGAAGTACTTTTTTAGGCAAAGCATTTCGAATGCTGCGTTGAATGCGGTCTTTGTAATTTCCTTGTTATATAAGGCATCCACCACCCTTTCGGGTAGTGGATCCTTTGTCATATCAATTACTTCGACCGGTTCGTCGTCGAAGCTGTAGGCAAAGAGCAGTATTTCAAATGTTGTATCATCAACGTATCGCTGCGCTCCATATTTAATAGGGCAGTCAGAATACGTTTCCACATCAATACTCAGCTCCATATTTGCCTCCTTAGATTAAATCGTCATCGTCCATATCGCCTAAATCGTCATCCCCGAAGTCATTAGCAGATACATGAACACCACCGAGGCGGTCACCATCTTTAACTTTACGAACACCATTTAGACCAAAGCCTACGCCTTTCTTACCGTTGAAGTTGTAAGCGAACACAGAAAGCGCTACCTGCGCGTATACACCGGAGTAAATTTCTTCTTCGATGTCGAACTGGTCCATCTTGATTTTGTCACGCGTAAAAACGATAGGTTGTTTATCGCTATTCGCATTGATGAAGAATTTACCAGCGTATGTTTCAGGTTGGTCTGCTACTGCTTCATCTGTATCACCATCACGTAAATTCAATTTAAGGTAAGCTGCTTTACCTTCTACCTTAGCTACTGCTTTTGGATCAGCCTTAAGTTCTTCAATCGCACGTTCAAATGCTTTGATTGTTTTCTTATCTGTTTTGTCGATAATGATTTGGGAGCTATATTTTGCTTTGCCGTCGTCGTTTACGAGGTTGAGCGATGTTTGCATAGGAAAGTCTTACGATACCAGTTGTTAATTTAGCCATTGTTACGGTCTCCTTATTTCTTAAATGGGTTACAGTCATGTTCGAACCCTATTACTGTACTAAATAAATTATCTAATTCATCTTCGATGTCGGACCGCTCATCATCTAAAGCGGTCCATTTGTCGTCATCTTCCCATGGAGGTGAACCAAACGAGTTCTCCTCCAATGTATAAGACGCTTCTATTGCCTCGCACCTTGCATTTACAGCATAGTAGCGGACATGTAAGCTAGTAGCGTAAGCAATAGTAATTTGGTAGAGCTCATCGAAGTAGTGACCTCGTTCGCGGAGCTCTTTTGCGATTGCATTAACAGTTACCATTGTTACACCTCGTCATCAAATTCATTTGCCATTGTTTCAGCGGTATTAATCGCAGGGCGTTTATCGCTTTCCGGTACAAGTGTAGGCTTGCCTTCCGGTTTATCGATATAGGATTCTAAGTATTCGGCAACGCCCTTTTTACCAAGAACCTTTTGTAGGTTAGTGATACCTTCGAGTTCTCGGGGCTTGAATATGTCTTCTTCCTTGTAGCCATTGTCGAGCAATGTTTTAGCAGCAGCGTCTGGATCCGTGATAGTACGTCGTGATGTACCTTCTACTAATTTATATCCAGGCCACTGTTTCTCACCCGATAAGGCTTTCTCGTACGCAAAATCGTAAACACCTTTAATCCACTTCGTGATTAAGTCCTTCATCCCCAGGATGTCAGATACTTCACGGTCAGTGAGTAATTGATTGAGCTTACCACCATTCTTATAGAATGTGTCAAGGCAAGTATCTGCTAATGCTCGGCAGGTGTGCCGTGCTTTACAGAAGTTACAGTAATCGCAAGGCGTACATTCGCCAATACCATCCCAGGCACGTTGTGCGATTGGTTTGATATCTTCGCCCCAATCTAGCAATTCTTCGAGCGCCATTTCATCGGTAGATACACTATCCAGTCTTGGCTGAACGATCGTCATACGAACTGTTTTAATGTCGTATAAGAACTCGTTTACATCGTAGGCACCTAATGCGTAGAGTCGCATTTGTGTGTTTCAACAGCACTAACAGGAACGCCTTTGCCATATTTCAGGTCAATCACTTCCAGGATGCCATCCGCTACGATGACCATGTCGCCGGTACCAAATCCCTCTGGTACCCAACGTGAGAAGTCTAGCCGTGCTTCAATCATAGCTTCCGCATCAGAGGAACGAGCACGGGCTTCGTTTACCTTCTCTTCGCAAATATCGACATACCGATTAACGGCTTCTACCATTTCAGTGGAGTAGTCGTCTAGCTTAGGGCCTTTTTTGCCCTCAAGCTTATGTCGGAGAATTGCTTCCGCCAGGTCATGCGCTACAGTGCCTTCCGCAGCATACGGAGATTGTTCATCAGGGAACATCGCTTCTAGTCTTGCTGAAGGAGTACATACTAGCCACCTGGCACTACTTGAAGCACCTAGTAAGGCGTGTTTCTTAGCCACGGCTATTCACCCATTCCATTATTTGAATACGTTGTTCATCGGTAGCAGATGTAACCTTTTCAGCGCCGATGCTATCTAAGAAGGCTTTGAATTCGCCTTTAGCTTTCGTTTTATCGTCGGCTTTCGCCATTACGTCTTTTACTGCTTCACGAGTTGCTTCAAGGCTTGGTACTTCTACTGCTTTTTCAGGTTCTACTGTAGGCGCGGGTTCTTCTTTAACCGGCTCAGCTTTTGGAGCAGGAGCTTCTTCTTTAACTGGTTCAGCTTTCTTAGGAGCTTCCTTCTTAGCAGGTGTTTCTTCTTTAACAGGTGCGCCTACAATGGATTGATATAGGTCTTTCACTTCTTGTTCTAATTCAACTGCTTTGTCTACTGTAATTTTTAACTCGATCATTGTTCTGTTTCCTTTCGGTTTAACGATGTGATATACTTTAAATGGATATTTTTCTAAGTGCCCTTTACGCATTGCCGTGCGTGAGGGCATTTTTTTGTGCCTAACTGTTTGCATTCATCAGGAATGCAGTAGTCTTTATCAGGGCACGTTGTACAGTCTCGCAATTTAATCACCTCCTTATACACATTTAAGAATCATGCGAATCTCTTGACCTACTAGAAGTCTATCCTTGAACGTATCTTGCGTTCTAAAGTCTTCCATGTAGACCTCAAGCATTTCGCGATATATTTGAGCCTTAAACGTTTCAGGAGTATCTACTACCTCCCTATACGGCTTAAGGATTTTAACTGGCGAACCAAAAGTGTAGTCGATAAAACCTCGTATCTTCAATTTTGCTTTGATGTTACGGACTTTATCATTCGACCACCCTAGTAAAGCCATTACTTCTTCATTCGTTTGTACTCCGCTTTCGTTATAGGCGTTGTACAAAATTTCTTGTTCTGTCATTTCTGTTTCCTCTGTCTATATCTGTTTACGATTGGATGTATTTCTTTGCAGTTGTCACACACAATACGAGCTCGCCTGTCAGGTAAGACCAGTTTGTGTAAGGACTTTTTATTTTCTTATTACAGACCTTGCAAAATTTATCTTTTGCCATATTCTTTTACTTCTTCTAGCCAGTATCCTGCTAGCATCCAAAGAGTAATACCTAGCAGACCTTGGCAAATACCTGTCCACAAATCGATACGGTCTATATCAATAGAACCTACGGTACCAACAACCAGTAATGCTGCTACAACTCTAATTGTGTAAATAACTGCTCTACTCATATGATGTGTGCCTCCTTAAACTCTTTATCGATTTTACTGTCTGTCCACCCGAGTGTATTAGATAAGTAGTGTCTGAACCCATCCTTGTCTATGGAAAAGGTTCTGCCCTTTTTACCTTCGGTCTTCCAGCATTGAGCAAATTTGAACTTGTCTCGGGCGATGCACTCCCGGACTGCAGTTAATGTCCACCCGAGGACTGTGGCCATTTGGCTCACAGCGATTGTTTTTGTAATCATAATCAGCGCTCCTTTACAACGTTGTAGCCGTGAATACTACTACCATAATCAGAAATAAACAAACTCCTGTTATCAAACCAATTGTGATTAACACGAGGCATAAATAAATGATGGTTTGTAAGTAATCTTTTGACATGTGCTCACCTATATGCGGTCAAGCGCCGGCTTGTAATAATCCGTTTCCCAGAAATCTCTATCGTCGTTAACTTCGAGTGCGTAACAAATTGCTACTACAGTATCCATCCGGACTGATCTACCTTCTAGTGCACGTTGCAAAGTCGGTAGTGAGATTTCGGCAGCACGTACCAAATCCGTTTTTGTCATTTCCAGTTCTTTCATTCGCTCAGAGATTGCGTCGCCGAACATCCTTACTACAAATTCTTTCTGTTTCATCTGTCTGCCCTTATATAACGGTTTAACCGTAATTAACTATAAAAAAATAATGTCATCATACGCTACACCGAATACTTCTTGTATTTTTTTAATGTGAGGAACATCAGGGTAAGAGCGTTTGCGCTCCCAATTCCCCCAAGTATCAACAGATACACCAATTGCTTTAGATGCCTTAAGTTGAGACCAGTTTTTTGAAGCCCGTAACATCTTTAATGTATACTTCATAAGCTACCTCCTTTCTCGATAATCACCTCTTGTTTACAGTCATCATTTTACTACGGTTTATCCGTAATGTCTATAAACCAAACTTAAACTATCGTAAAATTTCCGTAAAATATTGATTTTATTACGAAAATATCGTAATATATAGGTATATTAATTAATATATTCTAGATTTGAGAGGTTATTATGAGTGATTTAGGTAACAAGGCTATTATGGCTGAGAATATTCAACGACTAATGGATAGTCGCGGAATTGATCGCAATAAAATATGTGCTGATTTAGGGTTAAAGTATACTACGTTTACCGATTGGGTAAAGGGAAACACATACCCTAGAATCGATAAAATAGAATTAATGGCAAACTATTTTGGCGTTCCTAAATCTGAATTGGTAGAAAAATACACCGAAGGCTACTACACAGACAGAGAAGCCGCCGAGTTTGCCGAATACCTACGCACACGACCAGGCGCTCGTATGCTCTTCTCTGCCGCTAAAGATATAAGTAAGGAGGACATGGAAGAAACAGTCAAATACATTGAATTCTTAAAATCCAAGCATAAGTAATATCTACAAGGGAGAGTGATATTATTGATTATTAATTTAATTTATTGTGACTTACCAAATGCTAAAGCGGTTTCTGAAGAGTCAGAGGATGTAGATACTCATAATATCTACATTAATAAAAACCTCCCCCATGAACGCATAAGGGAGGAAATAAAGCATGAGTTAAGTCATATTATTCGTGATGACTTTTATGTTGATCATCATGTTAATTTAGTCGAGCGTATGGTTAGACTGTCTCAAGTTGAAGATGGCGACCTTAACGGAATCGACTTTTATCATCATATTATTTAACACAGGGAGATAAAAAATGAAATTGCGTAAATTATTGCCTTTAATGGTTATGTTCAGCCTATCTGTAAGTACTTCTTTTGCCGCACAGTTTATTGATGTAACCTCGGATACATACAATCAAATATGGAGTGCTAGCCAATCATATAAGACGGACCGCAAATTAGAAAATCCTGTCAATTACGGTGTTGAACTCCGGAGTGGCGCAGGCGGTGCGGCCGTATTAGTTACACCTGGCACAATTGCAAAGTACATTGCTTACTCTAAAGACGAGCGCCTAATATTTCCTGGAGAAGCATTTAAGAGTGCAGTAGTAAATAGCAATGACTATGTATATATTGCCACTTATGCAATGCATCTTAAAAACCCATTAGCCGGTACTGTAGCCCAACAAGTTCCATCGCAGCGATTACTTATTGAAAAAGACGGTAAGTATATTATGCCTGAACATATGAACTCAGTTATATATGACGCAATGCCACATAGCTATGCGGTCGTGTATTACGCCTTCCCTAAAAATGTAGTACTTAACGCACCATATACAATTAAGTTCATCAACGGCAATGGTGATAAAATTGAAATTCCTATTACTGCAGAAAAGATAGCGGATATCATCGATAAAGAGAATAACTTAGTATTTAAGTCTAATTAAATAAAAAAATAAGCCCTCACCGCAGTGAGGGCTATTAAAAATATCATACCTTAGAGGCACTCTATTTTTACTCCACAATTATTATAGCATACCTCTAAGGCTATTCACCATACCAAGGAGGATATTTATTTATGGCCATGAAACGAGCCAACGGTTCTGGATCCGTTTATAAAATGAAACATAAGCCCTTACGCAAGCCTTACCGTGCAGTCGTAACGATTGGATACGATGAGGACGGTAAGTGTAAGCGTAAGACGATTGGCTATTATGCTAAATCAAAAGAAGCTTGGGACGCCTTATCAGAGTATGGTATCTACCCTGAGAAGTTTGAAACAAAGAAAGTCTTATTCAGTGAATGTTGGCGTTGGATGATAGCTGACAAAGAACGGAAAGGAATAGATGTCAAAAAAGGCGGATATTCGACCGCACAAGCGAAGTTAACATCGATTTGGAATAAACCTATACAAGAGATTAAACTCGTGCACCTACAGGCTATAATCGACGAAAATAGCCATTTAAGTCGTTCATCTATAGCTATTATATTAAAAGGCTTGAACGGTGCCTTTGAGTCTGCTATTAAGAACGATATCATCGTTAAGAACTATGCAGCACTACTCGAGTTAAAACCGGCTGAGAAGTCAGACATACATAAGCCATTTACAGAGGATGAAATTCAAATCATATGGGAACACGCGCACCTGGATATAGCCAAGCTCTTATTAATGTATATCTACTCCGGTATGCGTCCAGTAGAGCTACTATCCATTAAGCTTGAAAACGTGCACCTAGATAAACGATATATCATCGGCGGTGTAAAAACAAAAGCCGGCAAGGATAGATTGATACCTATTGCCGACTGCGTTATGCCTTTTTATCGCGAAATTTACGCCAAGGCGAGCGTTTCTAAATCTGATACACTTATCCCTCAAGGGTACACGTCAAAGTACCTAGGAAAGCCAATAAAACGATTTTGTAAAGAGGTCGGTATATCTGACCACTTACCACACGATACTAGACATACGTTCGTAACCTTGGCCAGTAATTATGGAATGGATCGTTATGTTCTAAAAGCTATTGTTGGCCACACGCAAAGTAAAGACATTACCGCAGATGTGTACACCCATAAAACGATTGAGCAGTACATCGAAGAAGTAAATAAAATACCATCATCATTTAGTTAAAGGTTGTGCAACGGTTGAGCAACGCACACAAATTTTAACTATTTTTAAAAGAAAAAGCACAGTACCTATACGCATAAGTACTGTGCTTTGTGCATTTGTAGAACTGTATGTATTATTTGGAGTACAATTCGACGATAAGTGTTTCGTTAACTTCGATAGGAAGTTCTTCACGTTGAGGAAGACGAGTGAATGTAGCTTTGAAGCCTTCTAAGTCTTTCAATGTAAGGAAGTTCGAAAGAACGAAGTTCTTGGAAGTTAGTTTTGAACATTTCGTTGTCGCGGGAAGCTTCACGAAGTTCAATAACGTCACCTGGTTTGCAGGAGTAGGATGGAATGTCTACACGACGACCATTTACCAAAATATGGCCATGGTTTACCATTTGACGAGCTTGACGAATGGAGTTACCAAAGCCGATGCGATATACAAGGTTATCAAGACGTTGTTCCAAAAGGATCAACATGTTTTCACCTGTAACACCTTGCATTTTTTTCGCTTTATCATAATAGCGTACGAACTGGCGTTCTAGCAAGTTGTAGTAAGCTTTAACTTTTTGTTTTTCTAATAATTGTGTGCCATACTCAGACATTTTTTTCTGACGTTGGTCTTTTTTGACGCGATTCAAGGCTTTTGCGTGACCGAATACGTTCACACCAAAGCGACGACAAAGTTTGAATCGAGCCTCTCTTCTCGTTGCCATGTGATTATCACCTCATAGTTGAATAAAAAACTTGTACCGACACATAATGGTACCCATGTATAATATCATTTTCATTTACTTATGTCAATTAATGATAATTGTGAAAGTTATTGAAATAAGTGCATAATCACAATTTTTAATTAATCTTTTTTATGATAATAGTACACGCTATATCGATTGTGCATGCTTCATCATATTTTATAGATTTAGATGAAAAAACAATTATAGTATGCTACAATATGAATAAGTAAGGTAATAGTTATCATTGGATTCTTATTACAAAATTGGGGGAACAACATGAAAGAGTTACCTACAATGCAAGAGCTACAAAGTTTTATTACTTATAATAAAACAGGAAGCTTTACATTAGCAGCACAATCTATGAATATTACACAATCAGCTTTCAGCGCTCAAATGAAAAAATTAGAGCGTTTAGTTGGTGTGAAATTAATCTCCCGTTCTACAAGAGGTAGCCGTTTAACGCCAGAAGGCGAATTATTCTTACCAGAAGCAGAACAAGTTCTCGATACATTAGAACGTGCTATTCAATCCATCCGCCTAGCAAGCAAGGTGGAACGTCCGATTTTGAACATCGGTGTACTGCGTAGTTTAGGTGATATTCGTCTAAATGGTTACGTATCACACTTCTTCCAAAATCATCCTGAGTTCTCTGTCAGCATCTATGACATGGAAGAAGAAGAGTTAATGCTCGACTTACGCGAAAATCGTATCGACATTGCTCTACTCTATTTACCAAATAACAAAGATATGTCCGCATACGAATCTACAGCTCTTAGAGAGGACGAATTCGTATACTATGCACCAAATTTAATAGAAGGCATGGAAACCGCTAGCTTGAAAGCGATTCAGTCACAACCTTTGCTCATGTATCCACCTAAATACTTCATGTATCGCACATTGAAAAACTACGTAGGCAATGGTCAACAAAATCTACACATCCGTGGTAGCCGCTTATCCAACCCTTACACAATGATCGACTATTGCCAAAAAAATAATTCTGGTTGCATCGTAGCAAAACAAATTTTAAATTCCTTAGGCATCACTGATGGTTTTGTACCTTTAGAAAAACCATTCAAACTACAAGTGTGCTTCGCATTCAAGAAAAATAACTCTAAAACAGAAACTATGCATACCTTTATGGACTATGTACACAGCGAATCACCACCACGCTTATAAAAGCTAACTAAACCCCGTATACCTTTTAGGTGTACGGGTTTTTTTTACATAACTCGATTCCATCACAAGATGCCATTACTACTAGAATCTATTTATGAGTACATTTTCGCCTTCATTCTAAACAATTATTAATCTAAGGATATAAAATAATTGCTCTTTCCTAATCTAGGTTGTAGAATAGAGAATAGATTTCAATTAATGTAGTAGAATACAGTGAGGTTATTATGCTCTTATCTATCCTCTTCTTTATACTAGCAGGACTTGCTGAGATTGGTGGCGGTTATCTTGTATGGCTTTACATGCGCGATGATAAAGGCCCCCTCTATTTAATCGCAGGTGCCATTATTCTATTTTTATATGGTATCATTCCTACCTTCCAACCAGAAGCAAGCTTTGGCAAAGTATACGCCGCATACGGCGGCGTATTCATCGCCCTTTCTATTCTATGGGGCTGGCTTGTTAACGGCTTGCGACCAGACACATATGATATCATCGGCGGTCTCGTTTGCATCGTAGGTGTATATATCATCATGTACGCACCTCGATAAACAGAAATACAGAACTTCTATAAGCATTACAACAGAAGGAGTACAACTAGAACAGTTGTACTCCTTCTTTATTTATATACCGGGTTATAGGACAAAACGTGTTGGTACTTTAATCCCAATCATTGAAAGATAATTTGTCATAGTTATGCAAATCACCCCAAGAAATGGCATCCCCCCCAAGTTGGAATTATGCCTTGAAGTTGGGCTCTTTCATTCATAGAACTATATATTTTAGAAATACTTGCATCAGTTGGCATTACCTTAAGTATTTCTTTTGCAGAAAGCGGTCTTGGTGAGTGTAAATAACACCACCAAAAGACCGCTTTTATGCGTTTTTCTACAGACATCCCTCGATGGTAACGCAATAAACGTCTGAGTTGTGCGTTTACTCCGCCTTCAATAGGGTTATTAGTCCTCGGACATTCTTTATCCAACACCAATGTTTCATCTAAATATCGAAACATTGTCTCTGTATTAATTAATACCACTAGAGAGTTATAGGCTTTTAATAATCGTTCATGCGTAGCTCTTAAATTATCATTACTATCACGTGTCATTTCACTTAGAAACTCTTTAAAAGTCACCCTCCAATTAAATAATCGTTGAATCCATATTTTTGCATCTTCCTGTGTTTTTACGTTATATAAATCGCTTGCTAAATCTTTTAACATAATGCCTGCTAATGTCTTAGGCCGCCTAGTAGTGTAACGATGTACTTGCCATACGGCATGAACAATACAACGTTGAAGCTTGGCGGTACGCCAAACTTTTTTTAATGCTTTTCTAAGACCAGGTCCACCATCAGAAACGACCACAATGGGTGTCGCTATTCGCTGCATAAGAGCTTGCCATGAGCGAGACTGTTCTGACCTACATAAATACCACCCTAATACATATTCACCATCATAACAGATCAAAATACAAGCTTTTTTAGCTAAGTAAATACCATCACCGAATACCACATCTCTCGAGGTTTCAATTTTGGGCGGCATAGGCCATATTTGCCAGAAATCAGCTATCTGTCTACGAAATGTACGGCCCTGCCCAGGCATGTCCTGTTGTGTTTCTTTACTAAATAACCAATTTAGAAATCGATGAAAACATTTAGTAGTATTATCAATAGTTTGTGTAAAGGTGATGTTACACTGCTTACAATGCCATCGTTGTGATCCAGCTTTAGTTTTCCCATATTTTTGACAAGAAAATCCACAATTTATACATCTTACCAGCATGATTATTCCCTCCACTTAGAATACGATTTTCTAAGAAGATATAACCTTATTGAAGCCAGTAAAATCAAGGGGTTGGGACTTTTTACCAACACATTTTGTCCACCCTCTAAGTTTATCAAAAGAACTTAAAATGGCGATGGAAGCAGTAATTTACTGGCCCCATCGCCTATAAAACCAACACGTTTTGTCCTATAACCCTATATACCCATATGTACTTTTAGATACTAAAAAACGGTCATCCGAAGATAACCGTTTACTTTGGTGGACGATGACAGGATCGAACTGCCGACATCCTGCTTGTAAGGCAGGCGCTCTCCCAGCTGAGCTAATCGTCCATGTGGTGACCCGTCCGGGAATCGAACCCGGGATACCGCCGTGAAAGGGCGGTGTCTTAACCGCTTGACCAACGGGCCAGAAATATGGCTCCTCGAGTAGGACTCGAACCTACGACCGATCGGTTAACAGCCGATTGCTCTACCGACTGAGCTATCGAGGAATGTTTATGGAGCGGGAAACGAGATTCGAACTCGCGACCCCCGCCTTGGCAAGGCGGTGCTCTACCGCTGAGCTATTCCCGCAAATGGTGGACGATGACAGGATCGAACTGCCGACATCCTGCTTGTAAGGCAGGCGCTCTCCCAGCTGAGCTAATCGTCCATATGTGGTGACCCGTCCGGGAATCGAACCCGGGATACCGCCGTGAAAGGGCGGTGTCTTAACCGCTTGACCAACGGGCCAGAAATGGTGACTCACCCGCGACTCGAACGCGGGACACCCTGATTAAAAGTCAGGTGCTCTGCCAACTGAGCTAGTGAGTCAAAATGGCTCCTCGAGTAGGACTCGAACCTACGACCGATCGGTTAACAGCCGATTGCTCTACCGACTGAGCTATCGAGGAATGTATGGAGCGGGAAACGAGATTCGAACTCGCGACCCCCGCCTTGGCAAGGCGGTGCTCTACCGCTGAGCTATTCCCGCATACAGAACCGATAATTAATATAACATAATTATCAATCTGTCGTCAAGAACAAATTGAGAATGTCCTGACTGCCTTATAATAATATCAATTTACACATATAGTGTCAATGGTTTTTCCATGAAATTCCTGCAAAATTTTGATTTTACAACGGCCCTAATTAAAAATGAGGGATTATGTAATCCCTCATCTATTTAATCCATATTTTCTGGGATTTTCGGTAACTTTGACTGATATCTCAACTAGTCTTATCCCCTATATAGCTTGCGTTAACCCATATTTAGCTTGCATTACTCCATATTTGGCTAGTGTTAACTTATCTTTAATTAATTTTTACCGGCTTGTCTTCCTTTACCGGCTCCATCTTCAGCAACGCTAACTTCAGCTTCGATAAATGTTTTCATGTCATTTAGCATATGCATCGACGCATCGATAATAGATAGGCCCATAGTGGAGCCTAGTGCTTCATCGATTTGTAAGTGATAGTGCAAACATGGTTTCACACCTAGGAATCGACATTGTTCCTTATGAATTGGTTCCTCATAGGCAGCCGATGGGAATACATAGTCTTTTACTAATGGCTCAATGGTAACAGCCGCCAATACAGCAGCACCTGTTACGGCATTATCAAAAACGATAGCCATACGATGACTAGCAGCACCTAAAATAAAGCCAGTTAAAAATGCAATATCAAGACCGCCTGCAATATTTAGCAAATGTAATACCGCATCACGGTGCTCGCTTTCACTCAATGCAGACCAATCATCAACAGCAATATTAAAGCGATCTACAAAGGAATGAATATGAGCAGCCCGTTGTTCTACCGTAGGTCCACATTCGGTATGAACGAGAATATCGTCATAGGCGCAGCCCGTAATTGTAGCCGTCGTTACGAGGAGTCAAGGAACGCCCTTTCCCCTACGTTACCAATCGCCACCACTTGTAATCCATCAGCGTGTAGTTTATCAGCATAGGTAAAGCCAAGCTCTAGAGCTCGCTCAAGTTCATCTTGAGAAATGACAGGTTCTACACCAAAGAAATGAGAGCCTTTACGAATGACTTGTTGGTTAATATATTCTAGATCACTAGTATCTTGCTCAAGACCTACATTTACAACATGTACGTCTGCATTTAACTTAAATGCCGCCCCCTGCGTAGCCGTTCTACCTTCATTGAAACGTTTGATAGCGGCGTAGCTTTCACTACCATGCTGATTATTTTGAGGACCATCTACCAAGTGATCCGCTGCTACAATGAGTACACCATGGCGCAAATGATTGGGCTTAGGATTTGCCAAAATACCTGCAAAGCGTTCTGCTATAAGCTCTAAGGTTGCTAGGCTATAAATAGGTTTTGTTAAATTATCAATACGTAACCGGCACTCCTCCATGGAGGGTGCGTGCAATGGTTCTATGTTGAAAGTTCTCATGCCTTACCTCCTGTTATGGCCAAATACATATGAACTGCAAGGTCCAGCATCCCCATTTGAACCGAACTACCAGAGGCCTCGCCTAGACAAAGCCCCAAATCTACATACGCTTCTAAGCCTAGATTTTCTAAAGAGGACTTCGCTGCCTTTTCGGCCGACAAATGAGATGCCATCACATAATCCATGACTTCTGGCACTAAGGTTTTAGCCACCAATGCACAAGCAGATGTATTGAAGCCATCGATGATAACTAATCCATTATTAGCGGCCGCACCTAAGATGACGCCAACGATACAAGCAAACTCAAAACCACCTACAGAGGATAAAATACCAATAGCATCGTCTTTTGGAATATCCTTATATTTTTCCAGCACATCATGAACGATACGCTGTTTTAGTTTGAGCCGTTCATCGGAAATATTCGTCCCTCGACCTGTAGCTTCTTCCGCAGTAAGACCGGCAAACTTAGCGGTCATAAGAGCGCTAGCAGTTGTATTGGAAATACCCATTTCACCGACTAAAAATACGTTAAAGCCTTCATCAATTTTCTCTTTTACAAGACGAATCCCTGCTTCAATGCCTTCAATCGCTTGTTCCCGCGTCATGGCGGGTTCTTCTACAAAGTTTTTTGTACCCATCCCCAGTTTATGACTTCGAAGGCCTGGAACCCAGCTCATATCCGCATCAATGCCCATGTCGATGACTTCCATTTGAGCACCACAATAATTAGCTAAGGAATTGGCACCAGCCCCTTTGGAATTAGGTAGTTCTGTGTCATACCAACGGTCGTTTCCTTTGGATACGCACTAACCCCCATATCCGCCACACCATGATCCGCACTAGCGATAATCATACATGGTTTTGGTACAGTCAAAGTGTCTTGATTTGTGGCAGAACCATATTGGGCCACTACATTTACAAGACGACCATATTGCTCTACAGGTGACGCTGTATTCCAGCTATCAATTATATGTTGTTCAATCTCTTGGTTGCGACCTACAATAGCGCCACAAGTTTCTTGTAACAAACTCATACGATCTCCCTTAACTAATTAATAGATCAGTTTACTTTTAGAATAATAGTATATCTTTATAATACTATTATATTTTTATAATATTAGTATATTTTTAGAATTTCAGTATACACATGTTAGGGCATACACAATGTCACTTCAGCTACATAACCTGGATTGTAGTTAGCTATCCTTAATTTGTCCCCGTTAAATACGGCAACTTAGTGCGAATGTCACGACTGCATTCCAAATAGGATTCCAATGCTTGACCTTCATCATCTTGTGAAAGCACCTCTTTTACACGTTGTATTTCAGCTTCTATCCGAGTAAGCCCTTCAATGACATTGCGTCGATTACCGTAGATGATTTCGCGCCACATAGACGGCAAGCCACCGGCTACACGGGTGCAATCTCGGAAAACCACCTGCAGATAATCTCATGCGTAATTCGCCCAATTCATCGCCACCAGAAACTTGCGTCAAAATGGCAGCTAGCAAATGAGGCATATGACTAACCATGGCTAGATATTCATCATGAGCGTAAATATCGACGAACTCAATGCGTGAACCTACGGCACGGCCCATCTCAGCAAGCTCTTCGGCGACCTCTTCACTATATACTTCAGAGGCCTTATCCTCTAGGACGATCCATCCCATACCTTTAAATAAATTTTTATGAGATACTTCGTAGCCACCTTTTTCTGAGCCCGCCATAGGATGGACGGAGACAAAAATCGTTCCCTTAGGAATTGATTCATAAACAGCACGGATGAAGTTTTCCTTCGCACTCGATACATCTGTTACGACTTGTTTTGGTCTAAATAGATGTGCCGTTTCAGTAAAAGAGTCGTGCATTTGTATCTGGTGGTAAGGAGAACACAACGATATCTGAGCTTTCAATCAATGGTTCTACCTCAGTCCAAGCAGCTTTCACCACCCCATCTTGGATGGCCGCATCACAAACCTCTTGGCGACGAGCATACCCTACCACCTCATAATCGGTGTAAGCCTTCAAAGCCTTTGCCAATGAACCGCCTAATAAGCCTAAGCCAATAATACCTACTGTCTTACTCATATAAACCTACTTTCACAATATCTAGTAAATTACACTCTCCCATGTAATGCTACATATATCTACAAACTATAAAAGGAATTAATTAAAATAACAGAAACGCAAACCTAAGCTTCAATAAGTCTCTTGTTTTTCCATTTACCGCTATACCAGCGATACACAAATAATAACCCCCGTAAAATTTCATCCACAGCCATAGCAACCCAAATACCTACGAGGCCCCAGCCCCAATATATGCCAAAGAGATATGATAGTGGCACTGCACATAACCACATGCCTAAGATGCCTACGAGCATTGGAGTTCGAATATCCCCTGCGGCTTGTAAACAAGATACCATAACGATATTTACGGCACGACCTAACTCAAGGAAGATTTCTACTAATAATACATTATGGGCTAATGATAAAATTTCAGGATCTGTAGTAAAGACAGAAAGAACAACATCGCTAACAAGATAGAAGAATGTAGCAAGACCTACGTTAATAGCAATGGCTAAAAACGTAGAATGCCATACGCGATTACTTACCTCCTCTTGGCGTTTGGCCCCCATCAAGAATCCAACGATTACTTGTGAAGCATTGGCGAGTGCTATTGTATATACATAGCAAAGCATAGCAATAACGGATACATATACCTTTGTATTGATTACTGCGAGTCCCAAAATATTGACCATTTTCATAATCATCGTTTGAGACAATTGATAACTCAATGTTTCGCCACCAGAAGGAACACTGATATGCAATAAAGACTTAATCGTATGCCACGGAAATGGTTTTAAGAATGTAAAGCTTACCTTTAAGGTCAATAATTTCTTAAAGTATATCCAATAATCATTAGGCCTACCAGTTTAGATAGCCATGTTGAAATAGAAACACCTAATACACCAAGACTTGGTATTGGCCCATGTCCAAAGATTAATACATAATTCGTTATAATATGAATTACATTCATAACGAGTGCTATATACATGGTAATACGCGTTAGTGAATGACCTCTAAACACAGCCACTAATGCATAGTACATAGCTTGTATCGGTAGGCCCGCCGCTACGATGGTCATATAGAGCGACGTATCACTCATCGTTTCAGGTGGAATTCCCAGCCATGTAAAGATCCATTCATGGCAGGTGATAAAAGAATACTGCCGCTATGGATGAAAACAGAAAATTCATCACTAAGCTGACCGTACATACCTCTGATAGTTTGGACTGATTTCCGAGCCCCTAAATACTGGGCAATCAAAATCGTCGTAGCTGTACTCATAACAATAATGAGCATAATAAAAGATATTTAAAATTTGATTGGCATTAGCTACCGCTGCTACCGCTTGAGGCGAGTAGTGACTCATCATCACTTGGTCTATATTACCTACTAACAGCTGTAGGAACACTTCGATAAATATAGGCCAACTCAAAGTCCAGATAGATAAACTAATCCCCTTTTCGTATGCTTTTCATAAAAACCTCTGCAATGAACTACGATACAATTGCAATGAATATCATACAATGTCCTTATTATATCACGTTATATAACCACATGGGACAAATCGCAGAAATCAATACATCAAAATCGGTCTCCATTAAAGAGCGACAATTACAATTAAACTACAGATGAAAGTTACATACACATGAGAGATACAAAAAATAGGATAAACAAAAAACGTGTCACCCGAAGGTGACACGTTTGTTTCATGTAGATAAGCAAGTATCTATTGTGTTCTGCTAATGCTTATTTGAAGCCATTACAAAGGCTGTCGAATAATGCTTGGTCAGGTTTTACAACGTCTTCAGTCAATGGACGTGGGTGTGCGCCGCCATTAGCTGCTGCCAAGGATTTTTCGAAGGAAGGTTTAGATGTATTTTGGTAAATAAGACCAGTAACCAAACCATCTGTATCGCCCAAAGTTTTAAGTGCTGCTGCACGATCTGTTGGATCATAGCCTTCAGGCAATGCTACTAAGTGTTCTTTGAACCAGTCATAGCTGTTGCGTTTGTTGTATGTAACACATGGGCTAAATACATTGATGAAGGAGAAGCCATCATGGTCCATAGCTTGTTGAATCAAATCAACAAGTTCTTCACGGTTGATCATGTAGCTTTGAGCTACGAATGTAGCACCTGCTGCAATCGCAGTTTCACAGATGGACAATGGGGACTCGAACGCACCATGAGGAGTTGTTTTTGTAACAAAACCGATGTCGGAACGAGGAGATGCTTGACCTTTAGTCAAACCATATACATGGTTATCCATTACAACGTATGTCATGTTTACATTACGTTTGAAAGCATGGATAGTGTGACCCATACCGATAGCGAACGCATCACCGTCACCGGAGAATGCGATAACTTCTAAGTCTTGGTTAGCAAGTTTTACGCCTTGAGCGTAAGGAAGTGCACGACCATGAGTTGTATGAGCACCGTAAGCGTAGAAATAACCACCGATACGGCTGGAGCAACCGATACCGGAAATTACTGCTAATTTTTCTGGTGGAATATTTTTCGCTACTACAGCGTCAGTAATCGCTGCTTGAACCCCATAATGGCCACAGCCTGGGCACCAGTTAGGACGAATATCGTTTCTGTAATCTTTAGCTGTTGCCATATTATAGGACCTCCTTAATCGCATTTTTCACATAACTTTTTGTGAATGGATTACCATCGTATTTTAAGCAGCTAGAAATTTTATTTTTCTTATGCATGTTGATTTTAAACAAGTTAGTCAATTGACCAGTTTTATTGTGCTCTACGATAACCACTTTTTTCGCAGCATCAAAGAATGGTTGTAATTGTTTTGCTGGGAATGGTTTAATCAAGCGCAATTGTAAGTGGTTAACTTTAACGCCTTCTTGATCGAATTCAGCAACTGCTTCTTCGATAGCGCCACGACTAGAAGCCATACCTACAACAAGTACATCTGCTTCGTCGTATTTAGCGTTGTTCAAGAATGGTTCGTAGTTATCAGCTACAGTTTCCAATTTGCGGAAACGTTTATCAGTTTGCGCTACGTGCATTGTAGGCGCTTCTGCTGGTTTACCTTCTTCGTTATGCTCTAAGCCTGTGGAAAGGAATAGACCATTTTTCATGCCAGGAATTGTACGAGGAGAAATACCATCTTCAGTCAATTCGAAGCGTTTGAAGTATTTAGGTTGTTCCAATGCAGGAAGTTCTGCTTCTTTCATCATTTTACCGCGGTTAATAGGTACACGGTTCAAGTCGAAAGTAGGAACGGATTGTTTATTCAAGCCTTGTTGTAAGTCAGGCATAAAGATTACTGGACATTGGTACATTTCTGCCAAGTTGAAAGCTTTTTGAATTTCATAGAAGCATTCTTCGATAGATGTTGGAGAAATTACGATACCGGAGTAGTCGCCATGTGCATTGTAGCAAGCCGCATCAATATCGGATTGCTCAACTTTTGTAGCCATACCAGTAGATGGGCCAGAACGTTGAACGTCGATAACAACCATTGGCAATTCAGCCATGGAAGCCATGGACAAGGATTCTGCCATCAAGGAAAGACCAGGGCCAGAAGTACATGTGAAGCCACGAACACCAGCGTATACGCCGCCCATAGCTGTCATGCATGCTGCGATTTCGTCTTCTGTTTGAACAACAGTAGCACCCAATTTATCCATGTTTTTAATCATGAATTCCATAACTTCGGATGCCGGTGTAATAGGGTAAGATGCCATGAAACGGGAACCCGCTGCAATAGCACCGAGAGCACATGCTTCGTTACCTAATAAGAACATTTGATCTTTCTTACCAGGAGCTGTCAATGTATCGATTTCAACATCGCCCAATTTTTCCATTACAAGGCCATGACCATCGTCGAAAGCAGCCAAGTTTTTATCGATAATTTCTTGGGATTTTTTTGCAAATTGTTCAGCAATAGCATCTTTGAACAACTTAGTTTCAAAACCAAGAAGTGCTACGGACATGCCAAGTGCTACGATGTTACGCATCAACATAGATCCTTGTTTCATCGCTGTTTCAGAGATTGGCAAGGATAAGCAATTGATTTTTGTACCTTCGTATTTAGAGAAGTCCGGTTTTACTTTACTATCACAAATGATGTAACCGCCATCACGAACTTCAGAACCGTGCATATCAACAGTTTCTTGGTCAAGAGCTAGCAAGAAGTCTACGCCTTCACCAATAGACATAATTTGTTCTAATGCTACGCGCAATGCGAATGTAGTATGACCACCTTTGATACGAGATGCAAATAAACGTTGGCTATACAAGGAATAGCCTTCTTTAGCGAGGATTGTCGCCATAATTTCGCCGCAACTCTCGATACCTTCACCTTGTTGGCCGCCCATTTTCCAGATAAAATCTTTACGTTTTTGCAAGAGATTCACCCTCCTTAGGATAAAAATTACACTGCTGACAAGAGTCTAACTTACTATTTTTATATATGTATAGTACGAATCTGTCTTATATCGTCATTGTATCATGTATACTTTAGGTTTACAATGTATCATTTCTCATAATAATAGGTATAAATTAGAGCATTATAACTAAAACTTATAAGAGAAAAAGGATACTACTTTTTTCGTAGTATCCTTTTAGTATTTATGCTCATCGTTTCATAATTACTCGTTTAAAAAATATTCTATATGAAATTATATAGAATATTTATTCTTAAATTATATAGAATATTTATTCCGTAATACCTCTTGTTGTCGTTCCTCAGTAAAGAAGATTTCTTCTAAACATAAACCTTGAGCGGGCGCAGTTTTTCCGATAACGCGACGGTCTTTAGCAGCTAAATAGCCTTTGATATCCTCCACCTTACGGCGACCAAGTCCTACATCTACGAGTAAGCCTGCAATATTACGTACCATATGGTATAAGAACCCATCGCCTACCACAGAAATAGTCACATGAGGTCCCTTACCCTCTACATGAATGCCCATAATCGTCTTAACGGGATCAGCCGGTGTAGAATTCGTCCCCTTTAAGGTCGTAAAATCATGTGTACCTAGTAATTCATTACCAGCAGCTTGCATGAGCTCAATATTGAGAGGCTTTTTTACATGCCAGTGATATCGTTTCGTCAACGGATTAGCAATGAGCTGATTATGAATAGTATATACATACTCTTTACCGTATATATTCCAACGTGGTTTCCAATCGAGTGGAATTTCCACAGCTTCAAGGACCACAATATCTTTAGGAATATGAGCTATCATGGCACGCGGAATATTTTCTGCAGGTATAGCACCAGAGGTTTGAAAGGTACATACTTGAAACTTTGCATGTACCCCCTGCATCCGTACGAGAAGCACCGTAGATTTGAATGGGCTCATTACAGATTTTTGATAAAGCCATATTCTAAACAACCTTGTACGGTTAAGCCCTTATCATCAGGTTGCTTTTGATAGCCCGCTAAATCAGTGCCATCATAAGCAACTATGATCCGTATATTTCTCATAGGCCAAGCCACCACAACGCAATGAGTACAACAGTAACCAAAATAACAGCACCGACACCGATATAATCGACATAGGTCACTTGTAATTCTTTCATACGCGTACGATTTACACCGCCGCGATAACAGCGAGCCTCCATGGCGATAGCCAGTTCATCAGCACGTCTGAAAGCACTGATAAATAATGGTACCAATAAGGGCACCATATTCTTTGCTCGTTGAATGATAGAGCCGGTCACAAAGTCTGCACCACGGGCTGATTGGGCTTTCATAATACGATCCGTCTCATCCAATAAAGTCGGAATAAAACGAAGTGCAATAGTCATCATCATAGCCAGCTCATGAGCCGGTACGCCAATGCGACGGAATGGATTGAGCAAATGCTCGATACCATCAGTTAAACGAATAGGAGATGTGGTATACGTCAACAACGAGGAGAACAAGATTAAGAAAATTAATCGTGCCGCCATTTGAAGGCCCATTGCCACACCATGATCGGTGATATTAATAATACCCCATTGGAAAATGGTATTACCAGGTGTCGTAAAAATGTGAATCCCCATAGTAAATACAATGATAATCCAAAGCGGTTTAATAGCGGTCCACATAAGACGTAGTGGTAAACGAGATAATAGCATGGCAAAGATTGTAAAACCACCTACAATGCCATAAGCTAGCGGTGAATCTGCCAAAAAGATGGCAACTACGAAAATAGTAGTAGCAATAATCTTTGCTCGTGGATCCATGCGGTGCAAGAAAGAATTTCCAGGGAAGTATTGACCAATAGTAATGTTATTTAACATGGCTACCTCCTTCTAGAATTGCTTCTACTGCATCATCTACAGATAGGACTCTGTTAGACACATCAAGACCTTGTTCACGTAAGTACTCCATAGTTACAGACACAGGCGGTACATCTACGCCAACAGCTTGCAATGCATCTCGATGATTATTAAAGATATCCATCGGTTCCCCATCGAGTACTATACGACCTTTATCGAGTACTACTAGGCGAGAGGCCATGCGGGAAATATCCTCCATATTATGGGATACAAGGATAACCGTAATTCCTTTCTCCTTATGGAGGCGAATGATTTCCTCAAAGATTTCTTCACGACCAAATGGGTCTAGGCCTGCAGATGGTTCATCAAGAACTAAAAAGTCTGGATTCATAGCCACTACCCCAGCAATAGCAACGCGGCGCATTTGACCTCCAGATAAGTGAAACGGAGATCGTTCTGCATAGGTATTGTAGTCAAGACCTACAAACTTCATAGCATCACGAACGCGTTCATCTACTTCATCAGACTAAGACCTAGATTTTTAGGCCCAAAGGCAATGTCTTCAGCGATGGTTTCTTCAAATAGTTGATGCTCTGGGTATTGGAATACCATACCTACCTTTATGGCGCATCTTTTTAGCTTCCTCTGTGGAGGCACTAATATCTACACCATTTACGGTTACTGTACCTGTTGTAGGGTGTAATAAACCATTTAAATGTTGTACAAAGGTGGATTTACCAGAACCAGTATGACCGATAACACCTAGAAATTCACCATTTTCAATAGTAAGAGATATACCATGAAGGGCTGTTTTTTCAAAAGGAGTTCCCATGCCATAGGTGTATGTAATATTATCTAATACAATCGCCATTAGTGAGATCCCTCCCCTCTTGCATCAGTTGTCAGCTCACTAGCAGGAACTTCTTCAACCTTAGCAGCCACATGATTAGAGTTTACTAATTGATCTGCCAGTTTTGAACCTTTAAGACCTTCTGCCAGTTCCTCATTGTTTATAATGCTGTTACCCACTTCATAACCTTTTGCATTTAATTTGAAAGCAATTTCAGAGGCTACAGGCACATCGAGGCCAAGTTCTTTCAAGGTATCTACATGGCTAAAGATTTCACGAGGTGTGCCATCGTGTAATTTCACACCATTTTTCATAACCACCACACGGTCAGCCGTAACGGCTTCCTCCATGAAGTGTGTAATAAAGACGATAGTAATGCCCTCTTCTTTATTGAGCTTATGGACTGTCTCTAAGACCTCACGACGACCTTTTGGATCGAGCATAGCCGTTGGTTCATCGAGGACAATACAATCTGGTTTCATAGCAAGCACGCCTGCAATGGCAATGCGCTGCTTTTGACCACCAGATAACAAGTGAGGACCATGTTCTCTATATTCAGTCATATTAACAGCTTCTAACGCTGCATCGACACGTTTTCTAATTTCATCACTAGGAATGCCTAGATTTTCAGGACCAAAGGCAACGTCCTCTTCTACGACAGCCGCTACGATTTGGTTATCAGGATTTTGGAATACCATGCCTACATGTTGGCGAATATCCCAAATATGCGCTTCATCGCGCGTATCAAAGCCACATACATTGACATGACCTTCGCTAGGTTGTAATAGCACATTAAAATGCTTGGCTAGGGTACTTTTACCACTGCCATTGGTACCGATAATACATACAAACTCGCCGCGCTTGATGGATAAATTCACATCATCTAATGCGCGTACATCATTGCCGTTTTCATCAGTATATATATGACTCATATGATTGACATCAATCATAATGTCTTTTTCTTTCATGAATAGCCTCTATCTTTCTAGTCAATTTCGTTTCTATGAAAGTATAACCTTTAAATTGTATATCACATTATTGACCTATTAACTACAACAAATTAATGTAATCCACTTTATAAATTAAGCATTAATTATTGCTATAAATATATATCATAAGGTTAACAATACTTATTCATCCTTTACGATAACTGCTAATATATTACGATATTGTACTAATCGATTGTACCATAAAATTGACAATAAAAAAACGGTGCTGCAACGTAAGTTACAACACCGTATGAGTTTGATTAAACTAACTCGATAATAGCCAAAGGTGCAGCGTCACCTTTGCGAAGACCAGTTTTGATTACACGAGTGTAACCACCTTGACGGTCTGCATATTTTGGAGCAATTGTATCAAACAATTTTTTTACTACACTTTCATCCATGAGGTATGCAAGAACTTGGCGACGTGCATGAAGATCACCACGTTTAGCCAAAGTTACCATTTGATCAGCTAAAGAGCGAAGTTCTTTCGCTTTAGCTTCAGTAGTTTCAATACGCTCATATTGGAAGAAAGATGTTAACATGCTACGGAACAACGCTTTACGAGCGGAGCTATCGCGGCCTAATTTTCTGTACATTCGTCTTCCTCCTTATTCGCCTTTTTGTTTAAGTTGAAAACCACCTGGATGATTGTTGAGTTTTTCCTCAATTTCATCGATGGATTTTTTGCCTAAATTGCGAACTTTTCCTAAGTCATCAATGGTTTTGTCTAGCAAGTCTGCAATTGTATTAATACCAGCACGTTTCAAGCAGTTATACGCACGAACAGAGAGTTCCAACTCATCGATGGAAATCTTTGCTGGGCCGTCATCTACAGCTGGTTCTTCATTATCGGAACCTACTGGATCAACAACGATACCGCCTTCACCTGTGTTAACATCTACAACGTCTGCAGAGTGCGCTAATTTAGTGAAGTTCCCTAAATAACCAATCATAATGGCAGCAGATTTTGCCACTGCATCAGCAGCGGTAATGGAACCATCAGTCCAAACTTCTAATGTAAGTTTGTCAAAGTCCATTTCATTGCCTACACGAACATCACTCACTTCGTATTTAGCACGAAGAATTGGAGAGAAGATGGAATCGATTGGAATGCAACCGATAACATCTGTATCTTTTTTATTCTTCGTAGAAGGAACGTAACCTTTGCCACGTTCGATTACTACATCCATTACGAGATGAGCTGTCTCATCCATTGTCGCAATCACGAGTTCAGGATTCAATACTTCTACTTCTGGTGGGAATTGTTCAGCCAAATCAGCAGCTGTCAATACACCGTCCTTTTGGAAGTCAAAGTGTACTTCCAAAGGTAATTGAGCATCTTCTTCAACTTTGATGCACAATTGCTTTAAGTTAAGGATGATATCCGTAACATCTTCGCGAATACCAGGAATAGTAGAGAATTCATGAAGAACTCCATCAATTTTGATAGAGGTGATAGCTGCCCCATCCAAGGATGAAAGCAAATTCTGCGTAAGCTATTACCAAGAGTGATACCATAACCACGGTCCAATGGTTCACATACGAACTTACCATAGCGACCGCCGTCGGCGATGTCCACTTTCTCGATTTTAAGTTTCTTTTCTTCGCTCATCAGGAACATCCTCCTATACAACACACGTTCATAGTTTAATTATAGCACCGTATCAAATCGGCCGCTATAAATTATACACGACGGCGTTTTGGAGGGCGACAACCATTGTGAGGAATTGGAGTTACGTCTTTAATGGAAGTAACTTCAAGACCTGCAGCTTGTAAAGCACGGATTGCAGCTTCACGGCCGGATCCAGGACCTTTTACGAATACTTCAACAGTGCGAAGACCATGTTCCATTGCAGCTTTAGCAGCTTGTTCAGCAGCCATTTGAGCAGCGAATGGAGTGGATTTACGGGAACCACGGAAGCCCAAGCCACCAGCGGAAGCCCAAGACAACGCGTTACCGTTTGTATCTGTCAAAGTTACGATAGTGTTATTGAATGTAGAACGAATATGAGCCGCACCGGATTCAATATGTTTCTTTTCTTTTCTTTTTGTTCTAACAACTTTTTTAGCCACGCTTTATCCCTCCTTTATCTTATTTCTTTTTACCAGCAATTGCTTTTCTAGGACCTTTGCGAGTACGTGCATTCGTTTTAGTACGTTGACCACGAAGTGGTAAACCCATACGATGACGTTTGCCTCGATAGGAGTTGATTTCAATTAAGCGTTTAATGTTAAGTGCTTCTTCACGACGAAGGTCACCTTCTACTTTGTATTCAGCATCTAACAATTCACGGATTTTCACGACTTCATCTTCGGAAAGATCGCGAACGCGTGTGTCTGGATTGATGCCAGTTTTAGCAATGATTTCAGCTGCCAAAGTTGGACCAATACCATAAATATAAGTTAAACCAATTTCCACTCGTTTATCACGAGGTAAGTCTACACCGGCGATACGTGCCATCTAATCATCCACCTCCTATCAGATTATCCTTGTTTTTGTTTATGTTTTGGATTTTCGCAAATAACCATTACACGGCCTTTGCGTTTAATGATTTTACATTTTTCGCATATCTTTTTAACTGATGGTTGAACCTTCATTAGTACCTCCTTTGTGGACCCTATGCTTATTTAAAGCGATAGGTGATGCGACCACGATTTAAGTCATACGGTGTCAGTTCCATAGTAACTTTATCACCAGGAAGAATACGGATAAAATTCATACGCATTTTACCTGACACATGAGCCAATACGATATGACCATTTTCCAATTCTACTTGGAACATGGCATTCGGTAATGCCTCAACTACCGTACCTTCCACCTCAATAACGTCTTCTTTTGACATATCTTTTCCTCCGGTTACCTGTTTTATTTAATTAACCGCGGTTCTTCCCGCATAGTTAATATTTCAGGGCCGTTTCTGTAACAACCACTGTATGTTCGAAATGAGCAGCAGGTTTACCATCTGTGGTAACTGCTGTCCAGTCATCCCCTAATACACGAACACGATGCGTCCCTAGAGTAATCATCGGTTCGATACACAATACCATACCTGGTTTCATAATAGGTCCTTGTTCAGGACTACCATAGTTTGGTATTTGCGGATCTTCATGCATTTCGCGGCCTAAACCATGACCTACGAAGTCGCGAACGACACCGTAACCATGTTTCTCACAATACGTTTGAACAGCGTGGCCGATGGCACCAATTCGGTTACCAACTTTCACTTGTTCAATTCCCTTGAACAGACTTTCTTCTGTAACTTTTAACAATTTCATCACATCAGGTTTGACGTGACCGATAGGAACCGTCACAGCCGAATCGCCGTGATATCCATCAATGGATGACACAAGATCAATACTGAGGATATCGCCGTTTTTAAGCTTGCGCTTAGCGCTCGGAATACCATGAACGACTTCTTCATTAACAGAAGCACAGATTGTTGCAGGGAATCCATAGTACCCTTTACAACTTGGTATACCACCGTGGCTGCGAATATATTCTTCGGCAATTGTATCTAACTCAAGCGTCGTGATGCCAGGTTTAGCCTTTTCTACTAACAAGGACAACGTGTCTGCTGTAAGCTTACTTGCCTTGCGGATACATTCAATCTCATGGGGCGATTTCAAAATAATCATAGATTATTTCTCCAACGCCTTAATGATGTCAGCAAATACTGCGTCTACATCTTGTAAACCATTGATTTCTTCATACAATCCGCTGTTGCGATAGTAGTCGATTAATGGTTTAGTTGATTCGTCGTACACAGCTAGACGTTTCTGTACTGTTTCAGGGTTATCATCAGCACGATTTTCTAGAACAGCTCGTTCGCTAATACGTTTAACCAATTCCTCAGTAGGAACGTTTAAGTTAAGTACAGCGTCCAAAGAAATTCCTAATTCTTTAAGGATTGCATCCAAGGATACAGCTTGTGCTGTAGTTCTTGGGAAACCGTCAAGAATAAATCCAGATTTGCAGTCATCTTTCACCAAGCGATCACGTACGATACCAACAGTTACACTGTCTGGTACCAATTGACCAGCATCGATGTATTTCTTAGCCTCAACTCCAAGAGGTGTTTCGTTCTTAATCGCAGCGCGGAACATATCACCTGTTGAAATTTGGGGAATACCGTATTTTTCAATAAGTCGAGCTGCCTGAGTGCCTTTACCAGCACCAGGAGGTCCCATTAATAGAATATACATATTGTTTCCCTCCTATTTCACAAAGCCTTTATAGTGGCGTGTTACCATGAGCGACTCGATTTGTTGCATTGTATCAAGTGCTACACCTACAACGATGAGAAGAGCCGTACCACCAAAGTATACGCCTTGGACGCCGGTAATGCTACCGAGGAAATTCGGTATAATAGCAACGACAGCTAAGAATACAGCGCCAGCCAAAGTGATTCTGGTCATCACGTTATCCACATAATCAGCAGTTGGTTTACCCGCACGAATGCCTGGGATAAAACCACCGTATTTTTCATATTATCTGCCATATCTGTAATGTTGATAGAGATTGCAGTATAGAAATACGTAAAGATAAAGATCAATAATGCATACAATGCCGTTTGTAACGGCGTACCCCATGTAAATAGATCCGCAACTTTATGAACGAATTCATTGTCAATAAATTGCGCAATCGTCACAGGGAACATCAACACAGATGACGCAAAGATAATTGGGATTACACCTGCCTGATTGACTTTCAACGGCAAGAATGTAGAGTGACCACCGTACATTTTACGCCCTACTACGCGTTTTGCGTATTGGATAGGAATGCGACGTTGGCCTTGTGTAACTGCTACTACGACAGCAATCATCGCAAGTGCAATTACAGCAAATAAGAATGCTTGGAACATGTTAATTGTTCCGTTTTGGATATATTGATAAATTGTTTCGAGACCATCTGGTAATCGAGCTACGATACCAGCAAAGATGATCAAGGAAATACCATTACCTATACCATATGCTGTGATTTGCTCACCAATCCACATCAACAAGCATGTGCCTGCTGTAAGAATGATGGCCACAACAAATACACTAAGGAAATCATTATTTACCAAAGCGTTGTTTGCTCTAAGAGCAAATGCCATGCCTGCGGCTTGTACAAAGCCAAGGACTACGGTGCCATAACGAGTTACCTTCGCTATTTTCTTACGCCCATCCTCACCATCTTTACTCCATGCTTCAAACTGTGGAACTACAGACTGAAGCAGTTGCATGATGATGGAAGCATTGATGTAAGGGGTAATACTCATTGCAAAGATAGAGAACTTACTAAGCGCACCACCAGCAAACAAGTCTAATAGACCGAATAGGTTACCGGATGTAAACAAAGATTCAATGACAGATGCATCTACACCTGGTACTGGAATGTGAATGCCGGCTCTAAATACGGCAAACATCATCAACGTGTACAAAATCTTGTTACGTAACTCGGTAATCTTAAAGATGTTCGAGAGGCTATCTAGCACCCTAGATCACCTCTACTTTTCCGCCTGCTGCTGTGATTTTTTCTTCAGCAGATTTAGTGAAGCCATTAGCGATAACAGTCAAGTTTTTAGTTTCCAATGTACCGTTACCTAAAATACGAATACCATCGCGTACATTTTTCAAAATGCCAGCTTCAATAAGAGCTACTGGATCAACTGTTGCACCGTCTTCAAAACGGTTCAATTGTTCTACGTTAACTTCAGCATATTGTTTAGCAAAAACGCTGTTGTTGAAACCGCGTTTTGGTAAACGACGATAAAGAGGCATTTGGCCGCCTTCAAAACCGGAGCGAACGCCACCGCCAGAACGGGAGTTTTGACCTTTTTGACCACGACCAGATGTTTTACCCAAGCCAGAACCTAAACCACGGCCTACACGAGTACGAGCTTTTTTGGAACCAGCTGCTGGTTGTAATTCATGAAGTTTCATTCAGTGCACCTCCTTATCAGTATTAAACTTCTTCAACTTTAACTAAATGTCTAACTTTGTGAAGCATACCTTCGATTTGAGGTGTTACTTCTTTTACAACTTGAGAATTAGTTTTTTTCAAGCCCAAAGCTTTAACTGTCGCGCGTTGATCTTCAGGACGACCGATTAAGCTTCTTGTTAATGTTACTTTAACTTGTGCCATTTCTTGTCTCCTTATTACGCGTTATAGATTTCTTCAACGGTTTTACCACGAAGTTCAGCAACTTCGCTAGCGCGTTTCAAATCTTTCAAACCTTCGATTGTAGCACGAACCATATTGTTAGGGTTAGAAGAACCCAAGGATTTAGTCAAGATGTTACGAACACCTACTAATTCCAATACGGCACGAACAGGGCCACCAGCGATAACGCCAGTACCTTCAGCAGCTGGTTTCAAGAATACGCGGCCTGCGCCGAATACGCCTGTTACGCTGTGAGGGATTGTACCATTTTTAATAGCTACGTTTACAATATTTTTCTTAGCATCATCGATACCTTTGCGAATTGCTTCTGGTACTTCCGCTGCTTTACCTAAGCCAACGCCTACATAACCGTTGCCATCACCAACAACTACAAGAGCGCTGAAGGAAAAACGACGACCGCCTTTAACTACTTTGGCTACGCGGTTGATGAATACTACTCTTTCTTTAAGATCAAGACTGGTGTAGTCAATTCTCGCCATGTCTATAGTTCCTCCTTCTTAGAATTTTAAGCCTGCTTCACGAGCACCTTCTGCAAGGGCTGCTACGCGGCCGTGGTAAATGTAACCACCACGGTCAAACACTACTGTGTCAATACCTTTAGCGATAGCTTTTTAGCAACTGCTTCACCAACAGCTTTTGCAGCAGCTACGTTACCACCATAGGATAAGTTCAAATCTTTATCTAAAGAGCTAGCAGCAACCAAAGTTGTACCTGCTACGTCATCGATAACTTGAGCATAGATGTTGCCTAAAGAACGGAATACGTTCAAACGTGGGCAAGTTGCCGTACCAGAGATGTGACGGCGAATACGAAGATGACGTTTTGCTCGAGCGATGTTTCTACTAGATTTACGAGGCAAGATATTCACTCCTTTCATTCATATAGATGATATTACTATTTACCTTTTGCACCAGCTTTACCAGCTTTACGACGAACAACTTCGCCTTCATAGCGGATACCTTTACCTTTGTAAGGTTCTGGTTTTCTCCATTTACGGATATCAGCTGCTACTGCGCCTACAACTTCTTTGTCTGCACCAGACACAATGATTTTGTTAGGAGCTGGAACGTCAATTGTAATACCAGCTGGAGCTTCCATTTCTACTGGATGAGAGAAGCCAAGTGTAAGAGCTAATTTATTGCCTTGTTTAGCCGCTCTGTAACCAACACCGTTGATTTCAAGAGTTTTTGTGAATCCTTCAGATACGCCTGTTACCATATTAGCAACAAGAGCGCGAGTCAAACCGTGAAGGGAACGATGAGCTTTATCCTCGGAAGGACGAGCTACTGTAATTGTGTTACCTTCTACAGTGATAATCATATCTGGATGCAAATCGCGAGATAATTCGCCTTTAGGACCTTTTACGTTCATATGATGGTTATCATATGTAACAGTAACGCCTGCAGGGATCTCGATAGGCATTCTACCGATACGTGACATTATTTCTACCTCCTATTGCTACTATTACCAAACGTATGCGATTACTTCGCCACCAAGACCTTCTTTACGAGCTTGTTTGTCGCTCATAACGCCTTTGGATGTAGAAATAACTGCGATACCCAAACCACCAAGTACACGAGGAAGTTCTTCCTTTTTCGCGTAAACACGTAAACCAGGTTTGGAAATACGTTTAATTCCTGTAATAACTTTTTCGTTATTGGAACCATATTTCAATGTTACTTTTAAAGTATTTTCTTCTTTTTCAACGCTCTTAACGAAACCTTCTTGTAAAAGGATGTCAAGAACTGCTGCTTTCATTCTAGATGCAGGAATGTTTACCGTTTCATGAAGTGCAGCGTTTGCATTACGGATGCGCGTAAGCATATCCGCGATAGGATCGGTCATTACCATAATCTAAAAACCTCCTCTCGTCTAATATTACCAGCTGGCTTTTTTAACACCAGGAATTTGTCCTTTGTACGCCAATTCACGGAACGCAATACGGCTGATACCGAATTTACGCATATAGCCGTGAGGACGACCAGTTAAGTTGCAACGGTTGTGCAAGCGTGTTGGGGATGCGTTTGCTGGTAATTTGGATAAGCCTTCATAATCACCTGCTGCTTTTAACGCTTCACGTTTAGCTGCATATTTTTCAACGATTTTAGCGCGTTTCTTTTCGCGTTCAATCATAGATTTTTTAGCCATCTATATGTTCCTCCTATTATTTTTCAAAAGGCATACCGAATTGAGTCAACAATTCACGAGCTTCTTCATCTGTATTAGCACTTGTTACGATAATGATATCCATACCTGTAACACGTTCTACCTGATCATATTCGATTTCAGGGAAGATGAGCTGTTCTTTAAGACCCAAAGCGTAGTTACCACGGCCATCGAATGCAGTAGCGCTGATACCGCGGAAGTCACGTACACGAGGTAATGCCGCATTGATCAATCTATCAAGGAATTCATACATGCGTTCGCCACGAAGAGTAACTTTTGTACCCAACGCCATGCCTTCACGAACTTTAAAGTTCGCAATGGATTTTTTAGCTTTTGTGATTACAGGTTTTTGACCAGCGATGATAGTCAAATCATTAACTGCTGCTTCCAATGCTTTTGCATTGCCTACTGCATCACCAACGCCGATGTTGATAACGATTTTTTCCAATTTAGGGATTTCCATAACGTTGCCGTATTGGAATTTTTCTTGCAAACTCTTTTTAATTTCAGAGTTGTATTGTTCAAATAAACGAGACATTTATTTAGCTCCTCCTTTCCTGATTATTTAAGTACTGTACCAGATTTAACTGTAGCGCGAACGAATTTACCGTCTTTGCCTTCAACTTTTTTGATACGAGTAGCTGTTTTAGTTTCTGGGTCAACAACCATTACGTTAGAAACATGGATACCAGCTTCTTTAGTAACGATGCCGCCTTGTGGGTTAGCTTGGGAAGGTTTTGTATGACGTTTTACAGTGTTAACGCCTTCAACAAATACGCGTTCTTTTTTAGGTTCAGTTGCGATAACTGTACCTTGCTTACCTTTATCTTTACCGGAGATAACAACAACTGTATCGCCTTTTTTGATTTGTAGTTTAGCCATATGCTGCGTTCCTCCTTCTTATAATACTTCTGGAGCCAAAGAAACAATTTTCATGAAGTCTTTTTCACGAAGTTCTCTAGCTACAGGTCCAAAGATACGAGTACCACGAGGGGTCTTGTCATCTTTAATAACTACTGCTGCGTTTTCATCGAAACGGATATAGGAACCGTCTTGACGGCGGATACCTTTTTTAGAACGAACAATAACAGCTTTGACTACGTCGCCTTTCTTGACAACGCCACCGGGTGATGCATCTTTTACAGAAGCAACGATTACGTCACCGATATTGCCGAATTTGCGATAAGAACCGCCCATGACTTGGATGCACATAATACGTTTTGCACCAGTGTTGTCGGCAACATTCAAAATTGTTTGTTGCTGGATCATCGTCTATTCCTCCTTACATCACTCTTATTTAGTCTTTCAAGAATTTCAACAACTCTCCAACATTTATCTTTAGAAAGTGGACGAGTTTCTACAATTTTAACTGTATCGCCAACTTGGCACTCATTGTTTTCATCATGAGCTTTGAAGCGTTTTGTGCTAACCATTGGCTTGTTATATAATGCGTGAGGTACTTTACGTTCTACAGCAACAACAACAGTTTTATTCATTTTGTCGCTTACAACTTTACCTACGCGGACTTTACGTACGTTTCTTTCTTCTGCCACGATTTTAAGCCTCCTTTTCAACCTTTAACAAATCTGTTATTATGCGTTTTCAGATTTAAGTTCAACTTCACGTTGTACAGTTTTAATACGAGCGATTGTCTTCTTAACTTCACGAATGCGCATAGGATTTTCTAATTGACCTGTTGCAAGCTGAAAACGGAGGTTAAATAACTCTTCCTTAAGACCGGAAACTTTTTGTTCCATTTCGGCAGCGCTCATATTGCGAATGTCATTAACCTTCATTTACGTCACCACCCAATTCTTTACCCTTAACAACAAATTTGCATTTGATTGGAAGTTTATGGCTTGCAAGACGCATAGCTTCACGAGCTGTAGCTTCTGGCACACCGTCCATTTCAAACATTACACGACCTGGTTTAACTACTGCTACCCAGTATTCAGGAGAACCTTTACCGGAACCCATACGAGTACCAGCTGGTTTAGCTGTAATTGGTTTGTCAGGGAAAATTTTAATCCATACTTTACCACCACGTTTGATATAACGAGTCATAGCAATACGGGCAGCTTCGATTTGACGGTTAGTGATCCAAGATGGTTCGCATGCTACCAAGCCAAACTCACCATGAGACACTGTATTACCGCGCATAGCACGACCTTTCATACGGCCGCGGAATTGCTTACGATGTTTTACGCGCTTTGGAATAAGCATTACTTGCCACCTTCTTCCTTCTTAGCAGGTTGTTTTGCTTCTGGCAAAACTTCACCTTTGTAAATCCATACTTTAATGCCGATACAACCATATGTTGTATGAGCTTCAGCAGTACCGTAGTCGATGTCTGCACGAAGTGTATGCAAAGGAATAGAACCTTCACGGTAGGATTCGCTACGAGCGATTTCAGCGCCGCCAAGACGACCGCTTACCATGATTTTGATACCTTTTGCACCTAAGCGCATTGTACGACCTACAGCTTGTTTCATTGCACGACGGAGCCGATACGGCGTTCCAATTGGCCAGCAATGTTTTCAGCAACTAAAGTTGCATCCATGTCTGCTTGTTTAATTTCTGCGATATTAACGTCCACTTGTTTGTCAGTGAAACGAGTCATTGCTTTTTTGATATCTTCGATACCAGCACCACCACGACCGATAACCATACCTGGTTTTGCAGTGTGGATAGTCAATTTAATACGTTTATTTGTACGCTCGATTTCAATGCGGGAAATACCAGCAATGAAAAGGGTTTCTTTCAAGAAGTTACGAATTTTTACGTCTTCATGAAGATTAGCAGCGAAATCTTTATCTGCATACCATTTTGCGTCCCAATCTTTTACGATACCGACACGCAAACCGTGTGGATTAACTTTTTGACCCACTCTGTTTCCCTCCTTCTTAAGCTCTTTCTTTAACTACTACTGTTACGTGGCTAGTGCGTTTCAAAATTTTGAAAGCTTGACCACGGGAACGAGGATGAATGCGTTTTAATGTAGGGCCTTGATCAACGAAGATCTCGGATACGTAAAGATTGTCAACATTCATATCGAAATTATGTTCAGCGTTTGCGATTGCAGAACGCATAACTTTTTCTACTACATCAGCGCCAACTTTCGGAGTGAACTTCAAGATGGCAAATGCTTCGCCGATGTTTTTACCGCGCACTAAATCAGCTACGATACGGATTTTACGAGGCGCGATTCGGATATGTCTAGCGATTGCTTTTGCTTCCATGTATTAATTCCTCCTATTTTCTGCCTGTAGATTTTTCGTCCTTACCATGACCTTTATAAGTACGTGTAGGAGCGAACTCACCTAATTTATGACCTACCATATCTTCTGTAATGAATACAGGTACGTGTTTGCGACCATCATGCACAGCAATTGTGTGGCCTACAAAACTTGGGATAATAGTAGAGGCACGGGACCAGGTTTTTACAACTTTCTTTTCGTTAGTTTCGTTTAAAGCTTCAACTTTCTTAAGCAAATGATCTGCTACGAAAGGGCCTTTTTTAATAGATCTGGACACTATTTTATCTCCTTTCCTTTATCCTATTTTGTACGACGTTTAATGATTAAGCTGTTAGAAGCTTTTTTCTTGTCGCGAGTTTTAACACCATGTGCTGGTTTGCCCCAAGGTGTAACAGGATGTTTACGACCAACAGGAGATTTACCTTCACCACCACCATGTGGATGGTCACAAGGGTTCATTACAACACCACGAGTGCCAGGACGAACGCCCATCCAACGATGACGACCAGCTTTACCAATTACTTGGTTGCTGTGGTCAGTGTTACCAACAACACCAACTGTTGCACGGCATTCTTGACGTACGCGACGCATTTCGCCAGATGGTAAACGAAGAATAGCATAGCCATTATCTTTACCCATCAATTGAGCGGATGTACCAGCGGAACGAACGATTTGGCCACCTTTACCGATTTAATTCGATATTGTGGATTTGTGTACCGTCAGGGATATTAATCAATGGTAAGCAGTTACCAGGTTTAATATCGGATTCAGGACCGGAGAAAACAACGTCACCAACTTTTAAGCCGTTAGGAGCTAAAATGTAGCGTTTTTCACCATCAGCATAGTTAAGCAAAGCGATACGAGAAGAACGGTTAGGATCATACTCGATTGTTGCTACTTTAGCTGGAATATTATCTTTAGTACGTTTGAAGTCAATAATACGGTATTGACGTTTATGACCGCCACCTTGGTGACGAACTGTCATTTTACCAGTATTGTTACGACCACCTTTTTGAGAAACCTTAGCGAGCAAGGATTTTTCCGGTTTGCTTGCTGTGATTTCGTCGAAGGCGGATACTGTCATAAACCGGCGACCAGCGGAGTACGGTTTAAATGATTTAATTGCCATTAGTGGGCCTCCTTACAACTAGACTCTTAGACACCTTCAAAGAATTCAATGGATTCGCCAGCTTTTAAAGTAACGATAGCTTTTTTGTAATCGCTACGTTTACCTTGTGTACGACCCATGCGTTTAGTTTTGCCTAAAACGCGAATAGTAGCTACTTTTTCTACTTTTACATTGAAGATTTTTTCAACTGCTTGACGGATTTGCACTTTATTTGCAGTTAAAGGCACACGGAAAGTGTATTTGCCTTCTTCCATAAGCATAGTGGATTTTTCGGTAATAACCGGGCGGATTAGTACATCATGTAATTGCATTATCCAAGTACCTCCTCGATTTTTGCGACAGCGCCTTTAGTAATGAAGAGCTTATCGTAATGAAGAAGATCGAAAATGTTCATACCTTCGCAAGCCAAAGCTTTAACACCTTGAATGTTGCGAGCGGAACGTTCAACATTTACATCACCTTCAGTGATGAACAATACTTTTGCATCACCAACGTTGAAGCTATTGATAATGTTCAACACTTCTTTAGTTTTAGGAGCTGCTAATGTGATTTCTTCCAAAACGTATAATTCGCTATTATTCACTTTATCGCTAAGAGCAGATTTAACTGCTAAACGTCTAGCCTTACGAGGCATAGCTTTGTAATAGCTGCGAGGTTGTGGACCAAATGTAGTACCGCCACCGATCCAGATTGGAGAACGGCTGGAGCCTGCACGTGCACGGCCAGTACCTTTTTGTTTCCAAGGTTTGCGGCCACCGCCACGAACCATACCTCTAGTTTTTGTTGCATGTGTGCCGAGACGTTCGTTAGACAATTGACGAACTACGGCTTGATGCATTACGGCTTCGTTAACTTCAACGCCGAATACTGCATCGTTTAACTGTATTTCACCGACTTTAACGCCGGATTGATTATATGTTGCTACTGTAGGCATTACATAATCCTCCTTTCGACAAATGATTATTTAACAGGTTTAACCGTGTTGCGAACCATAACCAAGCTGCCTTTAGCGCCTGGGATACCGCCTTTAACCAATAAAAGGTTACGTTCAGCATCAACTTTCACAACAGATAAGCGTTGTACGGTAACTCTGTAACCACCCATTTGTCCAGGGAGTTTTTTACCTTTGTATACCTTACCGCCACCACCGGAGATCATAGGACCGATGGAACCAGGTTCACGGTGAGATTTGGAACCATGAGTTTCAGGACCACGGGAGAAATTATGGCGTTTAATTGTGCCAGCAAAACCCTTACCTTTACCTGTACCCACTACGTCCACTAATTCACCTTCTGCGAAGATATCAGCTGCCAGAGTTTGGCCTACTGTGTAGTCAGCTGCATTTGCAACGCGAACTTCGCGAAGATATTTCACTGGAGCTACGCCAGCTTTGTCGAACTGACCTTTTACAGGTTTTGTTAAATGTTTTTCTTTAATGGAACCGTAACCAATTTGTACTGCTTCGTAGCCGTCTGTTTCAACAGTCTTAACGCGCACTACAACGCTTGGGGTAGTTTCCACTACTGTTACAGGAACTAATTGGCCTTCAGCTGTGAAGACTTGTGTCATTCCTAATTTTTTACCCAAAATAGCTTAGACATTATCGCACCTCCTTATAGTTTTATTTCAATAGATACACCAGCTGGTAAATCTAAACGAGTGATAGCATCTACTGTTTTCGAATTTGGTTCAAGAATATCGATTAAGCGTTTATGTGTACGCATTTCGAATTGTTCACGAGAATCTTTGTTTACGTGTACAGAACGAAGAATTGTGAAGATATTCTTTTCTGTTGGCAATGGAATCGGACCAGAAACCATAGCGCCATTTCTTTTTGCAGTGTCTACGATCTTAGCAGCGCTTTGATCGAGAGCTTTGTGGTCGTATGCCTTAAGGCGAATACGGATTTTTTGCTGTTTAGCCATTATTAATAATTCCTCCTGTCGTCCATTTCGTGAATGGGCTGCTCCATAGAAATTCTCCTCCGCAGAGGCAACCTTCTACTTCATAGTTTAAAAACACAACACGAGAGCGGCATTAGCTGCCGCTCTGAGTGCTGCATGTATTGTGCTCAACGCATCACTACGATGAGCATAAAAGGTTAAATTAACCTTCGATTGCTGTTACTACGCCAGCGCCTACTGTGTGGCCACCTTCGCGAATCGCGAAACGAAGACCTTCTTCAATAGCGATTGGTGTAATCAATTCGATGTTCATTGTTACGTTATCGCCAGGCATACACATTTCTACACCTTCAGGAAGGTTTACAACACCTGTTACGTCTGTTGTACGGAAGTAGAATTGTGGACGGTAGTTGGAGAAGAATGGAGTATGACGGCCACCTTCTTCTTTAGTCAATACGTAAACTTCTGCTTTGAATTTTGTGTGTGGTTTGATGGAACCTGGTTTAGCCAATACTTGACCACGTTCGATGTCTTTACGGTCAACACCACGAAGCAATGCACCTACGTTGTCACCTGCTACTGCAGAATCCAACACTTTACGGAACATTTCAAGACCAGTTACTACGTATTGTTCAGCTTTTTCTTTCAAGCCTACTACTTCGATAGTATCGCCAACGTTTACTTGACCACGTTCAACACGGCCAGTTGCTACTGTACCACGACCAGTGATTGTGAAAACGTCCTCTACAGGCATCAAGAAAGGTTTGTCAGTATCACGAACTGGTGTTGGGATGTAGGAGTCTACAGCGTCCATCAAGTCGTCGATTTTTGCTACATATTGAGCGTCGCCTTCCAAAGCTTTCAAAGCGGAACCTACAACGATAGGTACTTCGTCGCCAGGGAATTCGTAGGAGGAAAGAAGTTCACGAACTTCCATTTCTACTAATTCGATCAATTCTTCGTCGTCAACCATGTCAGCTTTGTTCAAGAATACTACGATTGCAGGAACACCAACTTGGCGAGCCAACAAGATGTGTTCGCGAGTTTGTGGCATAGGGCCGTCAGCTGCGGAACATACCAAGATAGCGCCGTCCATTTGAGCCGCACCAGTGATCATGTTTTTAACATAGTCAGCATGGCCTGGGCAGTCAACGTGTGCATAGTGACGGTTAGCAGTTTCGTACTCAACGTGTGCAGTGTTGATTGTGATACCGCGTTCACGTTCTTCTGGAGCTTTATCGATCATGCTGTAATCTTGGAAGTCAGCTTGGCCTTTTTCAGCCAATACTTTTGTGATTGCAGCAGTCAAAGTAGTTTTACCATGGTCAACGTGACCGATTGTACCGATGTTAACATGCGGTTTCGTACGTTCAAATTTTTCTTTAGCCATTTTAAATTATCCTCCGAGGAAAATAGTAATTCTATTAATCTAATGTAAGATTAACCGTTTTTCTTTGCTTGAATTTCTTCAGCAATTTTCTTAGGAACTTCTTCGTAATGATCGAATGTCATGGAGTAGTTACCGCGACCTTGAGTTTTAGAACGAAGGTCTGTTGCGTAACCGAACATTTCGCTCAATGGAACATATGCTTTGATATGTTGGTTGCCATTACGAGCTTCCATGCCGTCCATGCGACCACGACGGGAGTTCAAGTCACCGATAACGTCGCCCATGTATTCTTCAGGAACGTCTACTTCTACGGACATGTATGGTTCAAGCAATGCAGGGATCTGCTTTGCGAGCACCTTCTTTAAAGCCCATGGAACCAGCGATTTTGAAGGCCATTTCGTTGGAGTCAACGTCATGGTAGGAGCCGTCAAATACGATAACTTTGATGTCAACCATTGGATAACCAGCGATAACACCGGATTCCATAGCTTCTTTAACACCGTTTTCTACAGGTCCGATGTATTCACGAGGAATTGCACCACCTACGACCTTATTTTCAAATTCGAAGCCAGCACCTGGTTCTTGTGGAATCAATTCCAACCAGCAGTGACCATATTGACCACGACCACCAGACTGACGTACGAATTTACCTTCAGCTTTAACAGCTTTACGGATAGTTTCGCGATATGCTACTTGAGGTTTACCTACGTTACAATCTACTTTGAACTCACGGTTCATACGGTCAACGATGATATCCAAGTGAAGTTCGCCCATACCGGAGATAATAGTTTGACCTGTTTCTTCATCAGTACGAACTTTGAAAGTAGGATCTTCTTCTGCCAAACGAGCAAGAGCTGTACCCATTTTTTCTTGGTCAGCTTTTGTTTTAGGTTCAACAGCAACGGAGATAACTGGTTCAGGGAATTCCATGGATTCAAGGATTACAGGATTCTTTTCATCACACAATGTGTCGCCTGTAGTAGTATCCTTCAAGCCAACCGCCGCAGCGATGTCACCAGAGTATACGCGTTCGATTTCTTTACGGGAGTTAGCGTGCATTTGAAGAATACGGCCGATACGTTCTTTTTTACCTTTAGTGGAGTTGAAAACGTAAGAACCGGATTCCAATGTACCGGAGTACACACGGAAGAACGCTAATTTACCAACATAAGGGTCAGCCATGATTTTGAATGCCAATGCGGAGAATGGCTCTTCGTCGGAAGAAGGACGAGTTGTTTCTTCTTCAGAACCAGGAACTACACCTTTAATAGCTGGAATGTCGATTGGAGCTGGCATGTAATCGATTACAGCGTCCAATAACATTTGTACACCTTTGTTTTTGTAGGAAGAACCACAAAGAACTGGGAACAATTGGTTAGCAATAACTGCTTTACGCAATGCTGCTTTCAATTCTTCTTCAGTAATTTCTTCGCCTTCCAAGTATTTCATCATGATATCGTCATCTGTTTCAGCGATAGCATCGATCATCATTTCGCGACGAGCTTCTGCTACTTCTTGATATTCAGCCGGGATATCAGTGATTTCAAATTCTTTACCGTCATCGGATAAGTAAATTTCCGCTTTCATAGTCATCAAGTCGATGATACCTTTGAAAGTATCTTCAGCGCCGATTGGCACTTGAATAGCTACGGAATTTGCACCTAAACGGGATTTCATCATGTCAACTACGTTGAAGAAGTCAGCACCTACAGTATCCATCTTATTTACATAAGCGATACGAGGTACGCCGTAGTTAGAAGCTTGACGCCATACTGTTTCGGATTGTGGTTCAACGCCGCCTTTAGCACTGAATACCGCAACAGAACCGTCAAGTACACGTAAAGAACGTTCTACTTCTACAGTAAAGTCAACGTGACCAGGAGTATCGATGATGTTGATACGATGTTCTTTCCATTGACAAGTTGTCGCAGCAGAAGTGATTGTGATACCACGTTCTTGTTCTTGCTCCATCCAGTCCATCGTAGCAGCGCCTTCATGTACTTCGCCGATCTTATGAACGATACCTGTATAGTAGAGGATACGTTCTGTAGTTGTTGTCTTACCAGCATCGATGTGGGCCATGATACCGATATTACGAGTTTTTGCTAAGGAAAACTCTCTTGCCACAGTTGTCACCTCTTATTACCAACGATAATGAGCAAATGCTTTATTAGCTTCTGCCATTTTATGAGTATCTTCTTTTTTCTTGATTGCAGCGCCTGCATTGTTGAAAGCGTCCATCAATTCGCCTGCTAAGCGTTCTTTCATAGTGCGTTCACCACGAAGACGAGCGTAATTTACAACCCAGCGAATGCCGAGTGTTTGACGGCGATCAGCACGAACTTCAACTGGCACTTGGTAGTTCGCACCACCGATACGGCGAGCACGTACTTCAAGTACAGGCATAACATTTTTCAATGCTTGATCAAAAACTTCCATTGGGTCTTGACCCATTTTGGAACGAATAATTTCGAATGCATCATATACGATAGTTTCAGCAATGCCTTTTTTGCCATCGTACATAACTTTGTTAATGAAACGTGTTACTAATTTGCTGTTGTACACCGGATCTGGAAGTACATCACGTTTCGGAACAGGGCCTTTTCTTGGCATGTTCAATTCCTCCTTTATACTGATGTGTGTTAGTTTCGTTTAATGGCTAAAATTATTTTTTAGCTTTTTCGCGCCGTATTTGGAACGACTTTGCATACGATTTTGTACGCCAGCTGTATCCAATGCACCACGAACGATGTGATAACGCACACCTGGAAGGTCTTTTACACGACCGCCTCTGATAAGTACAACACTGTGTTCTTGTAAATTGTGACCAATGCCTGGGATGTAAGCAGTTACTTCAATAGCGTTTGTCAAACGTACACGGGCAACTTTACGAAGCGCGGAGTTTGGTTTCTTTGGAGTAGCTGTGTACACACGAGTACATACACCACGTTTTTGTGGAGATTCTTGAAGCGCTGGAGCTGTAGATTTTTTAGTCAAGCTCATGCGACCTTTGCGTACTAGCTGATTAATTGTTGGCATTTGGGCACCTCCTTTCCAAATTTGAGATTTATAATTGATCCGTCATAACAAAGTGTTACATCGGATATTACCGAAATTAACGAAGGATACCTACCGCTGTGGCCCGCACCTTAATGCGACACGCACGACCGAGGTCATCCATAGTGTGCTTATCATTCACAGGTATGCCCTGTGCTTCACAAGCATTTCGTATAGGTTCAACTACACTTTCATCACTATCATGTCCAACGAACACATAGTTTACAGTTCCTTTAGCAATGTTTTTCAACGTTTGCTTGGCACCGATTGTTTTGTTCATCGACTTCAGATGGGCAATGTCCATAGTAAAATTCTCCTTACGAAACTATGCTACTTAGGCATACTAGCCCCTGAGCACTATGTAAGTATATCAATTACACTAGCCATTGTCAAACGTTTTTCAAGGGCTCAACACCGCTATACAACTGCATTTTATGTGTACACGTTTCCGTGCGTTTCATTATGCCGAATCATATAAATCTATTTCTAATTTTTATACAATATTTCGGTGTTTCAACTCATTTTTATACATAATATTAATATTATGTGCATTAATCACATTTTATGTATGCATAATTGATATAGCACAAGTATAAGTAACCGAAATTTTTATGTATTTTTATTTAAAGTGCAACTATTATAAGTGAATAGTAATTATATATAAAAAGAGCGTACCCTAAGGCACGCTCTTTTTAATACCCCTATAGATTATTCTTCTACAGCTGGTTCTTCAGTAATATCAATGATTTCAGGTGTGTTTTTCACAACCTCAATTTTGCGGTAACGGCTCATGCCAGTACCTGCAGGAATCAATTTACCGATAATTACATTTTCTTTTAAGCCCAATAATGGATCGATTTTACCTTTGATAGCAGCGTCGGTAAGAACACGTGTTGTTTCTTGGAAGGACGCAGCAGACAAGAAGGAATCCGTTGCCAAAGCGGCTTTTGTAATACCCAATAATGTGCGTTTGCCTGTAGCAGTTTCACGACCATTAAGAGTAAGACGACGGTTTTCTTCGTCAAAGGTATTAACGTCGACCATATCCCCTGGAAGCATATCTGCATCGCCAGCTGTTTCAATTTTAACTTTATGAAGCATTTGACGAACGATAACTTCGATATGTTTATCGTTAATTTCTACACCTTGAGATTTATATACTTTTTGTACTTCGTATACAAGGTAACGTTGAGTAGCTTCAGTACCCATTACGCGCATAATATCGTGAGGGTTGATAGAACCTTCAGTCAAACGAGCGCCCAAGGATACAACATCACCGTCTTTAACGATAATGCGGGAACCATAAGGGATGAGGTAATCAAGTTCAATACCGTCTTCACCAGTAATAAAGATTGTATTTGTACCTTTTTTACCTTCGTTAGGTACAACGCGAACTGTACCTTCGTTTTCTGCGATGATTGCATTACGTTTTGGTTTACGCGCTTCGAACAATTCTTCGACACGTGGCAAACCTTGTGTAATATCGTCACCTGCGACACCACCAGTATGGAATGTACGCATTGTTAACTGTGTACCAGGTTCACCGATGGATTGGGCTGCAATAATACCTACTGCTTCACCAACTTGAACTTGGTTACCAGTACCTAAATCGCGACCATAACACTTGCGACATACACCATATGGGCTGCGGCAAGTCAATACGGAACGGATTTTAACTGTTTCATAGTGTTTTACAACTTCATCAGCCAATGGTTCTGTGATTTCACCGTTAAGAGGAACGATTACTTCACCAGTTTCCTTATTAACTAATTCTTCAGCTGCAATACGACCTACGATACGATCTTTTAACGGCTCAATAACACCAGTACCTTCAACGATTGCTTCCACTTCGATACCGTGGATTTCATTGTTGCGTACTTGTACTTCTTTTACATCGGAGTTAAGAATTGCTTCGATGCCTTCTTCAGTGAGGCGTGTATCAGCAGGGAAGATTTCTACGCCTTCGCTATCAACAATTGCATGTACAGTATCCTTGTTCAACATATTTTGAACCATAGTTTCTTTTAATGTTGCACGGATGCGTTCATCGCTTTCACCAAGAATAATTTTTTGAACCAAATTAGTATGGTTGATATCGCTATCAGAGCCTAGGTGCGCACCACGTAATGCAACAGATGTTACACCGGATTCTGCGATATCTGCCAAGCATTGTTCGTCTAAGATAGTTTCAGCAGGAACAACAAGTTCGCCTGTTTCTACGTTCACTACATCTTTATCTAGAACACGACCAATGAGTTTGTCTTTCAACAATTCCAAAGCTTGACGCGGAGATGTAGCCAAACGAGCACGTTCACGAACGAGATCGATACCTACAACATCACAATCGTCCTCACGAACGATAACGTCTTGAGATACGTCAACAAGACGACGAGTCAAGTAACCGGAGTCAGCTGTACGAAGAGCTGTATCGGCCAAACCTTTACGAGCACCGTGAGAGGAAGTAAAGTAATCCAATACAGTCAAGCCTTCTTTAAAGTTTGCTTTGATTGGTAAGTCGATGATACGACCCGATGGATCGGCCATCAAACCACGCATACCAGCAAGCTGACGGATCTGTTGTTTGTTACCACGGGCACCAGAGATAGCCATCATATAAACAGGGTTGAAGCCATCTTTGTCGCGCGCCATATTATCCATCATGGCATCAGTAACATCATCTGTTGCTTTTGTCCATAATTGGATTGTTTTGCGGTAACGTTCTTCTTCTGTAATAAGACCACGACGGTACATACGAGATACTTTTTCTACCTCTTGTTCCGCTGTGTCTAATAAGCCAGTTTTAACTTCTGGTACTTTAATATCAGCAATAGCTACAGTCATACCTGCGCGACGAGCGAAGGAGTAACCTAAGGATTTAATACGGTCCAAAAGTTCTGCAGTTTTTTCATTGCCAAACAATTGGAAGCATTGGTCAACCAATTTACCAACTGTTTTCTTATCCATAACCTTACCTAATGTGTAAGTGCCATCTTCGTTTTGTGCATATTGCCATAATTCAGGGAACAATGCATGGTTGAAGATCAAGCGACCTGCAGTCGTTTCAACGCGACCGTAGCCAGGCATACGGATATAGAGAACATCTTGCAAGCCGATGACACCTGCTTCATAAGCAAGCATTACTTCATCATAAGTAGCAAATGTTTTAGCGTTATCTTTAGTATTTTCACGTACTACTGTTAAGTAGTATGTACCCAAGATCATATCCTGAGATGGTACCGCTACTGGTTTACCATCTTTAGTGGACAAGATATTGTGGCTAGAAAGCATCAATGTACGAGCTTCTGCTTGTGCTTCTACGGACAATGGTAAGTGACACGCCATTTGGTCACCGTCAAAGTCGGCGTTGAAGGCTGTACATACTAATGGATGCAATTTGATAGCACGGCCTTCCCAAAGGATTGGTTCGAAGGCTTGGATACCAAGTCTATGCAATGTAGGGGCACGGTTCAAGAGAACTGGATGTTCTTTGATTACCTCTTCCAAGGATTCCCATACGCCAGGGCCAATTCTTTCAACTTGGCGTTTAGCTGCCTTGATGTTGGATGCTTGACCGCGTTCTACCAAACGTTTCATAACGAACGGTTTGAACAATTCCAATGCCATTTCTTTTGGTAAGCCACATTGGTGCATTTTAAGTTCAGGACCTACTACGATAACGGAACGACCGGAGTAGTCAACACGTTTACCGAGCAAGTTTTGACGGAAACGACCTTGTTTACCTTTAAGCATATCGGACAAGGATTTTAACGGACGGTTACCAGGACCTGTTACAGGACGACCGCGACGACCATTATCGATCAATGCGTCAACAGCTTCTTGAAGCATACGTTTTTCGTTGCGCACGATAATATCAGGAGCACCTAAGTCTAACAAACGTTTCAAACGATTGTTACGGTTGATAACACGACGGTATAAATCATTGAGGTCAGATGTAGCAAAACGACCACCATCTAATTGAACCATCGGGCGCAATTCAGGCGGGATTACAGGAACGATGTCCATAATCATCCACTCAGGGCGGTTACCAGATTGACGGAATGCTTCTACTACTTCTAAGCGACGAACTGCACGAATTTTACGTTGACCACTAGCTGTGTTCAATTCTTCACGCAATTCAGCATTCAATGCTTCAAGATCAAGTTCTGCTAAGAGAGCTTTTACAGCCTCAGCACCCATGTCGATACATACGAAGAGAACCTCTTCTGCAGCACCTAATTCATAGCGCTCTTCACGAGTTAATTCTTCATATTCTTTATCTGCTTCTGGGTTGTTGCATCATCGCGAAGAGCTGCATTGTAGCGCTCTTTGCGTTGTGCTTCACGAACAATAGCTAAACGTTCATTGCGTTGAGCTACTGTTTCGATTACGACGGATTTACCACCGATAGTGTAACCGTCTTCATTAAATTGAGCTTCATATTCGCGGTATTCTTGCTCGGACAATAATTGACGTTTTGTCAATGGAGTACCAGCTGGATCTACTACGATGTAGGAAGCAAAGTATAATACGCGTTCCAAGGAACGTGGGGATACGTCAAGGATAAGGCCCATACGGGATGGGATACCTTTGAAGTACCAAATGTGAGATACAGGAGTGGCCAATTCAATATGGCCCATACGTTCACGACGTACTTTCGCACGTGTAACCTCTACACCACATTTGTCGCAGACTACGCCTTTATGGCGAATGCGTTTATATTTACCGCAGTGACATTCCCAGTCTTTTGTTGGTCCAAAAATGCGCTCGCAGAATAGACCATCACGTTCTGGCTTCAACGTACGGTAGTTAATAGTTTCAGGTTTCTTAACTTCCCCATGAGACCAAGCTAAGATCTGCTCTGGAGAGGCTAAACCGATTCGCATGGAATCGAATTCATTTACGTCTAGCACTACTATCGCTCCCTTCCTTATAGATAGTTTTAGTCTTCATCGTTAGAGGAGTCGCCCATTGGGAACGCCAATTGGCTAAGGATATCGTCTTCACCACCGTTGTCAGCTGGTGCTTCTTCCTCTACTTCTGGTTCTACTACAGTTACTTCGTCAGTTTCTACTGCACTGCCTTCCATAACTTCTTCAATACCAGTTTCTACCACTTCATCTTCGTCATCAAGTTCTTTCATAACAACTTCTTCTTGATCTTCATTCAAGATTTTTACATCAAGACCAATACTTTGAAGTTCTTTGAGCAATACCTTGAAGGACTCAGGTACACCTGGTTCAGGGATGTTTTCGCCTTTAACGATTTTTTCGTATGCTTTCACACGACCAACAACGTCGTCAGACTTAACAGTTAATAGCTCTTGAAGTGTATAAGCTGCGCCATATGCTTCGAGAGCCCAAACTTCCATTTCCCCGAAACGTTGACCACCGAACTGAGCTTTACCGCCCAATGGTTGTTGTGTAACAAGGGAGTACGGACCTGTGGAACGAGCATGGATTTTGTCGTCAACCAAGTGATGGAGTTTAAGCATGTAAACGTAACCAACAGTTACGTGGTTATCCATAGGTTCACCAGTACGACCATCGTACAATACTGTTTTACCATTTTCAGGACGACCAGCGATTTCTAATGTTTCGAATACGTCTTTTTCGTGTGCACCGTCAAATACAGGTGTAGCGATATGAATACCTGCTACATCTGGTGTTGGCATGCCATATTTTTTGAAGTCATAGCCAAGACCTTCCAACTCTTTGCGGATTTCAATGCGTTTTTCTTCAGCAGAGTGAATATTGTTAAGAGTATTCTTAACTTTATTGATTGCTTCTAATTCCTCTACAAGTACAGGATCCATTTCTGGAGCATCCTCTTCAGAGTCAAAGAATTCTACATGAAGTGCATTGTATTTTGCTTCAATAGCTTTAAGTTCTTGGTAACGAGCTTCGCCACCCATAGCATCCAATTTCTTTTGTGCTGCTTTTTCTACATGTTTAAGAATTTTAGTTTTCAAAGTAATGATTTGTTCATTCTCTTTGAAATGGCTTACTGTTACATCTTCTGCAATTTTTGCTTCCAATGCTTCAATTTGAGCATAAAGATCGCGGATTGCATCGATTTGTTCCCAGTAAGATGCATCAGTACGAGCTTCTTTCAACACATTTTTAATGTGAAGGTCTGTAGCTTTGATTTTCATACCTAAGCCTTGAACAGCCCAACCCAAGTGAGTTTCAAGAACCTGACCGATGTTCATACGAGAAGGTACGCCCAATGGGTTCAATACGATTTGTACTGGAGTACCATCCGGAAGGAATGGCATATCTTCTTTTCTCATAACGCGAGAAACGACACCTTTGTTACCATGACGGCCCGCCATTTTATCGCCTTCGTGAATCTTACGTTTTTGAGCGATGTATACGCGAACAAGTTTATTTACACCTGGTTGTAATTCGTCGCCGTTTTCACGAGTGAAGACTTTAACGTCTACTACTTTACCAGATTCGCCATGAGGTACGCGCAAGGATGTGTCGCGAACTTCACGTTCTTTGTCCCCAAAGATAGCGCGCAATAAACGTTCCTCTGGAGTAAGTTCAGTTTCGCCTTTTTGGTGTAGCTTTACCTACTAGGATATCGCCAGGGTGTACTTCTGCACCAATGCAGATAATACCTTCTTCATCTAAGTTTTTTTAAGTGTGTCGTCACCAGTATTAGGCAATTCACGAGTAATTTCTTCAGCACCTAATTTAGTGTCGCGCGCATCACATTCGTATTCTTCAATATGAATGGATGTGTAGATATCTTCTTTGCAAAGTTCTTCACTAAGCAAGATAGCATCCTCGTAGTTATAACCTTCCCAAGGCATGAACGCTACAAGAACGTTATAACCTAACGCCAATTCACCGCCATCAGTAGCAGGACCATCAGCCAAATACTTGGCCTTTTTACAACATGGTCGCCACGATTAACGATTGGTTTTTGGTTAAAGCATGTGGATTGGTTAGAACGAAGGAATTTGTTCAAACGGTATGTATCAACACGACCATCGCTATCGCGAAGTACGTGGATTTCATTACCCCAGCAACGTACAACTTTACCAGCTTCACGTGCAAGTACGCAAACGCCGGAGTCAGTCGCTGCTGTATATTCCATACCTGTACCAACAAGTGGAGCTTGTGCACGCAAGAGTGGTACCGCCTGACGTTGCATGTTCGCACCCATCAAGGCACGGTTAGCATCGTCATTTTCAAGGAATGGAATCATAGCTGTACCGATGGATACAACTTCTTTTGGACTTACGTCCATATAGTCAACCTTATCAGGTGTAACTTCTAATACATCATGACCACGACGACAAGCTACATGTTCAGTTGTGAAGTAACCTTCCTCATCAAGTGGAGAGTTCGCTTGGGCAATTGTCATGCCTTCTTCTTCATCTGCTGTCATGTATACTACGCTGTCAGATACGCGTACTTTAACTACTTTATCAGCATCAGCACCTTTGCCATATACTTTTTCTACTTTACGGTAAGGAGCTTCGATGAAGCCGAACTCGTTTACTTTCGCGTAGTTAGACAAGGAGTTGATCAAACCGATGTTTGGACCCTCTGGAGTCTCAATTGGACACATACGGCCATAGTGAGAATGATGTACGTCACGAACTTCGAAGCCTGCACGCTCACGAGATAAACCGCCAGGACCAAGGGCAGATAAACGACGTTTGTGAGTTAATTCTGCTAATGGGTTTGTTTGGTCCATGAACTGGGACAACTGGGAGGAACCAAAGAATTCTTTGATTGCAGCCACTACAGGACGAATGTTAATCAACGCTTGAGGCGTGATAGATTCGATTTCTTGAATTGTCATACGTTCACGAACAACACGTTCCATACGAGTCAAACCAATACGGAATTGGTTTTGCAACAATTCACCTACGCAACGAAGACGACGGTTACCCAAGTGGTCAATATCATCTGTGTGACCTGCACCATCCATAAGGTTGAGCAAGTAAGAGATGTTAGCAATCATGTCTTCGCGTGTTACTGTGCGGTGATCGAATGGCAAGTTGCAGTTGTTACAAATCACTTTAGACTCTACACCATCGTTATTTACGATGTAGAATTCAGCAAAACCTTCACCATCGAATACATGGCTATTTGCTACGATATCAAGTTGTTCTTCCCCAACTTGTACACCCTGCATCAAGGATTACTTCGCCAGTTTCAGGATCTACGATAGGTTGAGCCAATGTGTGACCTAACATACGTTGACGCCAACCAAGTTTTTTGTTCAATTTATAACGACCAACGCGCGCCAAGTCATAACGGCGTGCATCGAAGAACAAGTTATCGAACAAGTTACGAGCAGACTCTACTGTTGGAGGCTCGCCTGGACGCAATTTTTTATAGATTTCAACTAATGCTTCATCAGCGGATTGAGTTGTATCTTTTTCTAATGTGCGAACGATGCGCTCATCATAAATTGGCAAACCATCTTCATCAGTTTTACCGTTCCAGAAGAGGTCAAGGATGCTTTCATTAGTATCCCAACCTAATGCACGTACCAATACTGTAGCTGGTAACTTACGGTTACGGTCAATACGAACTGCTACGATTTCGCTCGCATCTGTTTCAAGCTCGATCCATGCGCCACGATTAGGAATCACTGTGGAATCGTATAAACGGTTACCCATTGTATCGATTTCTTTATTATAGTAAACGCCTGGAGAACGTACCAATTGGGATACGATAACACGTTCTGCACCATTGATGATGAAAGTGCCTGTATCAGTCATCAATGGGAAGTCGCCCATGAATACTTCTTGTTCTTTAATGTCCATGTTTTCTGGATCATTATTTACCAAGCGAATGTTTACACGAAGTGGTGCTGCGTATGTAGCATCACGGTTTTTACATTCATTAATATCATACTTAGGCTCACCTAAGCTGAAACCTTCAAAAGAAAGTACTAAATTACCTGAATTGTCTTTAATCGGAGAAATATCGTTGAAAATATTTTGTAAACCACTCTCCAAGAACCATTCATACGATTTACGTTGAATGTCCAATAAATGCGGCATTTTAATAACTTCGTTAATTTTTGCATATGTATAACGAGTTCGTTTGCCTACCTGTTCAGGTTTGAACATATTTGCTTTCACCCCTATCAAACACACTGGTCTACCATTTTCTATAACGGCATGGAAAAGACATCTTTCAGGTCTCAGTTTTCCTGCTCGGGCAACGTCAAATAAAGCAAGGTCCATTTCATTTTTTAAAATAACCTTGCTTCCCATTAACCAAGCACAACCTTGGAAGAAAACCTCATCACTATTAAAGTTATAGTTTTTACATCCAAAAGCAGAAAACGCTACTTTTGCAATATATAATTTTATCAGTAATAAAAAAGACTGTCAACCAAAAGGGTTGACAGTCTTTCATTTTCATGATTTGTTCATCTATTAACAATGGGTAATGTATTAGTTACCTTTTTGTTTTAACAATTTCGCACCAGCAATACCAGGGCGAGTCATTTCTTTAGGAGAAAGAATATGATTGATTTCATCTTCAGTCAATAAACCTTGATCTAAGATGATATCGCGGATAGCACGACCTGTTTCATATGCTTCTTTAGCCAATGCAGATGCAGTTTCGTAACCAAGGTGTGGTAATAATGCTGTTACGATACCTACGGAACGGTTCAACCAGTATTCGCATTGTTCGCGGTCTACTTCAAGATCTACGAGCAATTTATCAACGAATGTATTTACACCGTTTTTGAGGTAGCAAAGGTTATTGAACAAGTTGTACGCCAATACAGGTTCCATTACGTTCAATTCAAATTGACCATTTTCTACAGCCAATGTAATAGTAGTATCATTACCGATAACTTGGTAACATACTTGGTTCAATACTTCGGCGATAACAGGGTTAACTTTACCAGGCATGATGGAAGAACCAGGTTGGCGTGCAGGTAATTTTAATTCCCCAATACCACAACGAGGGCCAGATGCCATCAAGCGGAAGTCATTCGCCATTTTAATCAATACAAGTGCAGTTACTTTCAAACCACTGGAGATATCTGCAAATACGTCTGTATTGTTTGTAGCGTCGATCAAGTTTTCCGCAGTGTAGAATGGTTCACCTACTACTTCGCTAAGTTCATAAGCTACATCATGAATGTAGTTAGGTTCAGCATTAAGACCTGTACCAACTGCAGTGGCACCCATGTTGATTACATGTGCACCTTCAACGGCAGATTTAATACGTTTAATACCACGGCGAATACCAGATGCATAAGCACCCATTTCTTGGCCCAATGTAATTGGCACCGCATCTTGTAAAGTGAGTACGACCCATTTTCAAGATTTCGCTGTATTCTTCAGCCTTTTTCTCGAGCTCATCAACGAGGCGTTGCAATGCGTCAAGTAAAGGTTTGGATTTAATAATAGCACATACTTTAATTGCTGTAGGGAACGCATCGTTTGTGGATTGCGCCATGTTACAGTGGTTGTTAGGGCTTACGATATCGTAGCTACCTTTTGGATGACCTAAAATTTCACAAGCGCGGTTAGCCAATACTTCGTTCATGTTCATGTTTACAGAAGTACCTGCACCACCTTGAATTGGGTCAACTGGGAATTGATCGGCAAATTGACCTTCAATTACTTCGTCCGCAGCTTGAACAATTGCTTTACCAATAGATACATTGAGACGACCAGTTTTCATATTAGCCAAAGCAGATGCTTTTTTAACCATCGCCAAAGCTTTAATAAAGTCTTGGTCCAAATGTTTTCCTGTAATATGGAAGTTTTCTAAGGCACGAATAGTTTGTACGCCATAATATAGCTCATCAGCTACTTCTAACTCACCTAGGAAATCATGTTCTTTTCTCATATTAGATCCTCTTTCCACTATTTTCATATATTTAATGACAGTTTTGATGAAATAATTTTATCTTATGCGCTCATTATAGCATGTATCTTGTATACATAAAAGTCATTTCATGTATCCTGAACAAACAATATTCTATACAATATTTATTTCGGTAATTAAATATACTATATCAAGACAGGTTTTGAATATAACTACCCCTATAGTACAATAGTATAAACTATGTAAGTAAGGAGTATTTGACTATGAATTATCACGCACTGCGTATAGGCGCTTTATTTTTACTGACCGTCCTGAGTTATGGTTTCTACAACGCCTATTTGCCTATCACCGATCCAGTCGAATCTAACTATGTACTCTCTGCCATTACCATGCTAAAACACAACTCCTGGATATCGCCTATGATATATGACCAAGTGTGGTATGACAAACCACCTCTCACCTATTGGGCTCTTATGATTACGTACAAACTATTTGGTATATCTGACTTTACATCACGTATACCGAATACACTCGTAGCAGGGGCTAGTGTGGCCTTTATGTATCATATGGTCTACCGCATGTCTAAGAATGTCTCTATCAGTGTACTTTGTGCCATTCTATTAATGAATACACTACAGTTTTGGTATATATCACATGCAGTCATAACAGACGGCTTTCTCTTCTTCTTTTCACTAGCTATCTTTGGCTATTCTTATCTAGCCTTTGCCAAGAACGACAAATATTCTATAGTAAAAGCTTACGGAGCAGCAGCCTTAGCAGTGGTAACTAAAGGACCGGTCGGTATTGTTCTGCCTGGATTAATACTACTACTATTTATTGCTATACGATGGTTTACCAAAAAAGATAATGATGACTACTCACTAGATAAGGATATTAAATTACTATTTAATCCTTTGGGAATTTTCCTATTTATAATTCTTGCTAGTCCATGGTACATTGCTATGTATTCAATTCACGGTCAAGAGTTCATATCTGGTTTCTTAGGTCTGCATAATATGGAACGAGCACTAGTATCAGAACATCCGAAATTTAACGTTTGGTATTATTACTTAATCATTGTTCCTCTTGCACTGTTACCTTGGACACCAGCAGTAATTTACAGACTCAAAAGTATAAAATGGAAAAATGATTTTTATCTAATTGGTGCCATCTGGTTCATAATTATTGTATTATTTTATTCATTGGTAGCGACGAAATATATAACCTATACTTTACCAGCCATAATTCCTTGTATCATCTGGGGTGCTGAAGCTATTACTAGTAGCTTCAAGAATAAGGCTAATAGTTTTAAGTATATTGTTACTATTCCATTAGGCATATATACCATCTTATTTGTAACTGCTAGCATTGCAACACCTGAATTAAATCCAATACCACTAATCATAGCATTAATCACAATAGTATTATTTACACTATTAACAAAACAGTATAGTAACAAGAAGTTACCACTATCTATATGTTTAGCTACACCGTTAACCATTTTGTATACGGCTATTACTATAACGGTAACCCCTATTTTATTTGACCAATCAGGCCTTCAATTCAAACCATATATTGAATCTAATACACAACATACTTATATATATGGTACATACTATACATCGATTTTGTATTATACCGAGAATACACCAACACAAGTTTTTGTACATACTACAGATAACCCTCTATGGACAGCAGGCAAAACATTAATGCCAACCATAACAGTGGAGGAATTTGACAGAAAAGTATCTGTAGAAAAAGGTGCTATCATTATTGTACCTAACAAGTATAGTAAAGAATTTACTAATTCTCCAACAAATACCATAGCAACAGAAGTTGGTAAAAATGGATCATCTAGAATTTATCAAATTCATTAACCACTGATTTGATTTACCTATGTCCGTTAATAATATATTGTTATTTTTAGGTAATTATAATTTCTACGTACTATAATGTACATTCATTACAACCTATACCATTCAATAATAAACAAAAAAGGCGTACCCGAGGGTACGCCTTTTAATATGGCTAGAATTATTTCAATTCTACAGTTGCGCCAGCTTCTTCCAATTGAGCTTTCAAAGCTTCAGCTGCTTCAGTAGCTACGCCTTCTTTTACAGGTGCAGGAGCGCCGTCAACGATAGCTTTAGCTTCTTTCAAGCCAAGACCAGTTGCTTCACGAACAACTTTGATTACGTTGATTTTGGATGCGCCAGCATCTTTCAAGATTACGTCGAAGGAATCTTTAGCTGCGCCAGCACCAGCGTCGCCAGCTGCTGCTACAGCTACAGGAGCTGCTGCAGTTACGCCAAATTCTTCTTCAATTGCTTTTACAAGATCATTAAGTTCAAGAATAGTTGCTTCTTTTAATTCAGCAACGATGTTTTCAATGTTCAATGCCATTTTAAGTATCCTCCATAAATTAGTTTATAGTGCCAGCCTCATGCGGCCGACGAATAATTCTGTGTAATTATTATTCTGCAGGTTTTGCTTCTGCAACAGCTTTGACAGCGTATGCAACGTTGCGAACAGGAGCTTGCAATACGGAAAGCAACATGGAAAGCATACCTTCGCGGTTTGGAAGATTTGCAATTGCTTTGATGCCAGCAGCGTCCATAACTTCGCCTTCAACGATACCAGCTTTAACTGTAACAACTTCTTTATCAGTTGTTTTGATGAATTGTTCGATTACACGAGCAGGTGCAACAGCATCCTCTTTAGAAGTAGCCAATGCAGTTGGACCTTCTAAGTGCTCAGAGAAACCTTCAAGATTCAATTCGTTTGCAGCGATACGAGTCAAAGTATTTTTGATTACTTTGTATTCAACACCTTCAGCCAACATTTTGCGACGAAGTTCAGTTGCTTGAGCAACAGTCAAACCAGAGTAACCAATCAATACAGCACCTTTTGCTTCAGAAAGAGTTTCTTTCATTTGAGCAACAATTGCTTTTTTTGATTCAGTGACAGCCATTAGATTACCTCCTTATAGATTTTTTGGTGCTCTATGTACTATCTTAGCGTAAAAAACGACCCCATCGCACGCGATGAGGTCGAACTAGTACTAGGTTGTTCTAGTGTCAGCCTCAGCGGGCGGATTTTCATCCATTATACATACCAGCCGTCTACAGCTAAGAGACATATTTGATTATTGCTCTTTTGTAACGTTGCTCAATTTGAACACGTTCAAAGGCACACCAGGGCCCATTGTAGCGGACAAGGTTACAGATTTAATGTATTGACCTTTAGCTGCTACAGGTTTAGCCTTGATAATAGTATCAACGATTGTACGGTAGTTGTCAAGTAATTTTTCATCATCGAAAGACGCTTTACCGATGGAGCAAGAGATAATACCTGCTTTATCAGTACGGTATTCGATTTTACCAGCTTTGATTTCGTTTACTGCACGAGCAACGTCTGGAGTTACTGTACCAACTTTAAGGGGTTTGGCATCAAGCCTTTAGGGACCCAAAGATTTTACCAAGACGGCCAACTTGACCCATCATGTCTGGTGTAGCAACTACTACGTCGAAGTCGCTCCAACCACCTTGGATTTTAGCTACTAACTCTTCAGAACCTACGAAATCTGCACCAGCTTCTTCAGCTGCTTTAATATTGTCGCCTTTTGCGAATACAAGAACGCGTTTAGTTTTGCCAGTACCATGAGGCAATACTACTGCACCACGAACTTGTTGATCAGCGTATTTAGGGTCGACATTCAAGTTGAAAGCGATTTCAACTGTTTCATCGAAATTTGCAGTTGCAGTTTTCTTAACCAACTCAATTGCTTCTACTGGTTCGTAGAATTTACCAGCTTCAATAAGTTTTACTGCTTCAGCGTATTTCTTACCTACTTTTGCCATTATAATATCCTCCTTATGTGGTCAAACGGGAATTCCCTCCCACCGATTTGCGCCTTATGCGCAAGTCGTACGCTTATTAGTCAACGATTTCAATGCCCATGCTGCGAGCAGTACCTTCTACCATGCGCATACCTTGTTCTACGGTATTAGCATTCAAGTCAGGCATTTTCAATTCAGCAATTTCACGAACTTTATCGCGACCTACTTTTGCTACTTTATCACGGTTAGGTACACCAGAACCTTTTGGAATACCTGCAGCTTTTTTCAACAATACTGCAGCTGGTGGAGTCTTAGTGATGAAGTCGAAAGCTACGATCTTCATATACGTTAATAACTACTGGGATAATTAAGCCAGCTTGTTTAGCAGTACGTTCGTTGAATTCTTTTGTGAAAGCAACGATGTTAACACCTGCTTGACCTAGTGCAGGACCAACTGGTGGTGCTGGAGTAGCTTTAGCGGCTTCAATTTGTAGTTTTACTTGTTTAACTAATTTCTTAGCCATGGGTAATTAAACCTCCTATGCTTATACTGTGGTGGTAACGGATATACATCCTCCCACTGGCAACCAAAATCGATTGCTCTTTTTAGAGTTATATTTATATATTAAAGAGCTTTCTCAATTTGAGAGAACTCTACCTCTACCTCGGTATCTCGGTTGAACATTTCTACGTTAAGTTTCAATGTTCCTTTTTCAGGGTTAAGTTCGGTAATAACACCTAGTTTATCTTCAAAGGCCCCGGACGTAATGCGTACCGTTTCACCAACTTCGACATCGACGTTGATGGTTGGTTTCTTATCCAAGCCCTGAGACTTAAGTATATGTTCTACTTCGGAATCAGAAAGTGGAACTGGTTTAGTGGCAGAACCAACGAAACCTGTTACACCTGGCGTGTTGCGCACAACATACCAAGAGCGGTCGTTAACTTCCATTTCAACCAATACGTACCCAGGAAATATCTTACGTTTTACTACTTTTTTAACCCCATCTTTTTCATCTATTTCGTCCTCAAGAGGTACCAAAATACGGCTAATCACATCTTGTAGGCCCATAGATTGAACTTTAAGTTCAAGAGTGGTTTTAACTTTATTTTCGTAGCCTGAATAGGTATGAATTACATACCACTTCTTATCTGCTTCCATGTAATGGCCCCCTTATCCAACAAAGTGCAACAACGTATTAAAAAGTTGGGCGAAGAGTCCATCAAGCACAGCAATAACCAAAGCGATGAAAATAGTCACTAAGAATACTACTATTGTGTAATTGATAAGCTCTTTTTTTGTTGGCCAGACTACTTTTTTTAGTTCAGCTTTCACACCGCGGAAGAATTTTCCAAATCCACCACGCTGCTGCACTGCTGAGTTAGACTTTGCCATTTTTTCACATCCTCAAATCAACAGGTAATGAATGATAAGAATTATTTTGTTTCACGGTGTAATGTATGTTTACCGCAGAATTTGCAATATTTCATCATTTCAATACGATCAGGATTGTTCTTTTTGTTCTTGTTCGTTTGATAGTTACGTTGTTTGCAATCTGTGCAAGCTAAAGTAATGGCATTACGCATCCGGATACACCTCGCTTTATATTTACTAAATCTGTCTCTTGTACTCGAAAACGCTCGACTACATACTAAAAAACTATATCATACGTAGCAAGCGATGTCAAGAATTTTGAGCAACTCAAAAAAGCCAGGCACATGTACCTGACAGGGATAGTATAACAAAAAAATGGCGTTCCTTGTCTATAAAGGAACGCCATTAATATGGTACTAAATCATCGCATATTTTTCATACATTTTATGCCCTTTACTCATACAGTTAAATAGAATTAATAATATGATTTAACACCCATTAAATCATCTATTTACAGATTAAGAAGTAATCCATTTATAGATTAAGATTTCTTCGTAAATAGAACTTTTACAATTTGCCAGAAGAATGCTACAGCACCAACAATTAGTATCGTATCGCCGATGAGACGAGCCCACCGCAAATTTTGTAACAATGGTTGTTGCATAAATTCTTCACTGCGCGCAAACCATAAGCCATTTGTGATACTAGCCCAGGATTGGATAAGACCGATTGGCAATAAGCTAATAAGCACCATTAATGCAAGCCCGATATTGAGAGCCCAGAAAGCCGAACTTCATTATCTTATCGTTAAATTCTACTTCAGGTCGGATATAGCGAGCAATAAGGAATACAAATCCTAGACTTAAGAAACCATACACACCAAACAATGCTGTGTGGGCATGTACTGCAGTTGTATTAAGACCTTGGATGTAGAACAAGGATACAGGCATGTTGATCAAGAACCCGAATACCCCTGCCCCTACTAGATTCCAGAAGGACACGGCAATAAAACAATACACAGGCCATTTTAGACGATGCATCCAAGGAGCACTATGAAGACGTGTATAGTTTTCAAAAGCTTCATAACCTAAGAGTACAAGTGGTACTACTTCTAACGCAGAGAAGGATGCGCCTGTTGCCACGATAGTGGATGTAACACCTGTGAAGTATAGATGATGGAATGTACCAGGGATACCACCGATGAGATAAATAGCCCCAGAAGAGATGGCCGCAACTGTACCAGCACGATACGATACAAGCCCTAGTGTAACAAAGATAAATGCCATCAATGTAGTGGAGAATACTTCGAAGAAGCCTTCAACCCAAAGATGGATTACCCACCAACGCCAATACTCCATAATCGCCAAATGGCTATGTTCACCATAGAATAACCCTGGACCATAGAAGATACCTACCATGATAACGGAGAATATGAAGGCTGCAATGAGGTTTTTATCCCCTTTTTGCTTGAAGGCACCAATAATGCTACGTATCATGAGTACAAGCCAGAATAAAATACCAATGTATTCAATCCACTGCCAAATACGACCCAACTCGATATATTCGTAACCTTGGTGTCCGAGAAGGAAATTCCACGCTGCTGGAATTTGATGTGCTACGCCTAAATATGTACCAGCGAAGGAACCTACTACAAGAACTACAAGAGCCCAAGAATAAGATGTCCACCCCAAGCTTTTGATATTTAGGATCTTTACCACCATTAATGATTGGTGCCAAGAATAGACCAGCACTCAAGAATGCCATAGCAATCCAGAACAAAGATGCCTGAATATGCCATGTACGCGCAATAGAATAAGGGAAATATTGCGCTAATGGAATACCATAGAACGCTTGACCTTCTACAGTATAGTGGGCAATAATCCCACCCATCCCCAATTGGAATAAGAACAATGCTAGAATTGTAAACAAATATTTACCTAATGCACGTTGAGATGGTGTTAATGTGATCTTGCTAATTGGATCTTCTGTTGGCGGAACCAATGCATGCTCATCATCCTTTTTACCAAAGGCCCATAACCATACAACTACACCAATGCCACATAATAAGATAATAACACTCACAACAGACCATACGACACTTTCAGGTGTAGGGTTATGATCCAACAAAGGTTCATGTGGCCAGTTGTTTGTATACGTTGCATCTGTACCAGGACGTTGCGTAGATGCCATCCAAGTAGTCCAGAAGAAGAAGCGTGCCATATCAATGCGATCTTGTAACTCAGGTAGTGTGTTATCCTTTCATCGCAAAATGATCACGAGTCAATGTTAAATCAGGATTATCACCGTACAACTCAACAAAATAACGACCAGTTAAATTCATTGCCGTAATTCGTTCTGGAGATAAGACAACAGTTCCATCTTCACGGACTGCACTACCTAAATACTCTTTTTTCACAACTTCTTTAATAGCTGCTTGTTGTGCAGGTACCAATTGGTCATAAAGAACCCCAAAAGCCTCTTGAGATTTAATATCCAACATCACGGATACTTCTTTATGTAACCAATCTGCTGTCCAGTCAGGCGCTTGATATGCGCCATGACCTAAAACGGTCCCTACCGATTGACCACCAGTAGATTGCCATGCCGATTGACCATGTAAAATATCTTCCTTAGTGAACAAGACCTGTCCATCTTGAGATACATACGCAGTCGGCACTGGCGGTGCTTGATGATACACATCAGTACCTAGATAACCAAGAATAGAAAAACCAATAATAAGAACGGCTACTACGGCTATCCAATACTTTTTGTATTCACCCATCACATTACCTCCTTTTCTATAAAAAACACAAAAGGAGAGCCTTTGCTCTCCTTGAGATTATAGTAGCACTATTAGTAGAATGATTCTGTATCTTTGGTTACATATACAATAAACAATATATAAATTAATACAAAAATAGGACCCCAATTGGGGTCCTATTTACTACAAAGATTATGAATTAACCTTCGATTGCTGTTACTACGCCAGCGCCTACTGTGTGGCCACCTTCGCGAATCGCGAAACGAAGACCTTCTTCAATAGCGATTGGTGTAATCAATTCGATGTTCATTGTTACGTTATCGCCAGGCATACACATTTCTACACCTTCAGGAAGGTTTACAACACCTGTTACGTCTGTTGTACGGAAGTAGAATTGTGGACGGTAGTTGGAGAAGAATGGAGTATGACGGCCACCTTCTTCTTTAGTCAATACGTAAACTTCTGCTTTGAATTTTGTGTGTGGTTTGATGGAACCTGGTTTAGCCAATACTTGACCACGTTCGATGTCTTTACGGTCAACACCACGAAGCAATGCACCTACGTTGTCACCTGCTACTGCAGAATCCAACACTTTACGGAACATTTCAAGACCAGTTACTACGTATTGTTCAGCTTTTTCTTTCAAGCCTACTACTTCGATAGTATCGCCAACGTTTACTTGACCACGTTCAACACGGCCAGTTGCTACTGTACCACGACCAGTGATTGTGAAAACGTCCTCTACAGGCATCAAGAAAGGTTTGTCAGTATCACGAACTGGTGTTGGGATGTAGGAGTCTACAGCGTCCATCAAGTCGTCGATTTTAGCTACATATTGAGCGTCGCCTTCCAAAGCTTTCAACGCAGAACCTACAACGATAGGTACTTCGTCGCCAGGGAATTCGTAGGAGGAAAGAAGTTCACGAACTTCCATTTCTACTAATTCGATCAATTCTTCGTCGTCAACCATGTCAGCTTTGTTCAAGAATACTACGATTGCAGGAACACCAACTTGGCGAGCCAACAAGATGTGTTCGCGAGTTTGTGGCATAGGGCCGTCAGCTGCGGAACATACCAAGATAGCGCCGTCCATTTGAGCCGCACCAGTGATCATGTTTTTAACATAGTCAGCATGGCCTGGGCAGTCAACGTGTGCATAGTGACGGTTAGCAGTTTCGTACTCAACGTGTGCAGTGTTGATTGTGATACCGCGTTCACGTTCTTCTGGAGCTTTATCGATCATGCTGTAATCTTGGAAGTCAGCTTGGCCTTTTTCAGCCAATACTTTTGTGATTGCAGCAGTCAAAGTAGTTTTACCATGGTCAACGTGACCGATTGTACCGATGTTAACATGCGGTTTCGTACGTTCAAATTTCTTTTGCCATTAGGATTGTATCCTCCTTCACAAAAACAAATTACATTCTAGTATTAATATAATATATTAACCCTAATTTATCAATGGAATATAACATTCTCCCTACAAATTATTATACCATATATACAAAAGCACAAAAAAGTCGACAGATACGAGTCACTCCTATCTATCGACTTTATTTTATAACGTCACATCTCTTACTTTATAATCTTAATCTTTCTTAGTATTTTTCTTAGTAATAAAGATTAAATATTATAGTGTTGCTATTATAGCCTTAATATGGGTAGAAATAAAAAAATCCTCACCAACGTGAGGTTTAATGGTGGCGGCACACGGACTTGAACCGCGGACACACCGGGTATGAACCGATTGCTCTAGCCAACTGAGCTATGCCGCCATGTATGGAGCTAGTGACCGGGATTGAACCGGTGACCTTATCCTTACCAAGGATACGCTCTGCCGACTGAGCTACACCAGCACAATGAACGATCATTTCACTGTGAATATTTGTGGTTGCGGGGACAGGACTTGAACCTGCGACCTTCGGGTTATGAGCCCGACGAGCTACCAACTGCTCCACCCCGCTATAGATGGTGGAGGGAGAAGGATTCGAACCTTCGAAGTCGAAGACGGCAGATTTACAGTCTGCTCCCTTTGGCCGCTCGGGAATCCCTCCATAAATAAAATGGAGCTGGCGATAGGAATTGAACCCACAACCTGCTGATTACAAGTCAGCTGCTCTACCTATTGAGCTACGCCAGCATCATTACGACAAGATGAATTGTATCATCTGCCACACTAAGTGTCAAGAACTTTTTAAAAACTTTTTTGAAGCATTTCTTCGTTCACTGCAGTATCTCTTAGTGCTTAATCATAATAACATGAAACGATACCCTATGCAAGTATTTTGTCAAAAAAAAATTACATTTCATAAAACCCACATAAAATACCTTAGTTTCAAGCTTTTATGGAGTAGTTATTAAAAAAGCAACCAAAAAAGGAGATAGTAATCTATCTCCTCTTTATACATTTATAGTTTTCCCTATATTTTACCAATATGTTCAATTTTGTAGTTAGTCGATTACAACAACATGATCTGGATGTGCAATAGTAACTACAGCATGTTTTGGATCATTGTTATGTTCTAAGTACAACTGATCTCCTTCAAGGTGACCACGCCAGCCAACGACAATAGGATACTTCTTACTAATAGTTTTTAGTAATTCAAATGGTTCTAAATTTAAGATTGGCGCAAAGAATACATTAATGCCATCGAGCAATACTACTTCAGTATCACTACGGCTAAGAGCACGACAAATAACTTCTTCTGCTAATTGAGGACGTTCATCACGAGGTACAAGTAGGAATTCTTCTTCGATAAGCTGTTTAGCTTCCAAGTATTTCCAACCTTTTTGCTCGGACAATTCACGAATTAGCAAACTTTTACCAGAACCTGGACCACCAACGATAAACAATATACGTTCATCATCGTTTTGAATTTTTTCCCAACGTTCTTTACATCTTGTACAGTAACCATATCCTTTGCCTCCTCGCTGCGACCTGTCCTACTTAACCGGACGGTCAGATAACATAACGGATTTGATATATTGGTTTTTTTCATCTAGGGCAAACTGTAAATAAGAATTGCTTGCCGCTGGATTTTTATATTCATATACAGTAGACGTGCCCGAATTCGTTGTAGATTCAACGATACGAGTTGGCATACCGTACACAAAGAGCAATAAATACTTAGTATCGCCCATCGCAATTCCACGACGTGTTGGCGTGTAAATATTTAATAGTACACGATTGATGAGATTCTTTTTATCTACACTTACGCCGTATTCATTATAGCCAATGAACGCAGAGCCGAAGAGCATGCCCTGATGTTTCCAGTCATTATTAGAATCGTTGATAAAGTGATCATTTAGCTGTAAGCCACGCAACACGAAGTCATCAGCAGTCAATTTGCCCGCTTCGAAATCATATACCGGTGCTTTTGGTAAACCAAATCTAGGCCATACTTGACCACTAATCATATCAACAGCCTCTATATTGCTTTGTTTAATAGTAAAAGCAATATATTCCTTCTGTTGACCAAGCATAGATTGTTGTTGACTATTACTATTTGTATTCTCTACAGGACTCTTAAAATCCTTTTTTTGTGGCCATGAATTTTCAGAATGACCTTCATAAAGGAAAATATATGTCTCATTTTTTTGATCACGCCACATCGCATTAGGACTGCCATAAGCAAATACCAATTCCATACGCGTGCTACCAGGGCCAATATCACGTACAGTATTGACGCCTTTTTTCGTACTATGAATATTGGTAATAGTATTTGGTTCAAAGAAATACGTCGCCCCTTGACCACGCAATGGATCATTTACCAAGCGCTCTACAGAAGGACCTGTATATACAGTTACGGCAAGATCTTTCATATGATAGGTAGTAAAGTTATCTCGCACTTCTGTCTTGTCTACATCTTTAGGCACGACAAATTTGTCTCCCAAGCGGTAGGTAGCAATAGCATAATCATCTTCAGAACCTAAGGATGGCAAATCATTAGCGGTATAGGACTTACCAATATCTGCTAAATTATTTTGAGTAATGCTCGGCAACGGCCCTTCATTTTCGCTAGCCGCTTGCCAGAACTGTATAGAGTCACCAAATTCAGTAACTGCCATTTGTTCCGCCAACCACCCTGTTTTAGTGCGCTCATTTTTAGTCGTTGCTTCAGGTTTAACGACTTTTATGGGCGCATTATCAAGATAGGCTAAGCTATCAGCTTCGCCAGATGCCTCTCCGCCGCCTTGACCAATTGTAGCATCTTGGGCCGCCTCGTTCGTTTCATCAGTAGTTTCTATTGCAAAAGGATTAACTGTAGAAATTGCAGGCTCCTCTGCATATCCGATAGTAGTAGCAGATAAACCTACAAGGAGGGCCGCTACAATACGACTCTTCATAGAATAGTTCATCGATTAGTCTCCAATTGTGCACGCAACCATGTCAGCCAAGGTTCAAGACCATTATGGGCCGTGCAACTTACTTCAAATATCTCTCCATTAGGATTTAAATTACGAATATCTTGTATAGCCTGTTCCTTTGAAAGGCACATACGGCAACAAATCAATCTTATTAATGAGGATGGCCTTAGACTCTTTAAAGATTAATGGATATTTAAGGGGTTTATCTTCCCCTTCAGTAACAGATAAAACTGTTACCTTCATACTTTCACCAATCTCAAATTCTGCAGGACACACTAAATTGCCTACATTTTCGATAATGATCATATCAAGATCATCAAGATTTAAATCACCTAAGGCATCTTGTATCATCTGTGCATCGAGATGACAACCACCAACTGTATTAATTTGGATAACAGGCACGCCTAAGGCATGAATTCGTTCTGCATCCTTAGCGGTAAACAAATCACCTTCAATAACAGCTAGACGATAATCCTTTTTTAAATCTTGTAAGGTAGCCTCTAAAAGAGATGTCTTGCCAGCCCCTGGAGAACCTAACAAGTTAAATACAAATATATTTTTTTCCTTAAACAACTGTTGCAAGGACGTTGCAATGGCATCATTTTTTGCCAGTACATTGGTTTTAACTTGAACTTGCATGTCCTAACCTTTCTATCAATCGATATCCATGGAGGTCACTTGTAACTCGCGGCCCCCGATGGTTTGTACGAAATGACTGTCACAATGAGGACAGATAAACTTATAGTTTTCTACAGGAAAAGTCTTATCACAATCTAAGCACTTTCCTTCTATGGGAATTGTGTTGATTTCAATACGTGATCCCTTCAGCAGGAGTTCCTTTAGTAACGGCTTCCCAACAAAAAAGCAACGAATCTGGCTCTACCCCACTCATAAGACCTAAATCGAGCTGCACAGAGTGGATGACTGTTGCATCATGTTGACGCAATGTATCAAGAGCCACATCAAGAATTCCCTCAGCTATAGACATCTCATGCATGGTACGCCTCGTATACAGCTTCAAGCATCATAGTAGTCGTTACAGAGCCAACGCCACCTGGTACAGGTGTGATGGCAGATGCAATATCCCTTTACCGCATCATAATCAACATCACCTACAGTTTTACCATCATAGCTCATTGATACCTACATCGATAACTACAGCACCTGGTTTAATCATATCCGCTGTAATCATATGAGCACGGCCTGCTGCAGCAATAACGATATCACCACGTTTTACTTGCTCTGCTAAATCAGGAGTTCTGGAGTGACAAATGGTAACCGTCCCGTGTGCACCAAGAGCCATAAGCGCTACCGGTTTACCGATAACTTGACTACGACCAACTACAACAACGTGTTTACCTTCTACAGGAATATCATAGTGGTTCAAAATAGCCATACAAGCCTTAGCTGTACAAGGAGCAAAGCCGCCTTTTCCAGCTGTAACAAGACCGATATTATACGTCGTAAGACCATCGATATCTTTTTTAGGATCTAACATATCGATAAGAGCCTCTGTATCAATGTGTTTAGGCATAGGCATTAATGGCAAAATACCATGAACTGCATCATCATTATTTAACTCTTGTAGTGCCGCTACAACTTCATCATGTGTGGCCGTTTCAGGCAATTGTTTTAACACAAAACCATAGCCAAAGTTTTTTGCTGTTTTTTCCATAAATGTAGCATACATATGAGCGCCGTGGTCATCACCAACGAGTAATACTGCCATAGTAATTACAGAGTTGCCTACTGCTGCAACTTTTTCTTGTAAAATCGCCTTATGAGCGTCTGCTACTGCTTTACCGCGTAATTCGATCATGTGTATCTCCATTCATTCAAACTATTTATAAAAAAGGTGCCTCCTGAGAGGCACCTAAGTCTCTTATTCTATTATATAACGAACTGTCTATAATTTCTAATTATGACCGAATTCATTTTATCGACTGAAGTGAACGGTAATAGCAGTTCCCGGCTGAACCGTAGTACCTCCACTTTCATCTTGAGAAATGGCTATACCAGTTCCGTCCGGTTTAAATGCTAAACCAGCCTTATGTAGCCAGTCGCGTACCGCACCATAAGTAAACCCTGTAAAATTAGGCAAAGTTACAGAACCATCACTCGCTGGAGTCGGTGCTGGTAAAGTATTTGTTGGCTTAGCTGCTACAGGAGCACTTTCCTTAACATATGGACTCATTTGATAGTAACGTACAAGCTGAGACACAATATCTTTAAATACTGGCGCCGCAATTTGACCACCATAGATAGAGCCTTTTTGCGGATCATCGATAGCTACGAGAACCACAAATTTTGGATCCTCCACAGGGCCAAAGCCGATGAAGGACGCAATATATTGACCATCTAAATAGCCACCGCGCTTAGTATCTAGTTTTTCGGCCGTACCTGTTTTACCGCCAAAATGATAGCCTTCTACCATCGCCTTATTACCGCCACCTTCGGAGACCTCTTTTTCCAGGATATCTACAATGGTTTTTGCCGTTTCTGCAGGTACCGGTTGCCCCACCATCGATGTTTCAGTAGTGCTCGTCACTTCACCTTGAGCATTACTATAGGACTTGATAATATGTGGTTTCATCATAGCGCCACCATTAGCAAGAGCACCAAAGGCCCGTACCATTTGTAGCGGCGTAACCGCAATACCTTGACCGATAGACATAGTTGCCACATCGAGCTTACTCATATCTTCAGGGTTGTACAAGATGCCCGACCCTTCACCAGGTAATTCAATACCTGTTTCAGAACCAAATCCATAATCACGTACATATTTAGACAAAATATCTGCACCTGTTAAGGTACCGATTTCAGCCATACCTGTATTGATAGAGTACTTCAAGATATCTAGCAAACGAACGGGACCATAGCCCTCGCCGTTCCAGTTTCGCATCACGTGACCATTCGCTACAAAGGAACCCTTATCGTTGTACACGGTGTCTAGTTTCCATTTGCCTGCCGCAAGGGCTGCGGACGCAACAATAGGCTTAAAGGTAGAACCTGGTTCGTATAGGTTAGTAACGGCAATATTTTTGAAAGCCTCTTCACCGCTTTGATTGTAGTTATTAGGATCGTAGCTTGGACGATTTGCCATGGCGAGAATTTCACCAGTTTTTGGATCCATTACGATAACGCTGGCATGTTTCGCGCCCGTATCTGCCATCGCTTTATCAAGAGCACGTTCCGCAATAAATTGAATAGTCGCATCAATTGTCAAGGTTACACTTTTACCCTTATCTGGCAAGAATTTAGACAATACAGACCCAAAAATCGCATTACCTTTGTTATCTGTAGCGACGATTTCTTGTTGCACACCGCCCTTTAATTCATCATCAAGAACCATTTCAAGGCCATCAAGACCCTTATCATCGGTACCAACAAAGCCTAACACTTGAGCCGCTAGTACGCCATTTGGATAGTAGCGCTTAGACTCCTCCACAAAGTTAAGACCTACAATGTGATTATCCTTAATAACTTGTTGAACCGCTTTCGATTTTTCGGCGTCCATCATACGATTAAGCCATACGAAAGCCGTATCCTCTTGTAAGGCTTTTACAATATTCTCTTTTGACATCGTTACATACGGTGAGATAAGTTCTGCAATCTCTTGAGGAGATTGTTTAATCATCTTAGGGTCCGCATATAAAGATTTTGTAACTACGCTCATCGCCAAGGGCTTACCATTGCGGTCGTAAATTGTGCCGCGCGGTGATTGTAGCTTTCTATCCACCTGTACTTGTAATAAATTTTTCTTTTCTAGGTCAAAGGTATCAAAGACCTGCAACTGTGCTAAGCGCCCGATGAGGACGAAAGCAACGGTCATGAGAATGGCGAGACACCAGGTGGTGCGACTCCATCCACTCATGCGTAGCAAAGCTTTATTTAGTAAATTCATCATTTCTCCACTGGACGGCGCAACTTGTGGTCTAATGCGTCATATAGCGCATCTGGTTCATTAGGAATTACTCCATTTTGTACCTGACCCAATAAATATTGCAATCCTTCCCCTACTTGATTCCCTGCGAGTTCAATAACCCTTTTATCATACCTCAAATCCTTTGTGTGTACAGGCATTTCCAAACTAAGGTCTGCCATACACTCTCCAAAGGCTAACGTTCCATCAGTTGATGCATAAGGCTTCCCACAACCTAATACATCGGCAGCACAAACCTTGGCTAATTGCTCCCATGCAGTTCGCATGATTTGGCTATCACGGAATTCACCACTACGAGCCTCTTTACGAAGCCATTTTTTCTCATTCGCATCGCCATTTTGTACAAAATAATGGAAACGCATATGATTTTTTACAATCCACGCTACTCGCTGTACAAAAGCTTTAGGGTAACCTAAACGAGTAAGTAATGTTTCTGTCATTTCAGCCCCTAAAGGTATCATGACCACGATCTGTGAGGCGACCATTCACCACAGCACGCACCGTAGGCATCCCCTTCGCTACATCGTGTAGTAATGCACCCCATCGTAAGGTCAAATCAGGCTCTGTATTAGATACAACGGCTAATGTATGGTACCAACCATCGAACTGGTGAAAGTCTTTTTTTCTTGCGGTAAATTCACAAGGTGATATAGCTCAGGCAGAATAGGAACCTCTCGAGCCACGCCGTTTTCAACTACTCGACATGAACATTCTGCCAAGCGTGATTGCACCAATACATCTAATCCTTTAGCCACCGCTGGCTCAAGCATGAGACGATTTATTTCATCCCGAACGCGCTCTAAGGATAATCCAGAGACGCGATGAAAAGCCTTAGGCATAGCTTCTAATAAATCTTTGCTAGGCAAGAAGTCTAGCTTTGCCACAAAACGACACGCTCTAAATAGACGCAATGCATCCTCTTCAAAACGTTTCTGCGCATCGCCAATGGTACGCAAGGTCTTATGCTTGATATCACGGCGTCCACCTACAAGGTCAATGACCTCACCAAAGCGATTCATAGCCATGCCATTTACAGTAAAGTCACGGCGCAATACATCTTCTTCTAATGTATCGGCATAGGTGATTTCTTCTGGTCGATGACTATCCGCTCCATATCGTTCAGTTCGATACGTTGCAATTTCATATTGCTTACCTTCTAATGTAGCTACTACTACGCCAAAGGATTTTCCTACTAAGTCTGTCGTTTGAATACCTTGACCGCGTAGGATTTCAATTACCGTATCAGGACGTGCAGACGTCACAATATCAAAGTCATGAGGCTTTTGGTGCATCAAAATATCGCGCACTGCTCCACCAATGATATAAGCTTCATAGCCTGCTTCTTCTAATACAGTCAATATTCTATTTGCTTGTTCCATCATGCACACTCCTTTCTGAACTAGTCTAACTTTTATTTTACTACAAATGAAAGCATGAAAAAAGTGCAATCCTTATAAGGATTGCACTCTTTCAGCAATAGCTGTACCTGTCGGTGTTACCGCAAGACCTCCATCACTTGTTTCACGCAATGCAGCAGGCATAGCGCGACCAATATTATTCATTGCTTCAATAACCTCATCTGGTGGAATTTGGCTTTCAATATTCATCAACGCCATCTCAGATGCAGTAATAGCGTGGACTGCATAGAAACCATTACGCTTAACGCAAGGCACCTCTACGAGACCCGCCACAGGATCACAAGCAAGACCTAATAAGTTTTTCATACACAATGCAATGGCATGGCCCACCTGACGTGGCGTACCACCCATCATTTCTACGATAGCCCCTGCAGCCATACATGCAGCTGTACCAATTTCAGCTTGGCAACCACCTACTGCACCAGCAACGCAAGCGCGATTAGCCACTACATTACCAATGCCGGAAGCAGCTAAGAAACCTTTCACTACAGTAGATTTATCTAGTTGATAGTGATCAGCCACGGCTTTCACAGCACCAGGCATAACACCACAAGACCCCGCTGTTGGACAGGCAACGATGCGGAACATTTTTGCATTCGCCTCGTTTACAGCAATAGCATAGGTCATCGCCTTGTACGCAATTTCACTCATAAAACGTGGAGATTGACCGTCAAGCTGTGCCGCCTGACCACCGGACATACCAGATGCCGTTTTATCAGTATATGCAATACCATCTTGGATAGACATTTCAAAAAAATATCTAAGCGATGCTCAATTTCTCGAATAACCGCCTCTTCATTACGGTCATAATTTTTCTAATTCATAACGCAGCACTACATCGCCAAAGGAAATGTTATTTTCCTCAGCTAGGCGAATAATATCTGCAATTGTATCATATGCATAGCTCATTATTCACCCTCCTATAACGCTTCAAAGGTCATGACGTCTTGAATGCCTGGACACTCGCGCATAAACTGAACTGTAATTGGATTTACCACCGTATCGGTAGTAATGACCATAACTGCATCCTTGTGCTTACCCTTACGGAATACACGCATCGTTGCAATATTAATATCGGACTCACTCAAGGCTTGGCTGATAAGAGAAATCGCACCCAGGGCGATCCTCGTGGAATACGACGAGCGTGAAACTCATCACCTGTGATAGACATATCATTACCATCTACTTCGGTAATCATAATTTGACCACCACCGAGAGATCGACCGATAACAGTCATATGACGATTATGGTCATCATACATATCAAAAACGAACCACATTAGGATGACCAACATCTAAAGGAGACTCGATGAAAGTATACTCCATCCCCTCTTTTTGTGCTAAATCATGAGCGATGCGAATATTCGTATCATCCTCTTTATAACCTAACAAACCGCCTACCAAAGCACGATCTGTACCATGACCTTTATAGGTCTTCGCAAAAGAACCATATAAAGTTAAATCTACCTTTTTAGGAGTGGATCGGAAAGATACACCGCGCCATCTTACCTAGCCGCGCAGCACCCGCTGTATGCGAACTAGACGGACCAATCATAACAGGCCCTATAATATCAAAAATACTATTCATACACGCCTCTATATACACATAAATAATGTGAGAAAATTCTTACTTTACCTATAGTATAACAATCAACATTGACCAATGTCTATATGCACATTAGAGGCATATTTGTTTGTATGGGCAGCACTACGAGGGCACTCAACACTATTTTATGTGAAAAAAAGCTATCAAAGGGAGCAGTATATTGATGGGACTTATATTCCACAAACGTTTTTACTAAATGGGCACCACCTATTGAGGGCCGAAAGCGTTTATCGCAGCATCGTATGGGAGAGTCATGAGAGTAGTATATGATGGGACACCTGCTCTACAGTTATAAAAGGAAGGACTAGTTGTCAGCTACATCAGGTCACGAGTCGAAGGGGTCCTCATCAAGTATACAAAACTGCTCGACAAAAGATAGCTTTTACAAAATAGTAAAAAACGCACCTTAGAAACCCTAAGGTGCGTTATTTATAACAACAGTCCTAAATCATAAAAGAGAGGGGAAGTAGGACTGTGGTTAACAGATGAATGATCCGATTAGCCCAAGATAGCTTTCAAGTCAGCTTCTGGAGTTGTAATTGGATGTAATTGGAATTTCTCTACCAAAATGTTCAATACATTGTTGGAGAAGAATTTAGGCAAGGATGGGCCGATGTAGATGTTGCGGATACCCAATGCCAACAATGTTAACAAGATACATACCGCTTTTTGTTCGTACCAGGACAATACCAATGTTAATGGCAAGTCGTTTACGTCACATTCAAAGGCACCAGCCAAAGCTACTGCTACTTGAATAGCGGAGTAAGCATCGTTACATTGACCCATATCAAGGATACGAGGGATACCACCGATTTCGCCGATGTTAAGGTCGTTGAAACGGAATTTACCACAAGCCAATGTCAATACTACTGTATCTTCTGGAGTTTGTTTTACGAAGTCTGTGTAGTAGTTACGGCCTACTTTAGCACCGTCACAACCACCTACTAAGAAGAAGTGTTTGATTGCGCCAGCTTTTACAGCGTCGATTACTGTATCAGCAATGCCCAATACTGTGCCATGACCGAAACCAGTAGTTACTTCATGACCACCGTTAATACCAGTGAATTCTTGAGCTTCTTTGTAGCCGCCCAATTCGATAGCACGGTTGATAACTGCGGAGAAGTCTTTTGTACCATCTGCATTTTCTTCGATGTGTGCACAACCGTCGAAAACCTACCATATCTGTAGTGAAGATATTTTCTCTGTAGTTTTCTTTTGGTGGCATAATGCAGTTTGTAGTGAACAAGAATGCGCCAGGAACGTCAACGAATTCTTTTTGTTGGTTTTGCCATGCAGTACCGAAGTTACCTTTTAATTGAGGATGTTTTTTCAATTCAGGGTAAGAGTGGCAAGGCAACATTTCACCATGAGTATAGATATTTACACCTTTACCATCAGTTTGGATCAACAATTGTTTCAAGTCGTGAAGGTCATGACCAGTTACAACGATGAAAGGACCTGGTTCTACAGTCAAAGGTACTGTAGTTGGTACTGGTGTACCGTAAGATTCTGTATTAGCTTTGTCAAGAACAGCCATACATTTCAAGTTAACTTCACCGAATTCCATCAAAAGACCAAGCCATTCTTCAGCGCTGTGATCTTTCGCCATTTCAACTAGACCTTTAACGAACCAAGCGTCAACGTCAGCATCGTGGAAACCCAAGGCGAGCAGCATGCCATGCGTATGCAGCCATACCACGCATACCTAACAATAATGTGGAACGAAGGGATACGATATCTTCTTCACCTTTCCACAATTGTTCCCAATCAAAGTTTTGTTGAGTGCTATCCACTTGTGCATGGTAAGCGTTTACTTCGTCGATGAACGCTTGAACGCGGTCTTCAGAGAAGTTAACGTTTGTTACACACATGAATAAACCACGCATTAAATAATCGATACCTTCTTTAGTGTGGCCTTTTACGTCTAAAGCGCGAGCCAAGCCAACCAAAGCAGCAGTTAATTCGTCTTGTAAGTTTGCAACTGGTGCAGTTTTACCACATACACCTTGTACTGTACAACCAGCTGGTGCTGCAGATTGTTCGCATTGATAACAGAACATGCTCATTTAAAATCCTCCTTTGCGAGACTTCCTCGCATTCAAGCTAGATAATATAAAACCTATACATTACACTGATGTTTTATCAGTTCTCTGTTCGATTACATTTGAAAGTATAACGTAAAGGTGATACAATTTCTGTAGCTTGAGCAACAAATAAAAACTTTTTCAAAAATTTTTCCTGGCTCCCCTTGTGGAACAGGTAGACCATTTGGTCCTATACTTCTATTATACAATAATCATTTTTAATTGCTATAGACTTTGTCACATCGGAGGTACTTATGAAGCAAATACTTTCTGAAGATATTATCAATCAATATATGCCTACCCTCGTAAATTGCCCGCTATTCAACAAACTTGGAGAAAATGAATTGCGTGGCTATTTACACAATGCTAAAGTAATTGTTCATAGTTACAAGAAAAATGACTTCATCGCCCTCTCGGGTGATCCAATGGATGGCATTGGCGTTATTTTAGAAGGCAGTGCTCTTTTAACTCGAGAAAATATAATGGGCCAACGTGTTATCATGGCCAATCTAGAGCAATCCGATATATTCGGCGAAGCATTACTATTCAGTAAGCAACCTTTATGGCCTGCTACGATTAAAGCAACAAAGGCTACAAAAATTATGTTCATTCCACTTGAAACATTTATCGAAACATTGCCAGAATGCCATCAATGTCAAACGACAATCTTATCTAATCTATTAGAAGACTTATCGGAAAAAGCAATTCTCTTAACGAGAAAAGTACATTATCTTACATTAAAAGGGATGCGTGAGAAAGATCTTTGCATACTTAACAGATATTTATAAACGCCAACACTCTAAAACAATCCAATTGCCGCACAACCGTGAGCAAATGGCCGAGGTGCTCAACGTATCTCGCACAGCGCTTAGCCGTGAACTAGGCCGTTTACGTGATGAAGGCATTATCGACATTACAGGTCGTACCGTAAAACTACTAAATATTGAAGAAATTGAAGAATTTGGTTTTAATAACTTTTAGTACCCATCTAATCAGTTCTACAAAACACAAAAGGTCTCCCTAAATCTTAGGGAGACCTTTTTATTACATATTACCTATTGTAAAGCTATGTCGCTTAGAACCAATGAGATAAATCAAACTCTTCACCAATCGTTGCTTTCACATGAGCTCGGCCTAAGTAAAGACCTAGTAAGGTCAAGCTAATTTTAGACATCGGCGTTTTATCAAACACATCTGCCAAGTCCAAAAGAACTGGAGAAATATCATCCATAATATCACGCGCCTCTTGTCCTCTGAAAGCAGTTGGTTTGCTCTTCATGAGTGCCAAAAGATCTCGTTGAACCATGGAGTCAGAAATACGAGTTTGTCTAAAGAAGCGTGGGTGCCAAGGATTCATCAACTAAAGCCAATTTATATAAATTGGAGTTTAAGCTACGCACCACATAGCGTGGATCTACACCCGCGACCATCGGTAGCACGGAATAGCTCTTCCTTAGAGAAGCCACGGTAGTTAAATACAAGCGGATAAGAATTAGATAATACTTGTGCCAATGTAATTGGCTCACGTTCCTCTTGCGTACAGCGCAAGTAATCAAGCTGACGATAGAAGGAATGATTTTGAGGCAAATCAGAAATAAATGGCTCGATATATTTTTCTACGTAATGTTGGAAATGAATCAATCCATAGTTATTGGAATTTCTAGAATATTGCAATAATAAAGTTAACGCCATAACTTGGAAGTGGCCTAGTGTTAAATGTGGTAATATGCGCAATGCATCAAAGGCTACTAGATACGGCGTACTAGATTTAGGAGATTGCACAACATCGAGGAAAGCCCCTAACGCAGCGGACTTCATCCACTCCGTATTTGTTGCAGCATACGCCTTTTGCATACTCATCAAAGCTTCTTGAATAACAATATTATCTAACAACGCATTTACTTCAGCTAGCTTTGTAATGTTAAGTGCTGCTAAAGCATCTCTTGTAATATCTTCTACATAATATTGTGTATCCCCATGTAGTACACCAAAAGAATGTACAAATGGAGCAATAGCTAGTTCAATGCATCTATCTTCATGTGCTGCTTTAGCCCATTGACCTGTAGGAACCTCTTCATCAACTAAACTTGCTGCAGCTAACTGTGCCTCAATTTCAGATGCATCAAATAGGCGAGTTTCATCTAATACAGATGGACCTTCCGCAGTTTGTACCTCATCAGCGCCGCCAATCATTTGAGTGACTTCCATATTTTCAACTTCATCAGCAGCTAAGACCTCTACAGATTCGCCCATAGCAATGGTGTCCTCTACAGAACTCGATCGATTACGAAGCTCATCAGTTACCTTGTCTAAGACAATAGTCTTATCCATTAATGGAGTAGCTTGATTGCCATTAGAATGCTTGATATCGGAAACAGCAGTCATCACAATAGTTTTCATCTGAAACAGAAGGAGTTACTACGTTCTCATTTTCAACGACCGTAGATTCATCATGTAAAAGTTCACCTTTTGTATCATCAGATGCAGGCTCAGTCTTTGTAGATTGAGAGTTACTACTTTCATCATCACTAGACTTAGTACTAGTCACAGCATCATTGTGATCACCTAAGGCTAAGGAGTAGCCGGTAGATGTATTTTCTACATGTGTATTCTTACCATCTCTTCGATTGAAAGATGTATCTGTAGAATCAACTAAAACCTCTGCAGGTTCATCATGTAAAACCTCTGCAGATGTATCCTGTAAAACTTCGCCAGATTGTCCTTCAGAGGAATCAACAATCGCTGCAGTATATACATTAGTACCACCCGCATGCGTTATCGTGACATCACCATGCTTAGATTCCGTTGCAGTTGGACTATCATTCTTCGCGTCAACATTATTATCTACATGTGAATTTCCATGCGTCTTAGGCTTTGATTGACTTTCACCATCACCGCGACTAAAAACGGCGTAGCAAATAGCAAAGAAGCCCAATGCTACGACAGCCAATACAAAATATGGTATTACGTTTGACATACTATCCCCCTACATCAACGCTTCATTATATGCAGCACGTTCCCCGCCGATGCTCTTTGGGCGAACACGGCAAGCAGTTACATGGGCTTCCCCAATTTCCTTTAAACTAAGACGTACTGGTACTGTAACATGTTTCATGTGCATACCTATGAAAGTATCCCCAATATCGATGCCTGCATCAGCTTGAATAAACTCAACCATTACAGGATCATCAAAACGTTCATACGCAGTTACTGCCATAGCGCCACCTGCATGACGTTGAGGTACTACATTTACCTCTTCCTCCCAAGTCATTGCACTACGCTCCATAACAAGAGCACGATTAATATGTTCACAGCATTGAACGGCCAAATTAAGACCTCTCGCTTTAACAGCTGTATATATTTCATCAAATACGACCTGCGCCACATCTAGATGGGAATCAGTGCCGATTTTTTTACCTACAATTTCGCTAGTGGAGCAGCCCACAACGAATAGTTGACCTTCTCGAACCTTTGCCAAATCAAGTAATTCAGCCATCGCTGTGCGGACTGACTGACGAATAGTTTCTACAGAAGTCATGTTATCGCCTCACTCACTTTGAATGTATAAAATCTATATGTATATTATCATAAAATAGACAAAATCGGTAGACTTTACTCTACATATCGGTAGTGAACATCTCATGATATTAACTTATAAACTGTAAAAGTATACCCTTATATTATTATCATACTATTAAAGAATGAAGACAACAAAAAGAGGCTTGCATATGCAAGCCTCTTTTAATCACTCAACGGTGATATTAGATTTTTCTGTAAGGTTTTTGGCCTTCTTCGTAGAAGTTGTTACCTTCAGTATCGCCAACTACGATGCAAGGGAAGTCTTCAACTGTCAATTCAGCCAAAGCTTCTGGACCAAGTTCACCATAAGCAAGTACTTCGTATTTTTTGATGGATTTTGCAATCAATGCTGCAGCGCCACCAACTGCTGCGAAGTATGTGCAACCATTTTTCTTCATGGATTCAACTACTGCTGGTTTACGGGAACCTTTACCGATCATGCCTTTGATACCTTGATCAAGCATTGTTGGTGTGTAAGCATCCATACGACCAGAAGTTGTAGGACCAGCGGAACCAATTGGATCACCAGGTTTTGCAGGTGTTGGGCCAAGGTAGTAAACGAATTTGTTAGTCCAATCGATTGGTAATTTTTCGCCACGTGCTAAAGCTTCAGTCATAACTTTATGAGCAGCGTCACGAGCGGAGTAAATTTTGCCAGTGATAAGAACGCTATCACCAACTTTTAATTTACGGGAAAACTCTTCATTATATTCTTCAGTGTTAATGCGAATTGTTTCAGCCATTGTAATGTTACCTCCTATCGATTAAAGTTCTGCGTGAGCATGACGAGCTGCATGGCACATGATAGTAACTGCAACAGGAAGACCAGCGATATGAGTTGCACCCCACTCGATGTTTACACCAAGACAAGTTGTAGTGCCGCCCAATTGTGGACCGATACCAGTTTTGTTAACCATTTCCATGATTTCTTCTTCTAATTTTGCATAGTCAGCATCTTTATGAGGTGTGCTAATATCGCGAAGCAAAGCTTTTTTGGATATAAACAGCTGCTTGGTCCATAGTGCCACCGATACCTACGCCAAGTACGATTGGAGGGCATGGGTTAGGGCCAGCTTTTTTAACGATTTCAAGAACTGCATTTTTAACGCCTTCAACGCCATCAGCAGGAACAAGCATAGCTACGCCGGATTTGTTTTCGGAACCGAAACCTTTAAGTTCTACTTGGATATCTACTTTATCGCCAGGAACGATATCAGTGTAGATAATAGCTGGAGTGTTGTTTTGAGTGTTCTTACGGTTGAACAATGGCTCACCTACAACGGATTTACGAAGGTAACCTTCGATGTAACCAGCTGCAACGCCTTCATTGATAGCTTCAGTAAGGTCGCCACCAACGAAATGAACGTCTTGACCTACTTTTAAGAATACCATTGTCATACCAGTATCTTGGCAGTATGGACGATCTTCAGCATCAGCGATTTCAGCGTTTTCGATGAGTTGATCAAGAACGATACGACCTACTGGAGACTCTTCTGTTTCACGACCTTTTTTCAAGCCTTCATAGATGTCTTTTGGCAAGTGGTAAGCTGCATCCATACATAATTGACGGATAGTTTTTGTAATTTCAGATACTTGGATCTCGCGCAAGATAATCCCTCCTCAGGAAAAATTGAATATTAATTCTAATACCGTGAGATAACTTTTAATTCTCAAGCGTATAAGATATGTAAAACTCATACACATTGAGATTTACTCTATGCATCAATCGTAACACACAATATACAGCCTTTCAACGCCTCAACTATACAGTTTTCTCAATGCTTTTTAGCTTTCTGAGAATTGTTTTCATGAATATTCTTGTATATATTTCGGTATTTCAATAGACTATATATACCATGTTTTATAATGATGAAAACTCTTTCATAATGTGACAAAAAGTCATAGTTTATCATACATTAATCCTATTTTCATGCCCCTTTTCTATAGAGGCTTTCTAATATATAGATTTAGTTTATAATTAACCACAAACCTAGACTATATCTAATAAGATAAATACACTTTTTTTATTAACTGATATTTCTTTTTCAAATAAACCTTTTTAAACTTTTCTACAATGCATATGTATACCGATTATCTTCAATATACTTATATTGCTAACTCTCATTAATATTTTCGTCATTTAATCCCTTATAAACACAGTAACTAACTGTATTTTTCAAACTCTATAGACTTTATTAATTTTAGTGACTTTCTTATCAATATTTTTTTAATAACTAATTTTTACGTATAAAGTTATGTGTTTTAGTCATACTTAACGAGGTCTATTTTATAGTAATTTTAAAAAAAAGGCTTGCTTTTATAATTAATCTAACATATAATAACAATCGTACCATTCCTCGATAGCTCAGTCGGTAGAGCAATCGGCTGTTAACCGATCGGTCGTAGGTTCGAGTCCTACTCGAGGAGCCATTCTGGCCCGTTGGTCAAGCGGTTAAGACACCGCCCTTTCACGGCGGTATCCCGGGTTCGATTCCCGGACGGGTCACCACATGGACGATTAGCTCAGCTGGGAGAGCGCCTGCCTTACAAGCAGGATGTCGGCAGTTCGATCCTGTCATCGTCCACCAGACCAAAGGAGCAAGCATACTGCTTGCTTCTTTTTTTTGTATATGTGATATAATAGTACCAGTTGTTTTGTTTGTAATTTTTAAATTGTGATTTTAAAAGAGTTTTATTAAGAGGAGGAATTATGTTTCGTAACTTCGGACTCTGTAAACGTCCCCTACTTTGCAGTACTAGGTGTACTACTTGCATCTACCTTAGCAACAGCTAATGCTGCTACAATTGATATGAGTCAGTTGACTTCTAACGGAGCTAAACCTGTCGTAATTAGTTCTACGGCAGCCAACCAAAATAGTGCTGCACCCTATCGTAAATATCGAAACCAATACTCAGCCTACTACAAAGGTGGCAAATACACCTGTATCTACACCAATTTATGTCACTCCAGAAAAGGCAACTATTAATCCGTCTAACGCTAATTATGATGGCCATTTAGAGAACTTCCCGAGCCGTAAGGTAACGATCGTTGTACCAGCTAAATTACGCAATGAAAATACAGCGCAATTTGGTCATTATATGACAGATCGCTTGTCTAATACGCTTAAATATCCGTATTATGATACGGCTATTGTAAGTACTAATACACCAACTGCACAAATCAGAGCTGTTGACCTGGCTCAAATTGCAGCGGCACAAAATTCTGAAATTGTTATTATGCCAGTACCATTACAAGACATCTATGTACAAGTTAATGGTATTAATAGTCCATATGCATATAACGATGAAGATCGTGAAATCTACATTACTGCAAAAGTGAATGCATTATTGTACTACTACGATGTAAACGACAAAGGTTGTTCACACTGTTCGTACAGGCTTCAACCAAACTGATGATTCTTTGACTATGCCAACACATAAGGCTGTTTGGAACAAAGTTATGACAGTATTACTTGATAAACTGCCATACAAACGCATTCCGACAGACCGTGACCGCTACCAAGCGCCTGGTATTAACTCTGAAACACCAGTTGTACTTGATTTCCAAGTAGAACAACCAAGAAATACAGCGTACTCCTTAAAAGGCGTTAGCGTATTATAATCGAAATAACAAAAGGCAGCTAAGCATATGACTTAGCTGTCTTATTTTTATAAAAAGCTTTCTTACTTTATCAATCTACTTAATCTAAGTTGATGGGGGTTATAGGACAAAACGTGTTGGTTTTATAGGCGATGGGGCCAGTAAATTACTGCTTCCATCGCCATTTTAAGTTCTTTTGATAAACTTAGAGGGTGGACAAAATGTGTTGGTAAAAAGTCCCAAACCCCTTGATTTTACTGGCTTCAATAAGGTTATATCTTCTTAGAAAATCGTATTCTAAGTGGAGGGAATAATCATGCTGGTAAGATGTATAAATTGTGGATTTTCTTGTCAAAAATATGGGAAAACTAAAGCTGGATCACAACGATGGCATTGTAAGCAGTGTAACATCACCTTTACACAAACTATTGATAATACTACTAAATGTTTTCATCGATTTCTAAATTGGTTATTTAGTAAAAGAAACACAACAGGACATGCCTGGGCAGGGCCGTACATTTCGTAGACAGATAGCTGATTTCTGGCAAATATGGCCTATGCCGCCCAAAAATTGAAACCTCGAGAGATGTGGTATTCGGTGATGGTATTTACTTAGCTAAAAAAGCTTGTATTTTGATCTGTTATGATGGTGAATATGTATTAGGGTGGTATTTATGTAGGTCAGAACAGTCTCGCTCATGGCAAGCTCTTATGCAGCGAATAGCGACACCCATTGTGGTCGTTTCTGATGGTGGACCTGGTCTTAGAAAAAGCATTAAAAAGTTTGGCGTACCGCCAAGCTTCAACGTTGTATTGTTCATGCCGTATGGCAAGTACATCGTTACACTACTAGGCGGCCCTAAGACATTAGCAGGCATTATGTTAAAAGATTTAGCAAGCGATTTATATAACGTAAAAACACAGGAAGATGCAAAAATATGGATTCAACGATTATTTAATTGGAGGGTGACTTTTAAAGAGTTTCTAAGTGAAATGACACGTGATAGTAATGATAATTTAAGAGCTACGCATGAACGATTATTAAAAGCCTATAACTCTCTAGTGGTATTAATTAATACAGAGACAATGTTTCGATATTTAGATGAAACATTGGTGTTGGATAAAGAATGTCCGAGGACTAATAACCCTATTGAAGGCGGAGTAAACGCACAACTCAGACGTTTATTGCGTTACCATCGAGGGATGTCTGTAGAAAAACGCATAAAAGCGGTCTTTTGGTGGTGTTATTTACACTCACCAAGACCGCTTTCTGCAAAAGAAATACTTAAGGTAATGCCAACTGATGCAAGTATTTCTAAAATATATAGTTCTATGAATGAAAGAGCCCAACTTCAAGGCATAATTCCAACTTGGGGGGATGCCATTTCTTGGGGTGATTTGCATAACTATGACAAATTATCTTTCAATGATTGGGATTAAAGTACCAACACGTTTTGTCCTATAACCCGTTGATGGTCTGTTACAAAAAAGGCTAGCCATAGGGCTAGCCTTTTATCTTATAGTTGTTTAGTTACATGCAAACGCAACAAGGCACGTTGCAATGCCGCTTCTGCTCGCTCTACATCAATATCAGGTGTAGGATTAGCCAAACGGCCTTCAGCACGCTCTTTGGCACGCTGAGCACGTTCCACATCAATAGATTCTGGATCTTGGCAATCTGGTGTTACAATACTCACCTTATTATGTTCGATTTCACAGAAACCACCAAATACAGCAAGTTCACGAGATGTTCCATCTGGTTGATCAATGCGTAAAGGCGCTAAGTCTAATGCAATAATCATAGGTGCATGATTTGGCAAGATACCAAAAGCACCGTCGATAGCCTTACCTACGAAAAAAGTAGACTGACCTTCGAATACGACTGCATCAGGTGTAATTATTTGTAGGGTCATAGGTTCCGCCATGGATTATTCCCCCTTCTCTTGCATTTCCTTTGCTTTTTGAACGGCTTCATCGATGGTACCAACCATGTAGAATGCGCCTTCAGGCAATTCATCATGTTTACCATCTAAGATTTCTCTAAAGCCTCTCAATGTTTCGGACAATGGTACGTATTTACCAGGAGAACCTGTAAATACTTCAGCTACGAAGAACGGTTGACTCAAGAAACGTTGAATCTTACGCGCACGAGATACAGTCAATTTATCTTCGTCAGACAATTCTTCCATACCAAGGATTGCGATAATATCTTGAAGATCTTTATATTTTTGCAATACTTCTTGCACGCCACGCGCTACAGCGTAGTGTTCTTCACCAAGTACATGTGGGTCCAAAATACGGCTTGTAGAATCTAACGGATCCACCGCTGGATAGATACCAAGTTCCGCAATGGAACGAGACAATACTGTTGTCGCATCCAAGTGAGCGAATGTCGCCGCTGGAGCAGGGTCAGTTAAGTCATCGGCAGGTACGTATACAGCTTGTACAGAAGTAATAGAACCTTCTTTTGTAGATGTAATACGTTCTTGTAATGCCCCTACGTCATTAGCCAATGTAGGTTGGTAACCTACGGCGGATGGCATACGACCTAAGAGGGCAGATACTTCAGAACCCGCTTGGATAAAGCGGAAAATGTTATCGATGAACAAGAGCACGTCTTGTTTCTTCACATCACGGAAGTATTCAGCCATTGTAAGGCCTGTAAGACCTACGCGCATACGAGCCCCTGGTGGTTCATTCATTTGGCCATATACGAGGGCTGTTTTGTTGATAACGCCGGACTCTTTCATTTCATTCCACAAGTCATTACCTTCACGTGTCCGTTCGCCTACGCCGGAGAATACGGAGTAACCACCGTGCTCTGTAGCAACATTGTGAATCAATTCCATGATCAATACGGTTTTACCTACACCGGCACCACCGAAAAGACCAATTTTACCACCTTTTACGTATGGAGCGATAAGGTCAACGACCTTAATACCTGTTTCCAAGATTTGAGTATCTGGAGAAAGGTCATCAAATTTAGGTGCTGGACGGTGAATCGGCCATTTTTCATCAGCTGCAACTGGAGCTGGATCATGGTCTACAGTTTCACCAAGTACGTTAAAGATACGGCCCAATACGCCTTCCCCTACAGGGACGGAAATAGGATTGCCAGTATCTTCCGCTTCCATATTACGTGTCATACCGTCAGTAGAGCTCATCGCAACGCAACGAACTGTGTCGTCACCTAAATGTTGCATAACCTCTACTACGATTTTTGTCTATCGTGTGCTTTATGGTCATGGTAGATGTGGATGGCGTTGTAGATGGCTGGCAAATGACCAGCATCGAAGCGCACGTCTACAACTGGGCCGATGACCTGCACAACTTTACCAATATTATTACTCATCGACAGATGTCTCCTTATTTATTGCAAGGCATTAGCGCCACCAACGATTTCAGAAATTTCGTTTGTAATACTAGATTGACGCAACTTGTTATATTCAAGGCCTAAGGACTCAATGAGTTCCCCTGCATTATCTGTAGCAGATGTCATGGCAGTCATACGAGCACCTAATTCACTAGCTGCAGATTGCAACAATCCATTATAAACAGTAATTTCTAAATATTTTGGTAGCAACGCCTCCAAGACGGATATAGCAGATGGCATGAAATCATACTCCTGCCCTTTTACCTCATCTTGTGGTTGCTCTATCGGCAACAAGCGCTCAGCCTGTGCAATTTGCGTCATAGAATTTACAAAACGTGTATAGATCATGATGACTTCGTCAACTTCATGACGTTCGTATAATGAAAGTGCTTCATGCATGATGGCACGAGCATGTTCATAGGAAGGTTTATCGGAGAAGCCCGCATAAGACTTATCGATATGAATACCTCTGGATTTCATACTGTCTCTAGGTTTTCTACCTGCCGTAATTACACGGTATGTACTAGGATCTTTGCCTTTTAATTCTTCCATAGCAAACTTAAGTACATTAGACGAGAATGCCCCAGCAAGACCTTTATCCGCACCGACTACAATATAGCAAGTACGTTCAACAGGTCGAACATCTAAAAGAGGACTTTCAAAGCCTTCTAAATCACTATTAGACATATGACGCAAGATTTGCCCAATCTTTTCTGCGTAAGGACGGGTAGCTTCCGCTTTTGTTTGTGCCCTACGAAGACGAGCAGAGGCTACCATCTTCATCGCTTTAGTAATTTGTTGCGTATTGGTAACACTTTTTATGCGTTTCGCAAATCTTGTGCACTAGCCATACATTACGCCTCCTTACGAGACACTAATGTATGAGTAGAACCAAATGCTTCTACACATTCTGGGATTGCTTGTTTCAATAGATTTTCAGTTTCGTCCTCGATTTTCTTGGACGTTTCAATATTTGTGATAATTTCAGGATAGTTAGCTTTCACATAACGCAACAATTCCGCTTCGAATGCCAATACATCCTCAACTTGAATGTCTGCTAAATAGCCTTTTGTACCAGCATAGAGGTTAATAACCATTTCAGCTACGCTCATTGGCTCATATTGGCCTTGTTTCAACATTTCAGTTAAACGTTGACCACGATCAAGTTGAGCACGTGTAGCCGCATCAAGGTCGGAACCGAACTGAGCAAAGGCAGCCAACTCACGATATTGAGCAAGGTCCAAATCGCAATTGGCCCGCTACTTGTTTCATCGCTTTAGTTTGCGCACTACCACCTACACGGGATACGGACAAGCCTACGTCAACAGCTGGACGAATACCAGAGTAGAACATATCTGTACCCAAGAAAATTTGACCATCCGTGATGGAGATTACGTTTGTTGGGATGTATGCAGATACGTCACCCGCTTGCGTTTCGATAATAGGCAACGCTGTAATGGAACCGCCACCAAGTTCAGGTGAAAGTTTCGCAGCGCGCTCTAATAGACGGCTGTGTAAGTAGAATACGTCGCCTGGATACGCTTCACGCCCTGGTGGACGGCGTAACAATAGGGACATAGCACGGTATGCAGCCGCTTGTTTTGTTAAGTCATCATATACGCATAATACGTGTTTGCCTTGGTACATGAAGTATTCACCCATGGCAACACCAGCGTAAGGAGCGATGTATTGAAGAGGTGCACCAGTAGATGCACTAGCAGATACTACGATTGTATACTCCATAGCGCCTGCTTCTTCAAGCTTTTGCACTACGCGAGCTACAGTAGATTCTTTTTGACCAATAGCTACATAAATACAAATAACATCTTTGCCTTTTTGGTTCAAAATAGTATCTAATGCAATCGCAGTTTTACCAGTACCACGGTCACCGATGATAAGCTCACGTTGACCACGACCGATTGGTACCATCGCATCAATCGCTTTAAGACCTGTTTGTAAAGGTTCATTTACAGATTGACGATCCGCAATACCAGGTGCTGGATGTTCCACAGGACGACGTTCTGTAGTTTGGATAGCACCCTTACCATCAAGAGGTTGACCCAAGAGGGTTTCACTACGCGGCCAATCAAGGCATCCCCTGCAGGAACGTCCATAATTTTGCCAGTACGGCGTACTTGGTCGCCTTCTTTAATCAAGAAAGTCGTCACCTAATAGTACGGCACCAACATTATCTAATTCTAAGTTCAAAACCAAGCCATATACGCCGTGAGGCAATTCTAACAACTCACCGGCCATAGCTCTTTCAAGACCATAAATATGGGCGATGCCATCCCCTACGTCGAGAACAGTACCCACGTCATCGACATTGAGGTCAACATCATAGTCCTGAATCTGCTGTTTGATTATAGCAGTGATTTCTTCAGGCTTCATTTTCATATATACCCATTCACCCCTATCTAATAGAGTTCGTTCTTAATAAAGATTTTTCTAATTCTTCTAAACGGCGAGCTACAGAGCCATCAATGCGTTTATCCCCCTACTTGGATAATGATACCACCCATAATGGATGGATCTTGACGCACGGATAAGATGACATCTTTTCCTGTAACCTCTCTTAGTTTAGCTTGTACAGATGCTTCTACATCAGCTGTGATTGGTTCTGCCACAGTTACAGTAGCTTCCAAAATACCACGAGCTTCACGTGATTTTTGAATAAACGCTGCAATAGCTTCCGCTATATAACGATGACGTCCACGTTTAATCATCACATAGATAAAGTGTAGAGCTACTTTGTCGATACTAGATTCAAAGATTCTACCAACAAGTTTAATCTTCGCATCTTCAGTAACGATTGGATTTTCAAGGAATGAACGAAGTTCAGGCTGTTCTGCCATAACGGAAGCTACATAGCCTAATTGCTCCTCCATGAGTTCCAAATTATTTTGTTCTTGAGCTAATTCAAACATAGCCGAACCATATTTATCTGCTACAATTTCTATGCTCATCGTATCACAACCCTATCGTTTTACTATCAAGTTGACGAATAGCGTCTTCGATCAATTTTATATTAGTTTCGCTGTTCATATCTTTAGCAACAACTTTACCAGCCATAGCTACAGATAAGGAAACAACTTCATTGCGCAAGCTGTTCATAGCGCGATCGCGTTCAATAGCGATATCTTGACGAGCACGATTTTTTTCTTGTTCAATTTGTTCACGTGCTGTCGCTAATTGTTCGCGTGTTGTATGTTCTGCTTCTTGAACTGCTTTTTCAACAATTTGTTGTGCTTCTTGACGTGCTTTAGCAATTTGAGCAGCATAATCAGCTTTAATGCCCTCTGCCTCTACACGAGCTTTTTCTGCAGCTTCTAAGTCTTTAGCAATTCGTTCTTTACGTTCTGTCATCATGCCTACTAATGGTTTATACGCAAAACGATGCTAAAATCCAAACTAATATAAAAAAGGTTTAGCATTTGAGCAAGAATCGTTCCTGGGCTTAAATCAACCAAGGTCGTGCCTCCTTGCTATTAACGGAATAACAAAATGATAGCTACTACTACGCCAATGATAGGCATCGCTTCGATCAAACCAATCGCTACGAACATAGTAGACATCAATTGACCACGCAATTCAGGTTGACGTGTAATACCTTCGATTACTTTGCTAGCTACCAGACCGTCACCGATACCAGCAGCGATTGCACCACAACCTACTGCGATTGCCGCAGCTAAAGCGAATAAACCTTGAACTTCCATGATTAATCCTCCATTAAATAAAATTAGTGTTCTTCACTTAAAGCCATACCTAAGTAGTTAGCTGTAAGAACTGTGAAAATAAAGGCCTGAATAATGCCGATAAACAAACTAAAAGCAATCCAAATCCATGGTACCGGTACAAACCAAAGGCAAAGTTGTAGAATACTTTCTAATAGAAATTTCACCAGCTACGATATTGCCGAAATAGACGGAAAGCTAATGTAACTGGTTTTGCAATTTCTTCAAAAGATATTCAAAGGATCAACATAGCTTTATATGGTTGAACGAAAATGGTTGAAAAAGTAGGATAAACCTTTTAACCTTGATCCCCATTCCCCATACTACTAATGTGCTACTATAGAGCTAATGCAATTGTAGTATTAATATCGGCATGTTGGTGATGTCAACAGCATGTAAACGTAGGCAGTAAGCCCAGTTCATTTCCGACAAAAAAATAAATAAGAAAGAAACGTGAAATAATAATGAGCTCACCATCGGCCAATGATTTGCCCTAAGTGTTGGAGATAATTGCCCTCTAAGACCTTCTAATAGTAGCTTCAACTCTATTTTTGAATGCCTGACAGGCACCAATTTTCGTCCCACGAGTAGCTAGTACTGGTAATGATGATGACGATAGCCATCGTAATCCCACGTAGCGATTAGGGTATCGATATTAAATGATCAGCCCTAACCACTGAACCACCTGATGGTGACCAGCATGCAATTCCACAGTTCTCAACCCCTTCCATAGACTTATAATGAAAGAACCTAATATATTTATAATAAATATAAATATAATATATATGTATCATCATACATCGTTATAGATATATAATCAACAGTTGAAAGGTAAACAATTCTAATTACTCATAAATGTATTGTGTATAATGCATTATTGGAATATATCTATAATTTAACACACATAAGATTAGAAATGTCGACTAAGCCACCAATAAACAACATATAATGCGGGCTGAATAAGTGCCACACCAACAAACATGCTAATAGCCTCTACACCGAGAATCTTTAATCCTAAGACTACTAATGAACCTACTAACATAAGACGCCATATCATCTGTCTACGAGCTTTACGAACGGCTTTATAAGGATCCCCTGATACAATGGATTGACCATGCAAAGCTAAACTTAGCAAGTAAAGTATCATTATAAAAATCCCCCAAAACCATCCCCATAGATACTGTTCTAGGCCACATAAAACTTGTATTATACCGCCTAAAAAGGCAATAAAAAAACAAGTCAGCAGCACACGCACTATGAATTTTACATATTGATTCATATATACCTCACTACTTAACTTGTTTGTATAACATATAAAAACCTGCTATAGCTCCAATAAGACCAAATATAACCATACAGAGTGGCTCCGTTTGAAGCCATCCATCTAGTGTATATCCAATCCAAATGAAACCACCTATACAGAAAACGAGTGTGAGCCCCGCCGATGTTGCCATGGCGAGGGCTTTCACAAGATCCTTATCCATATTATTTACCAAATCGTTCAGGACGATTAGGATCGCCTAAGAACTCATGGCGCAACGCTTGAATAATGCGTTCAGATGCTTTGCCGTCACCATAAGGGTTAACGGAGTTAGACATCAATTTATAAGCTGCTACATTGCTCAACAATTCATGAGCCGCTGCATGTACTGCATCTTTATCAGTACCGACAAGGCGAACCGTACCAGCTTCAACAGCTTCAGGGCGTTCTGTTGTATCGCGCAATACGAGAACCGGTTTACCAAGGGCTGGTGCTTCCTCTTGAATCCCACCAGAATCAGTAAGAATCAAATAAGATTTAGCCATCAAAGTTCGCAAATGGTTCATAATCAAGTGGATCGATTAATGTAACACGTTCTACAGAACCGAGTTCCTCTTGCACCACTTGGCGAACCTTAGGATTTCTTTATGTACAGGGAAGACCACTTGAATATCTTCAAATTCATTAATTAAATCGCGAATAGCTTGATATACGTGGCGCATAGGCTCACCCAAGTTTTCACGGCGATGTGTAGTAACAAGAACTGTACGTTTTTTTCAGGATCCAGACCATTAATAGCCGCATCGTCGAATACATAATTGTCTTGTACCGTTGTATCAAGGGCATCTATAACAGTATTGCCTGTTACATATAGATGATCTGTATTGATATTTTCTTTTTTGAAGATTGCTTTCAGAGCTAGAAGTCGGTGCAAAATGATAGGTCGCGATAGAACCAGTCAATTTACGGTTCATTTCTTCTGGGAACGGAGAGTAAATATCACCGGTACGAAGGCCCGCTTCTACATGGCCTACAGGAATCTCTTGATAGAAAGACTGCCAAAGCACCTGCAAAGGTAGTTGTAGTATCACCATGAACGAGTACTACATCAGGTTTTGCTTCTTCTAGTACATCCTTAAGACCTAGCAAGGCACGATTTGTCACATCGTACAAAGTTTGGCCTTGGCTCATAATATTTAAGTCGTAATCTGGGGTAATATTAAACAAGTTTAGTACTTGGTCGAGCATATCGCGATGTTGCGCCGTAACGGTTACAATCGGTTCCATATCTGATGCTGCTTCTAATGCTTTTACAAGAGGAGCCATCTTGATAGCCTCAGGTCTTGTACCAAAGATTGTCATAACTTTTAACATAGTTGCCTCCAACATAGTAGGATAGAAAAAATGGGGCGCCAAGCGCCCCACATATGGTTATTCCTTATGGGAACCCTCTGATTCCTCTAAAGCTTTTGCCAATTCTTCACGATCAAAGGAAATAGTTTCATCTGAATCGCTGCGTTCAATTGTAGGACGCGGTAGTGGATGTCCAGCCGCATCACTATGAGTAATAACCCCAAGGCGACGAGCCACAAAAATACTACCTAAGAAGATAACGAGTACCAATGCGATGCCAATCCATGCATTGACCTCAGCTACGATGACGGATACGCCACCGAAAAGAGCTGTTACAGCATACATCATCAGTACAGCTTGCTTTTGAGTTAAACCTTGCGCTAATAAACGATGATGCACGTGACCTTTATCAGGTTTGAAAATTGGACGACCGCTAATTTTACGGCGTACGATAGCAAATAATGTATCCAGAATTGGTAGACCTAATACGATAGCTGGCACTACTAATGCAATGGTAGCGGCCGTTTTAACGGCACCCATAACAGAAATAGCCGCCAAGGTATAACCGAGGAGCATAGAACCCGTATCACCCATAAAAATTTTCGCTGGGTTAAAGTTATACCGCAAGAACCCTACTGTTGCACCTGCAAGTGCAAGAGATATACATGCTAAGTCAGTTTGGCCAAGTTGTAACGTCATAGCGCACAACAGCAATACAAGCAATGAAAGGAAATACCTGCTGCCAACCCATCAAGGCCATCGATGAGGTTTACGATATTCGTAAAACCCTACGATCCAGAAAATCGTCAATGGAGCTGCCCAATATTTAAGGTATACTACACCACCCCAAGGAAGGTTGATGAAATCTACACGAATATCATAAGCTACCAAAATAGCGGCTGCTATGATTTGGCCCATTAACTTAGTTTTTGGCTCAATCTGTTTAATATCATCCCAAATGCCTACAAGCACCAGAATAACAGTACCAAGTACAAAGCCAAATAGTTTATGATCATGCGGAATAGATCCATTAAAGAGGACCGATCCTACATAACCGAGAAAGATTGCTAACCCACCAAGTCGTGGAATAGCACCATGATGCACCTTTCGGGCATCAGGTTTATCTATTGCCCCTACAGCAACGGCAAAGCGTTTTACCAAAGGGGTTAGTGCAAAGGTTATGATGAGCGCTAGAGCAAAGGCCCATACATAATCGAGCACATAATCACTCATAAGATACCTCCAACAACTAGGTTGAAAAACGAGATTAGTTCGTTAAGCTACGAATAGGTGCAGGAATACGACCACCGCGAGCGATGAACTCAGCTGCACTATACGGACTCACTTCAATAATTGGGGCATAACCTAATAGCCCACCAAACTCAACAACCTCTCCAACAGTTTTTCCTGGTACAGGAATTACCCGAACTGCAGTTGTCTTATTATTAATCATGCCGATAGCTGATTCATCTGCAATAATGGCAGAAATTGTATCAGCCGTTGTATCGCCAGGAATCGCGATCATATCAAGGCCTACAGAACATACACATGTCATAGCCTCTAATTTATCAAGTGTTAAACTGCCACAAGATACGGCATCAATCATGCCCGCATCTTCAGATACAGGAATAAATGCACCACTGAGGCCACCAACGTGAGAGGATGCCATAAGGCCACCCTTTTTCACTGCATCATTCAATAATGCAAGTGCTGCCGTAGTACCATGACAACCACAAGAGGACAAGCCCATTTCTTCAAGAACATGAGCTACCGAGTCACCTACAGCTGGCGTTGGAGCCAAAGATAAATCGATAATACCAAACGGTTTACCAAGACGGCGGGATGCCTCTTGTGCTACCAATTGGCCTACACGAGTAATTTTGAAAGCAGTCCGTTTAATAGTTTCTGCTACAACGTCAAAGGATTGACCACGAACAGATTCAAGGGCATGTTTAACAACACCTGGGCCAGATACGCCTACAGAAATGGCGCTATCCCCTTCAGTGACACCAAAGAAGGCACCCGCCATAAATGGATTATCCTCAACAGGATTACAGAAAATAACTAGCTTAGCACAGCCAAGAGCATCATTATCCTTTGTTAGCTCAGCAGTTTTCTTAACGATGATACCCATGTCGCGCACTGCATCCATGTTGATACCAGTTTTAGTGGAACCTACTGCAACAGAGCTACATACGATATCCGTAGTTGCCAATGCTTCAGGAATAGAGTCAATTAAAATGCGGTCAGCTCGTGTAGCTCCCTTTGTTACAAGGGCAGAGAAACCGCCGATAAAGTTAACCCCTACGGCCTTCGCAGCGCGATCCATAGCTTCTGCTACAGGTACATAAGATGTTAAATCACTACCACCAGCCACTAGAGAAATTGGCGTTACAGAAATACGCTTGTTGATGATAGGAATACCAAACTCGCGCTCAATATCTTCACCTGTAGATACAAGGTGTTCTGCTTCTTTTGTAATGCGATCATAAATGCGATTACATAGCTCTTTACCAGAGCTAGATGCGCATTCTAACAAGCTAATCCCCATCGTAATAGTACGAACATCAAGCTTGTTATCATGAATCATCTGATTCGTTTCCAAAATATTGTCGATAGATAACATAGTGCCTCCTATCCTACACGGTGCATGCTCAAGAAAATATCTGCATGCTGTGCACGGATTTCAACACCAAGTTCTTTACCTTGTGCATTCAAAGCCTCTTGGATAGATGTAAGGTTTTTCATATCTTCAGACTTTGTTTCACACATCATAATCATATTGAAAACGCCATCAAGAATGGTTTGATTAATAGACATAATATTTACACCGTGGTCAGCAAGTACTGTACTGACCCCAGCTATGATACCAACGCGGTCAACGCCGACAACGGTAACAACTAATTTCATAACATCACCTTTTCTAAGCACTACAAACTATATAGCCAATATAGGGTATTCAATAAACTATATTAATATATTATATCACATTTATTACTTTTAGACGGTGAAATCTTTATGAGATTACACTTCGTCAGATAATGCGGCTGTAACAATTTCTTCACCCGCCGTTAAGAGTGCGATAAGACCTTTATCCCCTTTATAGCTTTCACCATAAATTTTATATAAGTCTTCAGTGCCAGAAGGACGAGCCACAAACCAACCTGTTTCGGTTTCTACACGAACACCATCAATAGGCATATCCTTGTACAAGGACGTAGTGCGTACATTCGTAATAGCATCTCCATCGACCTCTGTAGCCGTAATAGAGCTTGCATTTAACTGTTTCAACTTAGCCTTAGCTGCCTTCGTACAAGCCGCATCAATACGACCAAAACGAGGGTCTCCACAACCTTCGACAATATTGTTATACAGTCTATCTACAGTAGCGCCCATTACAGCGTACATTTCCATGGCCAATAGAGCCATTACCATACCATCTTTATCGGTAGTCCATACGGTACCGTCTTTTTTGAGGAATGATGCACCAGCAGATTCTTCGCCACCGATTCCAATTTCGCCATCAAATAATAAAGAGCTGAAATATTTAAAACCTACAGGTACTTCATAAACAGGAATATCTTTTACGGCCGCCCATTTATCAATCATTGTAGTACAAACAACGGTTTTACCTACCCCTTTATCCTTCCAACCACGCGTTGTAAATAGATAATCCGCAGCAGTTACAAGGAATGCATTTGGAGAGGTAAGACCATCCGCACTAACGATACCATAGCGGTCATAGTCAGGATCATTACCTACGGCCAAATCATAGTTACCGATTTGCTTGATAACGTCGGCCATGGCATATTCAGAGGAGCAATCCATGCGAACCTTGCCATCATGGTCATACGTCATAAAGCTAAAGGTTGGATCGTACTCATCATTGATAATATCCATATTGAGATTATAACGCTCTTTAATAGCGCGCCAATAACCAAGACCACTACCGCCAAGAGCGTTTACAAGAACCTTCGGTTTAGCACATTGAATAGCTTCCATATTAATGATAGAAGATAATTCTTCAACATATAAACCTTTATAATCATATGGAACTTGTCGGTCTGGTTCAATATTATCGATACTAATCCGTTTGAACCCTTCTAATTCGCAGTATGCACGCATATACTCATTAGCGCGAGTTTCAATCCACTTTGTAACAAGAGTATCCGCAGGACCACCATTCGTCGCATTATACTTGATGCCACCATTATCTGGAGGATTATGGGATGGTGTAATCACAATGCCATCCGCCTTATGATCGTGGCTTTCATTATAGCGAATAATCGCGCGAGACACAGATGGAGTCGGGTACGAAATCCATATCCGCATCAACCATAGCCATCACGCCATTACCAGCGAGCACCTCTAGCACAGTTATTAGGGCAGGCTGAGACAATGCATGTGTATCTTGCCCAACAAAGAGCGGACCAGTAGCGCCAAATTGGCCCACGGCCATCACAGATAGCCTGCGTAATAGCCGCTACATGTAAATCTGTGAAAAGTACCATTTAAGGATGTACCACGATGGCCAGATGTACCAAAGGATACTAGTTGTGTCGGATCTGTAATATCCGGTGCATTATCAAAATAAGCATCCACAAGGGTTTGCACATCAATAATATCTTGTTCTTGTACAGGCGTACCTGCTAATTTGTGAGCCATAGGAACCTCCTAACCTCATCATGAGAGAATCTCTCTCGAATTATTAATTTTATATTTTTACAATCAGATACAAGTAATCTACAAAATGTATATAACATTCACCAAAACATTATATTTACACATAATTAATATAAGATGACAAAGAACAACAATTTCAATAAAATATTATTTATATTTGTTATTTTTTACTTCTTATAGCTGTTTTATTTATTATCAGTTACAACCGCAGTAGCATCTTGAGCTATTGTGCCTTGTGCTTTCAACTGATTGGTTACCTCAGTTGGCAAAATAGGACGAGTAAAACCTTGACCGATAACCTCTTGAGCATCGGTAATCAAGATAAATACATTTGGATCTGCTTCTTCAATAACCTCTTTCAATTTGTTAACTTGTAACAGGTTAACCGCTACCATAACAATATTTTTGGGCGTTCGAGTATAGGCTCCAACACCTTCGATGATCGTTGCGCCACGACCTACCTTGTTGATGATACATTCGCAAACATCATCAGTACGATAGGTGATGATGAAAGCAACCTTTCGTTGATTGAAACCGATAACAACCTTATTGGTAATAATAGTGTATACATACACACTAATAAGTGTTACCGCTACTGCTTCAAGACCGACAACGCCTACAGCAGCTAATAGAATGGCACAGTTGATGGCACTATTAATAGATCCCATTTGAAGGCCATAATATTTTCGAACGATAAGAGCAATTGGATCAAGACCACCTGTATTACCGCCTACACGGTAGACAATACCAAGACCCACACCAGTCGTAATACCGGCCATCATGGAACTCAGCAATGGATCCTTAATAATCATGTCATACTGCAGGAAATCAAAGAGATCGATCATCCAAGATAACATGAGTGTCCCGTATAGCGTCTTTACTACGACACGCGTTCCAAGCCATTTCCAAGCAGCCCAGAATATAGGAATATTTAAAATCATATTCCAAGAACCAACGGATAAACCCGTTACATAATATAAAATCAGACCGACCCCACTAATACCAGTACTAACTAGTTTATGAGGGCAATACAAAAGCATCAATACCGGCACCAAATATGGCACATCCAACGACGACCATAAGGCATTGATACACAACATCTTTATACTTGGCGAACATAGCTCCCTCCAAATTGCCATTTCACTATAAATATTCTATAATGAACTAACTAAACTATACGCTATTTACAATACTGTTAAGAATTGAACAACATGTGTATACAAAATCATCATAAACCACTTAATGGTTATTTTCAATCACTTTATAACAGTATAAAATAAACATATAAACTGCATATATTATGTACATTATGAACGAGGCTATTATGAGTAAAAGTTTTGAGCAACTCGGTTGCAGTAAAATCAACATCGGTCTGGCTATTACCGGTAAGCGTGACGACGGCTACCACGATATCGATTCCATTTTCCAATCCATTCGTCTTAGCGACTCTATTTATTTTGCTAAACACCATTCCGTAGTGTTTTCTGGAGGTGCTCCAGAGTTGCCAGACTACATGCAAAAACTGGTAACCTACGACGAAGACAATTTATCGCTCAAAGCGTTACGCGCAGTACAAACCTATACCGGTTGTAAGGCAGGTGCTGCTATTCATTTATTAAAACGCATTCCTATTCAAGCAGGTCTCGGCGGTGGCAGTGCAGATGCAGCAGCCATGCTATTAGGCCTCAATCGCTTCTGGGACTTACGCCTCACTCAAGAGGAGCTGTTAAATCGGTGCCACCCTCGGCTCTGACGTACCATTTCTATTGCAAGGTGGTACAGCACGCGGCACAGGTCGCGGCGAAATACTAACCTATAAACAATCGCCAGAACCGCACTGGTTATTACTCGTTAAACCAAAGGTATCTGTTTCTACAGCAGCTGCTTATGGTCGCTTTAACGGCAAATCAGAAGCTACTAAGCAAACAATTGATACTGTATTAAGCCACGTTGAAAACAACGACTTAAAATCTGCTTTCACTAGTAGCGCCAACACCTTTGAAGAACTATTATTCCCAGATCACGAAGAACTTGTAATCTGTAAAGAGTTCTTTACAAGCCGTGGATACCCAACCATCATGACTGGCAGCGGTCCAACGATGGTAGTATTACTTAATAAACCAATGGAGGCATTGCAGCTCCAAGAGGAAATTAAAGCAGCTGGCCACGATTGGCTCTCCCTCATTACTAAAACATGTACACAGGAGGACTTACCATGACAAAACGTTTACAACCTATACGACTCGATGCGTATAAACCACTAAGAGAAGTTGTAAGTGAAACATTGCGTCAAGCCATCCAAGATGGAATATTAAGCCTGGTGAGCGTCTCATGGAAATCCCTCTCGCTGAAGAGTTGGGCGTGAGCCGTACACCGATTCGCGAAGCCATTCGTAAATTAGAACTAGAAGGCTTTGTCGTTATGGTTCCTCGTCGTGGTACTTACGTTGCCAATATTTCTTTAAAAGATATTACCCAAGTATTTGAAATTCGATCAGCCCTCGAAGAATTAGCCGCAGGTCTTGCAGCAGAACGCATTACGGAAGAAGAAATCGAAACCTTAGAACGAATGCTTGTAGAAATTGGCGACCATATGGAAAACAAAGATATGGACTCTGTCGTAGCAGCAGACGTAGAATTTCACGAAGTGCTGTACCGCGCCTCTCGAAATGAACGATTAGCGGACATCGTCCATAACTTGCGTGAACAAACCTACCGCTTCCGTAGTTTCTCTATGAACCAACCTGGTCGACTTAGAAAAACTTGGGAAGAACATCGTCAACTCGTAGAGGCTATCGCTTCTCATAATGCTACTCAAGCTCGCAAGTTAGCTAGACTACATATGGAGTATTCAGAACAAACCCTATTACAAGGTATGGAAGAGTCCCAAGAATTCGGCCATTCACAGAAGTAATACAGAACTACATACGAAAAACATAAAATCACAGCTCTTTTGGGCTGTGATTTTGTATTTTGTATCCAGTATTATGCATTTCTCTCATATCCTTTTAATCCCCATATTAATTGAACTTTTAAAGTTTTCCTGCCTAAGTTATAAATTTTTTTACGAAACCTAGTACTGAATTAGCATAGCTTTTAGTCATAATACCATGTCTTTTTTACATACATTCGTTGTATAATTTATTCTAAAGGCGTGCGATTTATATGGCTTTATTTAGAGAAAGGACTGATACTCAATGCAAGCCCAGTTAAACGCTGCAATATCTATGATCAATGGATATTTGTGGGATTATCTTATTATCTTCATCCTCATCGGTGCAGGTCTTTATTTCACATTTACAACTAAATTCGTACAAATTCGATACTTAGGTGAAATGATTCGACTCATTGCAAGTAGTGCAGGTGAAAAAACCGAAAAAAATCATATTTCTTCATTCCAAGCATTCTGCGTAACGACTGCATCTCGTGTAGGTGTTGGTAACATCGCAGGTATCGCGATTGCCGTAGTAATAGGTGGCCCTGGTGCTATCTTCTGGATGTGGGTTATCGCTCTTCTTGGCGCCTCCACAGGCTTCGTAGAATGTACATTGGCTCAAATCTACAAAAAACCTCTAGCTAATGGTGGTTTCTATGGCGGCCCTGCATACTACATCAAACAAGGTCTTAACAGCCCTGGTTTCTCCGTTTTATTTGCCGTACTTATTACAATTACTTTTGGTTGGATTTACAACTCCGTACAAGCTAATACATTAGCAGCATCCTTGGTAACTCTTGATGTACCTGCTCATATTACTGGCGGTGTAGTAGCTGCTTTAATCTTAGTTATCGTATTCGGTGGCTTAAGCGCAGTTGCAAAAGTTGCAGAAATTCTCGTTCCAGTAATGGCATTTGCTTACATCGGCACAGCATTATACGTTATGATTACTAACATTACACAATTGCCGCATGTATTCTATTCTATCTTCTCTAACGCTTTCACACTTGATGCAGCTGGTGGCGGTCTCTTTGGCACCGTTATGATGACTGGTATCAAACGTGGTCTATTCTCCAACGAAGCTGGTCAGGGTTCCGTTCCTAACGCGGCGGCTACAGCTACTGCAAACCACCCAGTTGAGCAAGGTTTAATCCAAGCGTTCGGCGTATACTTAACAACATTCATCATCTGTACAGCATCCGCGTTCATCGTTCTTATCATTGGCGATTACACAACTACAGGTCTTACAGGCGTTGCATTGGTACAATATAACTTAGCTCAAGAGCTTGGTCCATGGGCTCCATATGCAATGGCATTGTTCATCGTTATGTTCTCCTTCAGTTCCCTAGTTGGTAACTACTACTATGGCGAGATCAACATTACTCACCTTACAGATAAAAAGATTTATCTTAACCTCTTCCGTATTGGTGTAGTAGCAATGGCTTACATTGGTTCCGTTGCATCCCTTGAACTTGTATGGAATGCTGCCGATTTATTCATGGCTTTCCTTATTCTTACTAACATAACAGCTATCGTATTGCTTAACAAACAAGCAGTTGCTGCACTTGCTGACTACGTAGATCAAAAACGCCGTGGCATCAAAGTCCCTGTATTCAACAAAAAAGTACTACCTACTCAAGAAGGTTTAGTATGGTGGGGCGATGGCCAAACTACAGACAGCACTGCTGCTGAAAAACATTAATCAATCGATTAATTAAATCATTACACACATAAGGGTCCTTATTCCTCCGAATAAGGGCTCTTATTTTTTTGTGAAAGCTTTTAATTTACATACTAATCTCGGTCAACTAAAAGAAATTTATACACTATGCCAAAACTACTAAAGCAAATTTATACATTAAATCGAAACAACTGAGCAATTTTATACACTAGCCGCAGAAGGCTAAAGCAATTTTTTCTCCTTTAATAGCAGTGAGTAAAATCACAGCATTTATCTATATTTTTACTTACTTTCAACGATTTAAAACTATAGAATATATTTATAAAAACGAAAAGGGTATTATGTATACAACGTCGAATACATAAGTATGTGAAAATTTAGCACAATTAATAAATTTACTCTGATATTCAGGAGGCAATTATGAGCGGTTACAACCCATATGAAAACATGCTAAACACTTTAGACGTAGCAGCTGAGAAACTCGGCTACGCTCGTAGCGATTACGAAGTATTACGTCATCCAGAACGCGAATTAAAGGTAGCAGTACCTCTTCAACTAGACAATGGTGAAGTTCGCGTATACGAAGGCTATCGTTGCCAGCACTCCACATTACGCGGCAGTGCTAAAGGTGGTCTTCGCTTCCATCCAGATTCTGATGAAAACGAAGTTCGTGCATTGGCAGCTTGGATGACTATTAAAAACGCGATTGCTAACATCCCTTACGGTGGTGGTAAAGGCGGTATCAAAGTTGATCCTAAAACTTTAAATCCTCGCGAATTAGAACGCTTAACTCGTAACTTTGTACGTCGTATTGCTCCAATCATCGGCGTTAATACTGACGTTCCAGCTCCAGACGTAAATACAAACTCTCAAATCATGAGCTGGATCGCTGACGAATACAGCACATTAAAGGCGAATGGAGCCCTGGTATCGTTACTGGTAAACCTATCGAAGTAGGCGGTTCCTTAGGTCGTAATGAAGCGACTGGTCGCGGCTGTCTCATCGCATTACAAAGTTACTTAGCTAAGAAAAACTTCTAGACATCAAAAACCTTACTGTAGCAGTTCAAGGCTTTCGGTAACGTAGGTTCCGTAGGTGCTCGTCTTATCGCTCAAGCAGGCGCTAAAGTTGTTGCTATCGGCGACGTAAGCGTTAACATCTACAACCCTAACGGTATTGATGTGGAAAAAGCATACGAATATGCTAACTCCCATGGTCGTTCCCTTGAAGGTTACAGCGAACCAGGTATGACTACAATTGGCGCTCAAGAATTATTGGCTCAACCAGTTGATGTATTGTACATGGCAGCTCTTGAAAACCAATTGAACAAAGACAACATGGAAAACATCCAAGCTAAAATCATCTTGGAAGGTGCTAATGGCCCTACTACTAATGATGCAGATAAATACTTCTATGAAAAAGGTATCGACATCATCCCTGACGTTCTTGCTAACGGCGGCGGCGTAGTTGTATCCTACTATGAATGGGTACAAAACAAAGCAAGCTTCTACTGGACTGAAGAAGAAGTTAACGAAAGATTAACTAAAAATATGCAAAATAGCTTCGAAGCTGTTTGGGAAATGCAACATAAATACAATGTACCACCTCGTCAAGCAGCGTACATGGTTGCTCTTGAACGCCTCGTAGTTGAAACTAGATGGCGCGGTTATAACTGCTAATCCTTTCTACCTCCATAACATTTAGCCATAAAAAAGGCGTAAGCTCATTTGAGCTTACGCCTTTTTGTTTGCCTATAAACCTTTTTATTTACTTGAAAGCGCCTACCAAAGCTGCCACACTAGGACGACTGATCAATGCTTTCACTAAACAGAGCCAAGAACGGCTGGGATTGTTTGACCTACGATAAGGTTCAACACTAATGGCCAGTATGGAAGGCCAAGCAACGGGCTAAGCCATAACGGCACGCACAATGCAGGTACAAAGATAATCGGCAATATCGCCCACCAAGCGCTAAGGCCAAGCTTACGCATACCTACGATAATACCTGTTGTTAAAATACCGACGCCAAAGCCGCCCATCATATCGAGGATACCAAGACCACCGAATAGGAAGTTAGAAATGAGGTTGCCAATCCCCATGGGAATTACCAAAAACGGAAAGGCATAAGCAAGTGCATATAATGATGTTGCTATACGAATTTGATACGCTCCGAAAAGAAACGCTTTGCGTTAAATATAGTACAACGATGTACAATGCCACAACCATGGCAGAAATAGTCAATTTACGTGTAGTAATCATAACACTCACCTCCTCAAATAAAAAAAGCATGGCAAAACTACCATGCTAAAATGCTTATGAATTTCCGTAGTTTTGTTTAGAGACAGGATGGTTTCAAACTGTCTTATTTAGTTGTCGCCTTTAGGCAATACTAATATTAGCATATATCTAATATTTTCGCAATCAATTTGGTTGTAGGCGGACTTATATGTAAATCTACTATTAGTATTAAGTTGGTAAGGTCGGGGTGGTGACAGATACCTTTCCTCATCGCTCCACTGGCGAACCAGTCATCGGCCTAGGGCCTCGACCTGCCAAAGTCGCTCTTTGAAAAGGTATCTGTCACCACTGCGAATTTAGTAAATCAACTTAATCCTAATACTAGTGACTAGGAAGTCCGCCGCCCCTCAATATACGATTGTATCTATCAGAATATATAGCAAAGTAGCCGCCTAAAAGGCGGCTACTAATTTAAGTCAGTTTATAGGTATTATAGAGCCGAGTGTTATAGAGCTGGGTCTTTAACACTATTTGCTTCAAAGGCTGCTTGTCTGTCGATGCAGGTGCCGCAGTGGCCGCATGGTTTGTCACCGCCTTCGTAGCAGGACCAGGTTAGATGGAACGGAACGCCTAGGCGTAGGCCTTCTTTTACGATGTCTGCTTTGTTGGAGTTGATGAAAGGTGCTTCTAGGGAGCATTCTTTACCAGATCCTTCAAAGATGGCGTCGCCCATGGATTTGTAGAAGTGTTCTGTACAGTCTGGGTATGCATTGCCAGCCGCATCATCGCTATGGGCACCGTAGTAAATATAGCCGCAGTCTAGAGATAAGGCTAAGGAAGCCGCCGCAGATAGGAATAAGCCATTTCTAAATGGCACATAGGTGCTAACTGTGCCTTCTCCTTCTGCCTCTTGTTGTTCTTTATAGGAGCCTTGAGGGATTTCAGCACTAGATTGTGTTAATAGTGAGCAGTTACTGAAAGCGAATAGTTTGGTAACGTCCATCGTTTTACCTTCAATACCGTAGTGCTCTAAAATAGCTACGGCCGCTTCTAGTTCTTTGCTATGCTTTTGACCGTATTGAATGGATAACGGCACTACATTGTCTTTTCCAAATCTTTCAATGGCAAGGGCTAAACATGTAGTACTATCTACACCGCCGCTAAATAGTACGACGGCCTTTTGTTTTTGAGCCATATTGTCTCCTTATAACTATTACAACAGCCTCATCCGTAGATGAGGCTGTGCTTTTACATTCACTAAAATTTTATAGATCAATGACCAATTCTACTGGGCAATGATCAGAGCCAAAGATTTGTTGGTGAATTTTAGCTTCTTGAATTTTGTCGTCAAGACGTTTAGAGGTGATAAAGTAGTCAATTCTCCATCCGGTATTCCGCTCACGAGCTTTACCCATGTAGGACCACCAACTATATTGCTCAATTGCATCTGGATAGAGGTGACGGAATGTGTCTGTGAAACCAGCACCTAACAGTTCTGTCATTTTTGCACGCTCTTCATCGGAGAAGCCTGCATTTTTACGGTTTGTCTTAGGATTTTTAAGGTCGATTTCTTGATGCGCTACATTAAGGTCACCACAGAGAATAACTGGTTTTTTCTTATCTAATTCAAGCAAATAGTTGCGGAATACGTCTTCCCAAGTCATACGGTACTCAAGACGAGCCAATTCACGCTGGCTATTCGGCGTATAGCAACATACTAAATAGAAATTGTCATATTCAGCAGTAATAACACGGCCCTCTTGATCGTGTTCTTCAATGCCGATACCATTAGTTACGGACAACGGTTTAATGCGAGTGAATACAGCGGTACCACTATAGCCTTTTTTCACAGCGCTATTCCAATATTGCTCATAGCCTGGCAATTCCAAAGAAATTTGTTCTGGTTGCAATTTCGTTTCTTGCAAACAGAAAATATCTGCGTCTAATTCGTTAAAGGATTCCATAAAACCCTTTGTGACAGCGGCGCGTAGACCGTTTACATTCCAAGAAATTAATTTCAATTCTTACTCCTTTGCGATACTTCGCATCAATCTAATGTTATTCACCGTATTTAACTTGGTGAAAGTCTCTTTCACATAAAATATAAGCAAAGTTTTTGCTTAATATAAGCAAAGTTTTTGCTTAATATAAGCTAATCTAAAAATTATATTTTAGCGATATTACTGCTTTTTGTGTTTTTTTGCATGTCTAGCTTCAGCGCGAGCCTTGCGTGCATTTTCGTTGGCCTTAAGGTCGCTTTCACGTTTCTCACGGAAATAATTAGCCACTGTAGACAAAATAAGAACTACTAACACAGTAACATTAAACATACCTGGGCCAAAATTATAAATGTGATAACACATATAGGCAAAGGCAACAACCGTTAACAATTGCTTTAAAGATTCATTTGACCTCCTGTGTTAGTTTAATGTTTCTACACCTGTATTAAGTGGGAACCCATCATAAGTTACCCAATCACTAGAACTACCAACATATAATGCTGATTTCAAGCCAACTTCGCTCATAGTTAACAATGCATTACAAGCTGTAACACCAGAACCACAATAGGTTACAACAGGTCTATTTTGATAAATTTCATTATAATACTCAGCCTCTAAGTCTTTTACAGACTTCGGACCATCGACAGTATAGCCACTTTCATAGAAATGATTAATAGCACCAGGAATATGTCCTGTCATGCCATCCATCGTATCTACTTGAGATCCATCGTAACGGAAAGGCGCACGAGCATCAATGATAACATGGTCACCACTTTCACTAGCCTTGAGTACCTCATCACGACTCATCACCATATGCGTTTGCAATTCATAGTTAAAAACAGACGGTTCTGTAGGTAACGGAGTTGGTTCTTTAGTTAGACCATGACCTTCCTTAACCCAACGTTCAACACCACCAGACAATACGCGCACATCCGTTAAGCCCATATAACGCAACATCCACCAAAGGCGTCCCGCCAAGAAAAGCCAAGAGTCATACACAACAACCTTGGAATCACGAGTGATACCATAAGACTCAAAGGTATGAGCCAAACGCTCCATATCCGGCAATGGATGTCGACCGCCATGCTCGCCCAAAGGACCTGTTAAATCCTTATTTAAATCCACCGCGTAAGAACCTTTAATATGGCCTTTTTTATAATCTTGATAGCCTCGAGCATCTAAAATAATGACCTCATCGAGACAAGCTAACAATTCATTAGGAGTGATAAAATTTGACATAGGTACTCCTTTCATATAATTATATCGAAAAATACAAATCTGATAATATTATTATATACGAGTACAGGAGGATATACAATTTATTTTGGTATAGTGAAAGTT